>Ga0228536_1000275_pt1 | contig 117433 bp, 116 predicted proteins | sample SJ1Smetagenome_FD_168611 | JGI IMG/M metagenome (GOLD analysis project Ga0228536, IMG submission 168611) | Enriched culture of PCE-dechlorinating microbial communities from Ithaca, New York, USA - SJ1.S | ecosystem: Engineered > Modeled > Simulated communities (microbial... > Unclassified...
TAGGTTTATTAAGGTAAATAGAAATTAAAATTACAAATTATTACAATATATGATTATGGAGTTATTATTCTACTTTTATTTAGAAAATTATTATTAGTTGTTTTCCAACAATTAATTGACACTATCTTGGAAAGAATCAAACTGGCACGAATTACTAACTGATGTTAAATTCACAATGCAAGCAAAAGATACAATGAAATGGTCACACTTCTTAGGTACAATTGTTTTAAATAGCTTCTCAGCAAAGAAAAAAAGCGAAAAAATTGAAGGAATCGTAGATTACGAAATTATTGATGGACAGCAAAGGATTACAACAGTTTATTTTATGCTCCTTGCTTTATATAAGCAATTCAAGAATATAGATTCTGAAGTTTCCAAGAAAAGAGCAGAATATATATATAGTACATTCATAGTCTCATTATCTGCAGACTCTGAACAAATAATGATGATTGATAATCCAGAATTGGACAGTGATATCAAAGAGGTTATTGATGCATCGAGAAAAGCTAAATTATTAAGCAAAAAAAATAAGATGTATAGTCTATTTAAGTATTTTTCAGATGAATTTGAATTATATGATTTTAGTACTTTGGACACGTTCTTGAATTGCTTACTTGAAATTAATGTTGTTGAGATTATCTCTGATCAAGAAGAAGAAATATACAATATTTTTGAAGTTCTAAATGCTCGTGGCCAAAAATTGAAGCAAATAGAATTGTTGAAGAATCATATAATGAAATATATTCAGCCTAGAGAAGAAGATTTTATTGATGAAGCAAAAGACAAATGGACTAAAATAATTGAGAATAATAGTCATTTAAGTGATATTGATAATTTGATTAACCATTTTACGAAATGCTATATAAAGAAGAATGCAGAAAATGCTAACTCAGTATACAAACTCATAAAAGAGGAAGTTATTATAGAGGCATTAGCAGAATTCCTAGAAGACTTGTTTGAGTATTCTAAAGCATACTCATCAATTACTGATACTAACTCTACTGATTCAACTATAGAATATTTTAATATAAAAAGAAATCAGCAAGTTAGAGCAATGCTCGCTGCAATACGTGTAATATATTGTAGAAATATTATTTCTTTTAAAGTATACTGTGAAACATTCCTAAATATAAGGAATTTCTTTTTTATTTTTAATGCTACCCAACAAACTAGTAATAGAATTGATAAAATGATGAGCGATGTAGCATATGAGTTGTATCATTCAAAATCAGAAATCGATTTTAAGTTTATTATGAATGAATTTTTCCTTAGAATTTCAGAATTTATAAATAAGGATAATTTTGATTCGATATTTTTTACCAATCAATCATTTAGATATTCAACTAAAGATAGTCGTCTAAAAAGAAATTCAAGACTTGTGAAGTATATTTTAGTTGAATACTATAAGATGACACAAAATGATTCACTTTTAGATAGTAAACAACTAACAATTGAGCATCTATACGGCGATGATGGTTATACAGAAAATTCCTTATTGTCTAACCTCACTTTAACAACTTGTACCATAAACTCTGATGAATTGGCAGATAAAAATATTGAAGATAAAATTATTATTCTTAAAGAGAAATCGACAATAAAAGCTAACCAAATGCTTGATGGATACTTAATGAATGGTGAGATAGATAGAGAAAAACGTGGAGCAGATATTCGCAATGATCTATATGAAAGTTGCTTCAAATTTAAGAAAGATCTTTTTGGTTTGTGTAAGTCGGATATAGATCAGTACAAGGAAATTAAAAATAGAATTATGGGTATACCTGAGTTAGAAGATATACTATATTCATCAGGAAAATACTTTGAAGAAAAGATTGAAAAAGATCCAAAGTGTGCTATGCATAAAGAAAAATATAAAGAAATCTTATATGGAGAAACAATAGAAATTAGCGAAGTAGGAATAACTGCTGAATAAAAATCAGTTACATTACAGTGTAGTACAAAGAGTTATTTGTTTCTCCACTCATTCGTCACCAAAGGTAGCAGCGCCTAATATAAATATAGAGGTGAGTTTACTTGTGATTGTGAGAATGAAAATAAGTTGGCTGAGGGTTTTATAGAATAGGATTCAACATCTGTTAAAGTAGACTCAGGTGGATCTTATGGGGCAGGACTATCTTACATTTAATGTGATAGTTACTACTAGCAAGGCAAGCAGGGTGGGTAAATAGTAAGATGATATAGGGAGCTGCAGTGTTGGCATTGGAAGTGGTTACCTACATGGGAGTTGATGAATTCATGTGAAAGCAACTTTGCTTGATATGCAGGTTCTCTGATTGATTCCTATGAAAGATGATGTGAGCAATCCCAGATGAGACCGATTGTGATGATTCACATGTTCTGTGATAAACTAAATTTGTAATAAAGAGTATTTAAACAAAACGGGCATTTTTAAATCTGAAGGTTTGCCTATTTTATTTCAACATAAAGCGTCAGAATATTGTATTAGTAGTTGCATAGATTATTTGATGTGAAATGCGAGGTATATAGTGGCTCTACGTAAAAGAAAAACAAAAATATACTAGAAAGCTCTATTGACAGTGCATTATTAGCGGTTGAGATTTATAACAAACCTAGAACATTATTTAAAGTTGAGAATTATATAACTCTTATGATTATAGCGTGGAATAGACTTTTCATGCACACTTCAATAATACTATTGGTGACAAGTACTATTATAAAAATGGAAGACAATACAAAATTATTGATGGCGAGAGAAAGGCATGGGAATTAAGTAAATGTATTAATTAATACAAATTACTAGATGAGCCTGTAAAAAAGAATTTAGAATTTTTTATTAAATTAAGGAATAAAATTGAACACAGGTATATTGGAACAGAGACTCTTGGAATACAAATATTCGGGGAATGTCAAGCTTTGTTGTATAACTATGAAAAGACATTAACTGATCTCTTCGGAGAAAAATATGCTATAAACGAAAACTTAGCTTTTTCTCTTCAATTCTCAAAGATTATCATTAAAGAGCAGAGAGAAGCACATAAGAATTTATTATCAACTGAAGTTCAAGATATTGTTGAATACATAAACAAGTACAGAAAAGCTCTACCAGATGAGATATTCAATAGTCAAGAATATAGCATAAAACTGATTCTAACACCCAAAGTATCTAAAACTAATAGAAATGATCTTTCAATTGAATTTATAAATTTGAAAGATTTATCGCTTGAAGAGCAGAAAATTGTTCAAAAACTTACAACTATCACAAAGGAAAAAAGCAAATATAGTTGAAGGCAGAAACGTCGGAGAACTAAAAGCTAAGGGTGTAAGAGCTAGAGTTGTAGAAGTAGGAATTACTGGGTTTTCAATAAGCTATCATACGTATCTATGGAAATTATTTGATTTACGACCGGGTAAAAATTTAATTGACCGGGAATTACGTCATATAACAATTTATTGATTAAGATTAAGAATTAATAATATAAAGATGAAAGTCATTTGGTAGTTGGGAGTTTTCCTTTAGATACTTTTATAAAAGTAGTGTCTAATAACCTATTTAAAAATGGAGGGATAGTTATAATGAACGGGCAAAGATATGCTATTGAGATTGAACACATTATTAGAAATGTTTTTTCATGTGAAAGATTTGGATTTGGAGGAGTTGTTGATTCTGACTTTATAAGAACTCAACCTTCCATCGCTATTATTGCAGCTTTAGCATACCGATATGCTACAGCTGATAAAAAACTTAGAGGTGAGATTGAGGATTTTATAGAGAAATATTTATCCTATTTAGATTCTAGTATTGATGAATTTTTTTCTTCAGAAAGACCAGAAAAAATAACTGATGGAATTAGATTTCCAAATGGGGAAGAGGCATTAGAGACATTAGAGAAAATTATAAAAGATTTTAGTAATTTAGTTAAGCAATCCATTTAATGTAATAGATTATGTGTGTTAATTAGTTAATATACCAACTACCAAATAGACCTAATTTAGAATATTGAAAACTATACGAATCATAAAATTGATAGTTTATTAAATATTTCAATGCTCATATGACAATTCTTTTTATAAAAGAGTTGAAAGTTTCTCTCTGCATTAATATATATTTAATTATAAATGTTAGCTGACTTGGGAATGTGATTAAGGTGATATGGAGAGCTAAAGTTTACTCATATAAAGCTGCTGAGGGAAACTAGGTTAAACTGATATAAAAAGTATATGAAAACTAGCATTAAATCAAAACGGTCATTTAAAGCCTGAAGATTTGCCACTTAACTTTTTCATAGAAATGTCAGACTATTGTGTGATATGTATGGAGATTACTTTTAATAAAGAGTAGTTAAAAAATAGTATATGTGAAGAGGTGGATTTCTTGGAGAAAAAAATTAAAATTGATAATAAGATACGAGTATTTATTAGTTCAAAATGTGGTGAAGAAAAATATGATAATGTGAGAAGAAAGCTTAAGTCTTTAATTGAAAAAACTGGGTTTGCCGATGTGTATTTATTCGAAAGTAGAAGTGCATCGACACTATCACCTCAACAAGATTACTATTACGGAGTTGATGATAGCGATGTATGTATATTTTTGATAGATAATGCTGATGGTGTTCCTGAAGGTGTGTTGAAAGAGTATCAACAAGCAAAAGCACGTTTCAAGAAATCACTTTTTATATTCTGCAATGAAAATAAAGACGAACCTACGCATATACAGAAAGAAATTACTGAAGCAGGAGGAGGAAAGTATTACATAACTAAAAATTTTGATGAGTTTATAGATATTGGGTATAAAAGCTTGATCAATGATATTGGAGAAATCTACATTAGTTACTGCAAGGGTAGGCTTATAGACCCTGAATTCATCGCTGCTACTGGTAATATTGAAGAAATTGATACTGTTGCATCGGAGTCTCTAGAAAAACAGATTTTTAAAAATATTGATAATACAAAGAAGTTAATTTCAGATGAAATTTTCAGTAGATCAGTTATTAAAGTTGAGAATACTTGCAACCTAGATGAGTATAGTTCTGGATTTTTAAAAGTATTATTTAATAAAAAGAATATTAAAGATTATAACGTCAATTTATTACTTAATTCTCTTAAAGAAATGCAGAGTGAAAGCCTTCATAAAGTAGTTAATGAAAGATGGAATGCCATCCAATTTTATTACTTGGATGACATTAACAAAGCAATAGAATACGAAAATAGGGCGTTGGATCTTGCTCGGGAACTAACATTGCCTAATTGGGTAGTGCAAGATATATTAATCGATTTAATGAATTTGGAATTCATTGAAGCGCAGTTAAAAAACCAGTATTTTAAAATCAGTGAAGCGCAAAAAAAATTAGATTCTGAGGAGTCTGCGCTTTTCTATCCACTGCTAGATAGATATGAAAGATCTTTGTATGGAGAAATAATTAACCAGTCAGAAAAGACATTAATGAGATCACCATATTCTGTAACTTTTGTGGATGATAATATATATGGAGACTATATTTCCAATATTTATATTATGTGTGTGTTTAATGGTTCACTAACTCAATTGCTGAGAACGGTAGATCGGATTAAAGATGTAGCATTTCACTTGTGCCAGCAATACAGTAATTGGGAATTTAGAGTCCTTCTCATAAAAATGGCTTTAATAAAAAGGGATAAGATAGAAATAAAGGGTATAAAAAATTTATTTAATGATGTATATGGAAAGATGGATGGAAAAGATGCTAAAGATATTTATGAGTTTGTGAAGGGTAATCCTATAAAATATCAACGTAATATCGCACAATTGTTAGCCTTTCAGCATTTAGGTTATTATTTTGATGACGATTATTATATAGAGGTATGGGAAGAGATATCTTCTATAATAAATCATTGGCTCGACTCTGAAGATAAACTTGTAGCATTGGGAGATTATATATTTGATGCAATTGCTGAGAACATACTTCGACTTGATGTTAACAATGTTGTAAATAGTATTCTAATAAGAGTATTTGATAATGGAATAAAGCGGTTTTACGACAAAGCACTTGAAGTTCTTTCTAAATTAGATTTTATTACGATTAGTGATGAAAATGTTAGAAAACTAATCAGTATTTTAACTGAGTTAATAAAAGATGACACCTCAAGAAAAAATTTAAATAAATTGGAAAATGCATTAATCACTTTAAGAAAACAAACACCAGATTTGTGTTCTGATTTAGACAGTGTTATTAAGGAGATCATGCCTGATTTCTTTAAAAATCGATATTTATTAGAAATTCGGAAAGGTACCCAAGCAGAAAGTAAAGCTTATGTTAGCAAATTTATTGATGAAATTAATTATAGAAATGATACTCAAGGGAAAAATGGCCGATATTCAGGCTATATGGATAATCCATACAAAACAATTGAAAATATTATTATTGAAAATAATGTTGAATTAGAAAGTGAAATGGTTAGCAAAATAATACAGGCTAGTGTAGCTACTTTATATGCTGAAAATCAAACTCTTAGTGCAAAAGTTGATGCTGTTAATTTGATAACTTTCTTACGACTGGTTTCGGATGATTCAATATTTGATTACGAAAGTCTTATGGATAAATTAATTAAAGATGAGGATCATATATTTAGCGGCACAGAAGATATGTTTTTAGACAAAACATCAAAAGCCACATTATATTTTAATTTCTCTATGATGAAATTAGTATTTAATAAGATTGATGTAGAAGAAGTGCTATCTCTATTAAGCTCATATACTGATTTAGAAATATTTGAAAAATTGGAAGCCTTAAAGACAATAATATCAATATTTGAAAGTGGGAAGAGTGAGTTGGTAGATGACAAAGTATTGTTGCTAATCTTGCAGTTCACATTAGGATTTACGAATGATTCTAATCATGATGTTAGATATTATGCCACCAAGGCACTTCTTCATTTTCTCTCTCCAAGTAATAAAGAACCAATCATGAAAAAACTTTTGAGTCTTATGGATTATGACAGCGTCTATATTAAAAATCAAATAATGAATAATTCAGAAAAGTTAAAAGATATTGATGAGGATTCATTTGCATTTATTAAACAAAAAGCTTTAGTTGACAACCATTTTGTTATTAGAAAAAAAGCACTAAATTTTGATTAATTGTATTTCATAGACAGATATAACATACAGATATGCTAGGATTTGAACAGTATTACTAGGAGCGACTTGAGATTAAGGTTCGCAAACAAACTTGATAGATTGATGATTTTCTTGAGAAATACAAAAAGATCAGATATAGCTATAATTTTAGAGATTATTAATTGAGCTAATATAAAATATTGCTTTTGCATAAAAGATTGAATTAAATTAATTACCTCCAAAAATTAGCAAAAACATTGTCATATTAGTTCGTATATGTTATTATATTTACGAACGAATATGACATACAAGGAGGCGATTTTATGACTCAAAGAAATTTAGTGACTAAACTATTGGAAGAAAACAAAGGTATTTTGACATCTAGTGAAGTTAAGGAAGCTGGTGTAGATTATAAAACATTACAACGTATGTATCAGGATGGTGAAATTGAAAAGTTAGAAAAAGGGTTGTATATGGATCCCGATCAAATGGAAGATGAATATTTCTTAACACAATATAGATGTAAAAAATGTATCTTTTCCCATGAGACAGCATTATATTTTCACGATTTAACCGATAGGACTCCTTTCTTATTAATGCTGACAATTCCATCAGGATATAATACAAGACTCTTGAAGGAGAAAGAAAAATACAAGTTCTTTTATATTGCAGAGAGACTTCATACAATTGGCAGGATTTCCATGGAAACACCATTTGGGCATCAAGTCTACGTATATGATAAAGAAAGAACCATTTGCGACTGCTTAAAAAAGAAAAACCAACTAGACGCTGATTTAGTGAATGAAGCAGTAAAAAGATATATGAAAACTCCCGGAGCAGATTATTCTAAACTACTGAAGTATGCTGAAGTTTTTAATATCAAAGATTTGGTTCAAAAATACATGGAGATGTTGACATGAAATTTAGTAGTCCTAGACAATTGAAAGATTGGGTTAACAATGTGGCTAAAGAGAATAAAAAGACGGATTTAAAAAGTCTAAGAAATGCAATTCGAATGAAGACTGAAGAAAGAAATAATTTGCTCTAATGATGACAAGTTAAGGGTATAAAGATGTTGATATTGAAGAAGATTTGAGAAATATAATGAATGAAGTGCTAGGAGGTGCTTTAAAAATGAAATCATATATAATAAGAATAGAACTTGAAGATTCTAATCCATTAATTTGGAGAAGGGTTATAATGCCTGCAGGGGCTACTTACAAAAGGTTGCATGATATTATTCAAAATGTGACAAATTTCCAAAGCGGGTATCCTTTTGATTGGTATCACCTGTATGAATTTGAGCTGAAAAAAGAAAACATGATTGTTACAAATGATGAAGAAGCGTATATAGAGCATCAAGATTATGTAAAAAATAAGGAGTATTACGAGGAGCGACTTAAAAATACACCTTCAGATATGCTAGGTTTTGAACAGTATTACCAGGAGCGACTTAAGCTTGAGGTACGCAAACCCACAAAGCTAAAGATTGATGATTATCTTGAGAAATACAAAGAGATTAAATATAGCTATGATTTTGGAGATGGCTGGCATTTTATAGTTAAACTTGAAGATATTGTAGATGATTATTACTTTGGATATCCTACACTACTTGATGGTGCAGAGACAGCTCCACCAGAAGATGTTGGAGGTATTTATGGGTTTTATGATTTCCTTGAAATATATAATGATCCAAATCATCCTGAACATGATGACGCTAAGGCTTGGGCAGAGGAGTTAAATTTCAAGGAGTACGATCCTGATTGGATCAACGATAGACTTAAAGGTATTGATTATAAGAAGACCGAGTGGGACAAGATTAAGCACGAGCATTACAAAGTGATTGAGGATAAGTATCGGAAGTAATCTCTACGAAAAGGAGGTGTCACCAACAATGATTATACCAATAAAGATAGATAACAATATGACTGTAGATGAACTAGACATCATGGAGACCAGTTTCAAATCTTTAAATCTTAAAGAATCGCATATTGAAGAGTTCATAAGGACAAATATCGAACTTCTTCTAACTGATGAATCTCTCTTAATAGTTGGTAGCCAAGTTACCAATAGCGAAAAAGGGAGAAGTGACCTTACAGCAATTGATGAAAATGGGAATCTTGTTCTTATAGAGATAAAACGCGATTTTAAGGACATTAAGGCTAGAAAAGAAGAGCTAGAGTTTCAGGTCATCCGTTATGCTGCAGGATATGCAAAGATTAAAACACCAGAAGAACTGGTAGAAAAGATATTTGCTCCTTATGTTACAAGATATGCATATGAATTTGACCTTGGCAGCCTTACACCTTATGAAAAGGCTACGAGAATCCTTGAGTCATTTCTTGAAAAGAACAACGCCTTGAATACTTTTAATAAGAAGCAAAGGATTATATTAATTGCTTCGTCATTCGACCGTCAAACCGAATCGGCAGTCGCTTGGCTAATTGCGAACCACGTAGATATAAGCTGCATTACTTTGAAACCTCTAAAGGTTGGTGGAGGATTATTCTTAGAGATAAATAGATTACTTCCACCACAGCTACTAGAAGATTTCTATGTTGAAATTAGTGAGAAGCATACTGTAGAGGCTAGAACTGAAGATACTACAGGCATTACAAGAAAGTATCTTCCAAGAATGGATAAGTTGTTTGAGTGGGGACTTATTAAATCAGGAGATATAGTTGTTATTAAGAATTTTGAAGACTCTGATGCTATTGTAAAAGACACTAAATCTGTTGAGTTTAATGGTGAATTAATGACATTTAATAACTGGGCAGAAAAAGTTACTGGATGGTCGGCAGTTAATATATATGAATGGACATTAGTAAAGGGCGAGACAAAAACATTGGATCAAAAGAGAAGAGAGAAGATGGCAGAGGTAGAGGTAGATGAGTAGGAGCTAAGATATTTTTAATTTCTTATCTATCTATTAAACTCAAGCCAGTATCAGAGCCTAATATAAGTATAAAGGTGGACGAGATGGGTAGATAGTATGGATATGAGGCAGTAGAACATTTGGCAACGAAGAATTTGAATAGATAAACCTAACAATAATTAAAGTACAATATTAAGCGATAAAAGCCGCTGATTATTTCGATTAGGTAAACATCCAGGAAAATTTACTTGCATGTTTTTTAGATATATTTTATTTGCTCTAAGAAACCTATGAAGTAATGATATATTGAATGCAATTATGATAGGTTACTATTATCAGTCGTATGTATTAAGAGTACATTTTATATTTATAAATAGAAAATATAAAAGATGTATTAAAATATTTCTCATAAAAAATGCAAATAATATAATAAGAGAGAAACTTTAAAAGCAAATTAGCTCAAACTCAACGTAAAGATTCTCATAGGAATGATGATTATCCACAAAAATGTTAATGTAGGTAATAGAGATATAGTTTGGCTTAAGAAATTTAAGGTCGTTTTCTGTAATAGAGAAATTTTTAAAGACACATTTATTTACAATAAAAAGTCTACATTCTTTTTTAAACGAAGGCATGTTCACAATAAGGAGATTTAAGAAATAGAGGAGAATTTATTTTTTCACTTGCAATAAAAAATGTGACCGCAGATTTTTATAGGTATTGTTTTTTAACACCACTATTGTAATAATTGTACTGGCGAGGGGCACCACTAACAGGGCAGACAGTATTTACAGGAATTGTTTAACTATTACTAGGCAGAACTATTTTCACAGCCTTAATAGGCTTTCATAAATAGTATTCATTCAGAAAGCTGTAATTTTGTTTTATGAATTTTTTAAAATAGGAAGTTAATAATTTTTGACTTTCGATAGTTTAAAATGCGAGTTTTGCAATTAAAAGTTAAATTAACCTAATGTAACAAAAATAACTTGCAATATAACAGTAATAGTGTTATATTTGAAGTGAAAAATGTTATATTAGGAGGTGATCTATTTGGTGATGACAGTAGAGCCTTACTTGAAAGAAAATATAGATGAACAACTTACCCTAAAACCATGGCTTAAAAAGGATAATTTCCCGATTTTTATAAGGAATAGCTACAATTTCTATGAGATGAAGATTCTTGAAACTGAGTGTATTCTAATAGAAGCCATAGATGAGATGCCAGATATCGATCAAATTCAAAAACATATACAACAAATCAAAAGCCTAACAAATCGCCAAATTGTTCTATTTTACAAAGATATCACAAGGCATAGAAGAAAAAGCCTTATTAAAAATAGGATTCCCTTTGTGATTGAAGATGGACAGATGTATTTGCCATTTTTGGGGCTTGACTTGAAAAAAACAACAGAATACGGTAAAGAAGAAGTTAATAGATTCACAACACCTGCGCAGATTGCATATATATATTTTTTGTATCATAAAGAGGAAGTAATTAATACAACCGATTTTGCTAAAAAGCTGGGCTTTAACACAATGACAGCTTCTAGAGCTTTAAATGCTCTATACTATGCAAATCTAATAACCTATGAAATTGGAGGAAAGACTGGCCGAAGCAAGGAGTATAGGAGGATCGCAGACCCGGACTATTTTATCAGGGGGCGCGAATATCTAAAGACTCCAGTGAAAAGAATCATCTATACAAAGACAAGACCTTTAAGTGCTATGACTGCTGGAATGGAAGCATTGGCAGAATTATCCATGATCAATCCGCCTGATCATCCGATTGTAGCGATAGATAGAAATAATTTAGATAAAGAACATATTGAAATTGTTAAAAACAAAGACATAATAAAAGATACAAAACTGGTTGAGGTGGAACTTTGGGACTATAATCCTAGACTTTTTTCTTATAAAGACCATGTAGATAAATTGTCCTTATATGCGTCCTTGAAAGAAGAAACTGATGAAAGGGTTGAGCAAGCATTAGAAGAAATATTGAGAGGTGAGCCATGGTACACGGACTAGAAAAAAAGACAATTAGTAGATGGATTTCCGGTTATTGAAAAGGAAACCATCATCCTGTTTAAGATTAAAGCATGGTTGGATATGAAAAAACGAAGAGAAGACGGAGAAAATGCAGATATGAATGATATAAGAAAACATAAGAATGACATCTTTAGGCTTCTTGCCTATGTATCTCCTACTAGTAGGATTGAATGCACAAATGATATTCAAAATGATGTTATACAATTTATTCAACAAATCAAGGATGATAAACCTGATTTAAAAAATTTAGGTATTAAAAACACGAGCCTTGATGAAATGTTAAAGATGCTTGAGGGAATTTTCTTAGGAAAACCAGAAGTATAAATAAAAGCATAAATTGTAATCAGAAAACTCTTCTAAAGGGTATAAAATTACTCATTCATTAAATGATTTATAGTGATTTTTTCTTAAATAAGCCTATATTTAAATTACACGTATTTAAATAGATTTAGTTAATTAGCATCATTGTATCATTGAGAAAGAGATTAATAATCAGGCAAGCACTTATCTTGAATTGTAGGAGGTTTTAAATGGGAGGAAAAGATTCACATCATGTAGTGCCAAATAAAGATGGTGGCTGGGATGTTAAAAGAAGCGGTTCACAGAAAGCTAGTTACCATGCTGACACAAAAGCAGAAGCAGAAAAAGTAGCACGAGAAATTAGTAGAAATCAAGGAACAGAATTAGTTATTCACGGTAAAGATGGTAAGATTCAACGTAAAGATTCTCATGGGAATGATGATTATCCACCGAAAGGTTAATGTAGTAAATTGAGTTGTTGCTTGCCTGATTATTTAATTGTAATTGTTTTAAATTTACAGAGCATTTTAAAATTGGAAAAGGATTCACAAATTGGAAACAGCATATCTGAATAAAAGCAATGCTATGGAGGCTATCAAGAAACGTTTTCAAAAGGAATTGATATCTTTTAGATACAATTCTAATTTATGCAGTGATTGTGGAATTAGCATTGGATTTAAATATAAAGAATTTTTAATTAGGATAATTAATGGTTTTTAAAAAATGAAAATTTAGAATATGATATTTTTCTTTTGAACAGAAATATAGTAAGAATAGATGATTTTAATTTAAGACATTTTATGAAAACTAAATTTTTGGAAGTATAATGCATTAAAAATTTATTATGGGAGCCTTAGGAACACGATTCAAAAATCAATCTAATAGACTAAGATTCACATATATATTTAAAATTCAATAAAATTTACGATATAATGAATAAGAGATTGTTTTATATGAGGAGAGAGAACATGTCAAATGTATTAGTAACAGGTGCTGATGGATTTATTGGCAGTCATTTAACTGAAGAATTAGTAAAACAAGGACACAAAGTAAGAGCTTTTGTGTACTATAATTCATTTAATTCATGGGGGTGGTTAGAGGAGTTACCAAGAGAAATCTTGAATGAAATAGAAATTTTTTCTGGAGACATAAGAGATCCCAATGGTGTTAGAGAGTCAATGAAAGGGATTGATGAAGTATATCATCTAGCTGCTTTAATAGCTATACCTTTTAGTTACCATTCGCCTGATGCATATGTCGATACAAATATAAAAGGTACATTAAACGTATTACAAGCTGCAAGGCATTTAGAAACCAAGAAAATAATGATTACATCCACTTCTGAAGTTTATGGTACTGCAAAATATGTTCCTATAGATGAAAATCATCCTTTTCAGGGGCAATCACCCTATTCTGCAACTAAAATTGGTGCTGACAGATTAGCTGAATCTTTCTATAGAAGTTTCAATATGCCTATTGTCATTGTCAGACCATTTAATACATATGGGCCTAGACAATCAGCAAGAGCTGTTATACCTACTATTATTACACAACTTCTTGCTGGAAAAGAAGAAATCAAACTTGGTTCATTGATTCCTACTAGAGATTTCAATTATGTGAAAGATACTGTAAATGGTTTCATTGAGATAGCGAAATCTCAAAAAACAATTGGTGAAGAGATAAACATAGCTACACAAAAGGAAATATCAATTGAAGAATTAGCAAATGAACTGATTAGACAAATCAATCCAAATGCAAAGATAGTTTGTGATGAAGAAAGATTAAGGCCAGAAAAAAGTGAAGTAAATAGGCTTTTAGGATCAAATAAAAAGATAAAAGAACTAACTAATTGGAAAGTGCAATATACCCTTGAAGAAGGGTTAAGTGAGACGATAAAATTTTTTAAAGACAATTTAGGAAAATATAAAACGAATATATACAATATATAGGTGGAATTTATTATGAGAAAAAATATACCTTTATCGGCACCTAATTTATCAGGAAATGAATTAAAATATGTAGAGGAAGCCATAAAGAGTGAATGGGTTTCATCTGCAGGGCCGCATATCAATAGATTTGAAGAAAACATTGCAAAATATGTAAATTCTAAAGGTGTTGTTGCTTGTCAAAATGGCACTTCTGGATTACATATTGCATTGATGGTATGTGGTATAACAAAAGAAGTTGAAGTTATTGTACCTACGCTTACGTTTATAGCTACAGTAAACCCTGTCAAATATATTGGAGCTGAACCAATATTTATGGATTGTGATGACTCTTTAACTATCGATGTAGACAAATTAATCGAGTTCTGCGAAACTAAATGTATTTTTAAAGATGGAGTTTTGATTAACAAACAAACAAAAAGATCAATTAAAGCAATTATAGTAGTCCATATCTTTGGAAATATGGCTGATATGGAGAAAATAATGGATTTAGCAAAAAAATATAATTTAATTGTGATTGAGGATGCTACGGAGGCGTTGGGTACATATTATACAAATGGTAAATTTAAAGGATGTTATGCTGGAACCATTGGAGATATAGGTGTATATTCCTTTAATGGCAATAAGATAATTACAACTGGTGGAGGTGGAATGATAGTTTCAAATAACTTGCACTTATTAGAAAAAGCAAAACATTTGACAACTCAAGCAAAATCAGATGAATTATACTATTACCATGATGAAATTGGTTACAATTATAGGATGACTAATCTTCAAGCAGCTTTAGGATTAGCTCAACTTGAGCAATTAGAAAAATTTATAGAGATAAAACATACAAACTATATATTATATAAAGAATTGCTTAGTGAAAGTGATGCTTTTGAACTCCTTAATTTTAAAGATAACATTAGATCAAATTACTGGTTTTATTCACTGCACATTAAAACTGAAAATATAAAAAGAGATGAAGTGATAGAACATTTAAAAAATGCCAACATACAATCTAGGCCAATATGGGGTTTAATAAATGAGCAAATCCCATACAAAAACTCTCAAACGTTTAAGATAGAAAAGGCGAAGGCATACAATGATAAAGTTGTTAACCTACCTTGCAGTACAAATTTAACCAAAGAAGATATTGTTTATGTAGTAGATCAACTTAAAAGCATGTAATCAGTTTGGAGGGTATGACATTGAAAATAGTAGAATTTTTAATAGATGAAGATAAGACCATCATAGAAGCAATGAATCGATTAAATGAGCTATCAAAGAAAGTGCTATTTGTTGTGAAAAATGATAAATTGGTAGCCTCCTTGACTGATGGAGATATAAGAAGATGGATACTAAAAAAAGGAAATTTAGATGCACTGGTAAGAGATGTAGCAAATTATAGTCCTAAATATTTATATGAACACGAGAAAGATGAAGCAATGAAATACATGAAAGAGTATTTCATAGAGGCATTACCTATTTTAAATAGTGATCGCAACATTGAAACTATCATTTTAATTAACGAGGAAGAAATAAGAGATACAACTTCACTAGATCTACCTGTTGTTATTATGGCTGGAGGAAAAGGAACAAGATTATATCCATATACAAAAATCCTTCCAAAACCACTAATACCCATTGGAGAGATACCTATAGTTGAACATATAATGAATAGATTCTATTATTATGGATGTAATGATTTCTATTTAATCCTTAATCATAAAAAGGAAATGATAAAAGCGTATTTTAGTGATATAAAAAAAGAATATAATATTTTTTATTTTGAAGAAAACAAACCTCTTGGAACCGGTGGTGGTCTAAGCCTACTTAAAAACTCTATAAATAAAACATTTGTGTTATCAAATTGTGATACATTAATTAATGAAAACATAAAAAAAATTTTCGAGTTTCACAAAGAAGAACACAACTTCATTACTATAGTGTGCTCCATTAAAAAGATAACGATACCCTATGGAGTTATTGAATTTGACAGCAATGGCGAAATTATTGAAATGAAAGAAAAGCCAGAACTGTCCTTTTTTACTAATACAGGAATATATATCGTAGAGCCAGAGGTTCTAAATGAATTAAATGAAAATGAGTCTATAAGTTTTCCTGAAATAATTGATAGAGTAAGACATAAAGGAAAGAGAATAGGTATTTACCCTATTAGTGAAGAAAGTTGGTCGGATATGGGAGAATTTGAAGAAATGGAGAAGATGAAAAGAAAGATGGAAAAAAGAAATGAGTAGAAAGATTTTGTTATTAGGTGCTGGTGGTCATTGCAAATCGGTTATTGATACTTTAAATAGCATTGGTTCATTTGAGGATATAGGAGTTGTCGAGAAAGATAAATTAGTAGATTCTTCATTTGTAAATATAGTTGGATATGATGATGATCTAGTCGATTTATATAATGCTGGATATGAATATGCCTTTGTAACACTTGGAAGCATAGGGAATCCAAAGAACAGGATAAATTTATTTAATAAAATAATGAATATTGGATTTAAAATACCAAATATAATTGATCCTTCTGCAATATTGTCTAACAATATTGTAATGGGTTATGGAAATTTTATCGGGAAAAGAGCTGTTATAAATTCAGGGACTATAATAGGAAATGGCGTTATAGTGAATACTGGCTCAATTGTAGAACATGATTGTAAACTTGATAATTTTATTCATTTAGCTCCAGGTTCAATATTATGTGGCAATGTAACGATAAGTGAAAATTCTCATATAGGTGCTGGTACAGTGATTAAACAAAATATTATGGTTGGCTCTGATGCGATTATTGGAGTAGGGAGCGTAATAATCAACAATATCTCATCTAATGTTATTGCCTATGGTAATCCTTGCAAGGAGGTAAAGAAGAATGAGGGATAAAGTGATCATAATTGCAGAAGCAGGAGTAAACCATAACGGTAATATTAAACTAGCTAAAGAGTTGGTTTATAGTGCAAAAATGGCAGGAGCTGACATGATTAAATTTCAAACATATAAGACGGAAGAATTAACTACAATTCAGGCGGATTTAGCAGAATATCAAAAAAAGACAGATACAAATGTAAGAACACAGTATGAATTATTAAAATCGTTGGAATTAAGCTATGACGACTTTTCTTATTTGAAAAAATATAGTGAAGAATTAGGTATTAAATTTATTTCTACTGCTTTCGATTTTGACAGCATTGAATTTTTAGATTCAATTGGATTAGAAACATGGAAGATACCTTCAGGGGAGATTACCAATCTACCTTATCTCGTAAAAATTGCAAGACTTAATAAACCTATAATATTATCTACTGGTATGTGTACATTAGATGAAGTAGAAAATGCCTTGACGACATTGAAAGATAATGGTGCAAAAGATATAACCATCATGCACTGCACTACAGAGTATCCAACAGCATTTTCAGATGTAAATTTAAAAGCAATGGTATACTTAAAAGACACTTTCAAAACAAAGGTTGGGTATTCAGATCATACTAGAGGGATAGAAGTGCCGATTGCTGCTGTAGCTTTAGGAGCAAGTGTTATAGAAAAACATTTTACTTTGGATAGAAATATGGAAGGCCCAGATCATTTATCAAGTTTAGAACCTGATGAGTTTAAATGCATGGTAGAATCTATTAGGCATATCGAGTTAGCACTTGGCGATAGTATTAAAAAACCCACAGAAACTGAACTACAAAATAGAAATGTAGCTCGTAAAAGCATTGTTGCAAAAAAGTTCATTAAAGAAGGAGAAGTTTTCACTGAAGAGAACATTACTGTTAAAAGACCAGGCAATGGAATAAGTCCTATGCAATGGTTTGATGTTTTGGGAAAGGTTGCTTCAAGAGATTTTGAAGAAGATGAGTTGATAGAAATATGAAAAAAACAATTAGCATATTTACTTCTACAAGGGCAGATTATGGCTTATTTAAACCACTTATAGATGAATTGATTAAAGAAAACACTTTAGATATAAAGATAGTTGTGACAGGTTCTCATCTATCGAGAGAATTTGGCAACACTTACACTGAAATTGAAAATGATGGGTTAACTATTGATGAAAAGATAGACATTCTAGTGTATGGGGATAATCCTACAAGCGTTTCTAAGTCTATGGGTCTAGCTCTGATAAGCTTTTCTGATTATTTTAAGAGGATAAAACCTGATTTATTGATAGTATTAGGAGACAGATATGAAACATTAGCTGTAGTAATTGCTGCTGCTAATCAAGGCATACCTATTGCTCATTTGTATGGAGGAGAATCAACAGAAGGAGCTATAGATGAAGCTATAAGGCATTCGATTACTAAATTTAGCCAAGTACATTTTACCAGCACTGAAACTTTTCGTTCAAGAGTTATTCAATTGGGGGAACAACCTGATACGGTGTTCAACGTAGGTGCATTGGGGATAGATAATATAGTTAAAGAAAAGCTGTATACTAGATCAGAAGTTGAAGCTAAACTTAATCTTGAAGCAGATAAAAAATATTCTTTAATTACTTATCACCCTGTGACTTTAGATAATAATAATAGAGAGCAGATTTCTAATTTACTTAATGCACTAGAAAAATTCCCAGACTTGTTTTTGATCTTTACTAAATCTAACGCTGATAGAGGAGGCAATGAAATAAATCATCTCATAAATGAATTTGTAAGGGAGCATAGCAATGCCTTTTTATATGATTCTTTAGGGAGAAAATTATACTTAAGTGCCATGAAGTACGCTGATTTGATAATAGGTAATTCTTCAAGTGGGATAACTGAAGCACCTAGTTTTGGAGTCCCAACGGTAAACATTGGAGATAGGCAGAAAGGAAGGATTTTTGCAGATAGTGTAATTAATTCTACAACACAAAAAGAAGATATTATAAAGGCAATCGAGTTGGCATTATCAAATGAGTTTAGGGAAAAATGTTCAAGTACTGTGAATCCATACGGTGATGGAAATGCCAGCAAAAGAATGAAAGAAATTATTGTTAAGCTATTATCAAACAATTCTATTAAATTAAAAAAATCATTTTATGATATTGAGGTAAAATATGAGTAATTTAGCGATAATTCCTGCTAGATCAGGATCTAAAGGATTAAAAGATAAAAACATAATGAATCTAAATGGCAGACCTATAATTTCATATTCTATAATCTCTGCAAAGAATGCCATGATTTTTGATGAAATTCACGTATCAACTGATTCTGATAATTATGCAAATATATCAATCGAATATGGCGCACAAGTACCATTTTTAAGAGATGACGATTTGGCAGGTGATGATATTTCTTCAATAGATGTTTTGAAATATGTAGTCAACGAGTATAAAAAACTAGGGCTCGAATTTGATACTGTGTGCTTGCTTCAACCCACATCACCTTTAAGAATAGCTGACGACATTTTAAAAGCTTATAATGAGTTTAAACTAAAAAATGCAAATGCTGTAGTAAGTGTTTGCAGTGTAGGCAATCTACCATTATTATGTAATACTTTGCCGGAAGACCGAAATCTAGATCAATTTTTATCTAAAGAGATAATCAACAAACCTAGGCAAGCTATGCCAGAATATTATAAAATAAATGGAGCTATTTATATACTAAAGACTGGATATCTTTTAAACACTGAAAATATTTATGAAAATGGTTGCTATGCTTATATAATGCCAGAGTACAGATCTATTGATATTGACACTATGATGGATTTTGTAATTGCCGAAGCTATTATGAAAGAATACCAAGATTTATATATTTTCTAAATAAAAATCATTCTCCCCAACAACTCATCCCTGTGATATAATCTACTAAGTAACTTAGTAAATTATTTTAGATAGGGGAGCATTATGAAAAAAACAGCAATAATCATTATGATTATAACGATATTTTCAAAAGTATTTGGGTTTTTTAGGGAACTAGTTCTTTCATATTTTTATGGAGCATCAGCGATATCTGACGCTTACCTTATTTCTCTTACTATACCTGCGGTGATATTTTCTTTTGTCGGGACGGGGCTTTCTACTGGATTTATTCCGATGTTTAGTCAGATAAGAGAAAAGCATGGGGATGAAGCAGCTAACAAATTTACAAGCAATATAGTAAACATCTTGTTATTGATTTCAACTGTTTTAGTGGTTTTGGGCTTAATTTTTACTGAACCTATTGTAAAATTATTTGCATCGGGATTTAAAGGGGAAACCCTGGCTATGGCTATAAGGTTTACTAAATTGAGTTTGATAGGGATTTATTTTACAGGAACTACATATATTTACAGCGCATATTTACAGCTTAACAATAGATTTTTAACACCTGCGCTTATTGGTGTACCGTATAATATAATCATAATTGTAGCTATAGCTATCAGCGCAAACAGAGATCCATTGTTTTTAATACTTGGCAGTGTAATAGCTACTGCTTCACAACTTTTTATCTTGATACCATCTATTAAAAAGACTGGCTATAAACATAACTTTAATATAAATTTCAAAGATGAACATTTAAAAAATTTAATGTTTATTGCTTTGCCCGTAATTGTTGGAGTATCCGTAAATCAGATAAACACTTTAGTCGATAGAACTATAGCTTCGGGGCTAGTGGTAGGGGGCATATCAGCGTTAAATTATGCAAATAGATTAAATGGTTTTGTTCAGGGGCTTATTGTAGCTCCTGTTGCTACTGTGCTTTATCCAAGTATATCTAAAATGGCTGCAAATGACAATCTAAGAGGCCTGAAAACTGCTATAAATGAAGCGATGAATTCAATTAGCATATTGATAATGCCAATCACAGTGGGGGCAATGATATTTGCTGAACCTATAGTTAAGCTGCTCTTTGGAAGGGGGGCTTTCGATGCAAATGCAATCGCCTTGACCACAAGCGCTTTAGTATTTTATTCAATAGGTATGATTGGATTTGGGCTTAGAGATATCCTATCTAGAGCTTTTTATTCACAGCAAGATACAAAAACTCCAATGATTAATGGTTCAATTGCTGTAATAATGAATATCGTGCTAAACATCGTACTATCTAGGTATCTAGGGATAGGTGGTTTAGCGTTAGCTACAAGTATATCCGCGATATTTTCTACAGGGCTTTTGATTCTAAACCTTAGAAGAAAGATCGGCGCACTTGGCTTAAAGAAAACAGTGACAACTTTTGCAAAGATAATGGTTGCATCATTACTTATGGGACTGATTGCATGGCTTGTTTATAGGTTTTTCGCGGGTAGGATAGTTGAAGAATTTGCGCTCATACTAGCGATTGTTGCAGGAGCATTAGCATATTTCGGGATAATACTGAATTTAAAGATTGACGAAGTCGATAGCATGATTAATTTAATCAAAACAAGATTAAAGAGAATGATGAATTAGGAGGGGTTAAATGGCACTTCTTGTCACAGGCGGTTTAGGATATATTGGAAGTCATACCTGCGTAGAACTATTGAATGCAGGCTATGATGTGGTGATCATTGACAATTTAGTTAATAGCAAGTTAGAAGTCTTAAAGCGAATTGAAGAATTGACTTGGAAAAGACCTAAATTTCACAGGGAAGATTTACTTTATAAAGATGGATTGGACAGAGTATTTAGCGAGAATAAAATTGATGCAGTAATTCATTTTGCAGGCCTTAAAGCTGTCGGAGAATCAGTTGAAAAGCCTCTTATGTATTATCAAAACAATGTCACTGGCACATTGAATCTCCTTCAAGTGATGAAAGGGCACAATGTGAAAAAAATCGTGTTCAGCTCTTCTGCAACTGTGTATGGAGATGAAAACAAAGCTCCTTTTACTGAAGAGATGAAACTTAAAGCCACAAACCCTTATGGCTGGAGCAAATTCATGATAGAGCAGATTTTAAGAGATTTATATAATGCGGATAACTCTTACAGCATATCGATTTTGAGGTATTTTAATCCAATTGGTGCACACCAAAGCGGCAGAATAGGCGAAGATCCAAATGGAATACCGAATAACCTCATGCCATATATAACACAAGTTGCTTTAGGAAGAAGAGAGAAGCTAAATGTTTTTGGAAATGACTACAATACTCATGACGGAACTGGAGTGAGAGATTATATCCATGTGGTTGATTTAGCGATAGGGCATATAAAAGCATTGGAGAAGATCAATAAGGATAATGGAATTTTTACTTACAATTTAGGCACCGGAATTGGCTATAGTGTGCTAGATGTGGTTAAAGCATTTGAAAAAGTAAATGGAGTAAAGATACCATACGAAATAGTGGATAGAAGACCTGGAGATATAGACATTTGCTATGCTGATCCCACTAAAGCAAAGGAAGAGCTTGGATTTGAAACTAAATATGATTTAGAAGACATGTGCAGAGACTCATATAATTGGCAGATAAATAATCCCAATGGATATGAAAGTGCTAGGTGATAAAATGCTTTTGCTAGATGAAAAGAAACTTTTAGTTGAATACGGAAAAAAACTAATTGAGAAGAACTTGACTAAAGGAACGAGTGGAAACCTTAGCATTTTCAATAGAGAAAAAAAGTTGTTTGCAATAACTCCAAGCGGGATAGATTATTTTAAAACAGAATTAGAAGATATAGTTGTAATGGATTTAAATGGAAATGTAGTAGAAGGCAATAAAAAGCCTTCAAGCGAACATAATTTACACAGAATATTTTATGCAAATAGAGATGATATAGATGCAATAGTGCATGCTCATACAGTTTACTCAACTGTGTTATCTTGTATGAGAATGAGTTTGCCTGCAGTGCATTACATGATAGCATCCGCAGGTAAAGACATAAGATGTGCTGAATATGCAACTTTTGGCACAGAAGAATTAGCAGAAAATGCTTTCAATGCGATGGCAGATAGAAAAGCAGTTCTCTTGGCAAATCACGGAGTGCTCACAGGAGGAAGAAATATCTCCGAAGCATTTAGTGTTCTAGAAGATGTAGAATATGTTTCAGAGCTATACATAAAGGCTAAGATTATAGGTGACCCAATCATAATAGACGATGGAGAGATGAATGTAATTACTGAAAAATTTAAAAGCTATGGTCAAAAATAAAGAGATGATTTTTTCATCTCTTTTTATTTTACGCAAACTACAGTTATGTAATAAAACATTTAGTTTCTAGAGTTGCATAACACAATACTAAATATTGCCACATATCATTTGCATTATTATGCACTTAGAAAAGTTATTATTAAATGGTAAAATTAAGTTAACGAATAAATGAGGTTGATAATATGTTGTATAAAAGAGCAACAGAATTGATATTACTATTAATTAGTAATGAAGAATTTACTACTGTAAGAAAGCTAAGTAATTATTTTAATATAAGCGAAAAAACTATTAGAAATGATCTTGATGTTATTGACGATTATTTAGCTAAGAATGGATTTCATAAATTGATTAGAAAACCGAAACTTGGTGTCAAATTATCAGGTGGTATTGACGAAAAAAATATGCTTATAAGTAATATTTCTCGTAAAGATTTGGATAATTACATTTACACTACAAATGAGAGGCAGATAATGATATTACTCACTCTTATAACACATGATAGTGGCAACCTCAAGATAAAAGATTTTGAAGAGATACTTAAGGTAAGTAGAAGCACAATTAATAACGATATTAAGCAACTTAAAAACAAATTAAATATAAACAATCTTGAATTAAGATATTCCACAGATTCAGGGTACACAATTTCGGGAAAGGAAGTGGACCTTAGAAACTTTATTTCGGACAGGATTATTGAAATTATAAAAGATGATTATAAGAACATTGGGGACAATCTTGCTCATACCAAATTATCAGGTTTAATAAATATAGATGATATTAAATTCATTGAAAACGTTTTTTATGACATGGAAGAGCTATTTAATGTAGATTATGCAGACGTAGCATTCAATAGTCAAATAATAAGAATATATGTTAGTTTACAAAGGATAATTAGAAATCATGCATTACATTTTGAAGATTATAAAGAGAATATAAAGCTCACTCAAGAATTTGTAATGTCTAATTATATTGCAGGAAAACTAGAGGAGAAGTACAAAATAGGAATCGATGAAAATGAGAAAATCTATTTTACCATTTGTTTATTGGGAAGTAATTTAGCACAGAAAAAAGAAAATGAGAATTTAGATATAATAATGATTCAGCTAATGGCCAGAAAACTTATCGAATATGTGAGTTCGAAAACAGATATTGATATAAATGATGATTTAATTCTCTTTAAATTTTTAGTAGAACATTTGAAACCCATGATTTATAGAGTTAAATATAACATAGAACTAAAAAATCCTATTCTAGATGAAATAATTGACAACTATAAGGATTTATTTATGATTGTCAAGGATGGCTTAATGAAGATTCAAGATTTTGAAAACATATTGGTGAGTGATGATGAGGTCAGCTACTTGACAATTCATTTTGGAGCCGCCATAGAAAGGAAGAAATTGAGAAATAGTACTAAACCTAAGGTACTTATTGTATGTAATACTGGATATGGTACATCGCAATGGTTAGCAATGCAGATTGAATCAATGTTTAATGTAGATATAGTAGCCGCAACAAATACACGTAGAATTGATAAAATTTTGATGAACAATAAGATAGACGTTATTATTTCAACAGTAAATATTAAGCCGATCAAAAATGTAAAAACAATTTATGTTAGACCTATTTTAACAGAAAATGATGTGAAAGAGCTTAATTTTGAATTTTCTCTTTTAAAAAATAATACTGTTGAAATAGATAAAATACTTGAAATAGTTTCAAAACATTGCACAATACATGACAAATTTGGGTTAACTAAAGATTTAGAGATTATTTTTAGCAAACATTTTAATATTTCAGAAGGAGTGGAGCAAATTATGTTACAAGACGTGTTAAAAGAAGAGACCATAGAATTGAATGTTGATGTAAAAGATTGGATTGAAGCTGTTAGATTTGGCGGAGATATATTATTTAAAAATAAATGTGTTACAGAAAAATACATTCAAGCAATGATTGACACAGTAAAAGAGATAGGACCTTATATTGTAGTCACAAAAGGAGTTGCGATGCCACACGCTCAACCTGATAAAGGAGCATTAAGAGTAGGAATGAGTTTGATTACACTGAAAAATCCAGTAAACTTTGGTAATGCTGAGAATGACCCAGTTAATATTATTATTTGTTTTTCAGCTACTGATTCAAAGACTCACTTAAAAGCTTTATCACAGTTAGCTAAACTATTAGATAATGAAGAAGCTTTACTAAAAATATCATCTTCAAATTCTAAAGCTGAAGTGTTGGAAATTATAAAGGCATATTCATAAGCAAAAAGGGGGTGAAAATATGTTGAAGATATACACTGTTTGTGGGAATGGAATTGGAAGCAGCCTTATGCTTAAAATGAAAATCGATGACATATGCGAAGAACATGGAATAGAAGCAGATGTTGAATCTACTGATCTGAATTCCGCACAAGGTAAAAATTGTGATTTGATTGTTACAGTAAAAGAATTAGCTAATCAGTTTGAAGGTAAGGATGTTGCTGTGGTTAGAAGCTATGTTAACAAAAAGAAAATTGAGGAAGATATATTAGATTTACTTTTAAAGAAGAATAACGAAAAAAATAAATCTAAATAAAACAAAATAAACATAAAGGAGGAGATTAAATGGAATTACTAAGAATCATTTCTCAAGATATTCTTACACAACCTGCGTTGCTATTAGGATTAATATCTCTGGTAGGGTTAGTAGCATTAAAGAGACCATTTAACAAGGTCATGACAGGAACATTAAAACCAATATTAGGATATTTAATGTTAGGTGCAGGTGCTGATTTTCTTGTGTCAAATCTAGATCCATTAGGAAAAATGATTGAGCATGGATTTAATATTACAGGTGTTGTTCCAAACAACGAAGCTATAGTTGCGATTGCCCAAGATATATTAGGCAGAGAGACAATGTTTATTCTTATAATTGGATTAGTTTTTAATTTGATTATTGCAAGGTTTACTAAATACAAATATATATTTTTAACAGGACATCATTCATTTTTCATGGCTTGTTTATTATCAGCAGTTCTAAGCACGTCAGGACTAAAAGGAACTGAATTAAGCTTAATAGGAGGAATGCTATTAGGTGCATGGAGTGCTATATCACCAGCTATTGGCCAGAGATACACCTTAAAAGTAACAGACGGAGACGACATTGCAATGGGACACTTTGGAAGTTTAGGATATTATTTATCAGCATGGGTTGCCAAATTTGTTGGAGATCCAAAAGAAAGTACTGAAGATATAAATGTACCCGAAAAATATGGCTTTTTAAGAGATACTACTATTTCTACTGCCATAACTATGCTAGTTTTCTATTTAATTGCTGCAATAGCAGCTGGGCAACAATTTGTGGAAGAACTTTCAGGTGGAACCAATTTTATCGTGTTTGCAATCATGACAGCTTTAAAATTTGCTGTTGGTGTAACAATAGTATACAATGGAGTTCGAATGATATTAGGTGATTTGATACCGGCTTTTGAAGGTATATCAAAGAAAATCATCCCAAATGCTGTACCAGCAGTGGACTGTGCAGTTTTCTTCACTTATGCACCTACAGCTGTTATAATTGGGTTCTTGTTTAGTTTTTTAGGTGGCATAATTGGGATGCTAATTCTTGGAGCTGTTGGTAGTGTACTAATAATACCAGGGCTTGTACCTCATTTCTTTACAGGTGCTACAGCAGGTATTTACGGTAATGCAACTGGTGGGAGAAGAGGTGCTATGCTTGGCTCTTTTGTAAATGGGCTAGCAATTAGTTTTTTACCTGCTTTATTATTACCTGTTTTAGGAGATTTAGGCTTCCAAAATACAACATTCGGAGATTTTGATTTTGGAGTTTTAGGCATTATTTTAGGAAGAATTGCTGGTACAGTTGGTAAATATGGAATATATGGAATACTAGTTGTTGCTTTACTGGCATTAATAATTCCTAACTTTATAAAAACAAAATCTGTTGCATTAAATAATGTGTATGAGGAAGAAAAATAAATATAATTAGACTGGAGCTGGATGCTTTGGAAATATTGTGTATTGGTCATGCTGCTTATGATTTAACTTTTCCGGTTCATGAGTTTCCTATAGAGAATTCTAAATATGAAATTCATGAAAGTATAGAAGGCGTTGGCGGCCCAGCAGCAAATGCTTCTTATCTTTTGGCAAAATGGGGTGTAAAAGTCGGATTTTGCGGTATTTTTGGTGGAGATTTTTATGGAACAAAATTAGCAGAAGAATTAACTGATATTGGCGTTAACTTAAGTCTTACTAAAACATTAAATTCTTACAAAACTCCATTGTCAATTATATTAGTTAATAAGAAAAATGGTTCAAGAACGATAATTAATAGAAAAGACCAGATGAAACAGTTGATATTTGATATAGATAGCATAGTTGACTTAAAGCCAAAAATAATTTTATATGATGGCCATGAACCCAAATTAACAAAAAAATGTATAGAAGTAAGTAAAGATGCTCAATTAATTTTTGATGCAGGGAGCTATAGAGAAAATATTGATGAACTTATTTTTGCTGCTGATTATTTAATTGCATCAGAAAGGTTTATAAATCAATTCATATCAAAAATGAACATAGTATCTGATATGGATGATAAGTATGAAATAGCCATTCATCGTCTTAAAACTATGACAAAAGGAAAAGTTATAGTTACTTTAGGTGAGAAAGGGTTAATGTATGAAGAATCAGGAGTTATAAAAAAGATGGACGCAATTAGAACAAATACTGTCGACTCGACTGGTGCAGGAGATATATTTCATGGTGCATTTGCCTATGGATTGCTAAAAGAATATGAACTTGAATTATCCTTACTTCTAGCACAGGCTGCTGCATCACTTTCTGTAGAGAAATATGGAAGTAGCAAATCTATACCCACATTAGAATTAGTCATCAATAAATTGAAAGAAATGAATTTGGAGGGCATGATGTAGAATTAAAATAATGGAGAGATTCCTCTCCATTATTTTAATTTTTTTCTCTGACAATTCCTCTTGATATGAACATAAAGCTTGCAATAAATCTCAATATAGCTATTACGATAAGGGCTATTGCTATATTTGAGATATTTTTTATAGCTACTCCCATTATTGGAGCTATGGCTGATACTATAGCTGTCAAAGTATTGTATATAGCTATGTATATGGTTCTATTTTCTGATGGGGTTACTTCTAGGAGCATATTAAACAGTATCAAATTTGTTCCAGCGACAGATATCCCGATGATTATATTAAATAGCACCAACATAAATATATTTGTCGATAGTACATAAAAAATAGGTGTAATAGCCATTCCAATAAGTGCTATCCCAAGTGCAAGATTATTCCCCTTTTTATCTGCAAACTTTGCCCATTTTGTAAAGGAGAGAATGGAGGATAGACTGCTTGATATCGATATAGCACTTAGCCAAAACTCATTGGCACCTAAAACTTTTATGGTATATATGTTAAATAGCGGCTGAGCTCCCATCCAACCTATGTAAAAAAATGCGGATATTAAAGTGAATACGAGATAATTCTTCTCTTTTGGTAAATTTTTAAAAGTTGCTTTTAATGAATCTATATATCTTGTGGATTTCTTTTTTCTTTTCATACCTCTAAATTTAAAAAAGCTTATCACTTCGCCAAGAGAAAACACAAATGCGAAAAAGAAAAATATTTGATATAGCCTTATTGAACCTTCATTAGTCTTTGGAATATATGTAAGTAATTGCCCTGAGATGAAAGTAACAGCCAATGCGAAGATGGTGGAGTACTTATTTCTAAGTCCCATGGCATTGCCTCTATCTTCTATGAGAAATACATCGCCTATACTCGATTGGTATCCCATGGTTGCTATAGCTCCCGGCAAGTTCATCAGGCCGATGATGGTTACAAACAGGCTTGCTTGATTAACTCCTTTCAAGAAAGGCAAAAAAGCTAGCGATAGATAAAATAGCTTATGTATGAACATGATAGTTCCAGTGGTTTTCTTTTTATCCCTTAAACTTTCTATCAAAATTGCTCCGGGAATATACGCAAATATGCTTACAAAATAAGGAAAGCTTGTAAGATAAGCTATTTGATAGTCCGTAGCTCCTAATCTTTCAGCAAATTTTGCTAGATAAGGGTTTACCAGGTTAAATGCAATTGCCGCAAATACCCCATTTATTATATTTACTTTTATGTTGTACGATACCAATTTTTCTTTAAGCGATACTTTGTCGCTCATCATATATCCTCCGAATAAAAAAATTTAGAGACACAAATTATTATACATTAGATTTATCTCTTTTGCTATATGTTTATAAAAATTGCTAAAAAATATTAAAAATGTTTAAATTGTGATAGAATAAATATAAATACAGACATTTGAGGTGGATTGTGAAAAAATTTCTTTCTTATATCATCATATTTTTTGCAGTAGTTGCATCACTATTTGGTCTTCAGATGGGAGATAGCAATTTCTCATTTGATTCTTTACTAGGTTCAGACGAATTTGAGGTTCATTTTATTGATGTAGGGCAGGGTGATAGCACTTTAGTGATTACTCCGGATAAAAAAACTATGTTAATAGATGCAGGGACAAAAGAAAGTTCAAAAGTACTGATTGATTATTTAAAAAACATCGGAATTAATAGTATTGATGTATTTGTATTGACGCATCCTCACTCTGACCACATCGGAGGAGCTGTTGATGTGATGGAAAACTTCGAAGTAAAACAAGTTTTAGATAGCGGATTTGTACACACGAGTCTAACTTATGAAAAATACTTAGATAAAATCGATGAAAAAAACATTCCTTTTCAAGTAGTAAAAGCTGGTGATAAATTTAGTGTAGGAGATATGAAAGCATTTATTTTAAGTCCAGACAAACCTCAGGATGATGCCAACAATAGTTCAATTGTGATGAGAGTTACATACAAAGACTTCTCCTGCATGTTTACGGGAGATGTCGAAGAAAAGATTGAGGAAAAAATCATCAAAAGCTATCCGAATATACGATCGGTTTGCTTGAAAGTTGCCCATCATGGAAGCGACACTTCAAGCAGCAAAGCATTTTTAGAAGCGGTAAGACCAGAAGTTTCAGTGATACACGTTGGCGCTGACAATGCTTATGGACATCCTAGTGAAATAATTTTAAAGAGATTAAAAAACATTGGCACAAAAGTATATAGAACAGATCTTGATGGTACAATAATTATCAAATCAGATGGTAGTGATTATTCCATAGAAAGTTCAAAGTAGGTGGATTATATGAAAACTATTGGCATTGTCGATAGATTTGAGGAAGATTTTGTAATAGTTGAGTTATTTGATGATTTTTATTTATTTCCAAGGGGATTGTTTCCTGAAGATATTTCCGAAGGAGATGTTGTTTCGATTGATATTGAAATCAAGGAACAATCAACAGAAGATAGAAAAAAGAGGATGGAAGAGAAATTAAAGAAATTAATCGAAAAAAACAAATAATGGGGGATCTTTATGCTATATGGTATTGAAAAACTAAACTTAGCTAATTTACCTACACCAATTGAGAAATTAACCAAAATATCGGAGCTTTTAGATAAAGATGTGTATGTAAAAAGAGATGACTACACAGGCTTTGAGTTTTCTGGCAATAAGATCAGAAAACTTGAATTTAGTGTAAAAGATGCAATTAATAAGGGGGCAAACCATCTCATTACTTGTGGAGCTATTCAATCTAATCATGCAAGGGCTAGCGCTGTTGTTGCTGCAAAACTTGGACTTGGATGTACACTTATTTTAAAGGGTAACGAGGAAGATGATTTAGACGGAAATTATTTTTTAGATAAATTATTTGGTGCAGAGATTGTATTTGTATCAGCAGATGATTATGCTTTTAGAAGAAATGAGATAATGGAAAAAACAAAAGAGCGATTAGAAAAACTTGGATTAAAGCCATACATCATCCCCGAAGGAGCATCAAATGCAATTGGCTCATTGGGTTATTTAAATTGTTTTGAAGAGATTTTAATACAAGAAGAATCTCTAGGTATAGAGTTTGATGCTATTGTTGCTGCAGTTGGATCTGGGGGCACATATACTGGGTTATACTTGGGCAACCAATTGCACAAGTCAAAAAAAGAAATAATCGGATTTAATGTCTCTAGTACTGCTGAGCATTTTACTAAAAGGATTTGTGAACTTGTAGATAAAACATTGCAGTTGTTGGATAAATGTAATGATGTAAATAAAGGGGATGTAAAGATAATCGATGGCTATGTAGGCAGAGGCTATGCTATCAGCAGAGTGGAAGAATTTGAATTCATTGAGAAAATAGCTCAAACTGAAGGGATTATCTTAGATCCTGTTTATTCTGGGAAGGCTTTTTATGGTTTAGTTAATGAAATTCAAAATGGAAATTTTAAGGATTTAAAAAACATTTTATTTATTCATACTGGTGGGCAGTTTGGGATATTCCCTAAAAGAGATTTATTTGAGCTTTAGCAATTTTCTAAAGCTCATTTGTTTTATTTATTAAATAGTCATCGCTGCATTTTTTAAGGTGGGATTCCATCAGTGTTCTAGCTAAACTGCAGTTTTTGTTTTCGATAGCATCTAGTATTTTTTTGTGCTCTTCTACAGAAATGTCAGTTCTTTCATTTACAAAGTCGATGCTTATCGCATGGTATATAACGTTATTCCAATAACTCAATATCATATTCTTTAAGTTTGGCATATTTGCCATGTCAATTATCTTATAGTGAAACATTTCATTATATTTTGAGTTGGTGTTATATAGGCTACTTTCTTCACATTTCTCATTTTCATTGACGATTGTCCTCAACTCGTTTAAATCTTCAACAGTCGCATTTTTACAGGCCATCTCACATGCCAAAGCTTCTAGGCAGGCTCTTATTTTCATGTCTTCCATTATTGTATTTAAATCAGGCATCTTTATGGCGCAGCCAACTTGAGGTATGATTTCGATGATCCCTTCTTGCTCTAGTCTTTTTAGAGCATTTGATATAGGTGTGCGAGTCATGTTTATGGCTTGCGAAATTTTATATGTTGATATTACTTCTCCAGGCTTTATATTGCCATTTAGGAGCATATCTTTTATCTTTATATATGCGACGTCGCTTTTTCTTAGATTTTTTAATTCTTCATCTTTATAAGTGTACATATCATTACCTCCAATCATTAAATGATATATCAATAAACTCATAAAAGCAATAGTTTATAATCTTTGCTTAATATGTTACAATTTAATATATAGATTCTCGAAAGGATGTGCATTTATGGTAAATCCAATAGCAACAATTGAAATGGAAAATGGCAAAAAAATCAAGTTAGAGCTTTATCCAGATATCGCTCCTATAACAGTTGAAAATTTTATTAAATTGGCAAAGGAAAATTTTTATGATGGAACGATTTTTCATAGAGTAATAAAAAACTTTATGATACAAGGTGGAGATCCTGAAGGCACTGGAATGGGTGGACCAGGTTACAGCATAAAAGGCGAGTTTAAAGAGAATGGTTTTGAAAACAACTTAAAGCATGAAAGAGGAGTCATTTCTATGGCAAGGGCAATTGATCCTAACTCAGCTGGGTCTCAATTTTTTATCATGCATGAAGATGCACCTCACTTAGATGGAGCATATGCTGCTTTTGGCAGAGTTATCGAAGGAATGGAAGTTGTAGATGAGATTGCAAATGTTAAAACTGACTTTAGAGATAGGCCAATTGAAAAACAAATGATAAAAACTATAACAATCGAAGAATAAACCTAGGAGGGCTAAACATGGAATATAGAGCTTTTGCAAATAAATATATCGCAAGGATAAACAAAGGAGAAGAGATTGTACAAAAGATCAAGGAACTAGTGGAAACGGAAAATATTAAACTAGGCTCAATCACAGGCATAGGTGCAGTGGGTACTGCTACTATAGGGTTATTTGATACAAACACTAAAGAGTATCACTCTACAAAGCTCGAGGGCGATTTTGAAATAACAAGTCTAATCGGAAATATTTCCACTAAAAATGGTGAAACTTATCTTCATATGCATATTGCATTAGGAGATGAAGAGTACCATGTTTATGGAGGGCATTTAAACGAAGCTGTTGTCAGTGCAACTTGTGAATTGGTTATAGAAAAAATAGATGGGGTTGTGGAAAGGGAGTTCGATGAAAATTCAGGTTTAAATCTTTACAAATTTGTCGATTAGGAGGGATTACATGAGAGTCAAAAAAGCTGTTATACCTGCTGCAGGACTTGGCACAAGATTTTTACCAGCTACTAAAGCTCAGCCTAAAGAGATGCTACCTATAGTTGACAAACCTACACTTCAATATATCATAGAGGAAGCTGTGGAGTCTGGAATTGAAGAGATCTTAATAATTACAGGTAGAAACAAAAAAAGTATTGAAGATCATTTTGACAAATCAATTGAACTTGAACTTGAACTTGAAAGGGCAGGTAAGCTCGACCTTTTGGAAGAAGTAAGGAGAACTTCTGAGTTAGCAGATATATATTATATAAGGCAAAAGCAGCCTTTAGGCTTAGGACATGCCATATACTGTGCTAAGACATTTATAGATAATGAGCCGTTTGCAGTTCTATTGGGCGATGATGTAGTATACAATCCTGAGAAGCCATGCTTGAAACAGATGATAGATATTTATGACGAGTACAAGACTACGATACTTGGAGTTCAACCTGTGGACTACGACGAGGTGCATAAATATGGAATAGTGGATGGTAAGCATATAGAAGACAGAGTGTATAAAGTCAAGGATTTAATAGAGAAACCCACTGATGAATCCGCTCCATCAAATATAGCTATATTAGGCAGGTATATAATCAGCCCCTCTATATTTGAAGTATTAGAGCATACAAAACCAGGTAAAAATGGTGAAATACAGCTTACCGATGCATTAAAAGAACTTGCGAAAAAAGAAGCAATGTATGCTTATGACTTCGAAGGCAAGCGATATGATGTAGGCGATAAATTAGGATTTTTAGAGGCAACTGTTGAGTTTGCTCTAAGAAGAGATGATTTAAAACTAGATTTTTTAAAGTATTTAGTAGAATTAGTAGAAAGTGAGAGAGAGAAACTTAATGATTAAGCTTGTAGGTTTAGATTTAGATGGGACATTATTAAATAACAATCACGTAATTTCAAATGAAAATAAAGAGATAATTGACAATTTAAAAGAACTTGGGATAAAAGTAGTACTTGCATCTGGCAGGGAAATAGAATCGATGATTTGGGCCAGCAGTGAATTAGGCCTTGATACGCCTCTTATTGCATTAAATGGGGCTATTGTGACTGACAATAAAGGAGAGAAAATATTATTTGGCAAATCATTAAATTTAAAAAAAATCAAGGATCTGTTCATTGATTTATATAACGACGGCAGATTTATGCTCATATTTTTTAAAGATGAGGTAATTGCTACTGACAATAATGATGATTATTACAACTTGTTTATAAAGTACAGCAACGTCATACCAAAAAGAGTAAACAATGTCGTAAAATACCTAGATGACAACAATCTATGGGATAGTGTGTATAAGATAATATTTTCTGATGAGGAAGAAGTGCTTGTAGATTTAAGAGATGATCTAAAAGACAAATTAGATGAAGACTATACTCTAACTTTTTCAATGCCTTTTTATTTAGAACTAAATGATTCACATGTATCTAAAGGCAATGCGTTGGAGTTTGTTGCGAAAATGTATGGCATAAAAAGCGATGAAATAATGGCTATAGGAGATGGTGAGAATGATCTTTCAATGATTGAATTTGCAAAGGTAGGCATAGCAATGGAAAACGCTCCTGATTATATCAAAGAAAGAGCAAATTATGTCACTCGTTCAAATATGGACAATGGAGTATTTCATGCGATAAAAAAATTCATATATAATGAATAGCCCGAGTAATCGGGCTATTATAATATATAGGTTAATCTTGTATAAATAATTTAAGTGGAGTGAGTAGATATGACATATAAATTAAAAACAGCAATCATAGTTTTTTTCATCATGCTGTTAGTGTTTATTGTTCTGATGTTTAGAGCAGAACTTAAAAATATTGAGTCTTTAAAAGAAGATTATCCTGATTTAAATAATGCCATTTATGATTATAGAGTTGACTTATTGAAAGCATGGGCTGTTAGATTGTTTATATCTTTTGCTGTGCCGCTTCTAATTCTTACAAGCGGAACATCTCAAAAGATCAGCATATTTGCTCAAAATGGACATAGTTTATTCGTGAGCGGAATAATTTATGGGCTAATTTTTTTTGGCATCATGTTTTTAGTCAATTTGCCGATTAACTACTATAGTTCTTATTGCATTGGCCATAAATATGGACTTTCAAATCAGACTTTACTACGATGGTTAGAGTTAAACATCAAATCTTTCTTAGTAAATGATGCTTTGATTTCCCTATTTATATTTATCCCATTTATGATCGTATACAAAAGCCCTAATATGTGGTGGTTTAATCTTTGGCTTATTTCAATACCAGTCGTAATTTTTATTGTTTTTATATCACCATTTGTGATAGATCCTATTTTTAACAACTATAGACCCTTAGAAGATGGATTATTAAAGGAAGAGATAACTGAAATTCTTGAAAAAGCAGACTTAGAAGACGCTTCAATTATGGTCGTAGATAAGAGTAAAGACACAAAAGCCATGAACGCCTATATGACTGGGATCTTTAGTGCAAAGCGAATAGTTCTTTGGGATAATACTATTGATAATTTAGAGACGAAAGAAGTTGTGAGCATTACAGCTCATGAAATAGGGCACTATGTCAAAGGACATATATGGAAAAATATATTATTTGGGATTGCTGGGACATTTGTAATTTTATATTTATTAAATGTATCAGCTAGCTGGATACTAAAAGAATCCAAGGGGGCGTTTGGATTTAGAAATATGACAAATCTTGCGATAATTCCTTTATTTATAATTCTAATAAACCTATTTAATTTTTTAGGCAGCCCTATTCAAAATCATCTCTCAAGAGAATTTGAAAGACAAGCAGACAGGTTTGAGATATCGCTAACTCAAGATAGGCTATCAGCAGTTTCTGCTTTGAAAAAATTAAATCAAAACAATTTAAGCCTTCCAAGGGCATCTAAATTTTATGAGTTTTGGTATTATTCACATCCTTCTTTAGAAGAGCGCATTGAATTTTATATGACAGAAGATTTCGAAGAAATTTAAAAAATTGTTGATTTATATTTGGAGTGTGATATCATTATATTAGGTAAACGATTACCCAGTTAAACGATTAACTAAGAGTGGTGGTAAAATGTCAATAACTATAAAAGAGATAGCAGAGATTGCAAACGTTTCAAGTGCTACTGTTTCAAAGGTATTAAATGACAAAGCACCGTATATCAGCGATGAAACTAAAAAAAAGATATTTGAAATTGCTCGTAGAGAGGGCTATATACCAAATGCAGTTGCTAAAAGTTTGAAAGTGAAATCTACAAAGACAATTGGGATTATTATACCTGATGTGATGAATTTATTTTTTTCTGAATTAGCTCGAGGAATTGAGGATGCTGCTGAGAAAAGAGGGTATTCAGTTATATTATGCAATTCTGATAACAACGAAGAAAAAGAAAAAAAATACATACAAGTTCTACAAGAAAAGATGGTTGATGGAATTATTTTAACAGCTTCTGAAAAAAGTGTAGAGAGATCTCTTAATATGAGAAAAATTCCAATGGTTCTATTAGATAGAGATATAAACACAGATGCAAAAGTTGGGAAGATATTTGTAGACAATGAAACTGGAGAGTATGAGGCTTGCAAATACATGATCGACAAAGGGATAAAAGAAATTGCATTTATTTCGTCCAATGTGATAAGTAAATCCTCCAGTCAAAGGCTAAATGGATATAAGAAAGCTCTGTCAGATAATGGGATAGAGATTGATGAAGACTTGATTTATTTAGACAGCTACACTATAGAAACGGGTTTTAACGGGGTCATTGAAATATTGAAAAAAAAGGATTTCAAAGGAATTTGCTGTGGCAATGATTTAATTGCTATAGGTGCTATAAATGCTCTTAAAATGAAAAGCATAAATGTACCTGAAGATGTTAAAGTGATCGGATTTGATGATATACAAATCTCAAAATATATAAATCCACCGCTAACAACCATAAAACAGCCTATTTATCGAATGGGAAGAGAAGCAGTGGATATGCTAATCAATATGATACATGGCTATGACATGGATTATGAGATTATCTTAAAGACAAGTTTAATTGAAAGGATGAGCTGTTGATGGGTAAGATTGTTGTCATTGGAAGTATAAACCTTGACTTAGTGGTTGAAGTTGATGAAATTCCTAAAATAGGGGAAACAGTAATGGGAAATTCTCTCTCGCAAATACCCGGAGGGAAAGGTGCTAATCAAGCAGTTGCAATGGCAAAATTAGGCTGTGATGTAGATTTTCTTGGAAAAGTGGGAAATGACAATTTTTCGAGTTTAGTATTAGAATCAATGAGAAAATCAGGAGTCAATACTAGAAATATTGAGACAGAGGACACATCTACAGGCATAGCTATAATAAATGTAGACAAAAAAGCAAACAACAATATAATTGTCATACCTGGAGCAAATGGAAAAGTTGATGAAACATATTTGTTAGAGCATGAGGAAATAATAAAAAATGCAGAAGTGGTTGTATTTCAATTGGAGATACCCATAGATACAGTCAAATTTGGATTAAAATTAGCTAAAAGGCATGATAAATTGACTATATTAAATCCAGCACCAGCATATGAGCTTGACGATGAAATAATCGAAAATGTAGACATCATAATACCTAACGAACATGAACTTTCAAGATTAACTCATATGGAAATTAACGATGAAAATGATTTAATTAATGCGAGTAAGGCTTTGATTGAAAGAAAGATAAAAAAAATAATCGTTACATTAGGAGAAAAAGGCGCTCTTTATGTAGATAATAATACTACTAAGCTGTATCCATCATATAAAGTGAAAGCTGTAGATTCCACTGCTGCAGGGGATGCATTTATTGGCGGCTTTGTCGGCAACTACATACAAACAAAAGATATCGACAAAGCAATTGATATGGGGCAGAGAACAGCAGCTATTGCAATTCAAAGATTTGGCGCACAGACTTCATTGCCTACGCTAGAGGAAGTATTAAATTTTAAATAGGAGAGAGTATTTATGGGAAGAGAAATACTAAAAATGGAGAATATTTCAAAGAGCTTTCCTGGAGTTAAAGCATTGGATAATGTGAGTTTTAATGCTTATGAAGGCGAAGTTATGGCTCTTTTAGGTGAAAATGGAGCTGGTAAAAGCACTTTGATGAAAATCTTATCAGGCGTTTACACAAAAGACACAGGGAAAATATTGTTAGATGGGAAAGAGATAGAAGTTTTAAATCCTAGAGATGCTTCTAGTAAGGGAATTGCCATCATACACCAAGAGCTAAATCTAATACCCAACCTCACAGTTTATGAAAATATTTTTTTAGGAAGAGAAGAAACTACTACATATAAAACGCTAAAAAAAGATTATATGATAAAAGAGGCTAAAAAGTTATTAGATAGGTTAAAAGTTAACATAGATCCAACGCTAAAAATAAATGAAATATCCATAGCAAAACAACAGATGGTCGAAATTGCTAAGGCACTATCTTTAAATGCTTCTGTAATCGTAATGGATGAGCCTACTGATACACTGACAGATAAAGAAGTAGAAATATTATTTGATGTCATAAGAGAATTAAAAGCAGAAAATAAAGCAATAGTGTATATTTCTCATAGACTTAAAGAAGTATTTGAGATTTGTGACAGAGTTACGGTCTTAAGAGATGGCAAATTCATAGATGAACGATTGGTAAGCGAATTAGATGAGGATGAGATAATTAAATTAATGGTAGGTAGAACATTAGATGAACAATTTCCATATTTAAAAGCAGAGGCAAATGAATATGTCTTTGAGGTAAAGAATTTAACTAATAAATATATTAAAAACATATCTTTTAGCTTAAAAAGAGGAGAAGTACTAGGCATATCTGGGCTAGTTGGGGCAGGAAGAAGCGAATTAGGGAAAACAATATTTGGATTGTATCCAATTGATGAAGGAGAGATGATATTAGAAGGGAAAAAAGTAAAATTCAATTCTCCCAAGGAAGCAATTGAAAACGGGATAATGTATGTGTCAGAAGATAGAAAATCTGAAGGATTGGTACTTTCTATGGATGTAAAGTCTAATATAACTCTATCATCACTCGATAAATTTAAAAGGGCAATTGGGCTTGACAAGAAAAAAGAGGAGAGAGTATCAGAAGATTATAGAAAGAAAATCAATATCAAGACTCCTAGCTTGACTCAGAAAGTTAAAAATTTAAGCGGAGGAAATCAACAAAAAGTAGCGATAGCAAAATCTCTTTTAACAGAGCCAAAAGTACTCATATTAGATGAACCGACAAGGGGAATAGATGTAGGAGCCAAACGAGAGATATACGATTTATTGAATTCGATAAAAAAAGAAGGGCATAGTGTAATTATGATATCTTCAGAAATGCCAGAAATTTTAGGAATGAGTGATAGGATAATTATAATGCATGAAGGCAAGATAAAAGGAGAGCTAAACAAAGAGGAAGCTACTTCTGAAAAAATAATGAACTATATCATAAAAGAGGAGGAAGACAGACTTGAAAGCAAAATTAGCTAAAGCAAAGCCGGTTTTAGGGCTTGTATTGATAGTTGTAGTGGTGAGCATTTTAAGCCCAAATTTTCTTACAAAAGATAATTTATTGACTGTTTTGCGACAGACTTCAATAAATGCAATAATTGCAGCAGGCATGACTTTTGTCATATTAACTGCTGGAATAGATCTTTCCGTTGGTTCTATATTAGGATTTTCAGGAGCAATATGTGCATATTTGTTGACTAATGGTACAAATGTAGTCTTAGCTTTTTTAGCAGCAATTTTAGTAGGAGCATTTTTTGGATTATTTAATGGAGTGGTCATCACTAAAGGCAAAGTTCAACCTTTTATTGCAACTTTAGCTACCATGATTCTCTTAAGAGGGGCGACTATGGTATTTACAAATGGAAAGCCAATTGCAGTAAAAGGAGAAAGCGCTACAAATACGCTTAGATACATAGCTAGGGGAGAAATACTGGGCATTCCTGTTGCTGTTGTTATGATGATTGTTGTTTTTATAATTTGCTATCATGTTCTTCACAACACAAAATACGGCAGGCATGTATATGCGGTTGGAGGGAATGAACAAGCTGCACTGCTTTCAGGAGTAAACACAGATAGAGTTAAGATGTTAGCTTATATGATAAGCGGGATTTTAGCTTCTGTTGCTGGAATAATTGTACTGTCAAGATTATCTTCAGCCCAGCCAACAGCAGGAGATGGATATGAGCTTGATGCTATCGCCGCTGTAGTACTTGGAGGGACATCTCTAGCAGGTGGACAGGGTATGATTTTAGGAACTGTTGTAGGTGCTATGATAATAGGGATATTAAACAATGCTTTAAATTTACTTGATGTTCAGTCTTATTATCAAATGATTGTCAGGGCAATTGTCATACTGATTGCAGTTTTATTAGATAGAAAAGATAAAAATAAATAGAGGTGATAGGATGAAAAAAAGAGGAATACTAAATGGAGAACTTTCTAAATTAGTTGCTGAGATGGGGCATATGGATATGATCCTCATAGGGGATGCGGGAATGCCTGTGCCAAAGGGTGTTAAACTTATAGACTTAGCATTAGTAGAGGGAATACCTGGATTTATAGAGGTTTTAAAAGCAGTATTAGAGGATTTAAAAGTAGAAGAAGCTTATATAGATGTGGAATTAAAAAGTGTAAGTCCTCATATGAAAGAGAAACTTGATTCTGTGATAAACGGCGAGTTCAAAGTGACAGAGATAGAACACGAAAAACTAAAAGAGCTATCTAAAGACTGCAAAGCAGCTATTAGAACTGGAGAATTTACTCCATATTCAAATATAATATTAAAATCTGGAGTTGTATTTTAAGTTTATAACAGCTTTTGCTGTTTAAAAAATAAAAGAATTAAAGGAGGAATTTGATATGAAAAAATTAATGGCACTGATGATGGTACTAGTGCTTAGTATTTCACTTGTTGCATGCACATCTACTTCTAATGAAGGAGAAGAAACTAACGGTGGAACTACTGAGGGGAAAACAGTGGGTTTTGTAGTTTCTACACAATCAAATCCATTTTTTGTAACACTTAAAGAAGGGGCAGAGCAAAAAGCTAAAGATTTAGGTGTAGAATTGATAGTATTAGACTCACAAGATGATCCAACAAAAGAAGCTTCAAATGTAGAAGACTTAATCACTAAAAAAGTAGATCTTATCATAATCAATCCTACTGATTCTGACGCTGTCGTAAACAGTGTATTGGCTGCTAATGATGCAGGTATACCAGTTATAACAGTTGATAGAGCATCAAACGGGGGAGAAGTAGTTTGCCATATCGCATCTGACAACGTAGCAGGAGGTAAGATGGCAGGAGAATTTATAATTGAACAGTTAGGCGGCAAAGGCAAAGTAGTTGAACTAGAAGGTATAGCTGGGACAAGTGCAGCTAGAGAAAGAGGAGAAGGATTTAATGCTGCTTTAGAAGGCACAGAAATTGAAGTAGTTGCTAGACAAACTGCAGATTTTGATAGAGCAAAAGGCTTAGATGTAATGGAAAATATCCTTCAATCTCAACCTGAAATAGATGCTGTATTTGCTCACAATGATGAAATGGCTTTAGGCGCTTTAGAAGCAATAAAAGCAAGTGGAAGAGATATAATCGTAGTTGGTTTTGATGCGACTGACGATGCAGTAAAAGCTGTAGAAGCTGGTGAAATGGCAGCAACAGTTGCTCAACAACCTGGTTTAATGGGTGAAATTGCAATTGAGACAGCAATCAAAGTATTAAACGGAGAACAAGTTGACGCAAACATACCTGTTGAATTACAATTAGTTACAAAATAAGCATTAAAATAAGTGGTGAATTATTCACCACTTATTTTTAATCTCATGTAAATTGAATTTCCCATCGGATTGTCATTGAATGGCTCTGTTTCTTCAAATCCGTATTCTATATACAGTCTTAATGCTGTTTCTAAATATGGGAGTGTATCTAAAATTATGTATTCATATCCTATTTCTTTAGCTGACTCAATAACTTTATCAATGAGTAAATGCGAATACCTATTTCCCCTGTACTCAGGTTTTATGTAAAGTCTTTTCATTTCACAAGCTGATTCATTTACTTTTCTCAAAGCCACACAACCAATTGGGATTTTATCTAATTTCAAAAGAAAAAGTCTTCCGTAGGGGAGCCCATATTTTATTTTGGGATTTTCAAACTCTTCATCATAGTTTTGCTCAGATAAATAATCCCTAAACTTTTCATCCTTTTGTATGAGCATATTTGTATATTCTTCAAATAATTCTCTAATCGTTTCAAGCTCATCGTAAGCTAATATAATTTCTATCATATGATCACCTCTTAATTTTTACATATTTAATTTACCATTTTATAGCTGCAATTACAATGTTATTGAAAATAAGTGCAGCATTTGATAAAATGTTAAATAGATAACATATTTTAATAATATTTCAAGAATGAAAAAGTTACAGAAATGATAAGGAGGGGTAGAATGGATGTAATAAAATTAGGTGATGGAATAACTAAATTGTCTGCAAGTTTAGATGGAATATTGTTTGAGGGAATGTGGGAGATACCAAATGGAGTATCATTGAATTCTTATATTGTAAAGGGAGAAAAAACAGCCATAATAGACGGCTTTTGTGATTGGGATGGAGTCCCTGAAAAATTATTTGAGCTATTAGACAAAGCAGAAGTTAATTTAGAAGATATAAAATACTTAGTGATAAATCACATGGAGCCTGATCATTCTGGATGGATTAAGGATTTCAAAAAACTCAACACAGATTTTGAAGTGGTTTGTACTAAAAAAGCAGCAAATTTAATGAAAGCATTCTTCGACCAAGAAGAAAATGTAAGGGTAGTACAAACTTTGGATACGCTTGATTTAGGGGATGGAAAAGTTTTAGAGTTTTATGAAGTACCTAATGTGCATTGGCCTGAAACTATGATGACTTTTGAAAAATCTACAAAAACAGCATTTACTTGTGATTTGTTTGGAACATTTGGAAAGACAGACTATGATTTTGATGACGATTTAACCGATGAGGATTTGAGATATTTAGATGATGAGGGCTTGAGATATTATGCAAATGTAATGATGACTTTTTCACAACAAGTAAAAAGGGCAGTTGAAAAATATGAAGAATTAGGGGCAAAGACAATAGCACCGGGGCATGGGATAGTTTGGAGAAAAGACCCAAGCAAGATAGTGCAGATGTATAAAAACTACATTGACTATGCTCTAGGGTATGGCAGAAAAGAGATAACCATATTATGGGGATCAATGTATGGAAGAACTGAAGAAGCAGTCAAAGAGATTGAAAAATACATCACTGAAAAGAACATAAAGCTAAATGTTCATAGACTGCCTGAGACAAATTGGGGAACTATGCTTAAATCTGTATTGAGCTCATCAGGAGTAATAATAGCAGCTCCAACATATGAATATCAGATGTTTCCACCTGTTGCCTGCGCATTAGAAGAGATAGGCAGGAAGAAAATACTTAAAAGACATGCACTTGCATTTGGGTCTTATGGATGGACTAGTGGATTACAGAAAGAATTAGAGGACATAATGAACAGATATAAATTAAATTGGGACTTTGTAGATACCTATATATTCAATGGCAGAGCAAGAAATGAAGATATAGATGTGATTAAGAAAAGAGTAGACGCATTGATAAATAATATTGGAATTTAGGGAGAGAAAAACATGCTAAATTTCTTGGATTCATTTTCACCAGTTCAGCAGGCATTCTTAGCAACTCTTTTTACTTATGGAGTAACAGCATTAGGTGCTGCGTTAGTGTTTTTCTTTAAGACTATAAATAAGTCTGTTTTAAATGGAATGCTGGGATTTGCAGCAGGCGTTATGATAGCAGCTTCATTTTGGTCATTGTTAGAACCAAGCCTAGAAATGGCGGAGAATTTAGGACAAGTGCCTTATTTGACAGCAGCTATAGGATTTTTATTAGGTGGCGGTTTTTTATATTTAGTTGATACACTGATGCCTCACTTGCATATGGGTCTTGAAAGTTCGAAAGCTGAAGGGCCGAAGACATCTTTGCAAAGGAGTATACTTTTAGTGCTAGCAATTACATTGCACAATATACCTGAAGGTTTAGCTGTTGGTGTTGCTTTTGGAGCAGCAGCTTTAGGAGATGCATCAGGAGCAACTATTGCAGGGGCTAGTGTATTGGCACTTGGCATAGGGCTTCAAAACTTTCCTGAAGGAGCAGCAGTGTCCATTCCGTTGAGAAGAGAAGGTTATTCAAGGGGAAAATCATTCTTTTTAGGTCAGGCATCTGGAATTGTTGAACCAATAGCAGCAGTTTTGGGCGCTTATGCCGTTGTAGCTATTCAACCAATGCTGCCATACGCTTTGGCGTTTGCAGCAGGAGCTATGATATATGTAGTAGTGGAAGAGCTTATTCCTGAAGCTCAGATGGATTCAAAACTTGGAAAGTCAAGTACAGATATATCGACGATTGGATGTATGATTGGGTTTACGGTAATGATGGTGATGGATGTAGCATTAGGTTAGATGAATTTTCATCTAGCCTTTTTTAATATGTTTTTAGTTAAGGCTAAGCATGAGTAAATAAGGGTAAACATTTTGTTTACCCTTATTTACTCTGATAAATTTTCTTGTATTCGCCATCACTTAACATAAAAATACTTTCTATATCATTACTGACTATAGTCCTGATGTCAATTGTCGTAGAAAACTTAACACATATTCCGCAGCTTGAGCTTAAAGCTCTTGGAACAGGCATGATTTCATTTTCTACATTCTTTGATTTGAGAAATTTTGAGTACTTTATTGCTCCATAGTGCGTATAAAAAAGTGCTATATATTCCATATCATCACTTTGTAAGCGTCAATATATATGAATCTTTTTCTTCTTTAACCTCAACTTTATAGCCTGAGTTGATTGCAAATCTAGTGACATTCTCTTTAGCTACATTGCTGTCTACTAAAACTTGTACATTAGAATTATCCTTTATTGCATTTTTTGTCATCAAAACTGGCTCAGGACACGATCTTCCTCTGGCGTCTACTACTTTAAATTTCAATCTCAACACCCTCCTTAATCTCAACTTCAGTTGATTTTTCGATATTAAAGTATCCAATTAAAAATACTACTATAAAGCCGATTACTACAGCAACCTTTCCATTCAATGTAGGACCTTGAGCAGATGATGCGAGATTAAAATTATGAGCAAAGGCAGCACCGAAGACAAGCCCTAAAACCGTTATTGCTGAATCAATATTTCCCTCAGCTGATAAAATAAGTTGTCTTAGTGGGCATCCACCTAGCAGAACTGAAGCAAAACCAACTAGCCCCATTCCTAAGAAATTCCACAGACCATCAGTATGAGCAATAGGTTGATCAACAAAACCCAGCTTAAATTGACCTAATAATAAGTTCCCGACTAGAGCAGCAACAAAAATAGCCAAAAACCCTGAAATTAGATGAAAGTCTTTGAACATAATTACATCTCTTATACCTCCAGCACAGCAGAGTTTATTTTTTTGAGCTAACACTCCAACTATTAAGCCATCTATTAGGGAGAAATAAATTGGAGCATGGCTTGCTCCTGCGCCTTTTTCACTGAACAACAATAGACTTGGGAATGCCACTAAAAGAATAAATAAAACAACTGTTACACTTGGCATAATAAATCCTTCAAACTTTGGCAATTCATAAGTTCTTCTTAGACTAAAACCTTTATTTAAAAATAGCACACCAACAAATATACCGCCTGCAAATCCTAAAATACCAAAAATTGCATTTAAATCTCCACCAGCTAATCTTAAAATCATTCTAAGTGGACATCCTAAAAACATTAGCGCTCCAATCATGACAAAAAAGCCTAAAACAAATCGAGTAAGTGGGGCTGAACCACCTCTTACTTTAAATTCTTTACCTGCAATGCTCATCAAAAATGCTCCGATTACTATTCCGATTATTTCGGGTCTAACGTACTGTACAGCTTCTGCCCTATGTAATCCTAAAGCTCCTGCTGTATCTCTTATAAAACAAGCGATACAAAAACCCATATTCGCAGGATTTCCAAATTTAACTAATAAAACTGAAATTAGTCCAATTACTAGACCTGTGAAAATAATACCTTTGTTTTTCTTCATCAACAATCTCCTCCTCTCTTATTTAATATAAGTATACAACACTTGTTAAAATTTTGACATTAGAAATACCTATTGATAATAATTATCTATAGAAATAAACAATGTAAAATATAAATATATATGTTAAATTTGATGTAAGATAATTATGGAGGGATAAATATGAATAAAATATATTTAGATAATGCTGCTACGAGTTTTCCAAAAGCATCTGGTGTTAGCGATAGGATGAAGTATTACATAGATAATATAGGCGCTAATATCAACAGAGGGGGATACAGTGAACAATATAAAGCTGAGGAGATAGTATTTGAAACTAGACAGATGCTTACAGAACTTTTCAATGGAGAAGATAGTGCAAATGTCATATTTACTCTAAATATAACCCAGAGTTTGAACACTGTTATCAAAGGATATTTGAAATCTGGTGATCATGTAATTGTTACTTCGATGGAACATAATGCTGTCATGAGGCCATTAGTTCAGATTGAGAAAAAGGGAGTCGAGTTTTCAAGAGTTATGTGTGATGAATTTGGGCGACTAAATCCTCATGACATCAAAAAGGCGATAAAGAAAAACACTAAACTAGTAGTAATAACTCATGCATCTAATGTATGTGGTACAATCTTACCCATAAAAGAAGTTGGACAAATTTGCAAAGAAAATGGTTTAAAATTTGTTGTAGATACTGCTCAAACTGCAGGATGTTTAAATATTGACATGAAAGAAAATTATATTGATGTGCTTCCTTTTACAGGGCATAAAGGCCTAATGGGACCTCAAGGGATTGGAGGCTTTTTAGTTTCAAGTGATATGGCAAATGAGATTGAGCCACTTATTGTAGGTGGAACAGGCAGCATGTCAGATTCAGAGGAAATCCCTCCGTTTATGCCAGACAAATTTGAAAGTGGGACGTTAAACTTGCCAGGCATATTTGGCTTAAATGAAGCTTTAAAATATCTGAATAATGTCGGGATAGAGAACATTTACAAAAAAGAAATGACCTTGACACATAAATTTATTGAAGGATTAATGGAGATAGACAAATTAGTACTTGTTGGATTAAAGGTTACAGAAGGCAGAGTCAGCACTATATCTGTGGATTGTCTTTACCATGACAACGCTTTAGTTTCACATTTATTAGATACTGAATATAATATCATGACTAGATGTGGTCTACACTGTGCTCCTTCAGCTCACAAAACTTTAGGGACATTTCCACAAGGAACTATAAGATTTTCAATAGGATATCATAATAGTATTGAAGAAATTGAATATGCTTTAAATGCTTTAAAGAAAATATTATATTAAAAGATCCCTTTAGTTATTAAAGGGACTTTTAAATTTATCGTTTTTTACAGCTAATATTTCTGCTATTATACTAATGGCTAATTCTTCAGGAGAATTTGTAGCAATATCTATACCTATAGGTGCTTTTACTTTTGATAATTTATTTTCATCTACACCATTTGATAATAGTTCATCAAAAATTTCTTTTATCTTTTTTTTGCTTCCCATTAAACCAATATACTTTGCATTTGACTCAACCACAGCTTTGAGCGCTTCATAGTCTTCTTTGTGGCTTCGAGTCACAATGCATACATAACTATTTTCATCAATCGGATAATTACTTAATTTTTCACTTATATTTCCAAGTATTAGTTCATCTGCATCTGGGAATCGCGCTTTACTTAAGTATTCCTCTCTATCGTCGAAGATAGATATTTTAAAGTTTAGAGTTTTTCCTATTTCATAAATTGCTTTACCGACATGACCAGCACCACAAATCACTAATTTAGGCTTAACATTATAGATTTCTATGAAAACATCAACTTCTCCGCCACAAATCATATTGATATCAGGGGAGTTTAATGGGAGATTGTAGGTTAAAGAAGTATTAGCTTTTATGCAAGATTTTGCTAGATCAATGACTTTAAGTTCTAAAGCTCCACCACCTATGGTACCTATGGTTTCTCCATTCTCCAATATAATCATATCAGCACCAATATCCCTTGGGGTAGAACCTTTTGCATTTATAATGACCGCATGTGCAAATACTCTATCTTCACTTGATAACTCAACTATTTTTTTTAATATATTAATGTCCATTTTTATCACCCTTTGACAAACCATGTAATATTGCTTCTAAGACCCCTCCGGCTACAGCTCTAGCTTTATCTGAAATGGTGTATGCATAATCTATTTCTTTTCTCGGATCAATATCTCCTATTTTTAACCCCTTTGACACATAGAGATTTTCTCTTATAAGCCCTCGGATTACACCGCTTATTGAAGCTCTTACTTCTTCATCACCTACATAACAGATGAGATCGCCTTCGTTTACTAAATCACCGATTTTTCTCACATGCTTGATTAAACCATCTTGTGGAGACTTTATAACCCTTTCTTTCCCATATCCCATGATAATTCCTGGGATTCCCGAATTTAAAGCTGCAGATCCTTTATATATTACTCTTCCAAGGTAATGGCCTCTTTGCGTTTCTACTACATAATGAACATCATCACCAGCATAAAATCCTGGACCTACACCGACAGTCACAGGAGCCATATTTTTGTGAGTGCCCATATTTTTTTTAGCTAATATTGCATCAACAACAGCTACTGGCTTTATTTGATTTATACTCAAGCCCTCTTCGTCAATTAAAACTGGAACATTTTCATCTTTTAATATTGATAAAGCAGCCTTTAGATCGTCTGCAAATACAGCTTTTACACCTTCAACGCTTGTTTCTCCATCGTATATGGCTTCCGAAAATGACACAGTTCTTCTGATAGAAAGTGGTTTTTCAATTTCCAAAGCAATCACTTTAAATCCAGACATATAAAGTCTATGTATAATACCTGACGCTATGTCGCCTGCACCTCTAACTATTACTATTGGCATTATTTTTCCTCCAATCGTACATTTCACCAAAAACAATATTTAAGCGAAAATCATTTTTAAAATTGTTTTTTATTTTAAAAGCATCATCAATATTTGAAATCTTATTCAAATATAGTATTTTTTCACCTAAAGCATTTTTGAATAAACCTTTAGGACTTTTCACTAAATTGATTATAGAATCAATGTCAATGCAGTCATCCATCTTTTTGTTTGTCAATTTACAAAAGATCTCAGGTCTATGGCAGATGTCTTTAATTGGCTGATTTAATGAGTCTAGACCAATCACGCCGACTGTTTTTGTAGTGTATTTAGATATCACTGGCTCTGTGTCATTTGGAGCTTTAATTGGTTTTTCTCTTGAACCATCAGCCTCAATTAACACATAATCGAACAAATTTTGGCTTATTATTTCATCAAGTATCTCTAAATCTAAACATTTTACTTTCATTCCTATTGTCGCATCAGCATAAAAAGTAATAGATTTAGATTTAGGCATATAGTCTTCTGGAAATGAACCAATAAATACTTTATCGTAAATTTCCATATTGGGATTGTACATTGCTGTAGATGTAGTCACTAAGACTTTTTTGGCATGTGTACATAGCTCTTTTGAAAGCTTTTCAATCGTAGTGGTCTTACCGCCTGCTCCTACAAAAGATATTATTTCTCGTTTAGATAAGTCGATATTTAATTTTTGATAGATGGATTCCATATTATTCTCCTGAGTTTATTATTATTAATTATAGCATAAAGAAGAGATTAAACAGACGATGAAAAATTATTACATAAAATAAATTATATATTGAAATAAAATTTCATTTATGTTATAGTTTGTTTAAAGAAGTAAAGAGGTGATGTTATGTACTTATTGGGGATTGATGGGGGAGGTACAAAAACAGAAATTTATTTGTCGGATTTCAAAAGTAAAATTATATTAAGTGAAGAATTTCATAGCTCAAATTATCTTGCAAAAGGGTTAGACAATACGTCTCAAGTAATTTCTGACATATTCAAATATCTTAATAACAATAATATTGAAATTAATCAAATAGATGGAATATGCTTTGGTGCAGCGGGTGCTGGAAGAGAAAAAGACAAGAATTTACTAAAAAATATATTTCTTAGTTTGGGATACAAAGGACAATTATATATTTATGATGATGCATATATATCTTTAGTAGGAGCTCACGGAACAGAAAAAGGAGCTATAACAATAAGTGGAACGGGCTCAATAGCGTTAGCTGTTGACGATAATAAAAACGTTTACAGGGTTGGCGGATGGGGTCATATAATTGGGGATGAAGGAAGCGGATATTACATCGGAAAATTAGCTTTGAATGCTGTATTTAGGTCATACGATGGTAGATGTAATGATACTGAATTGACAGACATGATACTTGAATATTTGGGACTAAATTCTACTGAAGAGCTATTATATTATATTTATAAAAATACCAATGACAAATCTAAAATAGCTAAGATTGCTGAAGTAGTTATAAAATGCGCACTAAAAAATGATTATGTGTCTGAAAGAATAATTGAAAATGCAATTGATGAATTAATTTTTATGACAACAACTATAAGAAAGAAAGTTAAAAATGATCTAGATATTTCATTTGGCGGAGGACTATTTAGAAACGAATACTTTAAGAATTTATTTACCAGTAAAATAAATAAAATATATGGACTAAATATTATTAATCCTAAATTTGATCCTGGCTTAGGAGCATTAATATTAACTTATATTAATTTAGGATTAGAATATGATGAAAACACATTAAAAGAACATATGGAGGAATTTAAAAAATGCAAGAGTCAGTCTTTACAAGAATGAGACAAGGCCTAGATAGCTTCACACCATCTGAAAAGAAAATAGCAAATTTTATATTGAATAATGCATCTGAGGCAAGCAATCTCTCAGTAACAGAATTAGCTAAAAAATGTGATACAAGTGAAGCAAGTATTACTAGATTTTGCAAACGTCTTGGATTAAATGGATATCATGACTTAAAATTAGCAATTTCTCTCAATTTAATAGAAGAACAACCTAAGGATAGAATCCTTCATGAGGTGATAAATGCAGATGATAGCATGGAGACCATTTTACATAAGCTGTCTTCAGCGAGTATTCAAGCTATAGAGGAGACAAATAGTATCTTAGACATTGAGAAATTAAGTTTAGCAGTTCAAAAAATAAATGAAGCTAATAGTATTCATTTTTATGGTGTAGGGGCATCATCTCTTGTAGCATTGGATGCACAATATAAGTTTGCTAGAATAAATATTCCAGCATTTATGTATGTAGATCATCACATACAGTTAACCACAGCAGTTCACCTCACCAATAAAGATGTAGCTATAGGAATATCATATAGTGGACGAACCATGGAAGTAATAGATTTATTGAAAATCGCTAAAGAAAAGGGAGCAACTACTATAGCAATAACAAAGTATGGCTCTTCGCCAATTGAAGAAGTTTCTGATATTGTTTTATATACGGCAAGCGTTGAAAACAACTTTAGATCTGGAGCAATGGCTTCTAGAATAGCACAGTTACTTGTTATAGATAGCTTGTTTATAGGCGTAGCATGTAAGAGGTATGATGAAGTTATTGAGCATCTAAGAATTACTCGAGAAGCACTATCAGTAAAAAAATATTAAGGAAGTGAGTAAATGATAACTGAAAAACCGAATGTGAGGTCAGAAAATATTGATCGCAAATCAACAGTAGAAATATTAGAAATAATGAATGAAGAAGATAAAAATGTACCATTAGCTGTTGGAAAAGAAATAAACAATATTGCTAAAGCTGTTGACGAAGTGATAAAATCCTTTAAAAATGGTGGAAGGCTAATATATGTTGGTGCAGGAACCAGTGGTAGACTTGGAGTACTAGATGCATCTGAGTGTCCACCAACATTTAGCACTGATAAAAATCAAGTAATAGCAATTATAGCAGGTGGAAAAAATGCTATGTTTGAGGCAATAGAGGGGGCAGAAGACGATGAAGAAGCTGCTATTGCTGATTTGAAAGAAATTGATGTAAATAATAGAGATGTTGTTATTGGTATAACAGCTAGTGGGAATACACCCTATACAGTGAGTGCAGTGAAATATGCAAAGTCGATTGGCTGTACTACAGTTGGCATAAGTTGCAATTTGGATAGTTTGATAAAAAATATAGCAGATATAGCAATCACTCCAATTGTTGGCCCAGAGATTATTGCAGGCTCAACTAGATTAAAAGCTGGTAGTGCCCAAAAGTTAGTTTTAAATATGATTTCAACAGCTTCTATGATTGGAATAGGGAAAGTATATAACAATTATATGGTGGATTTAAACCCTTCAAATACAAAACTAAGAGATAGGGCAAAGAGAATTATTATGGATACTACCGGAGTTGATGAAAAAACAGCATATAAATTTCTTAAAGAATCTGAATACAAACCTAAAGTAGCGATTATTATGATCAAAACTGGTTTAGACAGTAAATCAGCTCAAAATTTATTAAATAGATGCAATGATTCTATATATCAAGCTCTAGATCACTTTAAGAGAGAGGAGGTGTAGACATGAAAGTATTGATGGTATGTTCTGGTGGTATGTCGAGCTCAATGGTTGTAAATGCAGCTAAAAAAGAAGCAGAGAAAGAACACTTTGATTTAGAAATAAAATCAATTGGCACGGGAGAATTCGCAGATGAAATAAAAGAAGGGTATGACTTAGCATTAGTTGCTCCTCAAGTAAGACATAGATTTCCTGTATTTGAAGAATTAGCAAAAGAAGCAAATGTACCGATAGAACTTATTCCTCCAAAAAGCTATTCTCCTTTGGGAGGTAAAGATTTATTGGAACAAATAAAAAAACATTTATAAGGAGGTAAACCATGAACAAATTTTTTGAATGGGTAGAGAGAGTATTAATGCCCCCAATGGCTAAATTATCTGAACAAAGACACTTAAGAGCAATTCGTGATGGGATAGTATCTACATTGCCATTGATAATTGTTGGATCATTTTTCCTAATTTTCGCAAATCCACCTATTCCTTCATTAGCAGCTAAGATGAGTCCAGAGTTAGTAGCAAAAATTCTAATACCTTATAGATTATCAATGGGGTTAATGTCATTATATGCTTCTTATGGAATAGGTCATAGCTTAGCTAGATCATACAAGCTAGACGGGATATCTGGTGGAATTCTTTCTATGGCTACATTTATAATGACTGCCATACCATTAAACGTTGAGGGAACTGGTTGGGTATTGCCTATGGGTTCTTTAGGCGGCAGTGGTATGTTTGTTGCAATACTGATGGCAATATTTTCAGTTGAAGTAATGAGATTTTTACAAAAAAGAAATATAATGATAAAAATGCCAGAAGGAGTACCTGATTCAGTAGCTAGATCATTTGAAGCATTAATTCCTGCTGCAGTTGCGATTGTCATTATTTGGGTAGTAAGAATAATGTTAGACTTTGATATTCAAGCATTCATCATGAATTTATTTAAACCATTAGTTAAAGCAGGAAATACACTGCCAGGTGTTCTGATACCGATTATTCTAATCACTTTCTTATGGGTTGCTGGAATTCATGGAGTATCTGTTGTAGGGTCTATAGCAAGACCTATATGGTTAGTGTTATTAGATGAAAATATGGCGGCTGCAGCTGAAGGAGCAAAAGTTTTACCAAATATTGCTCCAGAACCATTCTTTCAATGGTTTATATGGATAGGAGGATCAGGGGCTACTTTAGGTTTAGTTATATTATTTATGATATCTAAATCAGACTATTTAAAGAGACTTGGGAGAACAAGTATATTGCCTGGGATTTGTAATATAAATGAACCAATTATATTTGGAGCTCCAATTGTATTAAATCCATTGCTTGGAATTCCATTTATCTTAGTCCCAGTAGTTAACGCTATAATTTCATATGGAGCCATGTATTTTAATTTAGTGGCAAGACCTGTAACATTACCTCCTTGGACATTACCAGCACCAATTGGAGCATATTTAGCAACAAATGGTGATTGGAGAGCGATTGTTTTAACACTCATAAATATTGCAATTGCTGTATTAATATACTATCCTTTCTTCAAAGCATACGAGAAACAACTGATAAATGAAGAAAAAGGACAAACTGTTACAGAAGAGTAAACATTATACTATTTTAGGGCTGGGCTTAGGCCACAGCCCTAAATGATACTAGGAGGAAATTTATGGATAATTTAGAACAAATTATATTTGAAATTATCATTCATGGGGGGAACGCAAGAGCTAAAGCTTATGATGCGCTAAGAGCTGCTCAGCAATGTAACTTCAAAGAAGCAGAACAATTTATGAAAGAAGCAGATGAAGAAATAGCTCAGGCACATAAAATTCAAACAGAAATTATCCAGAAAGAAGCTGCTGGAGAAAAAGTAGACATTACAGTTCTATTTGTTCATGCTCAAGATCATTTAATGACAGCGATAGCTGAAAAAGGGCTGATAGAGAATATGATAGACTTATATAAAAGGGTATATTCATTGGAAAAGAAAGGTGAATAGTATGAAAGGATTGAAGATAGCCGTTATAGGAGGAGGAAGTAGCTATACTCCTGAATTGATAGATGGATTTATTAAGAGAAGTAAAGAACTCAAGGTAAATGAAATTTATCTAGTAGATATTGAAGAAGGTAAGGAAAAATTAGAAATAGTTGGTTCTTTAGCAAAACGAATGATTTTAAAAGCGGGATTAGATACAAAAGTGATATTATCACTAGATAGAAGAAGTGCGATAAAAAATGCTGACTTTGTTTTAACTCAGTTTCGTGTTGGGGGATTAAAAGCAAGAGAAAAAGATGAGCTTATTCCACTAAAATATAATTGTCTAGGACAAGAAACAACGGGAGCGGGAGGATTTGCTAAGGCTCTTAGAACAATACCAGTAATAATGGATATTTGTAAGGACATTGAAGAACTAGCACCTAATGCATGGTTAATAAATTTCACTAATCCAGCTGGGCTTGTTACTGAAGCAGTATTGAGATATACAAAAACTAAAGTAATAGGTTTGTGTAATGTTCCAATTACTATGAAAAAAACAACAGCTAAAATGCTGGATGTTGATGAAAATAGATTGAAAATGGAGATTGTTGGGTTGAATCATCTTTCTTGGGCTAGGAAAGTATATTTAGATGGAGATGATATAACAGATAAAGTAATTGAAATGAACTTAAACTCAGATGAATTAAATATGAAAAACATATCTAATTTAGGCTGGAATAATATTCAACTAAGAAGTTTAAGAATGATACCTAGCCCTTATCTGAGGTACTATTACATGACTGATAAAATGGTAATGAATGAAAAGAGAGATGTAGAAAATGGCTCTGGCTCAAGAGCACAAAAGGTAATAGAAATAGAAAAACAATTATTTGATTTATACAAAGATGAAAGATTAGATGTTAAGCCAATTCAACTTGAACAGCGTGGAGGCGCTTACTATTCAGATGCTGCAGTTTCTTTGATAAGTTCTATTTATAATAATAAAAAAGATATTCATACAGTGAATATAAAAAACAATGGTGCTATTACTAATCTTGATGACGAAGTTGTAATAGAATGCGATGCTATAGTTGATAGTACTGGTGCAAGGCCTATTACACATGGGAGGCTTGAAAATGAAATATTTGGATTGGTCAGTATAGTAAAATCTTATGAAATACTAACAGCTGAAGCTGCAATTACAGGAGATTATGGGAAAGCATTGCTCGCATTATCGACTCATCCACTTGTACCATCAATAGATATAGCAGAAAGTATATTAAATGATATACTAAGAGAAAATAAAGAATATTTACAACAATTTAAGGAGTAAGGTAATGAAAAAAGTAATTTTTAATGCTGATGATTTAGGCTTAACAAAAGGGACTAATAAAGGAATAGAGGAGAGTATAAAAAAAGGAGTAGTTCGAAGTACAACTGTAATGGTAAACATGCCATACGCTTTGGAGGGAATAAAAACCATTAAAGCCCTTGGAATAGATTCAATAGGAATTCATTTAAACCTAACTTGTGGTAAACCAACTTTGCCTCTTAGTGAAGTTTCTAGCTTAGTTGATAGCAATGGAAATTTTTACAGAAGAAGAGATCAGCTTTTTCCTAAAATGATACTTGAACAAGCTAAAAGAGAACTAGAAAATCAAATACAAATAGCATTAGATTGGGGACTTAAACCTAGCCATCTTGACAGTCACCATCATATTCATATGTATGAAGGGATAAGAGATATTACTGTAGAATTAGCACTAAAATATGGCTGTGCACTAAGGTATTGTAATCATGAAACAAAAGAAATAATTATAAAAAATAGAATAAAAACTACGGACTATTTTACTATGGAGTTTTATGGAGATAAAGCTAACTTTGCAACGATAAAAAATATCCTTCTAAATTTCGAAGGCGATACGATAGAATTTATGACTCATCCAGCAGTAGCTGACGAAGAATTACATTTGCTATCGAGTTATAACATAGGTAGGTTAGATGAATTTAGGGTATTGACTGAGCCAGAAGTTTTAAATTGGATGGCTAAAAATGAGTTTGAAATTGTTGGTTATAATTCTTTATAGGAGAAATGTAATGGAAAAAATTATTGATCTGATTAAAAAAGATGAAAAACTTGCTGTTGGATTGATGTCAGGTACATCTTTAGATGGAATTGATGTCGCTTTAGTTAAAATAAAGGGATGTAGAGAAAAAACAGATTTAAAATTAATTGATTTTATTACTTTAGAATATGATAATGAAACACGAAATAGGATAATCAAAGCATCTTCTATTGATAGCTCAGACGTTAGAGACATATCTTTACTGAACTTTGATTTGGGGATGAAGTTTGCAGATGCCGTTTTAAAAATATTAGAGAAGAATGATATTAAAATAGAAAGCTTAGATTTTATTGCTAGTCATGGGCAAACAATTTATCATATACCAACAAGAGCTACTTTTCAGATTGGAGAAATAAGTGTCATTGCAGAAGTAACTAAAACTCTAACAATTGGAGATTTTAGAGTCAGGGATGTTGCTGCAGGGGGCCATGGTGCTCCACTTGTTCCATATAGTGAATATCTACTTTATAGAAGCGAAAATAAAAATATAGTTTTACAAAATATAGGTGGGATAGGCAATGCAACGCTACTTCTAAAAAATTGCAAATTAGAGGATGTAGTAGCTTTTGACACAGGACCGGGGAATATGATTATTGATTATGTAGTTGAAAAACTGACTTATGGTGAAAAAAAATATGATAATTTAGGAGAAATGGCAGCTAGAGGTAAAATAGATTATAACTTAGTTGAGGAATTATTAAAAGACCCGTATTTTGAACAAGCACCACCAAAAACTACTGGAAGGGAAAAATATGGGAAAGAATTTGCTGATAACCTGATAGATTTAATGAAAAGTAAAAAATTAACGAGTTATGATATGATAGCTACTGTTACTTATTTTACTGCTAAATCTATTTCCGAGAGTTATAAAAAATGGATTTTCCCAATAGCTAACATAGATGAGGTAATATTGGGTGGAGGAGGAAGCCACAATATAACTTTAATTAGATATCTAAAACAAGAATTATCAGGAGTTCAAGTTATTACTCAAGAAGATATCGGATTATCGTCGGATGCTAAAGAGGCTATTGCTTTTGCAATTTTGGGCAATGAAACAATTCATGGTAATTTTAACAATATACCAAACGTAACAGGTGCAAAACATCCTGTTGTAATGGGGAAAATAACCATATGATAAAAATCGAGTAGGTAATTCACTTACTCGTTTTTTTATTTATTAAAATAGGGTATCATTAATCTGAAGGAGGCAATGCAAATGAAATTGTTAATAAGAAATGCAAAAGTGATCACACCTTATGAAATTTTGGATAATAAAAATGTAATAGTTAAAGATGGGAAGATAGCGGAAATTACTTCTGATGAAGTATCTCCAGATGGGTTTTTAGAAGTCATTGATGCTAAATCAAATTATCTTTCTCCGGGATTTATAGATATACACAATCACGGTAATTCTGGTTATGATTTTATGGATGCAGATTTTGAGGCTTTTGACGAAATATCAAAATTCCACCTAAAGAGTGGAGTAACTTCATATCTATTGACTACTATAACATCTAAACATCAAGATTTGATTGATGCTTTAAATGCAGGAAGTGAATACATTGAATCGAATATGAGATATTCAAATATGGTGGGGATTTATTTAGAGGGACCTTATTTTTCTAAAGAAAAGAAAGGAGCCCAACCTGAAAGATACCTTAAAAATCCAACTATAGAAGAAATTGATGATTTTATTAAGGCTTCAAGAAATCACTTAACTGTTGTTTCGATAGCTCCAGAGATGGAAAATTCATTAAATTCAATTAGATATTTAAAAGAAAAGGGAATTAAAGTTGCAATGGGACATACAAATTCAACTTATGATATTGCAAAGAAAGCCATTGATTCTGGGGCAAGCATAGCTACACATCTATACAATGGAATGAGGTCTTTTAGCCACAGAGAGCCAGGGATAATCGGTGCTAGTTTGACTGATGAGAGGGTTAGATGTGAAATAATAGCTGACATGATTCACATCCATAAAGCTGCTATCAAATTGGCAATAGATATCAAAGGATATGATTCAATAGTTTTAATATCTGATGCAATGATGGCAGCTGGTAAATCTGATGGGGAATATACTTTAGGTGGTCAAGATGTTACTGTAAAAGAAGGGAAGGCAATGCTAAAAGATGGTACTATAGCAGGATCTACACTGACCCTAGATAAAGCAGTGTATAATCTTGTAAACCATTTAGGAATTAAATTAAATGATGCTGTGAGAATGGCAACCTTATCAAGTGCTAAAGCAATTGGAATTGATGACAAGAAAGGGAGCATAGAAATAGGGAAAGATGCTGACATGATTATATTTGACGATAAATTAAATATTTTGAACACTATAGTAAATGGCGAAGTACGCTATTATAAAGACATTCAATTAGATATTTAATTTTGGCATTAATTATTGTAGACTAAAGCATGAGTACTTTTGATTGAAATTAATCGTTTCGCTTCATATAATTAAATTAAAGTAATGAAGAGGAGGTACCAAAATGTCAGATATGTCTAGTAGTCTACAAAATTCATCTAATGGAAAAGGACAAAACATACAAAGATTTGGCAGAGTGTTAAGTGGCATGGTTATGCCCAACATAGGTGCATTTATTGCATGGGGTTTGATAACGGCAATATTTATACCTACAGGGTGGTATCCAAACGAAAGATTAGCATCATTAGTTGATCCTATGATAAAGTATTTGCTTCCACTTTTGATAGGTTACACTGGAGGCAAAAATGTAGCAGGGCAAAGAGGTGCTGTCATTGGAGCGATAGCTACTATGGGAGTTGTAGTTGGTGCAGAGGTACCAATGTTCTTAGGTGCCATGATAGTTGGACCTTTAGCGGCATTTCTTATCAAAAAATTTGACAAAGCTATTGAAGGAAAAGTAAGAGCAGGGTTTGAGATGTTGGTTGACAATTTCTCATTAGGGATTTTGGGTGCAATTCTTGCAATTTTAGCCTATCTAGCAATCGGACCATTAGTTGAAGGACTAAATAATCTTTTAAAAGCTGGGGTTGAAGCAATAGTAAATGCTGGATTGCTGCCATTAACTTCAATCTTTATTGAACCAGGGAAAATCCTTTTCCTAAACAACGCTATAAATCATGGAGTATTAGGACCAATTGGGATACAAGAAGCTGAAGAAGTTGGAAAATCAATATTTTTCTTACTTGAAACAAATCCTGGTCCTGGATTAGGCATATTGTTAGCATATTGGGCATTTTCGAAAGGGTCAGTTAAACAATCAGCTCCTGGAGCTATCATAATACATTTCTTAGGTGGAATTCACGAAATTTATTTCCCTTACGTATTGATGAACCCTATATTAGTTTTGGCAGTCATCGCAGGGGGAGCAAGTGGAGTATTGACATTTTCAATATTTAATGCAGGACTAGTTGCAACACCTTCACCTGGTAGTATAATTGCTTTGATGGCTATGACACCAAAAGGAAACTATTTAGGAGTGATAACAGGTGTTATCATATCCACTGCTGTGTCATTTTTAGTTGCATCATATTTTGTAAAAAGAAGTTCTGATAAAGTGACAGAAGAAGATCTATCCGGAGCAAAAGAGAAAGTTAAAGAAATGAAATATAAACCACAAGAAAAGTCGGTTTCAAACAATAGTTTGACAAATGTTAAAAAAATAGTATTTGCATGTGATGCTGGAATGGGCTCAAGCGCAATGGGAGCCACTACATTAAAGAATAAACTTAAAAAAGCTGGTCTAGATATTGAAGTTATACATTGTGCTATTGAAGAAATTCCTGATGATGTTGAGATAATAATAACTCACAAGAGTTTAACTGAAAGAGCTAGAGCAAAATCACCAAATGCTTATCATATTTCTATCGATAACTTTATTAACAGCCCTGAATACGATAAATTAGTAGACAGACTATTAGGCAAATAATTGTGTAAGCAGCGAAATTTATTTCGCTGCTTCGTTTAAAGAGGTGGTAGTTGTGATATCAATTAAACTTACCCAGAGGCAACGAGAGATAATTGAATTGCTGATTAAAGAAGATAGATTTTTCACTGTTAGTGAGATAGCAAAGAAATTGAAAATCAGCAATAGGACTGTATCTAGGGAAATTAGGGACTTAGACTCATATTTAGCTTACTTTTCTTGTTCGATTGAAAGCCGTACTGGTAAGGGTATTCGCTTTGATGGGCGAGAAGAAGATATTAAACTACTGATAGATAATATAAAGAAAAGCGGAGAAATAAAAAATTACACTCAAAACCAGAGAATTGTTTATATATTGACTGAACTATTGAATTCAAACGAACCATTGAAAATAAGTAATTTTACTACTGACCTAAATGTTACAGAAGGCACTATTAGCCATGATTTAGATAGAGTTAGCGAAAGACTAGAAAAATATGGTTGTAAATTGGTCCGCAAACCTGGCGTTGGGCTTTATGTAGATGCGACCGAGTCTGATAAGAGGAGAGCAATAGTTGATTTAATATATGAGAATATAGATGAGACAGAACTAATAGATATAATCAGAAATATAGATCGGTTGAACGTAGAAACAAGAGAAAATCTAGTTAATTTAATAAGTAAAAACACATTATATGAACTTGAGGGTTTATTAATTAAGAATGAAAATAAACTAAAAACAACTTTAAACGACAGAGCGTACATTGGGTTACTAATACATTTAGCTATTGCAATAGATAGGATAAATAAAGGAGAAAACATAATAATTGATAAAGATTATTTAAATATATTGAAAAGATGTGATGAATATACTCAAGCTAACAGATTAGCAAAGGCAATTGAAGAAAAGTTTGACATTGTGATGCCTGAAGATGAAATAGGTTATATTACAATGCATATCATAGGGAATCAAGGCAGCAAGTCGGGCCATATCAGTGATGATATAATAAAAATATCCTCTGAGATTTTATCAAATGCTTATGATGAGTTAGGTCTATATATAAAAGCTGATAGACAGTCTATAATGTGGCTTGCTACACACTTGCAGCCCGCACTATATAGATTGAAAATGAAAATGGAGATAAGAAATCCTCTTTTAGAGGAAATAAAGACAAATTACACACAGATATATAATGTAGCTGTAAAGTCAGTTGTTCCAATTGAGAAAGAATTAGGGATATCTATACCTGATTCAGAGATTGCCTATATTGCTATGCATATTGGTGCATCTGTAGAAAGAAATAAAAAGAATTTAGTTAAATACAATGTGATTGTAGTCTGTGCAACAGGAATGGGAACAGCTACGCTTCTTTCAACTAGATTGCAAAACGAGTATCAAAATTTAAATATAGTAGATGTAGTTTCTTCATTTAATCTTGAAAAAGCGATAGAAGCAAATAGTGTAGATTTTATAATCTCCACTATATCCCTTGACTATGAGAAAATGCCGGTTGTTCTAGTCAACCCGCTTCTATTAAGTAACGATAAGAAATTGATTGATGATTTCCTGAAAAATTTCCATAAAGCCGACAAACTAAAAGAAGAAAAAACATCAAAACCGATTGAAAAAATAGATCTAATGGGCTTAAAGGAATATTTGGATTCAATCCTTGAGGTTCTAAAAAATCTTGTTGTTGAAGATATTCAAAAAGTTGATTCCTTAGAATCATTGATTGAACATATTAGTAATATAGTTGGCAGAAATGATGATGAGACTTTAGAGATAAGAAAAGACTTATTTAAAAGAGAGAGTTTAGGCAGCACTGTATTAGATCAGTATAATGCGATTTTACTCCATGCAAAGAGTGCTGGAGTAGATAGACTTATCTTTGGCGTAGTGAGGATTAAAAATCCAATATATATAGAAAATGATGGAAATGAGGAAAAAGTGGATTTAGCATTAATAATGCTTGCTCCGAAAGATATAAACAAGAATAAACTTAAAGTGATGAGTTTTTTAAGCTCGAAGATTGCTGAAGATGAGAACTTTTTATTTGCTCTAAGAAATGCTGAAAAAAACTTGATACATGAGTTGTTAGAAGATTATTTGAATGAATTTTATGAAAGAGTTCATTATGAAAATTAGATATTTGGAGGTATAAGAAATGGGGTTAAATCTGTTTTCTAATAAAAGCAAAAAAACAGAAGAAGAAAATAAAGATGTTCTATTGAAAGAAAATATTTTATTGAATTTACCCAAAATGGATAAGTATGATGCTATAAGGTTTGCAGGAGAACTATTAGTTAAGAGCGGCTGTGTAGATAAACCATATATTGAGGCAATGATCGAAAGAGAAGATGATTTAACCACATACATCGGCAGTGGAGTAGCCATACCACATGGTGTTGGGAAGGCAAAGGAGTATATCAAAAAATCCGGGATAGTGATCTTACAATTTCCTGAAGGTGTTGATTTTGATGGAGATAAAGCATATCTCGTAATCGGAATAGCAGGAAAAGGCGATGAGCATTTAAATATTTTAGCCAATATTGCAACAATTATCAGTGAAGATGAAGAAAAATTAAAAGAATTAATAAAGACTAAAGATGTAGATTTTGTTTATTCAACTTTTACAGCTTAATAAAGGAGGAAAAAATATATGAAAACAAAAGCAGTAAGACTTTACGGAGCTAATGATCTAAGACTGGAAGAATTTGAGCTTCCTGAGATAAAAGATGACGAGATACTAGTTGAGATAATTTCTGATAGTATTTGTATGTCAACTTATAAATGTGCAATTTTAGGGGAGAAACATAAAAGAGTTCCTAAAGATGTATCTGAGAATCCAATAATAATTGGGCATGAATTTGCAGGCAATATTGTGAAAGTAGGGAAAAAGTGGCAAGATCAATTTAAACCGGGGACTAAGTTTGCTCAGCAGCCAGCTTTAAATTATAAGGGAAGTATGGCTTCTCCTGGATATTCATATATGTATTTTGGCGGGGATGCAACTTATGCAATAGTTCCGCCAGAGGTGATGGAATTGGGATGTTTGATTAATTACGAGGGTGATGCATATTACGAAGCAAGTCTAGCAGAACCAATGTCTTGTATTATAGGAGCTTATCATGCAACATATCATACAGAAATGGGCAAATACACACACTTCATGGGAATAAAAGAAAACGGAAACTTAGCTATATTAGCTGGAGCAGGTCCAATGGGGCTTGGCACAATAGATTATGCTTTACATGGAGACATAAATCCTAAGCTAGTAGTAGTTACTGATGTTGACGACAGCAGACTCAACCGAGCTAAAGAAATTTTCGAAGATGAAGCTAATAAATGCGGGATCAAGCTGTTATTTGTAAACACAAGAGAAACAGAGGATCCTGACAAATATTTGATGGAGATATCAGATGGGCACGGGTATGATGATGTATTTGCAATGGCTCCTGTGAAAGAAGTTGTAGAGCAGGCTGACAGGATACTAGCTAGAGATGGATGTTTAAATTTCTTTGCAGGACCAACTGATACTAATTTTAAAGGAGAAATCAACTTTTATAATGTTCACTACAATTCAACACATGTGATGGGCACGACAGGCGGAAATACAGATGACCTAATTGAGTCTTTGAGATTGACTGAGAAGAAAAGAATAAATCCAGCATGTATGGTCACCCATATAGGTGGATTAGACAGCGTAATTGAGACTACTTTGAATTTACCAAAGATTCCAGGAGGGAAAAAATTAATTTATACCCAAATAAACATGCCTTTGACTGCTATCTCAGATTTTAAAAAGAAAACAAAAGAGGATAAGAGATTTGAAAAATTAGCTGAAATAGTGGAAAATAATAAAGGATTGTGGTGTACTGAAGCAGAAAAATACTTGCTCGAAAATTTTAGATAGAGAATTTTAAATACTGGTTGCTCTTTTCGCACTAAAGGGTTAGAATATTTATTGATATGTAATTTAAGAAATATTTAATAGAAAGGGTTAGGGTATGAAAAAATTAGAAGTAACACTTGAAAATGAAACAGGTTTACATGCTAGACCTGCGAGTCTTTTGGTTAAAGAAGCTTCAAAGTACAAGTCTAACATCACCATTGAATTAGACGGGCAAGAATATGTTGCTAAGAGTATTATGTCTGTTTTGAGTATGGGAGCTGGAAAGGGCACTCATCTGATCTTCAAAGCAGAAGGCGAAGACGAAGAAGCTGCTATAGAAGGCATTAAAAATCTAATTGATCAAAATTTTGGCGAATAAGAAAACGCACGATTTATCGTGCGTTTTCTTTAAAATGAATAACTTTCTCCTATGTCAAGAACTTTAGTTTCACTGTAAATATTTTTTTTCTTAAACTCTAGTGGGTCAGCTTTTATTAGAGGAAAAGTATTGTAATGCATTGGTATAGATAGTTTAGGCTCTATAAGTTTAACAGCTTTAACTGCATCATCTATATCCATAGTATAATTTCCGCCAATTGGAAGAATTGCTATATCTATTCCGTCATCTCTTAATAGTTTCATATCCATTGATAGACCTGTGTCACCAGCATAGTATATTTTTTTGCCATTTATATCGATTAAAAAACCACAAGGGTTTCCACCATATAATATTCCACTATCGGTTTCTATAGAAGACCCATGAAGCGCTGGTGTGAGTTTAACAGTTCCAAAATCAAATCTATATCTCCCACCTATGTGCATTGGATGAGTATCAATTCCGAAAGTGGATAAATATCCTGCAATTTCAGCATTTGTTATGACTAGTGAATCGTTCGCATTTGCTAGATCAATAGTATCTCCTAGATGATCTTGATGACCATGAGATACAAATATATGCGTAATATTGTTAATATCAGTGGGTAGAACTTTAGCTAAAGGATTTCCTGTTATGAAAGGATCAAATATTGCCTTAAACCCTTCGCTTTCCAATATAAAAACTGAGTGACTTAAATACGTTAATTTCATACATATTACCTCCTTAAAAAAATTATACCCTTAATTAACTAATGATAACAGAATAATAACATTGCGAGGATTGAATTTTGACAGATAATTATGATAATTCTAGTTTTGATGTTGAGTTTTATTTTTTTATATGATATAATTTTCAATAAAGAAAACGTTTACTATAAATTACTATCAAAGTTTTAACTTCTTGTCATTAACATAATAATTTTGAGTTTAATCTATCTTGACATAGATAAACTGTAATTAAAATAATAAGGAGGATTGTCAAATGAAAAAATCTTTAGTGCTGCTTATTGTTGTTGCCATGTTAGTTCTTTCACTAGCTGGATGTACTTCGAATGGTGAGGAATCAACAGATGGAACAAATGACAAGCTAAAAATTGGTGTGTTGATATATAAATATGATGATACATATATATCAACCGTTAGACAGGCAATAGAGAAGGAAGCTGAAAACGACACAGAAGTTGAACTTCTTATGAATGACGGGCAAGGGGATCAATCTAAACAAAATGATCAGATCGACATACTAATTGAAAAAGGCGTAGATGCATTGGCAGTAAACATAGTAGATATAGGTGCAGCAAGTTCTGTCATAGATAAAGCTAAATCAGCTGGTATACCAGTAGTATTTTTTAACAGAGAACCAGATACTGAAGTCATTAAATCATATGATAAAGCTAGATTTGTCGGAACTAAACCAGAAGAAGCCGGGATAATTCAAGGACAAATGATGGCAGAAGTGTGGAACGAAGGCAAATATGACAGAAATGGAGACAATATAATGCAATATGTAATGCTTAAGGGTGATGCAGATAATCCTGAAGCAATTGCTAGAACAGAATATTCAATAAAAACTTTAAATGAAGCAGGCATAAAGACAGAAGAACTAGGATTACAAGTAGCTAATTGGGATAATGATAAAGCAAATCAAGCCATGGAAGCATGGTTAGCTAAATTTGGTGATAAAATTGAATTTGTCATTGCAAACAATGATGGCATGGCTTCAGGAGCGATTTCTGCACTTCAAAATGCAGGATACAATACTGGCGACTCAGAAAAATACATCCCTGTATTTGGAGTTGATGCAACTGAAGAAGCAATTAATTTGATTGAAAAAGGTGCAATGACAGGCACAGTAAAACAAGATGGTGAAGGCATGGGGAAAGCAGTTTTTGCATTAGCTAAAAATGCAGCTCAAGGAAAAGATTTCTTAGAAGGGACATCATATGAATATGATGAAACAGGAGTTGCTGTGAGAATTCCTTATCAACCATATAAATAATAAGAACCAATACTGATGAGGAGAATCGCACATGAATGTAATATTTCTTGTGCGATTCTTTATAAATGAATGCAATAAGGAGTGATGTACATGGCAGAAGATACATATCTATTAGAGATGAGAAATATATCAAAATCTTTTCCTGGAGTAAAGGCACTTGATAATGTGAGCTTTAGACTTAGAAAAGGGACTGTACATGCTTTGATGGGAGAAAATGGAGCTGGAAAATCAACTCTAATGAAAATATTATTCGGAATTTATACAGAAGATGAGGGCGAGATTTATATTGAAGGGCAAAAAACTAAATTTCCTGATCCAAAAACTGCCTTAGAAAATGGAGTATCAATGGTACATCAAGAACTAAATCAAGTTCTTCAAAGAGATGTCATGGACAATATATTACTAGGGAGATACCCACAGAAGGGATTTTTTGTGGATCAAAAAAGTATGTATGAATTTACAAAAAAAATATTTGATGATTTAGGCATAAACATAGATCCTAGAGCAAAGTTGAAAAATCTTTCTGTTTCAGAAAGGCAAATGGTAGAAATTGCAAAAGCTGTATCATATAATGCGAAAATATTGGTATTAGATGAACCTACTTCATCGCTAACACAACAAGAAATAGATCTTTTATTCAGGATAATAAACTTATTGAGGGATAGAGGATGTGGTATAATTTATATTTCACATAAAATGGAAGAAATATTGAAAATTTCTGATGAAGTCACAGTCATGAGAGATGGAAAGTGGATAGCTACAGAGCATGCTAAAAACCTGACGACAGATATGATAATAAAACTTATGGTAGGGAGAGATTTGACTAATAGATTTCCACCTAAGACGAACGAACCTGATGAAGTGATGTTTGAAGTAAAAAATCTAACCGGAAGATATGCGCCATCAATTGAGAATGTGTCTTTTGATTTGAGAAAGGGTGAAATCCTTGGAGTTGCCGGTTTAGTCGGTTCAAGGAGAACGGAGCTATTGGAAACAATATTTGGGATAGCTTCTTATTCAGATGGTGAAATATACTTAAACGGAAAGCTCATAGACAATAAAGACCCATCTACGGCGATAGAGAATGGTTTTGCACTACTCACTGAAGAAAGAAGAGCTACTGGTATTTTCAGTATGTTGAGCGTTAGATTTAATACAATTATTGCAAATATAGATAGCTATTCAAAATACGGTGTATTAAATGGCAAGCGAATGAAAGAAGACACTGATTGGGTTATAAAGAGCTTAAATGTAAAGACACCAAGTCAAAATACTCTTATAAAATCTTTGTCGGGAGGAAATCAGCAAAAGGTAATTATTGGCAGATGGTTGCTTACTGATCCTGAGATTTTGCTATTAGATGAACCGACAAGAGGGATAGATGTTGGAGCAAAATACGAGATATATCAACTCATCATAGACTTGGCTAATAGAGGTAAAGCGGTTATATTTGTTTCTTCGGAAATGCCTGAGTTGCTTGGGATATGTGATAGAATCTTAGTCATGTCAAATGGGAAGTTAGCAGGAATTGTAGATGCCAGGGAAACTACTCAAGAAGAGATTATGATTTTAGCGGCAAAATATCTATAAAGGTAGGGGTGCAATAAATGGAAAATATCAAAAATAAAAAGAAAAATGTAATGGATGGATTGCTTAACTATGCTCTATATATTATCTTAGGCATAATGATTTTGGTAGTTATCATTATAGATCCATCATTTATATCAATCAAAAACTTTACCAATATATTAAGCCAAGCAGCTACTCGGGCTATATTGGGGATGGGAGTTGCTGGATTGATAGTTCTACAGGGGACAGATCTTTCCGCAGGGAGAATTCTTGGGCTTTCAGGAATTATTGCTGCATCATTATTGCAAGATGTCAATTATGCATCGAGGATGTACCCGAATTTAGGCCAACTTCCACTAGTAATACCTTTATTAGTCTCGATATTAATTGGGGTGGCTATATCTGCTATTAATGGTTTTGGAGTTGCAAAACTAAAACTACATGCATTTATTGTAACATTAGGTACACAGCTTTTAGCCTATGGTTTAGCTCTTATATACATAGACAGACCACCTCTAGGGGCTCAGCCAATTGCTGGATTAGATGAGAGATATACTAATTTTGTAAAAGGTGCTATTAAAATTGGATTTGGTGACAATAAAATCGAGATTCCCTATTTGATATTATATGCAGCAATTATTGCAGTCGTTATGTGGTTTATATGGAATAAAACTAAACTGGGGAAAAACATGTTTGCAATTGGTGGAAATCCAGAAGCTGCTGCAGTATCTGGAGTTAACATAGTAAAAAACATAATGATGATTTATATTATTGCAGGGGTACTGTATGGAATTGCAGGTTTTTTGGAAGTTGCAAGAATTGGTTCTGCTACTAGTATTACAGGACAAAACTATGAATTAGACGCAATTGCAGCATGTGTAGTTGGTGGAGTTTCATTTTCAGGTGGAGTCGGAACAATTCCAGGGGTATTGATCGGAGCAGTTTTATTGCAGTTCATTAACTATGGGTTGAATTTTATTGGGGTGAACCCTTATTTACAAATAATAATAAAAGGGCTTATCATAATAATTGCTGTATCGATAGATGTGAGAAAATACATTGAGAAGAAATAAAGGAGTGACTGATAATTATCACTATACATGATGTAGCAAAAAAAGCTGGTGTTTCTATTGCAACAGTATCACGAGTAATAAACAATAATTATCCAGTAAAACCAGAAACTAGAGAGAAAATAGAGAAAGCTATAAATGATTTGGGATATGTGCCTAACGAAATAGCTAGAAGCCTAATTCTTAAGAGCTCATCTACTATAGGAATAATCGTTCCCGGGATTACTAACCTATTCTTTCCAACCATAGTTGAGGAGATAAATAGAGTTCTGATGAATTACGGTTATACCATGTCTTTATACAGCACAGAAGGCAATCCAGATGTAGAAAAAAGAGTTATCACTAGCATAATATCAAATAATATGGGTGGAATTATTGCGATAGACCCATCTATAGAAAACTTAGACAATGGATATTTTCATGAAATATCAAAAAAGATTCCCATGATCATAATCAACGCAAATACTGATAGAGATGATTGCAATTTCATTTCTTATGATGAAGAGATAGGCACAAAAGATGCTTTTCAGTATTTATTAAATTTAGGCCACACGAAGATAAGCTTTATACGAGGGGACAGGAGCTTATCCTATGATTTAAAAGAACGTATATATAAGGATTTTTTGATAGATAAAAAATTAGAGTTTGAAAATATTGTTAATGTCGGCAAGGGAAATAGTATAGAGGTTATTGAAAATACCGAAAATATTTGTGAAAAATTATTGAAAAACCAAGAACTAGGCACAGCTGTATTTGCATGTAATGATCTAATGGCAGTGGGAGTAGTGAATGCTTGTACAAAACTTAATTTAAGAGTGCCGCAGCATATATCTGTCGTAGGTTTTGATAATACGTTACTTTCTAGCATAAATCATCCTAGAATAACTACTGTAGATTTGCAGATGAAAACAATAGGGAATGATTCTGCAATGTGCATAATAGAGATGATAAAAAGGAAAACTACAAAGATAGAAAAGAGAGTCTATCAAACGAAATTAATAGTAAGAGATAGTTGCCTTAAAATCAAATAAGTAGGTGAGCATATGACTAAAATAGAGATAGGCAAACATTTAAATGTGGACGCTATAATAATGAAAAATGAAAAATTGCAGGTTAAATTGCTACCGGAAATAGGATTTAAAATAGCTTCTATAGTATATCTTCCAAAGCAGAAAGAATTTTTATTTCAACCTACTAATAAAAAGTATACGTATCCTAATTACAGGGATAAATTTGAAAAATATGACACTTCAGGACTAGATGATGTAATTCCTACAATAGATGAATGTATTTATCCTAATGGAAAGTTTAAGGGCATGCTATTGCCTGATCATGGGGATGTGTGGTCTACAAAGTGGGATGTTGATGTATTCGAAAATAAGGTTGTGGGACATGTTATGTTAAAAAGCCTCCCGCTGGAATTAACTAGATCAATAGAATTTTCAAATGATGATACGATCAAATTGAATTATATAGTAAAGAACTTAGATGATGGTGATGTTTATTTTATTTGGGCACTGCATGGATTAAACACTTTTGACGATTATACTGAATTTATATTCGAAGAAGATATGTTAGATGTCATAAATGTTCATGACAATGAGGATTTTAGTAAAATTAACTTGAAAAAATTAAATAGCTATGAAAACAATCGGGCTTATAAATATTATTTTTTAAACAAATTGAGCAAAGGAGAAGTTGGCCTTAATTACACCAAAGAAAAGTTAAAATACATCATAAAATATGATCCTGATGTATTGCCATACCTTGGAATTTGGGTTACCAAAGGAGGGTTTAAAGGAGAATATAATTGTGCTATAGAACCGTCAAATGGATTTTATGATTCTCTCTTTACTGCATATCAAAATAACAAATTGCCCTGTCTAAGTTCTCATGAAGAGATTAATTGGACTATTGAGATTAAAATAATAGATTATTGAATTACAAGTTTCTTAAGGTGGAATAAAAAGTAATAAATAAGAGTGAGAATTTAATAAACAAATGTATAAATTGATAGAAAGAGAGGAACTGATTATGGCAGAATTAAGATGGAATCCATTACTCAGAGACTGGACAATGGTAGCGGCACATAGACAGCACAGACCAGATATGCCTAAAGATTATTGCCCATTTTGCCCTAATTCTGGGAAAGTACCGAAGGATTATGAAGTATATAAATATGACAATGACTTTCCTGTATTATCACTAAATCCTCCAAAACCGGATGATGTCGGAAATGATTTTTATAAAGTAAAGGAAGCATATGGAAAATGTGAAGTTATATTGTATTCACCGCTTCACGATGCATCTTTGTGTGAATTAAGTATTGAGCATATAGTGAAATTAGTTGATCTTTGGGTTGATAGATACGAAGAGCTATCAAAAGACGAAAAGATTAAATACATACTAATTTTTGAAAATAGGGGCAAAGAAGTTGGCGTTACTATGCCTCATCCACATGGTCAAATATACGGATATTCTTTTATGCCATTAAAAATAAAAACAGAATTAGATTCATCAAGAGATTATTTTGAAAACAATAAAGAATGTTTGCTATGCAGGATTAACAAAGAAGAATTAGATTTTGAAGAAAGGGTCATTATACAAAATGATGATTTTATAGCATATATACCATTTTTTACTGACTATCCATATGGGGTTTTTATATCTTCTAGAAAACACATACCCAACATGCTGAGTTTTTCAGAAGAAAATAAATTAAACTTTGCTAAGATACTAAAAGACGTGACAGGAAGTTTTGATTCACTATTTAACAAGAAATTTCCATATATGATGGTCATACATCAAGCACCGGTTAATTCTTCAGATTATAAAGATTGTGAAGATTATTATCACTTTCATGTTGAATTTTATCCTCCTTTAAGAAGCGAAAACAGCATAAAATACAATGCATCGTCAGAAACAGGAGCATGGGCTGCAGCGAATCCTAGAAATATTGAAGAAACTGCTGTTGAGCTTAAACTCGCTTATGAGAGATTTAAGACTATTAAGGAGTGATATAATTGCTTGTAGATAAACTTAAAGACAAATTTGTCGAATTATATGGTGATGGGGATATATCCACTTTTTTCTCCCCTAGCAGAATCAACTTAATTGGTGAACATATAGATTATAATGGAGGTAGAGTTTTACCAGCTGCTATAAACATTGGAACATACGGATTAGTAAGAAAGAGGAATGATAATATAATAAATCTTTCATCTGAGAATTTCGATTTAAAAGTGACAGTGGAGCTTGAAAACTTGAAGTATGATAAAATTCATGGATGGGGCAATTATCCTAAAAGTGTTTTGTATTTTATGAAAGAAAGCGGATATACTATTGGGGGAATGGATATTTTAGTTAAAGGAAATATTCCAAACGGTGCAGGTCTATCTTCATCTGCCTCATTAGAATTGCTAATTGCCGTAATGGTGAACAATTTATACAATAAGGGGAAAATACCAATGCTGGAATTAGTTAAACTTTGCCAAAGAGCAGAAAATCTTTATATCGGTGTAAGATGCGGGATAATGGATCAATTTGCTATTGGAATGGGCAAGAAAGACAAAGCTATATTATTAGATACAAATACTCTTTATTTTGAATACATTGAAATGAATTTAGGCCAAAACACTTTAATAGTGATGGATACTGACAAGCGGAGAGAATTGAGTGACTCAAAATACAATGAAAGAAGAGCAGAATGCGAAGAAGGATTGAAGATATTAAAGGAATTTATAAATATCAATAGCTTATGCGATTTAAGTATTGAAGAATTTGATTTTTTGGGAAGCCATATAAGTGACGATAAAATTAGAAAAAGAGTAAAACATGTCGTTTATGAAAACAATCGAGTAAATTTAACCAGCACAGCACTGCGAAGCGGAGATATTGAATCTGTAGGGAAATTTCTCATTGAATCCCATAATTCTTTGAAAGACTTATATGAAGTTACAGGGATTGAGCTTGACAGCATAGTAAATGCAGCTAATAGCTTTGACTTTTGTCTTGGAGCTAGAATGATGGGTGCGGGATTTGGCGGATGTGCAATAGCGATTGTAAATCAAGGAAAAGTGCAAGAATTTATGGAACATGTGGAACATATATACAAAAAAGAAACTGGTAAACAATGTAAATTTTATTTAGCTGAGATTAGTGATGGAACAAAGCAATTGTTTGATTGAGATTTTGATGTAAAAGATAAGCTGATCTATAAAAGGTTGGCTTATTTTTGTTTTATAAACGCTAAAGTACTAAAAATGCAAAGATATCACAATTGAGTCTAATGAAAATTTTGAATATGTGAAATATTGACATTATGTATTTAAAGGACTATAATGATAGAGTATTAAGTCAAACGTTTGCACTTAAAAATGAAATCGGTTACAGAAAGGGGAGAAAAAAATGCAAAAAAAGAAATTTTTTGCTATTGCAGCTGTAATGTTGTTGGTATTAGCTACTTTAGCAGGATGCACTACAGGCGGGAACAATGAAGAAAACACAGGTGAAAATAATACAGGAGAAACTTCAACTGGTCCAACTATTGGAGTTGTATTGCCAACTAAAGATGAACCAAGATGGGTACAAGATGAAACTAGATTTAAAGAAGCACTAGCTGATACTGATTATTCAGTTGAAATTTTATTTAGCCAAGGTTCTTCAGCAAAAGAAAAAGAAAATGTTGAGTCTCTATTGACTAAAGGAATTAAAGTATTAATTATATGTCCACAAGATGGTGAAGCAGCAGCTGCTGCAGCTGAAGCAGCTAAAGCTGAAGGCGTTACAGTAATAGCTTATGATAGATTAATCACTGGAACAGATGCAGTGGATTATTATGTAACTTTCGACTCTGTAGCAGTTGGTCAAGCACAAGGCCAATACTTAATCGATAAAGCAACTGGAACAGGCAACCCATTGTATTTATATGCTGGAGCAGCATCTGATAACAACTCATTCTTATTCTTTGAAGGAGCTTGGAAAGTTCTTCAACCAAAGATTGCAGATGGAACTTTCGTAATAAAGAACTCATCAGAAGCTGTTGCATTACAAGATAAACAAGAACTAACAAGAGATGAAATGAGCAAGATCATCAGCCAAATAACTACTAACTGGGATTTCAATGAAGCTAAAAATAAAGCTGAAGCAAACTTAACTGCTGTAAGTGCAGCAGACAAAGGTGATGTATTTATACTTGCACCAAATGATGGTACAGCAAGATCAATAGCAGATGTATTTGCAGCTGATTCAGATGTTACTAGCTATGTAATTACTGGACAAGATGCTGAAAAAGCATCAGTTCAATACATTATTGATGGAAAACAATCCATGACAGTATTCAAAGATGTCAGAACTCTAGTAAAAGATTCAATAGCTATGGCAGTTTCAGTACTTGAAGGGAAAACACCAGAAACAACTGGATCATACGATAACAATGTAAAAGATGTTCCTGCAAAACAAACAGAAGTAATAGTAGTAGATAAAGAAAATGTTAAAGAAGCATTGATTGATTCTGGCTACTATGATGCATCTGAATTTACAGGACTATAAAATTTAATATTAGTTAGGTATAGTGAAAGTCTATGACTTTCACTATTTCCTTATTGACTTATTAAAAGAGGAGTTGTTTTTATGGACACTGTAAATAACGCAGATTATATACTTGAGATGAAAAATATTACTAAAGAGTTTCCAGGAGTTAAAGCTCTGGATAATGTTAATTTTAAAGTTAAAAGAGGAGAAATACATTGCCTCGTTGGAGAAAATGGGGCTGGGAAATCAACTCTAATGAAAATACTTTCAGGCGTTTATCCTTATGGATCATATGATGGAGAAATTATATTAAATGGAGAAGTACAGAAGTTTCAGAGTATTCAGGATAGTGAAAAAGCTGGTATCGCTATAATTTATCAAGAACTAGCATTAGTGCCTGAGATGACTGTTTATGAAAACATATACTTAGGGCATGAAATAAAAAATGGAATTAATATTGACTGGAACGAAACAATCCAACAATCAAAGAAAATGTTGGAAAAAGTTAGGTTAAATATCAATCCTGAAATGAAAGTAAAGTACCTCGGTGTTGGTAAAATGCAGTTAATAGAGATAGCTAAAGCATTTAGCAAGGACGTTAAATTGCTCATCTTAGATGAACCGACTGCAGCATTAAATGACGATGATGCTGAGAATTTACTAAATCTATTAGTTGAGCTTAAAAAAGAAGGAATTACATCAATCATGGTGTCGCATAAGCTCAAAGAAGTAATTCAAGTAGCAGATACCGTTACTGTACTTAGAGATGGGAAAACTATATGCTCTTTAGATGCTCACAAAGATGAAGTATCTGAACCTGTCCTTATAAAACACATGGTTGGTAGAGAAATAGCTGATGTTTTTCCAAAGAGAAAAGTTAAAAATATCGGAGATATAGTATTCGAGGTTAGGAATTTAAATGCATTTGATCAAGCAACATCCAAGCAAATTTTAAAGGATGTAAATATTTATGCTAGAAAAGGGGAAGTAGTTGGAATTGCTGGACTTATGGGAGCTGGGAGGACAGAACTGGCACTAAGTGTTTTTGGAAATCCAAAAGGATATAAGGTAAGTGGAGAAATATATGTCGAAGGTAAACTCATGAATTTCAAAACTCCTTATGATGCTATCAAAGCAGGAGTTGCATATGCTACTGAGGACAGAAAAGGAGAAGGACTGATCCTAATACAAGACGTTAAAGAAAATACTACACTTGCTAACTTGAGAGCTATTGCTAGAAGTGGAGTGATCGACGATAACAAAGAAATTACAGTCGCAGATGAATACAGAAAAACATTAAATATAAAGACACCTTCAATTGAACAAAAGGTACAAAACCTTTCAGGGGGAAATCAGCAAAAGGTATCTTTGGCAAAATGGTTATTTACAATGCCTAAAGTTTTGATTTTAGATGAACCAACAAGAGGAATAGATGTAGGTGCTAAATTTGAGATATATAATATTATAAATGATTTAGTTAGCCAGGGAATGTGTATAATAATGATATCTTCAGAATTACCAGAAATTTTGGGTATGAGCGATAGAATATATATCATGTCACAAGGCAAGATAACAGGAGAATTACCGATTGAACAAGCAAATCAAGACAAGATAATGGAGTATGCAACAATCTAATATTCGCAAGAGGAGGTAAGCTAAAATGTTTTTTAATGACTTAAAAAAGATGCTTAAGGAGAATATAAGAGATTACGGGATGTTCATAGCATTATTTGCAATAATAATTGGCTTTACTATTTTAACAGATGGCGTGTTCATATCACCCAGAAATATTAGCAACTTAATAAATTCCGTGGGATATATAGCAGTCTTAGCAGTTGGCATGACTTTGATAATTGTAATTAGGCATATAGATTTGTCTGTAGGCTATTTAGCAGGTTTTGCAGGAGCAATTGTTGCAATTCTTTTGACAAGATATAATATGTCGGTATTTGTTGCAATTCCAATTGTTTTAGTACTTGGAATAGTGGTTGGGCTATTCAATGGATTTTTAGTTGGCAAAGTAGGAGTTCCAGCTTTTGTTGTTTCTCTTGCAGGTATGATGATATTTAGAGGAGCGTTATTGCAAGTAACAAATCAGACAGGAACTATTATAATTAAAAACAAAACTTTCAATAATATAGGAAATGGATTTATTCCTGATTTTCCTTTTTTCAGTATTGAAGGAATTCATGTGGCTACGTTGGTTATAGGGATTTTAGGAATATGTTTGTATATTTTAAGTGAATTTAGGAATAGAAATAAAAAGTTAAGCTATCACTTTGAAGTTCCTTCAATGCCGATATTTTCTTTAAAGTTAGTTTTAGTTTCAGCGATGATCGCATATATTACTTGGATACTTGCACAGTATAATGGACTTTCTTGGACAGTTGTAATAGTATTAATTGTAACTGCATTGTATAACTATCTAACTAATAAAACAGTACTAGGAAGGCATATATATGCTGTTGGAGGAAATCCTGAGGCAGCAGCATTAAGTGGGATAAATGTAAAAAATATTACTTATTTTGTGTTTGCTTCTATGAGTATGTTATCTGCACTTTCCGGAATACTTTACACATCTAGATTGCAGTCAGCTACAACTACAGCTGGTATGGGATTTGAGCTAGATGCGATAGCTGCAGCATATGTTGGAGGAGTTTCTGCTGCTGGTGGAGTTGGTAAAGTTACTGGATCAATAATAGGTGCTTTAGTAATGGCTTCACTATCTAATGGTATGAATCTGATGGGCGTTGGAATATCATATCAATATATTATAAGAGGGGCTATCTTAATACTAGCCGTAGTATTTGATGTAATGACAAGAAACAGAAATTCTTAACAGGGCTCTTGCCCTGTTTTGTTTAGAGGAGCGAAATGAATAAGAGAACATATTTAGAGATAAAAACTATATTGATTATTTTATTTGTAGTTTATGTTAGTTTTATGGTAATGGATATTTTTTATAGCAATTTGTTCATTTATTCAAACTTGCTAAAATTCATAGGTATTTTATTAGTAGGATTGTTGACTTTAGTGGAAAGGAAATCTTCAATTTCCTTGAAAGACATTAATCTTTTGAATTTAGCGATGGCTTTAACTATTATTTCAGATTATTTCTTGCTTATTAAAGGGAGCAATTACATAATTGGAATCGGGATATTTTCTTTGGCTCATTTGATGCATGGGATTAGAATGGAGAAGAATAAAGCAAGAGTAATTATAATGAGGTATATAAGTTTTTTAATTATCACACTAATTTTGTATTCTGTATTTTTGGATACACCTTATGAGATTGATTTAATAATTTTTGTCAGCGTATTCTATTTTTCAAATTTACTTTCAAATTTATTCAGAGCATTAGATGTTTATAAATACGATAAATTTCCATTAGTAAATAGCTCTTTGCTTGTTGCAGGATTTATCCTTTTTTTGTTTTGCGATATCAATGTAGCTATATATAACATACTACAATTCAACACAAACAATGTTTTTTTAGACATTTTGAGAAATTTATCTCGCATACTTATGTGGTTTTTTTATTTACCCTCACAGATTTTTATTGCTTTAAGTGGGTTGGATTTTGAAAAATAACTATAATGTTATATTTTTAGCAAATCTGGGTATCAATAAACAAATATATTAGGGAGGTAAAATATGGATAATTATCAAAATGTTTACCCAGTGAAAGATGATGTAGTAACTGTCAAAGAATGGATTATTTCAATGCTTATACTTTTAATTCCTGTAGTTAATATAGTAATGACATTTGTTTGGGCATTTGGCAGTAATACTAAGCCCAGTAAAGCGAACTACTTTAAGGCTAGTATTATATTGTGGTTAATTGCAATTGCGGTATATTTTATTCTAATATTTATGGGTATTTTTAGTTTTGGAATGTTGAATTCGTATATTTAAGGGTATTATTAATAAGGAGCATATGCTCCTTATTTTAATTATAGGAGGGATTTTTATGAATGAAACGATTAAAACACAGTTAAATCATAAGACAATTAGGGAATTTAAGGATGAAAGAATCCCTGAAGAGATATTTAAAACTCTAATGGAGGTAGCAAGAAGAACTCCTACTTCTAATGGTATGCAGTCTTATTCAATTATTAGAGTTAAAGATAACGATAAAAAAGCAACAATAGCAGAAATTTGCAACCAGGAATATGTCAAGAGAACTCCTGAGTTACTGATATTCATAGTTGACCAATTTAGAAATATGATGATAGCAAAAGAAAAGAGCGGAAACGTTGAAAATGCGAGAGATATGGACAGATTTTTCCAAGGATTTACTGATGCGTGCCTAGCAGCTCAAAATGTTGTTGTTGCTGCTGAATCGATGGGACTGGGTACTGTCTATTTTGGGAGCATTTTAAATGATCCCCAAAAGATAATTGATATATTTTCTTTACCAGAGTTAACCTTTCCTGTAGTAGGACTAGGAATTGGATACCCAAATCAAGAACCACAGCTAAAACCTCGTATGGATATGAGATTGAGATTGTTTGAAGATAAATACACAGTTTTTGAAAATTATTTAAAAGAGATAGAAGACTATGATCGAGAAATGACTGAGTATTATGATTTAAGAGATGCTAATAAGAGAGTGGACTCTTTTTCTGATCAAATAGTGACTAAACTAAAGAATCCGGTTATAAAAAGACAAGAAATTCTAAAAGTGGTCAGGAAACAAGGATTTGATTTAAAAATATGAGACTTTTTATCGCTATAAATTTTGATGATAAAACCGTAAATAATATCTATAAAGAAGTAAATACATTAAAGGATCGATCATTAAAGGGACGATTTGTTCATAAAGAACACATCCATTTGACAATAGAATTTTTAGGAGAAGTTCAAGATGAAAAAGTTAATGAAATACAAAAAATGATATTTAATACTCACTTTGATCCCTTTGAAATTGTAATCAGCAATCTAGGTGTATTCCATACTAAACATGGAGACATATATTGGCTGGGGATCAAAGATAATGAGGATTTGTTTAAATTATATAATGACATTCACAACAACCTCAAACAAATGAATATAGAAGTTCAAGAGAGGCCCTATTCCCCACATATAACACTTGGAAGAAACGTAGAACTAAAAGACAAACTTGAGAAAACAAACATTGCTGACTTTAATTACATGGTAAAACAAGTTTGTCTGTTTAAATCGTTTAATGATGGGAATAGGCTTATACATGAGATTATAGCAGAAAGCAAATAGAAGAGCTAAATACTTCAGCGATTAAAAATTATAATACGAAAACAAACAAGAAGTAATAGAATTTTATGGAATATTTTACAAAATGAATAGATGATGTCTAGAATATTAGTGATGGTTAGGATATAATTAATAATTATATCCTAACTTTTTAGGGGGTGATTTAGTGAAAGAGCTAGATTTTTTTGATACGGTTAAAAAAATGCAATCTGATGAGCTGATGGAGAGAGAAGTGTATTTAAGACTTTTAAGTAGCATAAAAAATGAACATGACAAAGATGTTCTCAAAACAATTGCAGATGAAGAAGCAGGTCATTATGAAATATGGAAAGAGTATACAAAAGTGGATGTTAAACCCAATATGCACAAAGTCAGATGGTATGTTCTGCTTGGCAAATTATTAGGCTATACTTTTACTGCTAAGATTATGGAAAAAAGGTTAAATGAATTCAATCAGATGGCTACTAAAGAATTTATAGATGAATTAAGAGAGAAAGTTCCAGATATTGATATCATATTAAAAGAAGAAGACGAGCATGAGATGGAATTATTGGCAATGATTGATGAAGAAAGACTACAATACGTCGGCTCAATTGTATTAGGATTAAATGACGCTTTAGTTGAGTTTACAGGAAGCCTTGCCGGATGGACATTTGCTATGCAAAACAATAGATTAATATTGTTAGCTGGGCTCATTGCTGGAATTTCAGCAACACTATCCATGGCATCATCTGAATATCTTTCCACAAAAAATGAAGGAGGGAAGGATGCTTTAAAATCTGCTAGCTACACTGGTATTGCTTATTTAATAACAGTATTGATGCTTTTAATACCATATGCAGTTTTACCCGATAAAAGTTATACTATAGCATTAGTTATAATGATTATACTTGTAGTAGGCATAATCGCTGCATTTAATTATTATATTTCAATAGCTAAAGATCTGTCCTTTAAACATAAATTTAAGGAGATGGCATCTGTTAGTTTAGGAGTTGCTGCAGTATCGTTTTTAATTGGTCTTGTTGTTAAACAATTTTTAGGGCTTGATATATAAAAATTATGGCGGGTTATAAAAATGAATAAACTTTCTAAAAAATTTTATATATATGCATTTATATTAACTCTCTTTATAACGCTTGCAGGTGTTTTCGGATACAATTACTTCTCCAATGTAATTGAGAATCAGATTAAATCAAGAGCACTAATGGAAACAGCTAATAAAACAAAGTTAGTAGAATTGGCTTTCAAAGTTCAAGAACAAATAGTTGAAGATATTTCTTCTTTCATGGAGATAGACCCATCACGAGAAGACATTAAAAAGTATTTAGAGATATTAATGAAAGAGAGAAGACAGTTTACTTCTATCTATATTGGAACTGCTAACGGCGAATTATTAGCTGGTGCAGATTGGGATCCACCATCAGACTATATTGTGGCACAAAGACCATGGTATGTAAAAGCTGCAAAAGAAAAGAAACTAATCTATACCGAGGTTTATCATGATGCGTATTTAAATAAATCTACGGTTACCATTGCTAAACCCTTTTATGATGATGTGGGAGAACTGAGTGGAGTTATAGCAACCGATATTGATTTGAGCACAATTTCACAAATACTAAATCCATATAGTGGCAATGAAGAAGGTATTTCTTTTCTTGCAGATTCAAATGGAATAATAATAGGGTATGATGATAAAACGGAGAATAAAACCACTATTTATGATATTTTTCCAGAGTTTAAAACAAATCATGAAAATTTTCTCAAAGACATGGAATATGAAGGAAAAGATGGTTTCTTAGCGTATTACTATATTGAACGCTTGGATATGTATCTAATAAATTTTGTTCCTGTTACTGGTACTTTAAAAACAGGGCAGCAATTAATTCTGATTTTCACATCATTCATATCGATTCTTTTTGCTGTAATTTTTGTTTTCATTATTTTTCAAAGACGCAATATCATTCATCCAGTTGAAAAACTAGTTAGTGATATTTTAAATATTCCAATGAGGTTGGATGTTGATTATAAAATTAGTGAAAATGATGATTTACTTTATGAAGTGCGCAAAACTATTAATGAATTGCTAACAAACAAAAATGAATTATTAAAGAAAATGGAAGTCGCTCAAGAAGAGATTACTTCAGTTGCAATCACAACTGAATCTATGCTAGCAATAAATAAAGCTGCAAATACAAATAAAGAAATAAATGAAATTTATGATCTAATTTTAACAGAATCGTTAAAAGCAATTAAACATGCGAAATTAGGCAGTGTGATGATAAAAGAGGATAATGAATTGAAAGTTGTCGCACATAGAGGCTATCGTAGTTCGGAGATAAATGAGTTTTTTTTACCTATAGAAGAAAGTTTTATCTATAGAGCGACAAATGGCAAATTGGACACTGTGGCTATCATAAATGATGTTTCGAGTTTTGAGATATTCGTTCCATTGGAAACCAATGAGGGAGATTATTATATTAAATCATCTATAGTAGCTCCGCTATATGTGGGAAATGTTTTTTATGGGTGCATAAATCTCGATGCAATTTATGAAAATGCATTTGATGAAAAGGATTTAAAATTGATGGAATTCATTCAAACTAACACTGAAATTGCAATTAGCAATTATATAATGAATCATGCAAATTTTTATTTAGCAACTCATGATGCACTTACTGGTGTTTATAACAGAAGTTATTTCACTCAGCTATTTGATAATTTTAAGGAGAGAGCTATAAGGTATAATGAGACTTTCCATTTAGTTATGTTTGATTTGAATAACTTAAAATTCATCAATGATAATTTTGGTCATCTGGCTGGGGATGAAGCAATAAAGACATTTGCAAAAAGATTGTCAGTAATTATTAGGAGAAGCGATGTTTTTGCAAGATATGCTGGAGATGAATTTATCGCAATATTTCTTAATACTGATTATGCTAGTTTAGCTAATAGATTGAATGAGCTATTAAAAAATATGGAACAGAGCCCAATTGTAGTTGATAATGGATCAATAATCGTATCTTTTAGCTATGGTATAGCTACATTTAATGAGGATTCCGTAGATCTAGATGAATTAATAAGAATTGCAGATAAAAAAATGTATGAAATGAAGAATAAAAATCGTAAAATAAAAGGATAAATATATGTGGAAAAATAATAAACCAATTAATGCCATATTTTATGCAATGTTAGCTGCGGCTTTGTATGGAATAAGTACACCTTTTTCTAAAATGATATTGGATGTTTTATCACCTACTTTTTTATCAGCTTTGCTGTATTTAGGCGCTGGATTTGGAATGCTATTAATCAAAATAACTATTGCAAATACAAACCCTCAGAATGAAGCAAGCTTAGATAAAAGAGATTTACCATATTTAGCAGCAATGGTGGGGCTAGATATTTTAGCACCTATATTATTGATGATTGGACTTGTTCGAACAAGTCCATCTACTGTATCCTTACTTAATAATTTCGAAATTGTAGCTACCGCAGTTATTGCCTTGCTAATATTTAATGAACAAATAGGTAAAAAAATGTGGCTAGCAATTGGATTGATAACATTATCTTCGGCTATATTGTCAATTGAGAATATTGGAGAGATTAATCTGTCAATTGGAGCAATATTTGTTTTACTTGCGACTATTTCATGGGGGCTAGAGAACAATTGCACAAGAAAACTTTCATATAAAAATCCTATAGATATAGTTATCATAAAAGGCTTAGGTTCAGGATTAGGTGCGTTAATTATTGCCATGTATTCTGGGGAAATAAAATTAAATTACATTTATATAATTGCAGCATTGATTTTGGGATTTATGGCATATGGTCTTAGCATTTACATGTATATAAAAGCTCAGAGGCACTTAGGAGCAGCTAGAACGAGTTCGTATTATGCTATTGCACCATTTGTTGGAGTTGTCACATCTTGGATGCTGTTTGATGAAGCGATCAATATGAGATTTATTTTTGCGTTGATTTTTATGATAATTGGAGTTTATTTCACTTTTGAAAAGAATCATGAACACGAGCATGTTCATTTAGCAGTAGTACATGAACATGCTCACAAACATGATGATTTACATCATAATCACGTTCATAATTATGATGTGAAGGGGTATCACTCTCATGAGCATAAACATGAAAAGCTTGTCCATTCACATCCGCATACTCCAGATATTCATCATAACCATTCACACTAATATTCAGAAGTTGATAATATTTTGGTTTCTAATGGGAGCAGTTTTATGTTTACAATCCCATTAGAAATTTTTACTTTATCATTGTCGCCATATGGATACAATTTCTTTAAATTTCCATTAACTTTTAATTCTATGTTCTTCTCTATATTTTTTAAATTCATGACAATTATAACACTTTCTTCACCTTCCATATACTGATAAGCTATACAATCATCATCTGTTTCTAATAATAAAAATTCTCCATTGGCTATTACTGTACTTTTTCTTAATTCTGATAGAAATTTAAAGTACTCTAATTTAGAAGAGTTTTCAGTTTTTTCCCATTCCATGTCGCTTCGATTTAGAGGATCTTCTTTGCCTTCCATGCCAATTTCAGTTCCATAGTATATTACAGGTATCTGAGGATATGTCATTATAAAAGTCAGAGCTTCTTTGTAATACTCATTGGCAAAATGCCTGTGTTTTGATATAAATCTCGGATTGTCATGGTTATCAATAAATATGGCATTCTTAGAATTGTTTAAAGAATCCAAATCTGCTATAATAGCATTTTTTAATTTGCTTGATTTACCATATTCATTAAACGTTGTAGTTATAGCTTTGTATAAGGGATAATTAGTGAAACCTGTTATACCAGTATCTTCATATTGTTTAATGTAATGTGTATTTTCTGACCAAACTTCTCCTAGAAAGTAAAAATCTGGGTAATTTTTAAGAATATTTGAAGTAAATTTAGACCAAAATTCTTTAGGAACGTGTTTTACGGTGTCCAATCTATAACCATCTATTCCTGTCTCTTTTATCCACCATAATGAGTTTTCTAAAAAGAAATCTACGACTTCAGGATTATCAAAGTTTAAGTCAGGTAAACCCATTAGCCATCCTTTTTCAACTTGAGTTTGATCATTCCAGTTAAAGATTTCTTGATTTTCATTAAACCAGTCTTTGTAATTCTCGTCATTTAGCCACGGTGAGTCATAGCCTACATGATTTACAACATAATCCAAGATAACTTTCATATTTCTTTTGTGAGCTTCGTCAACAAGTAACTTTAAATCATCTATAGTGCCTAAGTGGGGATCGACTTTATAAAAGTCATTAATCCAGTATCCATGATAACCGTCTTTTCCATTTTCCATTACTGGAGTTAGCCATATAGCAGTGGTTCCGAGTGATTTAATATAATCTAATTTTTCAATGACTCCTTTTAAATCACCACCATGTCTTTTTTTAAGATCGGATTTGTCAACATCGTAATTGTTACTTTGGTAAGCATCATAAAATCTATCAGTCATAATAAAATAAATCAAATCGTTACTTAAGCCATTATTATTTTCTACTACATTTGTTTCATTAGGGTAAGTATTAGTACATGAAGTTAAAACAAATATAATTAAGATAAAAAAAATAAGCAATCTTTTTTTCATTATATACCTCTCGTAAGTGATAAAGCTATTGTAAAACTATTATACCAAATTTATTCATTAACTAAAACTAATAAGAAGTTAACCCTGCTATAACCGTTTATTAACATAGATGAGATACACTTAAGTCAAAATTAATGAGGAGATGATTGTATGAAAACTAGGAAGTTTATGTCACTAATACTTGTATTTACAATTGTACTTAGCAGTAGTTTTGTATCCATTGGGGTTGGTATTGATGAAGTAAAATCATCCAATGAGGTCAAGAATGTCATTTTATTGATACCTGATGGCATGAGTTCTGATATTGTTACATTAGCAAGGTGGTACAACGGAGGAAAAAAATTAAATCTTGATGAACTTGCAACTGGCATGGTTAGAACATATTCCTCGGATGCGCCTATTGCTGATTCAGCACCTGCCGCAACTGCAATGGCGACAGGATTTAAATCGCATACCGGATTTATTGGAGTCCTACCAGATGCTAATACTATGCCTGGCTTAACAACTCTGCCAGAAGGGTATGAAAGGGTGCCAGTCGCAAATGTACTTGAAGCTGCTAAACTAAGTGGAAGATCAACTGGACTTATAGCAACTAGTGAAATTATGCATGCGACACCAGCATCTTTTAGTGCTCATGATCCAAGTAGAAAAAATTATGATTCGATTTCTGAACAACAAGTTTATCAAGGAATAGATGTAGTTTTAGGGGGCGGAACATCTTTTTTCACTAGTCAAGTAAGAAAAGATAAAGAAGATTTATTATCAGAGATAAAAAAAGAATATCAATTTGTAACAACACTTTCTGAACTTAATTCAATAGAAGACGGTAAAGTATGGGGGATGTTTGGTGAAGAAGCATTAAGCTATGATTTTGATAGAGATTTAAATACAGAACCTTCTCTTGCTGATATGACCGCCAAAGCAATTGATATATTAAGTGACGATCAAGACGGTTTCTTTTTAATGGTTGAAGGAAGTAAAATTGATTGGGCAGCGCATGCAAATGATCCAATCGGGATGATTTCTGATGTCTTAGCATTTGACAAAGCTGTTGGGGAAGCCTTAAAATTTGCAAAAGCTGATGGCAACACCTTGATTATTGCCGCTACAGATCATGGAAATAGTGGATTAACAATAGGCAATGAAAATACCAGCTCAAACTATGATAAATTACCATTATCAACATTTATTGATCCACTCAAAAAAGCAACTTTGACAGGAGAAGGCATTGAAAAACTATTAAATGAAGACAAATCAAATATTGCAGATGTTATGAAAACATATTATGGTATAGACGATTTAACTGATGAAGAAATAAACCAAATCAAAGACACTGAAAGCGGATCAATGAATTATACTGTTGGACCAATGATAGCCAAGCGAGCAAATATTGGGTTTACTACGAATGGTCATACAGGCGAAGATGTGACGCTTTATGTATATGCACCCGAATCAGTGGATTTATTGACTGGCGTAATTGAAAATACAGATATAGCTAAATATATCGAAAAAGCAATGGGATTAAATTTAGAAGAAACAAGCAAAGAATTATTTGTATGGTCAAGGGGAGAATTTGAAGCGCTTGGAGCGACTGTAGTTTTCGATAATGAAACAGATCATAAAAATCCAGTTTTAATTGTTACAAAAGATAAAACAACAATAAAGTTTCCAATAAATAAAAATATAGCTTATGTAAATGGTGAAGAAAAAGAGCTTGATGGAGTAGTAGTTTATAACGGTATAAAGACATATGTTCCACAAAGTGCATTAGAATTGATAAAATAAAATGTTTGTAATTAGTTTCCTGCTATTATTTTCAAAGATGATAGCGGGAATTTTTTTATTTTATTTCAATAATAGGGTATAAATAAAATGGTGATAATTATGTTAATTAATTATTTTGTTACAGCTTTTTTGAGATATAAAGATACTTTCTTGCTGCAAGAAAGGAGTGAAGATGCGAAAATAGCACCAGGAATGTGGTATGGTGTTGGTGGACATGTTGAGGATAATGAATATCAAACTCCAAATGCAGCTGTTTTACGAGAAATATATGAAGAAACTGGCCTGGATAGTAGTTTTATAGATTCAATGAGTTTGAAATATGTAGCATTGAACTATGAAGATAGCATATATATAAATTACATATATTTTGGAACAATCGATACTGATAAAGTCATAGCTAATGATGAAGGCGAGCTATTTTTTGTGGAGATTGATGAAATTAAGCTAAAAAGATTTCATCCCTTAATAAAGGCATGCTTGGAACATAGACTTAATGATAATTCAAATGCAATTTATAGTGCTGTATTAGATGCCAATGGAAATGTCAAATTCGTAGAGATTAGAGGTGAAATTGATGAATGATGCATTGCTAGAGAAGTATAAAAAAGACTGGAGAGATTTTATCACAAATGGAATTTTAAATGATGATTTAGAAGAATTTGTTAAAAGATCATGGATAAGATGCAAAGAAAGTTCTGTGAATTTTAATCTTGGAGAAGGAAAACTAATCACTAAAGAAGAATTAGAGCTAGAAAGGGAGAAAAATAAAGAACTGATTTCTATTGCACTGCCAATCATGCAAAATTTAAATGATCTCGTTATGGGAACAGGTTTTGCACTTGTATTAACTGATAGTAAAGGGCTTATCTTAGAGGTGATAGGAGAAGAGAGCATTTTAAATGAGACTAAAGAACTCAACTTTGTGCCTGGAGCGATTTGGTCTGAAGAATATGTAGGGACAAATGCTATAGGGACATCTTTATTTGAAAATAAACCCATTCAAATAATTGGAGCTCAACACTACTGCAAAAGCCACCATAATTGGACATGTTCTGCAGCGCCAATACATAACCCAAATGGGGATATAATAGGGTGTATAGATATGTCTGGACACTGTGAAATGGCACATAATCATACCCTAGGAATAGTTGTCGCTGCAAGCTATTCAATAGATAACCAGTTATTATTGTATCAAACTCATGCGATTTTAAGTACCACGGTTGAAGCGATATCTGATGGAATGATAATAGTTACTGATGATTTTAAAATAAAATTAATTAATAAATCTGGAGAAAAAATATTAGGTGTTGAATCTGATAATCTTATAGATCTAGATATAAGAAATATACTAGGAACTCGAATATTTAAGCATACTGAAGCATTTAAGGATAGGATAGATTGGGTTTTTTTAGTGAACGATAAACAGATACCGTGCAGCGTGAAAGTTTCTAATATTAATATCGGAGAAAAGACTAAAGGCATGGCGATATCTTTTAAAGAGATGAAAACAGTTCAGCATACTGTCAATTCTGTTTATGGCAACAAAGCAACATACACATTTGAAGATATAGTTACAAACAGTGATAGTTTAAAAAGATCAATTAAAGAAGCACAAAAATTCGCACGTACAAAAGGCTGTGTTCTTATTGAGGGAGAAAGCGGGACTGGTAAAGAGCTGTTCGCTCATGCGATACACAATATGAGCAATAGAAGTAATGGACCTTTTGTCGCAATAAATTGTGCATCATTACCAAAAGATCTATTTGAGAGTGAGCTCTTTGGATATGAGAAAGGAGCTTTTACTGGCGCAAATAAAGAGGGTAAAATAGGCAAGTTTGAACTTGCAAACGAGGGGACCATATTTTTAGACGAAATAGGTGAGCTGCCATTAGATTTTCAAGCAAAACTGTTAAGAGTTTTGGATGATTTCACTGTCACTAGAATAGGAGGCAAATGGCCTAAAAAAATTGATGTAAGAATTATTGCTGCGACAAATAGAAACCTTTTAGAAGAAGTTAAAAAAAAGAATTTTAGAGAAGATCTATACTATAGGATAAATGTATTTAGGGTCTATATACCACCTTTAAGAGAAAGAGAAGGGGATGTGTTCTTGCTAGCTCAACATTTCTTATCAAGACTCAATAAGACAAATAATACTTATAAAACTTTTTCTGAAAATTTCTTGGAGTACTTGAGTTTATACTCATGGTATGGGAATGTAAGAGAGCTTGAAAATATCATAGAGAGAGCATTTTACTTATGTGAAGGCAATGTTATTACATCAGAATGTTTGCCAAAGGAGATATTATTAAGAGGTGAAAATGAAGACGAAAATTTAGATATTTCTTCAATAAAAACAACAGAAGAGCTTATTATAAAAAATGCACTAACTAAAGCAAGAGGAGATGTATTAAAAGCAGGAGAGCTTTTAGATATGAGTAAATCTACAATATACCGTAAACTAAAATTATTAGACATAAACCCTAAAGCATATAGATAAAAATTCCCACTTATGAGAATTTAATTCCCGTAAATGGGAATTTTTATTTTAATAATATCATCTATAGACTAAATTAGCACTTTAAATAGATAAAACGAATGGCATGAAAATTGCATTATATATTATTGAATGATAAATGGAGGTGAGTGAATGAAGAGATTTATCGTTGAATTTGGCATGGGGTGTGATTTTCATGGGCAAGATGTTACAAAGGCTGCTCAAAAGGCTGTAAAAGACGCTGTATCGCGTTCATGTCTATGCGGACTTAATGAAATATTGAACATAAAGGATTTAAATGGTGGGATAAAAGTAAAAGCAACTGTTGCAGTATCTAGACCTGATGAGGTAGATATAGAGAAAGTAAAGGAGAGCTTGCCTGTTGGTGAAAAGGAGGTGATTGTGACAAAGGGTGGACTTTCAGTTTCAGGATTATACATTCCTGAATTTGGAGACAAAGATGATACTATAGAAGCTGCATTAGCATGTGTAGAAGTAGTGATAAAGTAAGGAGGGGATTTTGTTGGAACTTAACAATGCCAAGATAATAGAAATGTATAAGACGATGAAAAAAATAAGAGAATTTGAAAACAATGCCAGTAAGTTGTTTGCTGAAGGCCAAATTCATGGGTTTGTACACTTGTATATTGGTGAAGAAGCAGTAGCTACAGGAGTTTGTGCAAATCTAAGAGAAGATGACTACATTACAAGTACCCACAGAGGTCATGGTCATATAATAGCTAAAGGCGGAGATGTCAAATACATGATGGCAGAATTATATGGCAGACAAACAGGTTACTGCAAGGGAAAAGGCGGATCTATGCACATAGCAGATGCTACAAGAGGAATTCTTGGGGCAAATGGAATTGTTGGTGCAGGACAAAATATCGCAACTGGAGCTGGGTTGAGTGCTAAATTAAGAGGCACTGATCAAGTATGTGCTTGCTTTTTTGGAGATGGATCAACGAATCAAGGGACTTTTCATGAATCACTAAATCTCGCAAGTATTTGGAGATTGCCAGTGGTCTTTGTTTGTGAAAACAATCTATATGGGATTTCAATGCATCAATCAAGGCATCAAGCTATCCAAGACATAGCAGATAGAGCTGTAGCTTATAACATACCTGGAGTTGTCGTAGATGGTAACGATGTATTTGCTGTTTATGAAGCTGCTAGTGAAGCTATTGAAAGAGCAAGAAATGGTCAAGGCCCAAGTTTAATAGAATGTAAAACTTATAGACATCACGGTCACTTCGAAGGCGATCCAGCTAAATATAAACCAGCTGAGGAAGTAGCTGAGTGGATGAGTAAAGATCCATTACCTAGATTGATAAATTATATGATTGACAATAGCATTTTAAATAAGGAAGAATTAAATGAGATAGATAGCCAAATAAATGATGAAATAAAAGAAGCAATTAAATTTGCTGAGGAGAGTCCATGGCCTCCAATAGAGTCTGTCGTCGAAGACATCTATACTGATATAGTAGAGGAGGTAAAAAAATGAAAAATCTAAGCATGATGGAAGCAATTAGAGAAGCAATGACTAAAAAGATGAGAGAAGACCCTACGGTATTTGTCATGGGTGAAGATGTAGGTGCATTTGGAGGATGTTTTGGAGTTACTGCAGGAATGTTTGATGAATTTGGGCCTGAGAGAGTCCGTGATACTCCTATATCAGAAGGTGTCATAATTGGATGTGCTGTCGGCGCTGCAGCAACTGGGACAAGACCAATAGCAGAATTGATGTTTATAGACTTTGTAACTGTAGGAGCAGATCAATTGGTAAACCAAGCTGCAAAAATGAGATATATGGTAGGGGGCAAGATTTCATTGCCAATGGTTGTTAGACTTCCACTTGGAGCTGGGACTAGGGCTGCTGCTCAACACTCTCAGTCATTGGAAGCATGGCTAGCTCATATTCCAGGGCTGAAAGTTGTTTATCCAAGTTCCCCTAATGATGCTTATGGACTTATGCTCAAAGCGATAGAAGATGACAACCCTGTAGTTTTTCTTGAACACAAATTACTATATGGTGTTAAAGGAGATGTTGACGAAAATTCAAAGCCAATTGAATTTGGAAAGGCAGATATAAAAAGAGAAGGGAAAGATGTAACTATAGTAGCAACTGGCAGAATGGTTTATGAAGCATTAAATGCAGCAGAAGAATTATCTAAGAAAGGAATAGAAGCAGAAGTTTTCGATCCAAGGACTCTATTCCCATTTGATAAAGAAACTTTATTTAATTCTATTGAAAAGACAAATAAATTAATTATTGTAACAGAAGAAAATAAAAGGGGCAGTTTTGCGGGTGAAATTTCTGCAATGGTTGCTGAAGAATGTTTTGACAATTTAGATGCACCTATAATAAGAGTTTGTTCAGTAAATTCTCCTGTTCCATTTTCACCTGTTCTTGAGGATTATTATGTACCTAATGCATCAGATATAGTTAACGCAGCAACAAAAATGTTCTAAGAGAAGCAACTTAAAGTTGCTTCTCTAAAGAGGGGATAACATGAAAACAATTGGAATAATTGCAAATCCAGCTTCAGGTAAAGACATAAGGAGATTAGTGTCTCATGCTACTGTTGTAGATAATAATGAGAAAATAAATATAGTTAAGAGAATAATTTTAGCGTCACAAGGTACTGGGGTAGAGCATATATACATTATGCCAGATACCTTTTTAATAGGGCATAAGGCCATAGAAGATTTAACGATATCAAAAGAACTTAAAATACCAATCGATATTTTAGACATGAAAGTGCAAGGCAATTTAAATGATACTATTAGGGCGGCTGAATTGCTTGAAAAACTAGATGTAGGAGTGATTGTAGTTTTGGGTGGAGATGGAACTTTAAGAGCTGTTGCTAAAGGGAATTCTAATATTCCGATAATAGGCATTTCTACCGGTACTAACAATGTATACCCAAAGATGATAGAAGGTACTGTAGCGGGTATGGCTGCATCAGCAATTGCTACAAACATGTGCGACAAAGACAGAACATGTATTAGAGATAAGAGAATAGAGATTTATAAAGAATCAACATTAGTAGACATTGCCTTGGTAGACTGTGTTATTTCTAAACAAACATATGTGGGTTCTAGAGCGATATGGAAAGAAGAGGATATAGTAAAAGTAATAGTATCTAATGCTCATCCTGCTGCTATTGGATTTTCAACTATAGTAGGTGTAAGAAAAATCATATCTGATGTAGATGACTTTGGAGCTAGTGTAAATTTAAATGTTAAAGATGAATACTATCTAGCACCAATTGCTGCTGGAACTATGAAAAAAATAAGGGTTGATAAACCTACAATACACAAGATTGACGAAAGATTTGATATAGAGTTTGATTTCAATGGAATAATGGCTCTAGATGGTGAAAGGGAGATACCATTTAAAATTGGGGAATCATACGGATTCAAGATAACCAGAAATGGTCCTATAAGGGTAAATGTCAGAAAAGCAATTGAATCAGCACAAGAAATGGGCTTTTTTGTTTGCAAATAAGGGGGATTGTTATGGCTAAAGTTATTGTAATGCCAAAACTAGGTTTAACCATGAAAAAAGGGAAAATAGTAAAATGGTACAAAAAAGAAAATGAAGAAGTAAAAAAAGGAGATAAGTTATTTAGTATAGAAACAGATAAGCTGACAAATGATTTTGTAGCAGATGAAGATGGAATATTGTTAAAAATTATTGAAAATGAAAATAGCACTGTAGATTGTTTAAAACCAGTAGCAATTATTGGAAATGCAGGGGATGATATTTCGAATTTATTAGGAGATGCTAAAAATACAGCACCTTTACAAGAAAAAAACGAAGAAAAACCAATTAAAACTATTGAAGCAGATACAAAATCTGAAGAAAAGGTAAAGATTTCACCTGTTGCAAAAAAACTTGCTATAGAAAACAAAATTGATTTTACAAAGATAAAAGGTTCAGGACCTAACGGAAGAATAGTGTTAGAAGACATACAAAAAGAATTAGAAAATAAAAATAAGACTAGGATAACTCCTACTGCTGAAGTAATTGCCGAAAGTATTGGGGTAGATGCTTCTGAAATAAATAAGCAAGCAAGAATTGATAAAGAAGATATATTAAGATATAACACAAACAAAGCATATGATAATTTAGTTCAGCCAGTTGATAAGAGAACACCAATGAGCACGATGAGAAAAATTATATCTGAGAGGATGATTCAAAGTGCATTTACAGCTCCAACTGTAAATTACACCATTTCTGTTGACATGACAAAATTAAAGGAGATAAAAGAAGAAATATCAAGAGAATATAAGATTACTTACACTGATTTGATTGTGAAAATAACTTCAGTTGTACTCTTAGATTTTCCGCTTCTAAATAGTTCTATCGATGGGGAAGAGATAATAACACGAAACTATGTAAACATGGGTGTAGCAGTAGCATTAGATGAAGGGTTATTAGTTCCAGTTGTCACAAATAGTCATATCAAATCTCTAAGACAAATTTCTTTAGAAATAAATGATCTCACCTATAGAGCGAAGACAAATCAATTGACAACTGATGAATTAGATGGAGGAACTTTTACAATAACAAACATTGGAAAGTACGGAGTGGAAAGTTTTACACCTATAATTAATCAGCCGCAGTCAGCTATTTTAGGCATAAATGCTATAATTGACAAGCCAATAGTTAAAAATGAACAAATCAATATAACATCAGTGATGAATTTGTCTTTGACTGCTGATCACAGGACAGTCGATGGAGCAGTAGCAGCACAATTTTTACAAAAATTAAAAACATCTCTTGAAAACCCAATTGCTACGCTAGTGAGGTGATTAAATGAAAGTAGCTGTATTAGGATCTGGACCTGGTGGATATGTATGTGCTATTAGATTAGCACAATTAGGAGCTGAAGTAACAGTTATTGAAGATAAACATCTTGGTGGAGTATGCTTGAACAAAGGATGTATACCTACTAAAGTTTTACTTCACTCTACTGAAATATTTGATTTGCTAAACAAAGAAAGTTCTTCATTGGGGTTGGTTGTAGATAATTTAAAAATCGATTACGAGTTATTGAGCACAAGGAAGAACTTAGTTGTAGAACAACTAGTCGAAGGGGTTAAAGCTTTATTTGATGCTAACAATGTTGAGTTAATAAATGGCAGAGGAAAACTGATTAATAATAGTGAAATAGAGATTACAACTCCTACTGGGATAAGGTGTATGAAATTTGATAAGATTGTCATCGCAACTGGTTCAAGACCTACGCTTATACCAATTGAAGGAAATAAATTAGAAAAAGTATTTACTAGCGATGAATTACTTAAGATTGATTATATTCCCGATAGCATATTGATTGTTGGTGGGGGAGTCATAGGTGTAGAATTTGCAAATATATATTCTAACCTTGGTACTAAAGTTACAATTGTTGAGATGCTGCCTAATTTAGTATCGAACATGGATTCTGAAATAGTATCTTTCCTTGAAGAAAATTTAATAGAAAAAAATGTAAGCATATATAAAAATACAAAAGTAATGAAAATAACTAAAGATGGAAAAGAGCTAAAGACAGAAATAAACACAGGGGATAGATCATTTTATATTAATTCTGATATTGTTTTAATGGCAACTGGCAGACGCCCTAACATTGAAGATATAGGATTAGAACAAATAGGTATTGAGTTTAGCAATCAGGGAATTGTAACAGATGAATTATTTAAAACAAACATTGATAATATTTATGCTATTGGAGATTGCACAAATGGCATCCAATTAGCTCATCAAGCATCTAGTGCAGGAATTGTAGTCGCAGATAGTATTTGTGGTAAGTATACTCATATTGATTTCAACACTATACCATTTTGCGTTTATACTAAACCTGAATTAGCAAGTGTGGGAATTACTGAACAAGAAGCTCAAAGGAACAAATTAGATTATAAAGTCGGGAAATTTCCATTGTATGGCAATAGTAAAGCTGTGATTAATGGGGATACTCAGGGCATTGTAAAAATAATAATCGATAGTAACACAAAAGAAGTGTTGGGGATGCACATTGCAGGATTAGATGCAACGGAATTAATTGAAATTGGAGGATTAGCAATAAAGCTTGAAGCAACCGCAGATGAACTTGTAGGTATGATATTTGCTCATCCAACTGTGAGTGAATCCATCCATGAAGCGTGCATGGATGCAATAGATAAAGCTATACACAACATATATTAGAGTGAGTGATTAATCACTCACTCTTTTGTTTGAATTTTTTAACCTGGGTATAATTAAGAAGAATGCACAAAATCTATTGTAAAATATTGTGACAAATGATAGATTTTATGCTATAATTATTCATGCATTTAAATTTAATGAGTTAGTTAATCAAATTAAAATACAAGTTCTAATGAAAGAGCAAGGAGGGTTTATATGGCAAAAAAATATGTGTATTCGTTTAAAGAAGGTTCAAAGGAAATGAAATCCCTGTTAGGTGGGAAAGGCTCTAACTTAGCTGAAATGACAAATCTTGGGTTACCAGTTCCTCCTGGATTTACAATTACAACTGAAGCTTGCCTTAGATTCTATGATGAAGGAGAACAATTATGGCCTGAACTTCTAGAAGAAGTTTATGAGCATTTAAGAGAAGTCGAAGAACAAACTGGCAAAAAATTCTCTGATACAGAAAATCCTTTACTAGTTTCAGTAAGGTCTGGTGCAGTTTTCTCAATGCCTGGGATGATGGATACTATTTTAAATTTAGGTTTAAATGATGTATCTGTAAAAGGGCTTGCAAAGTCGACTGACAACGAAAGATTTGCATATGACAGCTACAGAAGATTTATTCAAATGTTCTCTGATATTGCAATGGGTCTTTCTAAATCAAAATTCGATGCAATATTAGATGGATTAAAAGAAGAAAAAGGCGCTGCATTAGATACTGACTTAAATGCAGACGATATGAAAGTTTTGGTAGAAAGATACAAAGAGCTTTACAAAAAAGAAATGAATGAAGATTTTCCTCAAGAACCAATGAAACAATTGGAATTAGCTATAAAAGCAGTATTTGCTTCTTGGAACAATCCTAGAGCTATCGTTTATAGAAGATTAAATGAGATCCCAAATGACTTGGGAACAGCTGTTAATGTTCAATCAATGGTATATGGCAATATGGGAGAAACTTCAGGGACTGGGGTTGCATTTACAAGAAACCCAGCTACAGGAGAGAATAAATTATACGGAGAGTTTTTAGTCAACGCTCAAGGCGAAGATGTTGTTGCTGGTATAAGAACTCCTAAACCTATTTCAGAATTAGCTGAAGTTATGCCAGAAGCTTACCAAGAATTACAAAGAATTGCTCATATATTAGAAGCACATTATAGAGATATGCAAGATGTTGAATTCACAATTGAAAAAGGAAAGCTCTATATGCTTCAAACAAGAAATGGTAAAAGAACTGCTCATGCTGCTATAAACATAGCTGTTGACTTAGTAGATGAAGGAGTTATTTCAAAAGAAGAAGCTATATTGAGAATCGAACCAAATCAATTAGACCAACTATTGCATCCATCATTTGATGAAAAAGCTCTAAAAGCATCTAAACCTATTGCAAAAGGACTTCCAGCATCACCTGGTGCTGCATCTGGAAAAGTATATTTCACAGCTGAAGAGGCAGTAGAAGCATCTAAGAGAGGCGAAAAGGTTATTTTAGTTAGACAAGAAACTTCTCCTGAAGACATTGAAGGAATGGTTTTAGCAGAAGGAATTTTAACTGCTAGAGGTGGAATGACATCACATGCTGCTGTAGTAGCAAGAGGAATGGGCAAATGCTGTGTAGCTGGATGCAGTGATATAAGAGTTGATGAAGAAGCAAAAGAAATTAGATCTAATTCTCTAGTTATAAGAGAAGGAGAATTTATATCTATAGATGGTTCAACAGGAAATGTTTACTTAGGAGAAATTCCTAAAGTTCAAACTGAATTATCTGGAAAATTCGGGATTTTTATGTCTTGGGTCGACGAAACAAGAAGACTTAAAGTTAGAACTAATGCCGATACACCTAGAGATGCTGCAGCAGCTGTTAAATTTGGAGCTGAAGGAATAGGCTTATGCAGAACTGAGCACATGTTCTTTGACGAAGCAAGAATTCCTGCTGTTAGAAGAATGATAGTCTCTAAGTCATTAGAACAAAGAGAAAAAGCATTAGCAGAGTTATTGCCATTACAAAGAAAAGATTTCTATGAAATTTACAAAGTAATGGGAGAAAGGCCAGTAACTATAAGACTACTAGATCCACCATTGCATGAATTTTTACCAAATAAAAAATCTGATATAGAAGCATTAGCTGAATCAATGGGAATGCAATATAAAGAATTAGCTGATAGAATTGAAGAATTGCATGAATTAAACCCAATGCTTGGACATAGAGGATGTAGATTAGCTGTAACTTATCCTGAGATCTACAGAATGCAAGTTAGAGCTATAATCGAAGCTGCATTGGATTTGAAACAAAATGATAACATGCAAGTTATTCCTGAGATAATGATTCCATTAGTTGGAGCAAAAGCTGAACTTGCATATGTTAAGAATGAAGTTGAAGATGAAATAAAGAAAGTATTTGAAGAAAGAAATGACTCATTGAAATATTTAGTAGGTACAATGATTGAAATACCTAGAGCTTGCGTAACTGCTGATGATATAGCCAAAGAGGCTGAGTTCTTTAGTTTCGGGACAAATGACTTAACTCAAATGACTTTCGGATTCTCAAGAGATGACTCTGGTAAGTTTATAGATGCATATGTTGAGAAAGGCATTTTCAAAAAGAGCCCATTTGAAACTATTGACCAAGAAGGCGTTGGCAAATTAATGCAAATGGCTGTAGAACTAGGACGAAAAACTAGACCAGAAATTAAACTTGGAATTTGCGGAGAACATGGTGGAGAGCCAAATTCAGTTGAATTCTGCCATAGAATTGGGTTGAATTATGTATCATGCTCACCTTATAGAGTTCCAATTGCAAGATTAGCAGCAGCACAGGCTGTAATTAAAGAAAAAATGGATATTCAAAGAGATAAATAATTTTAAAAATCCCCTGTAATAAAATGCAGGGGATTTTATAAATTATTTGAGTATTTAGCTTTATATGGGTATCTATTAAAGAGACTCTATTTTTGTTAATGAGTTAAATATTTTTTATGGAGATTATAAATGACAAAAAAAAGTAGCGATAATTTATTTAATTATAAAAAAATCATAACTGCAGTATTGATAATAATTGGAATAATTATATATTTAATATTTGGTGAAGAAATTACAGTTGACAATATACTAAATATGTCACCTAGAAACAGGATTATTGCAAGCATATTTATTTTGATCCTATACTTAATAAAATCCATGTCAATAGTAGGACCTATAATGGCTTTGTATATAGCTTCTGGATTAATTTTTCCGCTATATTGGGCGATACCATTGAATATATTAGGGGTAGCAATAGGGTTAACATATTCATATAAAATTGGGTATTCATCTGGAGATTTTTTAAAGGAAAAGATATTATCAAGATATGATAAACTAAATGAATTTTATTCAGTTGTAAAAGACAATGAATGGTTTTCAGCATTTATCATAAGAATAGTTGGTTTATTACCTCATGATATTGTCAACATGTTTTTTGGCTCATTACGAATTTCTTATTATAAATATATGACAGCATCGATCATTGGGCTTATGCCAATGATGATTATTTCTACTGTTATAGGGAGAACAATAACAGACCCAACTTCAAGAGAGTTTTTATTGGCAGTTATAATGAGAGTTGTTTTGTCTATTAGTGCATCATTAATTTACAGGATAATTTTAAATAAATCAAAGAAATCAACAAAGGAGGATAAAATTGAATAAAACAATTGGATTCATTGGCGCTGGTAATATGGGGGAAGCAATGATTAAGAAGCTTATAGAATCAGATGAATTTAGCAAGGGAAATATCATAGCAACTGCAAAAACAGTTGAGACAAGAGAAAAAATTAAAAATACATACGATATAAAAGTACTAGAAGACACTAGTGAAGTTGCAAAAAATGCAGATTATTTAGTGCTTGCTGTAAAACCACACCAATATGAAAATATATTGATCGAAATAAGAGAAGCATTAAAGAAAAATGCTATAGTCATATCAATTGCCGCAGGCATAAGCTCAAACTTTATGAGGAAAAACTTAAACAATGAAACTAAGTTTGTGAACATAATGCCAAACACTCCTGTAATGGTAGGTGAAGGAATGATTGCATTATATGCTAATGAGAGGTTAAATGCAAATGATATTAATGATTTGTTGTCAATATTTAGTATTTTTGGTAAAGTAGAAGTTATAGAAGAAGATTTAATGGATGCGGTTACAGCAGTAAGTGGATCTTCACCTGCATTTGTATATATGATGATTGAAGCAATGGCTGATGCAGCTGTTCTTTTGGGCATGAAAAGAGATAAGGCATATACATTTGCTGCTCAAGCCGTTTTAGGTGCTGCTAAAATGGTTTTGGAAACAAAAGAACATCCAGGGATATTAAAAGATAAAGTGTGTTCACCTGGAGGGACTACTATCGAAGGAGTTAAGGAATTGGAGGGAAAAAACTTTCGCTCAGCTGTGATTGATGCCTCTGTAGCAGTAGCAAAAAAAAGCAAGAGTATGAATAAATAGGAGGGATTTGATTGAAAAGTAGACATGTTGCAGGTATTATTCTCATAATTCTAGGGGTTTTATTTCTTTTAGACGAACTAGACATATTTTATTTTGGAGATATACTGAGGACTTATTGGCCATTATTAATAGTATTTTATGGCCTTGGATCTTTATTTGACAAAACAAAATCTAAGGTATTTAGCGCTATTGTTTTAGTATTTGGAGTGATTATCCAATTAAATAAACTCAACTATTTGAATAAAGGAATTATGAGCTATTTCTTGCCTTCAGTTTTGATTATCGTGGGCATAAATATGATATTTGAGAGTGAAAAAAACAAAAAAAAAATAAAAGTTGATTTTGATACCGATTTTGATTCCAATGATTTCGAAAAGAACACGATCAAGGATAATTTTATATCTCATACTGCTTTGTTCTCCGGATTGGAACTGAAGGTTATTAATGAGGATTTTGCAGGAGCTAAATTAAATGCAATTTTTGGCGGAATTGAGATAGATTTAACAAATGTAAAAACTACAAAAAAAGTCATTGTAATAGAGGCAAATGCAATATTTGGAGGTATAGAGATCACCATACCACAAGATTGGAATGTAAAAATCGAGGGCACTCCACTATTTGGTGGATATTCTATGAATCATAAAAGACAAGTTATTGAAAACGCACCTACTGTAGTATTCAGAGGGTTAGCTTTATTTGGAGGAGTTGAAATAGACTAACTAAAAACTTTGTTAAATTAAAAACATAGAATTTTCAAAAAATTCTTTTTATGCAGTTGACATATGGTTTTAACTGTATTATCATAGACTTAGTTAAACAATGAAATTTAACAAAGACATGAGATGAGAGAGTCTTTAAGTCCTCTTTCATTTTATGTCTTTTTTCATAGAGCATAGGAAATCGTTATTACTTAGGAGGTAGTATTATGAGAAGGGTTGATTTAACTCAGATATTAGAGGAAAACCCAGTGATAGCAGCGATAAAAGGGAAAAATGATTTGGAATTAGCAATAAATTCTAATTCTCCTGTTATTTTCATTTTAAACTCTGATATCATGGAATATACATATATTGTGGATAGCATACTAAAAGCTAATAAATTTCCATTTATTCATGTTGACATGCTTACAGGGCTTGCATCTAATCCTATCGTAGTGGATTTTATACACGAGAAATTTAATGGGAAATGTGGAATTATAACAACAAAGAACAACATAGCAGAAGCTGCTGTGCAAACAGATTTAAGAGTGGTTCAAAGGCTTTTTGTGATTGATTCTCTTTCTATAGAATTAAACATAAAAAATATTAAAAAAGTAAATCCTGATTTAGTAGAAGTCATGCCAGGTGTGATACCAAAAGCAATATCAAAAATTAAAGCGGAGATACCTAATATCAATGTGATTGGTGGTGGATTGGTAGAAACTAAAAATGAAGTCTATCAATGCCTGAATGCAGGAGGAATAGCTGTTTCTACAACTAAGAAAGAACTTTGGAATTCTTAATATTTTGGGAGGATAATATGGAGAAAAGTATTTATAGCTATATAAAAGCAATGAGAGATGTAATTGTTGAAAATAAAGATTTTCTCACACAATTAGATGCTGAAATTGGAGATGCTGATCATGGGACTAATATGGCCAGAGGTTTTAATGCTGTATTAGATAAAATCAGCGAAAATGATTCAGATTTAAAAGAGGTGCTGAAAAAAGTAGGAATGGGTCTAGTTTCTACAGTAGGAGGTGCAAGTGGTCCATTATATGGAACAATGTTTTTAAAAGCGGCCAACGCAATTAAAGAAGATACCATAAATTCAAATATTCTATGCCAAATGTTTAAAGCGGCATTAGATGGAGTGAAAGAAAGGGGAAAGGCAACAAAAGGTGAAAAAACAATAATTGATGCTATGGAACCAGCGTATGAAGCATTCGTAAAAGCTATTGATTCTGGTGGGAGCATACAACAAGCCTTAGAAAATGCAATAAATGCTGCTGAGAACGGTGTTGAATATACTAAGACAATAATTGCCACAAAAGGAAGGGCTAGCTATTTAGGAGAAAGATCTATTGGGCACCAGGATCCAGGGGCTACATCTTTTACACTATTATTAAAATCCATTTTAGAAAATTATTTGAAATAAGGGGTGAATAAATGGTTGGCATTGTAATAGTTTCACACAGCAATAAGATTTCAGAAGGCGTCGTTGAAATGTGTAGAGAAATGGCAGGCAAAGAACAAAAAATAATTTCAGCAGGCGGACTAGACGACAACAGTCTCGGAACAGATGCGGTAAAAATTGCCAACGCAATTGAAAAAGCAGATTCAGGAGATGGAGTTTTAGTACTAGTTGATTTAGGCAGTGCTATACTTAGCACTGAGATGGCAATTGAAATGTTACTTGACAGCTCAAGCGATATTAAAGTAAAAATTGCTGATGCTCCAATAGTAGAAGGGGCCATTGCAGGATCTATAGAAGCATATGTAGGAGGAAATTTAGAGTCTTGCCTTATTAAAGCAGAAGAAGTAAAAAAATTTTCTAAGTTAAATAAATAATGAAGGAGATTGGTTTTATGAAAAAATTGATTAATGATCCTGAAAATGCAGTAAATGAGATGCTAGATGGATTTGTCAAGGCATATCCCCAATATGTAAAGAGATTGGAAAACTTAAATGTAATTGTCAGAAGTAATCCTAAAACTGATAAAGTAGCTCTGGTTAGTGGTGGAGGAAGTGGGCATGAACCTAGTCATGCAGGTTATGTTGGCGAAGGAATGCTAGATGCAGCAGTTGCTGGTGAAGTATTTACATCCCCTACACCAGATCAAGTTTATGAAGCTATCAAAGCTGTAGACACTGGAAAAGGTGTTTTGCTCATAATTAAAAATTATACTGGAGATGTAATGAATTTTGAAATGGCTAGCGACATGGCGAAAGATGAAGGAATTGAGGTAGAACAAGTTATTGTAAATGACGATGTCGCAGTTGAAGATAGTACTTATACTACAGGCAGGAGAGGAATTGCGGGTACGATATTTGTCCATAAAATTGCCGGAGCAAAAGCAGAAATGGGAGGCAGTTTACAAGAAGTAAAAAATGTTGCTGAAAAGGTCATTAAAAATGTTAAATCAATGGGTATGGCATTAACTTCCTGCACTTTGCCTGCAGTTGGCAAACCTAGCTTTAATCTAGGGGACAATGAAATGGAGATTGGCATAGGGATACATGGAGAGCCTGGTACTCATAGAGAATTGATAAAACCTGCAAATGAGATTGTAGATGAGTTGTTAGAAAGAATATTTGACAATCTTAAATTGAATAGTGGGGATGAGGTTGCTGTTATGGTAAATGGCATGGGAGCAACTCCTCTTATGGAACTAAATATAGCTAATTCTAGAGTTCATGATGTCATAGTGAATAAAGGCATTAAGATAATAAAAACATATGTCGGAAATTACATGACATCTTTAGACATGGCTGGCTTTTCAATAACTATATTGAAATTGGATGATGAATTAAAAGGACTTTTGCTTCATAAAGCAAATACACCTTCTTTGATTCAGCTATAATTCTACAAAATTTCTTCATTTGTATATCAAGGGTAAAAGAAGAGAGAGAACCGTTGAAGGGTTCTCTATTTTTTTGCCTTTATATAAATAAATATTGGAGGGGTATATATGTCAACATTTATGGCAGAATTAGTCGGAACCGCAATTCTAATTATATTTGGGGGAGGAGTTGTAGCTGGAGTTTCTTTAAAACATTCTAAAGCTGAGAATGGCGGATGGATAGTTGTTACGGCTGCATGGGGGCTTGCAGTTGCATTGGCAGTATATGCTGTAGGTGACATCAGTGGAGCACATTTAAATCCTGCAGTTACAATTGGATTAGCAGTCATAGGATCTTTTCCTTGGAGTGATGTTCTACTCTATATAGCAGCACAGCTTATAGGTGCATTTTTGGGAGCGTGTATTGTTTATCTTGCATACCTGCCTCATTGGGAAAAAACTGAAAGTCCAGAAACAAAACTTGGAGTATTTTCAACAGCACCAGCAATTAGAAATACTTTTGCAAACTTTTTAACTGAATTCATCGGCACTGCAGTATTGTTGTTTGGCATTTTGTTTATAGGCAGGAACGAAATATCGCCAGGATTAGCTCCATTCATTACAGGACTTTTGATTTTTGCTATTGGGTTATCACTAGGTGGACCTACTGGGTATGCTATAAACCCTGCAAGAGATTTAGGGCCAAGAATAGCACATTTTGTTCTTCCAATAAAAGGTAAAGGTGGATCTGACTGGGGATATGCTTGGATACCAGTAGTTGGACCAATACTTGGTGGAATTTGTGGGGCATTGTTATTTAAAGTGCTTTTTGGAGTTTAATTTAATATATAATAAAATTGATATACTTACCATTAGAATGGAGGAATAAAATGAAAAATTATGTAATGGCATTTGATCAAGGTACTACTAGCTGTAGGGCAATACTTTTTGATAAAGAAGGGAAAATTGTCGGTGTTTCTCAGCAAGAATTTGCCCAAATTTATCCAAAAGCAGGATGGGTTGAGCATGATGCTATGGAAATATGGGGAACTCAAAGTGGTGTAGCAAGACAAGTTTTAGAAGTAAATGGCATAAGGCCAGATGAAATTGCAGCAATCGGGATTACAAATCAGAGAGAAACAACTGTAGTCTGGGACAAGAACACAGGAAGACCTATTTACAATGCAATTGTATGGCAATGTAGAAGAACTGCTGATATATGTGAAGAATTAAAAGCAAAAGGATATGAAGAGCTAATTAGAGAAAAAACAGGGCTTGTCATAGATGCATACTTTTCCGGAACAAAGATAAAATGGATTCTAGACAATGTAGAAGGAGCTAGAGAAAAAGCTGAAAGAGGAGATTTACTATTTGGGACAATGGACACTTGGCTTATTTGGAATTTAACTAGAGGCAAAGTGCATGTAACCGACTATACAAATGCATCTCGTACCATGATTTATAACATAAATACCCTTGAATGGGATGATGAGCTATTAGAAATACTTAACATACCTAAATCAATGCTACCTGAAGTAAGACCTTCAAGTGAAATATATGGGACTACAGATGAAAGAACATTTGGAGGAGCAAATATTCCAATTGCTGGAGATGCAGGAGATCAACAAGCAGCGCTTTTTGGTCAAGCATGTTTCGAAGAAGGCATGGCTAAAAACACATATGGAACAGGATGCTTTTTATTAATGAATACAGGTGAAAAACCAGTAAAATCAGAAAATGGACTTTTGACAACTATTGCTTGGGGACTAGATGGCAAAGTAAATTACGCATTAGAAGGAAGTATATTTATTGCTGGTGCTGCAATTCAATGGTTGAGAGATGAATTGAGGTTAATTTATGATTCACCACAAAGCGAATACTATGCAAATTTAGTTCCTGATACTAATGGGGTTTATGTAGTACCTGCTTTTACTGGACTTGGAGCACCTCACTGGGATATGTACGCAAGGGGAGCTATATTAGGGTTAACTAGAGGTGTAAAGAGAGAACATATAGTAAGAGCAACTCTTGAATCTATAGCTTATCAAACTAAAGATGTCATTCGAGCTATGGAAGAAGATTCAAAGATAAAACTAAACAGGTTAAAAGTAGACGGTGGGGCAAGCGCTAACAATTTCTTGATGCAATTCCAATCAGATATATTAGGAGTTCCTGTAGACAGACCAAAAATAGCTGAAACTACAGCCCAAGGAGCAGCTTATCTCGCAGGACTTGCTGTTGGTTTCTGGAAAGACAAAGAAGAGATAAAAAACAAATGGGAACTTAATAAAACATTTGATGTAAACATGGATTCTGATAAGAGAGAAAAATTATATAGTAAATGGCTAAAAGCTGTAGAAAGGTCTAAAGACTGGGAAAGAGATTAAATAGCGAGGTAATGGATATGTATGATTGCTTAATTATAGGTGCGGGTGTGGTAGGTGCTGCCACAGCCCGCGAACTATCAAAATATAATTTAAAGATAGCAGTACTTGAGAAAGGAACAGAAGTTTGCCAAGGAACTAGTAAATCCAATAGTGCTATAGTTCATGGCGGATACGATGCTTCTTATGGCACTTTAAAAGGAAAGCTAAATGTAAGAGGAGAAAGATTGTTTGAGAGTTTGTCAAAAGAACTGAATATTCCCTTTGAAAAATGTGGTTCTTTAGTGTTAGCTTTTAATGATGAAGATGAGAAAAAGCTACAAGATCTATATGAAAATGGGCTTAAAAATGGCGTCGAAGGGTTAAAAATTATTGACAAAGATGAAGTATTGACGATGGAACCAAATGTCTCTTTGGAAGTGACAAAAGCATTATACTGCAGTGAAGCAGGAATTGTTTGTCCTTTCAATGCAACTTTTGCTTTCATAGAAAATGCTATGGACAATGGAGTGGAATTGTTCTTAGATGAAAAAGTTATAGGCATAGAGAAAAGTAAGGATGCTATTTTAGTTCGTACTGAAAAGGGAAGTGAATTTCAAACAAAAATTCTAATAAATTCTGCAGGTCTATATTCAGATGAAATAGCAAAGCTTGCAGGGGATGAAGAATTTACAGTTAAAGGAAGAAGAGGAGAATATAGAATTTTAGACAAGAAGGTTTCAGACATAGTAAAACATGTTATTTTTACTACTCCTACCAAAGCCGGGAAAGGGGTGTTAGTTTCTCCAACTGTTCATGGAAATATAATTGTTGGACCAACTTCTGATCCAGTTGAAGACAAGGAGGACACGAGGACTACTGATTCCGGAATAAATAAAGTTGATGAAATTGCACTAAAACTTGTTCCAAATTTAGCATTGAATGAAACCATCAGAGTATTTGCAGGTGTAAGGGCTTCTATATCGCAAGGCGATTTTTTAATATATGAATCTAAAAATATTAAAGGCATGCTTAATTTAGGTGGGATAGACTCTCCTGGGTTAGCTTCATCACCAGCTATAGCAGAAGAAGTGCGAGATTTTGTTTCCAAGTATATAGATTTAGTTGAAAACAAAAATTTTATTAAAGAAAGAAAGGCAATACCACACTTTAATGACTTAAGTGATACAGAGAAAGAGGAAATACTAAAAAGAAATCCAAATTATAAAAGAATAATTTGCAGATGTGAAATGATCACTGAAGGCGAGATAATAGAAGCTATTCACAGAAATGCAGGAGCTAGGACTGTAGATGGCATTAAAAGGAGAGTAAGACCAGGTTCTGGGAGATGCCAAGGAGGATTTTGTGGACCGAGAATACTAGAGATACTCTCTCGTGAGCTAGGAATTCCTGTAGAAGAGGTATTAAAGGAAAACCAAGGTTCAAATATTGTTGTGGGTAGAACTAAAGGGGTGCTTTAAATGGAATATGATTGCATAGTAATTGGAGGAGGTCCAGCAGGGCTTGCAGCTGCAATTGAAGCAAAGGATAATGGAGCTGATAAGATATGCATAATTGAGAGAGATAGAGAGCTAGGGGGTATTTTAAATCAATGTATTCACAATGGCTTTGGATTGCATGAATTTAAAGAAGAACTTACTGGCCCAGAATATGCATATAGGTTTATTGAAGAAGTTTTAAAAAGAGACATAGATGTATATTTAAACACTATGGTAATGGATCTATCAAAAGATAAAGAAGTGATTGCACTTGGAGATAGAGGGCTGATGGTATTTAAAGCGAAGTCAATTGTATTAGCTATGGGATGCAGAGAAAGAACGGCAGGAGCTATAGGAGTTAAAGGATTTAGACCATCTGGAGTATACAATGCTGGGATGGCACAAAGATTGATTAATATGGAGGGCTATCTTGTAGGCAAAGAGGTTGTAATATATGGTTCAGGTGATATTGGGCTCATAATGGCACGAAGGATGACTTTGGAAGGAGCTAAAGTGAAAGCCGTTGTTGAAATTATGCCTCATTCAAGTGGGCTCAATAGAAATATTCATCAATGTCTAAATGATTTTGACATACCACTTTTATTAAGTCATAAAGTAGTAGAAGTTCATGGCAAAAATAGGGTCGAGGGCGTAACTATAGCAGAGGTTGATAGTAAATTCAATGAGATTGAAGGTACAAGAGAATATATAAATTGTGACACTTTGCTTTTATCCGTTGGGCTTATTCCAGAGAACGAAATAAGTCAAAAAGCTGAAGTGACTTTAGATCCTAGAACAAAAGGACCTTTCGTAGACAGCAATATGCAAACAGAAATACCAGGTATTTTTTCTTGTGGGAATGTATTACATGTACATGATATAGTGGATTTTGTGACAAGAGAAAGCAGAATTGCAGGGAAAAATGCAGCTAGATTTGCAAGAGGAGAACTAAATAACAAGAAATACGTAGATGTATATCCTGGAGATAAGCTCATTTATGTACTTCCTCAAAGAATTGCCCTTGATGATGAAAATGGTGCACTAATATGCTTTAGAAGTAGAAAAATATATCGAAATCCAATTGTAAAGATATATTCAGAAGATAAAGAGTTAATAGAAAAAAAGTACAAAATTATAGTTCCTTCTGAAATGATACAAATACCTTTAAAAAATGATGTGATTAAAAATATAAAGGGCAGTATAAGAGTTGATATTGAAGGTGAAGAAAATGATTAGAGATATTACATGCATAGCTTGCCCAGTGGGTTGTGAAATAAGAGTTGAAGATACAGAAAACGGATATCTAATAACCGGATACACTTGTGCTAGAGGGAAAGAGTATGCTCTACAAGAAGTGACAGATCCCAGGAGAATTTTAACTACTACTATTGCGGTAGAAGGAGGGGTATTGCCTGTGCTTCCAGTAAAGACAGATAGAGCTATTCCAAAAGATATGATATTTAAATGTATGGAAGAGATAAATAGAATTAAAATAAAAGCCCCAATATCTATAGGGGACATAATATTAGAAAATATATTTAATACTGGGGCAAATATAGTTGCTACTAGGAATATACCTAGTAAAAAATGATTTAATCTAAAGCATATCATGGAGATGGGAGAGAGATATGCTTATTTTGTTGATTTACATTTTAAATAAAAACCACTTGCAGGTTGTGAGCTCATACTTTAATTCAAATATTTTTTTTAAATCGCCAATAACACCTTCGCATCTGTAAACAACCATTCTATTACCTGCTATTTTTTCTTCTTCTTTGAAGATGATCTTATCTATTTTTACAACGAAATTTGTTTTATCTTCAGATTCTATTCTAAATCTCAAAGGAATTGGGTGATTTGTATTGTTAAACCATGCAATCATTTCAATTGGTTTCATAAGTATTTTCATAATAAATCTCCTCACAATATATTATAAATAACTTGACATCATAGGATAATTTTCTTCAGCAACTACACCACCGATAATCGGATCTATTCCAGAGTAAAGGAAGGAAGATCTTATAACAGCATCTTGACCGAATTTAGTTCTTATATTGTCAATAGACTTGTCTAAAAGAATGTCTTTTTCATTAAAATCTTCAAATAAAGATAATTGAATGTAATCTTCGTCCAAAAGTGATGATAAACTTATAGAAAAACATCTAAGTGGATTATAATCCCACATTTCTTCAAATAGGGTGGAGGCTATCTTATATATTGTATTTGTTGAAGAAGTTGGTATGTGCAATTTCTTTTGATGTGAATAAGAAAAAAATTCATTTGTTTTAAGAGATACAGATATCACCTGAGCTCTCATATGTAATTCTCTAAGCCTCATGCCCACCATTTCTGAAATTCCCAAAAGAACTTTCAAAGCTTCTCCTTTAGTGGTTACATCAAAGGGGAGAGTTGTTGAATTTCCAATGGATTTAACTTTTGATTTATCAGATTTTACATCTGAATTTTCTATTCCATTCGCATATTCCCAGATTAAAAGGCCGGGCTTTTTAAGCCAAGAATAGATATAATTTTTGTCTAAATGAGCTAATTCACCTATTGTAAATATCCCTCTTGAATTTAATTTTTTCTTTGTTCTATGGCCTATCATAAAAAGGTCTTCTACTGGCAAAGGCCACATTTTTTCAGCGATTTCATTGTAAAAAAGAGTATGTATTCTATCTGGTTTTGTAAAGTCAGACGCCATCTTTGCTAAAAGCTTATTTGGACCTATTCCTATATTTACCGTAAACCCCAATTCTTTTTTTATCCCTTCTTTCATCTTATTCGCAGCTTGCATATAGGGTAAATTTCCGTGTGAATAATCTAAAAATACCTCGTCTATTGAATAACGTTGAATATTTGGGGAATAATCAGATAAAAAATCTACCATCGCTTTACTTGCTTTCATATATCTTTCGTAATGAGGTTCAACAACTATAAGCTGAGGACATTTTTCTAATGCACTGTATACGCTCTCGCCGGTTCTTATTCCATATTTTTTTGCAGGAATTGATTTTGCCAAGACTATTCCATGCCTTTTTTCTTGATCCCCACCGACAATAGATGGGACTTCTCTTAAATCCAAAGTAGACCCCATTTGTAGATTATAAGCTGCTTCCCAAGAAAGATAAGCTGAGTTTACATCGATGTGAAAAACAATTTTATCATTCATGTTAAAGACTCCAATCTGAAATATTATGACTTTATTGTACACGAACAAATGTTCGATGTCAATATATATTTTAAATTATTAAAAAGGGGTATAATAAAAAAATAAAGTAATATGGGGAGATGGTGGGATGAAAGTATTTTTAATTAGAACTGAATTGAGTAACCTTGATAAAGAATATAGTTTGATAAAGCTTAGAGAACCTATAGACTTTGCATATTTAGCAGGGAACTTAAGAGATTATATAAAGGATAAATGCGAATTAAAACTCATTGATTTAGCTGCGGCAAAATTAAATTTAAAAAGAGAACTACTTGATGAAAAACCATCTCTTGTTGTATTTCAAGGATATTTCGGTCAAGAGAGCACTGTAAATGAACTCAGCAATATGTCAAAGAATATATTGCCAGAATGCATTACGGCAATAGTAGGAGAGCTATATCCTAGCAAAGATTTTCCATTTATAGATTTGTATTTTAATTTAAATCCTATCGAGCAATTTAATGAAACTTTATTAGGTATTGAAGTAGATAGGAGCTTAGATGAAATAAAACAGAAAGTATACAATATAAATTTACAGGATCAAGTAAATATCAATCTTCCAGATAGAAGCATATATAGCGATATAGATAAATATTATTTTTTAAATAATGAAGCAATCATAGAAGTTCATACTAGTTATACAGACACTATATATGATAAGGGGCTTATCGGTATAAAAAATGGTAGATTATATGATACAAAAGAGATACATATGCAAATTAATAATATAATTTCAAGAGGCGTGTATTTTAAAGATTTCGACCTATTTGACGATACATTGAGATTAAAAAGTATAATAAATTTGCTCATTGAAAAAAGGCATAACATGATTTATTTTGCTGTTGGCAATTGGGATACAATAAAAGAAAATGAAGAACTCATAGATAAATTTGCTCAAATAGGATTAAAAGCTTTAATTATGCCTTTTGAGTTCCCTGAGGATGAAGAAAAATGGATTATCATGGGAGAAGCCATAGGTATCTTAAATAAATACAACGTAGAAATTGTCATGTATATAGATAATGCTTTAAGTGAAGAAGAGGAAGAAACATTGATATATTGGCTTAAGGAGAAGAAACAAGCTTTAGTCTATTTAACAAATGGAGCATTAATTAAAAATAAGAATATATATAAAAAATTGCCACTTAGTTTTATTCAATGGTTTAGATGGTTTAATAAAGTTGGATTAAAAGAAGCTCATAGGAGAAGAAAATATTATAAAAAATATGTGATATGAAGCATTTAAATGTTTCATATCACAATTTCATAAGTCACAGGACCTATCATTCTTAGCATAGCGCTAACGCCACAGTATTTTTCTTGAGATAACTTTACAGCTCTATTAAGCTTTCTAATATCTAAATTGGTGCCTTTAAATTTATATATCACATGAAACGAGGTGTATACTTTTGGATTTTCTTCTGTTGCAGTCGCCGTAACTTCAATTTGTATATCATCAACTTTTTCTTTCATCTTATCTAAAATCATCTTTACATCAAGTCCTGTACACCCAATGAGACTTGCTAGCATAAGAGCTTTGGGTCTTGGTCCAAGGTCATTACCACCATTTTCAACGCTTACATCGGTTATTATATCGTGCCCATCAATGTTCATTTTATAGGCAGTGTTGCCAATTAAATTTCCAACAACTTTTACTTCTTTCAATATACCATCTCCTAAACAAATGTCTACCTTTATTATTTACCCAACGGGCTATGATGCAAACTTTTCTTTCAATTTTTCTTTATATATATCAAAAATCTCAGATTCCTTTATATTTAAACTCGGCCTGTCAAATACAATTTTGCCACTATCAAGCATTATCATTCTGTCAGAGTATCTTAAAGCATCTCTTATGTTATGTGATACCATTAAAGTAGTTATTTTATTTTTTTGTATCAATTCTTGAGTTTTTTCTAATACTAAAGCTGAAGCTTTAGGATCTAAAGCTGCAGTATGCTCATCTAATAATAACAATTTAGGATTCTTCATACAGGCCATTATCAAGGATAAACTTTGTCTTTGACCGCCAGAAAGAAATTTCACTTTCTCATTAATTTTGTTTTCTAAACCGATATTGAAAGATTTTAGGATTTCTATATATCTATCTTTTTTCTGTTTGCGAATGAGTTTATTTAGATTGAAGCTTTCTCCTTTTTTGTCTGCTAAAGCTAAATTTTCTAAAACAGTAAGATTTAATGATACAGACTTTGAAGGGTCTTGATGCACTCTGCTTATGTGTACTGCTCTTTTTTCTTCTGCTTCATCTGTTATATCAATGCCATTTAATATTATATTTCCATTATCGGCTTTTTCATTTCCAGAAATTAAATTTAGCAAAGTTGTTTTCCCACACCCATTTGGGCCTATTATAGCAGTGGTAGTATTTGCTTTAATTTTTAAATTTAATTCTTCAAAAACAACTAATATATTGTCTCTATCTAGATTAAAGCTCTTTTGCAACTTTTTTATTTCCAACATATCTTTTTCCTCCAATCTTATTTTTTAATTTTTTAATATTTATCTGAGATGCAAAATTATTATATGAAATAAACAATATAACAATTATTGCACTGATGGCTCTTAAATCTGTAGGATTTAAACCTAGCTCAATGGCTATTGCACCTATAAGCTTATATACACATGCACCTAATATTGAACGAGTAGTTAATTTAAATAATGAAGAATTTTTTCTTATACTGTCTCCAATAATGACTGATGCTAATGCAGTGACAATTATTGAGTTCCCCATGGTAATATCAGCAAATCCTTGATATTGAGCCATTAGACTTCCACTTAGCGCAACAAGACCGTTTGAAAGCATAAGGCCCAATGCCTTAAATGAATCGCTGTTTTTACCTATCGATTTTACTAAAGTTTCATTATCTCCTGTAGCAATCAATAAATATCCAATTTCAGTCTTTAAAAATATATCCAACAATATTTTTACCACTAATGCTATCAAAAGAGCGAAAACAATAGTTGATGTATTGCTGAACAATGTTTGGTGGTTAAAAAGCGCGACATTGGCTTTTCCATTTAATCTTAAATTAATCGAATAAAGTATTGTCATAGTAAGTATCCCTGACAATAGGGGTTTTATCTTTAGCTTTATATATAAGAAAGATGTTATGCCTCCAGCTAAAACGCCAAATATAAATGACAAAAATGTAGCAATATAAGGATTAAAACCCAGTATAGCAAATCTTGCAAAGGCGAAAGCTCCTAGTGAAAAACTTCCTTCAACGGTCAAGTCTGCGATATCTAGTATTTTATAGGTTATCATTACGCCCATTGCAAGGACTGCAAATATCAGCCCTTGCTCTATAGAGGTTTCTAATAAATTCATCATTCCTATATTCCCCCTTCTTTGACACTCACAGCATCTTTGAATACATCATTATTTATATCTATGCTTAATAGATTTAAAGTTTTTTCATTGTATACAGTGGATATAGTTTTAGCTTTTTCTACAGGAATTTCAGATGGCGACAACCCATCAACTAATATTTTTTTAGCCATTGAAGCAGTTTGCTTACCTAGTTCATAATAGCTAATTCCCTTTGTTGTGAGCAATCCACCTTCTACATGGGCTTGTTCAGCTCCGACAGAAATTATTTTATTCTCATTTAGTTTTTGTGAAATAACTGTTATTGCTGAAGCTATCATATTGTCAGTAATTCCATAAAAGCCATCTATATCTTTGACAAGTGAATCCATAGCTTGCGGTATTTCATTTATGTTAGAAACTCCTTTTTCAACTATTTCAAGATTCAATTCTTTGGCTATTTTTTTTGCGTTATTTATTTGAATTTCAGAATTATTTTCGCTTGTATTGTATAAAATACCTATTTTTTTAATATCAGGATTTAATTGCTTAAATATTTCGAGCTGTTCTTTAATAGGGCTTTCATCGCTAGTACCTGTAAGATTAGTATTAGGTCTATCTAGAGATTCAACTAATTCACTATACACTGGGTCTGTCACAGCACTAAAAAGTATAGGTATGTCTTTAGTTGCTTGTTTTGCACTCTGCGCAGCAGGTGTAGCTATAGCATAAATTAAATCTACACTGTCATTTGCAAATTTTTGTGCGATAGATAATGAAGTTGGGATGTCACCTTGTGCATTTTGATATACTATTTTCACATCAACATTTAATTCTTTAAGTCCGTCCACAAAACCTTCTCTGGCTGCATCTAATGCAGGGTGATCTGCTAGTTGAACAATGCCAACAGTAATTTCTTTCTCATCTTTTGAAGAACTACAAGATGTTATTAGTAAAGTTAAACACAGTAACAATACGATAGATAAATTTTTTTTCATTTCAATTCCCCCTTTATAAAATAAAAAATCTCTCGTTCCTATAAAAATATATAGGGACGAGAGATATCTCACGTGGTACCACCCAAATTGTGACAATTGTCACCACTCATTTTCAGACCTAACAGTCTTATTCCATGTAACGTTGGAAACACGAATTTGTCTACTCTATCATGATTTCAACAAATTAGCTTGGGAGTGTACATTGCTTCAGGATATTATCGGATTACACCAACCTCCGACTCTCTTTAAATATCTCTTTGAAACACTTCTCTCCGTCAAAGCTTTTATGTATTAAATACATGATAAAGTTCTTTTGTACTTTTGTCAAGCTAAATTTATAAATTTTATTATTTTTGATAATATGATAATATATTACTAAACAAATAGGAAAGAGGAAGATTAGATGAATGAGAGATTGATTAAGGATATTAATTTTATTGTTGAACTTGATAAAATGAAGAGCATTTACAGGAGGACTGAAGTCATAAATGAGAGAAAAAAAGAAGATGATGCCCAGCACTCATGGCATATTGCTATCATGGCTATGGTGCTTCATGAATATAGTGATGAAAAAATAGATTTACTTAAAACTATAAAAATGCTTTTAATACATGATTTGGTTGAAATATACGCTGGAGATACATTTTGCTATGACAAAATAGCAAATGGAGATAAAAAAGACAGAGAAGAAATTGCAGCTGAAAAGATTTTTGGATTATTAGAAGAGGATAAAGGAAGAGAGTTTAAATCTCTTTGGGAAGAATTTGAAGCAATGGAAACTCCAGAAGCTAGATTTTCCGCATCTATGGATAGACTCCAGCCAATGTTAAATAATTACAATAATGCTGGAGGAACTTGGAAAGAATATAATGTTTCTAAAGAAGATATCTACAAAAGAATAGAACCAGTAAAACACAGTTCTAAAGAACTGTGGGATTTTGTTTTATACATGTTAGAAGATGCCCAAAAGAAAGGCTACATCGTAAAAGCTTAATACAAGAGAAAATTAATTTAGACATCAATAATTTATCTTAATAGCAATTATAGTGGGTAAAGGTATATAAAGGAGTATAAATAATAGATAGTTGCAGAATGTAAATTTAGAGTTATCCACAGGAATTAGCTTAAAATTATCAAAGATATTAATATATCAACAAAAAAAGAGTATAGAAAAACAAAGGTTTAACTCAACCTTTTAGAA
>Ga0228536_1000277_pt1 | contig 117337 bp, 106 predicted proteins | sample SJ1Smetagenome_FD_168611 | JGI IMG/M metagenome (GOLD analysis project Ga0228536, IMG submission 168611) | Enriched culture of PCE-dechlorinating microbial communities from Ithaca, New York, USA - SJ1.S | ecosystem: Engineered > Modeled > Simulated communities (microbial... > Unclassified...
GGTCTGTCATGTGAGAGTTCCTCCTTTTTTGTTGGCAAACTAATTATGGATGGAACTCTCCTTTTTGTGTGCTTTTTCCTCGTATAGTCAAATTTGATACTGTAACCTATTGGCATGCGCTCAATCAGGAGTGAGCCTACTATGTTATAATTGCGTGCATTATTCTCAAGGAATATTGGACGGAGAACAAACATTGGCTTTCTTTAACCCCATAAAATGGCTGCTTGGGTTACTTTCACAAGACCTCGGAATTGACCTTGGCACAGCCAACACATTGGTCAATGTTAGGGGCAAGGGCATTGTCATTAACGAACCTTCCTGGGTGGCGATTGATAAACGCACCCGTGAACCACTGAAAATTGGCGCAGCTGCCAAAGCGATGGTTGGGCGCACACCAGCCAATATGGTCACTCTGAGACCCCTGCGCGATGGTGTTATCTCGGAATATGACATCACCCAGGCACTACTTGAATACTTCATCAGCAAAGCTCACGAAAACAGTATCGTTCTTTTCCCGCACTCAAGGGTTGTGATTGGCATTCCTTCCGGCGCAACGGAAGTTGAAAAACGCGCGGTTTATGACGCAGCCATGTCCGCCGGAGCCAGGGAAACGTATATGGTCCTCGAACCAGGCGCGGCAGCCATTGGGGCTGGTTTGCCGATCGAATCGGATTCCGGTAATATGATCGTGGATATCGGCGGAGGAACCACCGAGGTAGCAGTGATCAGCACCGGTGGAATCGTCATATCCCGTTCTCTGCGCGTAGCCGGTGATGAACTGGACCAGGATATCATCGAGTACATCCGCAGCAAATACAACCTCTTCATTGGCGAGCAGATGGCTGAGAAGGTAAAAATCGCGATTGGTTCTGCGTATCCACTTAAAGAAGAGAAAACAGTTGATGTGCGCGGGCGCAACCTGATCACAGGCTTGCCAGAAGCCATCGAGATCTCCTCTATTGAGATACGCGAAGCACTTTCACCTTCCGTACAGGTGATCGTGGATACCATCAAGGATGCCCTGGATGAATCCCCGCCTGAAATCCTCTCCGACCTGATGGACAACGGCATTTGCCTGGCGGGTGGAACCGCGCAACTACAGGGGCTGGCTGAACGCCTTTCGAATGAAGTTCGTGTTCGCGTTTGGGTGGCGGAAGACCCGATGACTTGCGTGGCACGCGGTTGCGGCATGGTGCTGGATGACCTGGATTTGTATGAAAATTTGCTCGTAGGCATCGAACGCGATCCTTACACAAGTACGCAAGGTTAACCTTCCTTGCAATCTGGATAGACCAGATTCGACATGCGAAATCTTTTTACACCAAAAAACCTGCGAAATCTGATTTTAATCGTCGTTATTGCCGGTGTTCTAATCCTGGCAATTTCGGGCTATCTAACACCGATTTTCAGTGTGTCTGTCAGTCCGTTAATCTCTGCGCAAAGTTGGATCTCTGAACGCTACCTGGCATTCAGTGATTTTTTTGGGTCCCCACGTGATATGGCAACCCTGCGAGAGGAGAATCTCACCTTACGCAGCGAGGTTGCTCAGTTACAAAGTGAGATCATAGCGCTGCAGGAGAACCTGGCTCAGGCTGACATTCTTTATACTCTGCTGGATTTCGCCCGGAACAATCCAAAGCACGAATACGAAGCAGCGACAGTGATCGGGCGTGAGATCAGCCCGTACTTGCAATACATCATCATCGACAAAGGCTCCAATAACGGCATCAGGTACGGGATGCCGGTGGTGACCCAGCAGGGTCTGGTGGGCCGAATTGATGCGGTCATTTCGGATGCCGCGCGTGTTCAACTGATTACCGATGCCGGCTCCGTCGTCAATGTACGTCTCAAGACTGCGAACGTTGAAGGGCAGGTGAGCGGTTCCATCACTGGCGAAATCAGCCTGGATATGGTGCCGATTGAGACCAAGGTGGATATCGGCGAGGTCATTCTCACCTCCGGTTTGGGCGGCACTTACCCGCCGAACATTTTTGTGGGGCAGGTGCTTTCGATGCAGTCGCGCCAGAACGCGCTTTTTCAGACTGGTTCAGTTCAACCGATTGTTGATTTTTCCACTTTAAGTGCGGTGCTCGTGATCACCAACTTTGAGGCAGTCGATATCACCCCGTTGGTACCCTGAGGTCTGCCTGTGTTAATCTACATTGCATATGGAATGAGTTTTGTGCTCGCATTGATGCTCCAGTATGGGGTATTTAGCCGATGGATGATCCTTTCTGGCAGCCCGGACCTGGTGCTGCTGCTCGTGATCGCGCTTTGTTTGCATCAGAAACACAACAGATTCTGGATCCTGATCCTGATCATGGGAGGGATTGTCGGGTTTGTTTCTGCTCTGCCGTTTTTTGTGCCGATGGTGGTCTATACGGCGGTATATCTTGTTTCATTAAGCCTGAAACAGCGAGTATGGCAGACACCATTGCTGGCGATGTTTCTGGTGACCTTTGGTGCCACCATCCTGGCGAATATCCTTTCCATGGCTGTTCTTTTCGTGCAGCGGATCCCCTTCAATTTCTCTGAAGCATTGGTAACCATAGTTTTGCCCGCGGTGTTCCTGAATATGTTCCTGGCAATCCCGGTGCATGCCATCGTGCGGGAATTGAGCGTATGGTTGTATCCGCAAGGAGCCCAAATATGAACAATGGCAACTATGAGAAGCCCACAATCGACCTGGAGCGATTTCGTTGGGTCTATTTGATCATCATCGTGATATTTGTCTACTACATCGCGCAGCTCTTCAATTACCAGATCGTCAATGGAGAGGAATACCAAGCCCAGGCGGAAGATAATCGCACCCAGGTAATCAGCATCCCGACAGAAAGAGGGATGATCTTTGACCGAAACGGCATCGTTTTGGCTCGCAATGTAGCGCAATACAACGTCACGGTAACTCCAGCCAGTTTGCCAGATTCAGCCGGAAAAACGCGTGAAATCTTCGATGAGTTAAGCGTGCTAATTGGCATCCCAGTCAGCCAGGGCGAGGTGAACGACCAAACTGCAAGTTCCTTTAGCCCCTGCTACACCACGCTGGGCATCGAACAGGTGGTGGAGATTGCGGATAGCCTTTGGCCGTTCCAGGCAACACGCCTGAAATGTAATATCGACAAGCAAACTGCGATGATCATCCGGGAAAAAGGCGCTGATTGGCCTGGCATCGAAGTGGAAATCGAACAAATCCGGGAATATCCAACCGGAAATCAGACAGCGGAAATAATTGGTTTTCTTGGACCGATCCCGGAAGTGCTTTTGGACTACTATACCGAGCAAGGATTCGTCTCCGGACGGGACAAGGTCGGCTACATGGGCATTGAAAACTCAATGCAGGATGTGTTGGCTGGCAAAAACGGGCGGCGTGTGGTGGAAGTGACGGTTGGTGGTGAGATCGTACGGGACATCGAAGAACCGGTTGAGGCTGTACCGGGTGAGAATGTATATCTCTCGATTGATTACCGCTTGCAGCAGGCAGCTCATGCGGCGTTGGTAAATGAACTCGACTTTTGGAATCAGCGTTATATGGTCTGGCAGAATGAGATCTTGAGCACCATGGGAGTGGTGGTGGCGATGGATGCCAAGACGGGCGAGATCCTGTCGATGGTATCTTATCCGAGCTACGATAATAACCGCATGTCCCCGTTTATCCCGGCTGATTATTATGAACAGCTCAGCATTGATGAGCACAAACCTCTACTGAACAAAGCGATCAGTTCTGAATTGCCGCCAGGGTCAGTCTACAAAATGGTGTCCGCCCTGGGCGTTTTGAACGAGGACGTCGTCACGCCGTATCAGACGGTTGAAGATCCAGGCATGATCACTCTGCGGCAGCAATTCTATGAAACCGACATAGGAATGCTACAGAACTATTACTGCTGGGACCGTGCCGGGCATGGACAGGTAGATTATCTGCACGGAATTGCTTATTCCTGTAACGTCTATTGGTACAAGGTCGGTGGAGGTTACGAAGGCGAAGTGGAAGATGGCGGATTGGGCATCTGGCGCATGGATGAGTATGCTGCAGCGCTTGGGTATGGTAAGACTACAGGGCTTGAACTTCCTGGTGAGGCTGATGGATTGCTGCCTAATCCCACGTGGAAACGCTTGAACATCGGTGAAAACTGGGCGACCGGCGACACCTACCTGGCAGCTGTTGGGCAGGGTTATGTGTTGGCTACACCAGTGCAAGTGTTGAATTCGATCAATACGATTATCAATAATGGCAAGCACTACAAAATGACGATTGTTGATAAGATCACAGATTACGATGGCAATGTCACCTATCAGTCTAAACCTGAAATCCTTTGGGATATTACCCAAGACCCGATGATTGCCACCTATGAAGGCAACAACCGCACCAACGAGCTCAAGGTTGTTGAGCAGTGGGTGATCGATCTCGCCAAACGCGGCATGGAAATGGTGACGCGCGACGACGGCACAGCTTGGTTTGAGTTTCAGGATAATCCTTGGAAAGTTGCCGGCAAAACCGGAACGGCTGAATTTTGTGATGACTGGGCTAACCGCGAGGGATTATGCGTGCCGGGATCGTGGCCAGCGCATGCCTGGTTTGTAGGGTACGCGCCGTATGATGATCCTGAAATCGTGGTGGCGGTCTTTATATACCATGGCGCCGAAGGTTCCACGGTCGCAGCGCCTATTGCCAAATTCACAATCGATGCATATTTCCAACTGAAGCAGGTCGACCAGGACTTGCAGCAGAACGAATATGCTCCAACGACACCATAGGGTAGCGATGACGGACGAGATCACAGTTCGTGGAATTAAGGGCGGGGTTTTGATCAGCCTGCCGGAGAAACCATGGTACCAACAGCGGGATCTCTTGGTCTCACGTATTCAGACCCAGGAACGTTTCTTTAAAGGGGGGCGGATAGCGCTGGATGTTGGCGCAGCGGATTGGTCCCAGGACCAGCTATTCAAGCTGTTGAGAGACCTTTCGGATGAGGGAGTTTGCCTTTGGGCAGTTCTGACTACCTCGGATGTGACGCTTGAGTCCGCGAAAAGTTACGAACTTCAAACCAGCGTTTCTTCACAATCTGCAACTGAAAAGCCTGAAAACACAAAATCAACGGGAGATGACCATGGTGTGGAATGGCATATCAAACCACTGAAAAAGGGCGAAAAAGTCGCGTTCAGGGCAAATGGCGTGGTGATCGGGGATGTGCCTGAGGGCGCTGAAGTGATTGCCGCGGGAAGTTTGATCGTGTGGGGCACGGTGCGCGGCAGCGTCAAGGCTGGATGCGGAGGTGACAAACTTTCGCAATTGCGCATTCTGTGGTATTCCGGAACAGGATTGAGTTTGTGTGGGCAAGCCGTGGACGTGCCGAAAAAACTAATGGACGGCGCGCCCCTTGATATCAGGTATGATGGCGGGATTGTTCTCGTGCAGGAAGCTATCGCAAGGAAGTTTAAACTCTTATGAATACCCGTGAGATTTGGAAACGTTTCGACATCCCGCTGTTTGCGGTGGTGTTATTGCTCTGCGTGTTTGGCGTGGCGCTGATCTCGTCAGCGATTGCAGGCAATCCCACCCTGGAAGGGCATCCAAGACGCCAGGTCATATTCCTCCTCATCGGGCTGGTGGTGTTGTTCATCAGTGCTTCTTTTGATTATCACATCTGGAAAACGCTCAGCAAACCATTCTATGTCTTTGTGGCGATGCTACTACTGATGGTGTTTATCTTTGGTGGGGCAAGGTTTGGTGCTGCCAGGTGGCTTGAGACTGGCTTGGTGACGATCCAGCCGGCGGAGTTGGCGAAAATTGCCATCATTCTGACGCTTTCCAGCTTCTTCTCCAGCAATATTGACAAGATCAATAACTGGATGACGATCGGGAAAAGCCTGGCTCTGACGGCTGGCATTGTCCTCTGGATCTTGCTCCAGCCCAACCTCAGCACCAGTATCGTGATCTTTGTGACCTGGGCGACCATGCTCTGGATCAGCGGGTTGAAGACGAAATATATCCTGATCATGGTCGGCGCGGCCGCGCTGTTCATTGGTCTGTCATTTTTGTTAGATTTTCCCTACCTGGCGGATTACCAAAAAGCGAGAATCACCAATTTCATAGCTCCTGCTGAAGATGCGCGTTATGGAGACACTTATAACGTTGACCAGGCGCTGATCAGCATTGGATCGGGCGGATGGTTTGGTAAGGGATATGGCCAGGGATCCCAAGTGCAATTGCGCTTCCTAAAGATCCGCCACAACGACTTTATTTTCTCTGTGTTGGCACATGAGTTTGGCTTTGTGGGAACGGTTATCGTGCTGGCATGCTTGATTTTCGTGATCGTGCGCTGTTTCAGGGTGGCACAAAACGCACCGGATGCGTACGGATCGCTGATCGCGTATGGCTTTGGTGTTTTGATGGGTTTTCAGACGATTGTGAATGTGGGCGTGAATATGAGATTGCTTCCGGTGACGGGCTTGACCCTGCCATTCATCAGCTATGGCGGCAGCTCGCTGGTTTCGATGCTGCTGGGGATCGGGCTGGTTGAAAATATCAAGATGCGCAGCCAGGAAAAAGAATTTCGGGAAGAACCCTTGTAAGAAAGGGCAGGAATGTGGTAATATAGGCATTCGTTAGTGGGGGCTCGTCTAATGGCAGGACAGCAGACTCTGAATCTGTATGTAGAGGTTCGACTCCTTTGCCCCCAGCCTGAGAGGTTGACCAAAATGGTCAACCTCTTTTTTTCATGAATAGATGTTAAGCAGGTCGTAGACCATGCTGTCAAAGGCTTCGTATGGTCGGGAGATCATGCGAGAACGGTGTGAATTTTTATGCCTGTACCCCCAGGATAAAAACCGGAGTCTGACCTACGACTCTGATAGGTATGTTTGGCGGACTGCGCAAAAAAGGTGCATTCCGCCCTTGTACAATAAAAACGATTCGCATTGGAGGAGTGCGAGAAAGGCGCATTTCGCCCTAAAGCGGATGGAGTTTTTTATAGGACTATAATAAACTTATCATCAACAAAAGGAAATCCTATGAAAATTAACAAGATCCTGATCGTTTTTCTGGCTTTATTCATTCCCTTCATCATTCTGATGAGTGGGGTGAGGTTGATCATGAACCCGGCATTTGCCGAGTTTGAATATGACCGCGCTGGCTTCCCACTCGATCCTTATGGGATGGAAACGCAAGAACGGAAACAGTGGGCGGGTTATTCCATTCGCTACCTGACCAATAGTGAGCCGATTGACTACCTTGGGAACCTGCAAAACTTCAAGGGTCAGAAGATCTTCACCGAATCCGAGCTTTCGCACATGCTTGATGTCAAAAATGTTGTCCAAAATGCCTTGCTTGCCTGGTACATCATCATAGGTCTAAGCGTGGCAATCCTCGGCTGGTTCCTGATCATGGGGCAGTGGGGCTCGATGAGGCAGGCGTTCCAGGCTGGGGGATGGGTGACGCTTGGGTTAATCAGCGGGCTTCTGATCTTTTTGCTCGTGAGTTTTGATACTCTGTTTACCCGTTTTCACGAACTCTTTTTTGCTGAAGGTTCCTGGCTGTTTGACGAGTCCAGTACGCTTATCCGCCTTTTCCCCTTCGTTTTTTGGCGGGATGCTTTCGCGTTGGTGTTGACATTCACCCTGGTTGTTGGGATCCTGCTGGTTATAATTACCCGCAAGCGCAAGCAGAAAACAGCCGCTTAATCAAGAAGACCCTCGATTTTATCGAGGGTCTTCTTTCACAGTAAATATTAGACGACGGGAGGATTTTCCGCGTCGAGGCTGGGATCGAAGATGTGGAAGTTGTCCATGTTGAAGACAACCTGCATCTTCTCGCCAAAGTGAGCCTGCGTACGGGGGTCAACACGGGCAATGAAGTTGTGATTGCCGTTGACCAGGTAAAGGAAGATTTCATTACCCATCAACTCGGTCACATCCACGGTGACATCCACCGGCTCGGCGATGATGCTTGGGGGTGCGTATTCAGGATTATGAATGTCTTCAGGGCGGATACCGAAGATGATGTCCTTGCCAATGACGTTCTCGTAGCGAGCAATGTGCTGATCTGGAATACGGACGCGGAAAGAGCCCATATCCACGAACATCTTGCCTTCTTCCATGTAGACCTTACCGTTGAAGAAGTTCATGGCGGGGGAGCCGATGAAGCCGGCAACGAAGAGGTTGGCGGGATGATCATAGAGCACCTGCGGAGTATCGAGCTGTTGCAGCTTGCCCTTGTTCATGACAGCGATTCGGCTTGCCATGGTCATGGCTTCAGTCTGGTCATGGGTGACGTAGATGAAGGTGGTCTCAAGGCGCTTGTGGAGCTTGGAGAGCTCAGCACGGGTCTGGACTCGGAGCTTCGCGTCGAGGTTGGAGAGGGGCTCATCAAAGAGGAAAACCTTTGGCTCGCGGACGATAGCACGCCCAACAGCCACACGCTGACGCTGACCGCCGGAGAGTTCCTTGGGTTTACGCTTGAGCAGGTTTTCTATGCCGAGGGTCTTGGCTGCTTCCTGGACGCGCCGATCAATGTCGGCTTTGTCGAACTTGCGCAGCTTCAGACCAAAGGCCATGTTGTCGTAGACAGACATGTGCGGGTAGAGGGCATAGCTCTGGAATACCATAGCGATGTCGCGATCTTTGGGAGCGATATCGTTGACGACCTGGTCGCCAATCATGACCTTGCCCTCAGAAATTTCTTCCAGGCCAGCAAGACAGCGTAAAGCTGTGGTCTTGCCGCAACCGGAAGGGCCAACAAGGACTAAGAACTCCTTGTCTTCGATTGCAAGATCGAGATCTTGCACGGCGACTACGTCACCATAACGTTTCCAAACATGATCGTACGTAACACTTGCCATAAGAATTTCCTCCAATCTTGAACGAGTATAGTGGTTTCATTATACGCCAATTGACTGGAAAAAGTAGGTTTTACATAGTGAGTTTTCCCGAAAAGTCAAGACTACAATGCGTAAACAAAAAAGCACCCGCAGTTTAGGAGGGTGCTTTTTTGAAATACGGATTTATTAGCAATCCAGGTAGCGTTCTATCTCGATCGGGATCGGGCGGGTAAGGATATCGGTTGCTTCCTTGCGCAGAGCTTTGACCCAGAAATTGATGAAGTCGTTGGAGAATACACCTTTGTTCGTCAGGAAGTCGTGGTCCTTTTCCAAAGCAACCAGAGCCTCATTGAGCGAGAAGGGAACTTTCCGGATCTGCTTTTGCTTCGCTTCGGGCCAGGCGAGGACGTCATCGTCAAAAGGTCCATAACCTGAGGTACGCGGATCGACCTTGCGGGCAATGCCGTCCAATCCAGCCAGGAGCATGGCGGGAATGGCGAGGTAGGGGTTACAGGTGCCATCCGGCGTCCGGTATTCCACCCGAACTTCGCTCGGATCTGTAGCGTACTTGGGGGCACGAACAGCCGCGTTGCGGTCACCCTTGCCAAAGAAGCAGCTGGTTGGAGCTTCGAAGCCCGGGGCAAGGCGTTTGAAGGAATTGGTGGAGGGGTTGGTGAGAGCGCAAAGAGCAGCAGCGTGGTCGAGAATGCCACCCACGTAATACAGAGCCGTGTCGCTTAGATTAGCATAGCCTTTGGCATCATAGAAAACATTAACGCCACCTTTTACCAGGAATTGGTGGAAGTGCATACCGCTGCCCGCGGCGCCAAAATAGGGTTTGGGCATGAAGGTGATAGTCTTGCCTTCTTCGTACGCCAGGTTTTTTGCGAGGTATTTCATCATGAGGGAGCCGTCAGTAGACTTGAAGATATCCTGGAGAGGTGGTTCAATCTCGCCATGCCCCGGACCGCCAGCTTCGTGGTGGTGGTATTTGACCTTGTACCCGAATTCTTCCATCATCAATGAAATCTCGTTGCGCAGGTCCTGGTTTTGATCAGCAGGCGCAATTTGATGATAGCCCTTGTGGTTGGAGACCAGGTAGCCATTGGTCGTGGGATTCTCCATCCAATCTGATTCGTAAGAGACGAGTGAATACGAACTGGCATTCAGGCGATTATCGTAACTGACCTCGTCGATGATGTAGAACTCATATTCCGGACCCCAGATGGACTTGTCGGCAACGCCAGTTTTGCGCAGGTAAGCCTCTGCCTTGGCGACGATCTGGCGAGGGTCAAAATCGAAACGCGCTTTACTGTCGGCTTCGTAGATGTCTGAAAGGAAAGAGAGGGTCGGACGTTTGAAAAATGGATCCATGAAAGCAGTTGAAAGGTCAGGTATGAGGATCATATCACCAGCTGTGACGGGCTTGAAGCCTACAGCAGAGCCATCGAACCCGATCCCATCCCGCATCATCTGCGGAGTGAAAAATTCAGCCGACACTGAAACATGGTGCCAGCGACCAAACAAGTCGCACCATTTCAGATCAATCATGCGGATTTCGTTTTCCCGGATGTATTTCAATGCTTCTTCGTAGTTTTGGAACATTAACAAGCTCCTTTTTTATGCTGTTTTGTTATTCAGCCAATCAGGTGGTTCCACACCTGTTTGGCAGGTCAATTTTACCAGTATCCTGCCTGTCCTGACCTTACGAGCGGTGCCTGGATGCAGGACTTAAGACAAAAACGACCTGTACTTTCAGGTCGTTTTACTGGTTGAATAATTGGTGTCAGCTGATCTTTTCGAATTGATCTTTGGAAACACCGCAATCGGGGCAAACCCAATCTTCGGGCAAGTCATCAAATGAGGTACCAGGTAGGATCCCGGCGGTGGGATCACCGATCTCTGGATCGTAGATGTAACCACAGGCGATGCATTCGTATTTGTCCATTTTTCTCCTTGAAACCTTCTACTAATATTACAAGAGTTGTTACTCTTGCTTTGACGCTTCGTATTATACAACAGCTTACCCGTTAGTGGTTCAAAAAACTGGTATTTGGGTAGAATATAATCAAATTCTAATACTACAAGGAGCCGAAATGACTGATTTCAATGAATTGATGAAATCCTTACCGATGATGGTTGATGCAGAGGAAGCAAAGGGCTTAAATGGACGGGTGCAATTCAGCCTGAGCGGTGAAGGCGGAGGAGAATGGGGTGTGGTGTTAGATGATGGAAAAGTCAGCATCAGTGAAGGCGCGATGACTCAACCGCAATTGACTGTAAAGACAAGCACCGAAAATGCTGAAAAGTTACTGCATGGAAAACTTGATCCGATGATGGCATTCATGACCGGGAAGATCAAGATCGCCGGCGATATGGCTTTGGGGATGAAGCTGATCGGTTTGTTAAAACACTAAGGCATCAAGCCCCATTTTGGGTCGAAAAGGTCATCCTCCATCATATCGGGGGTCCAGGGTTCCATGCCGAATTCCATGCTGGTCGGTACGCCCAGGATTTGTTCAACCTTTTTTCGGGTTTCCTCCAACATTGAGGGTCCGTAAGGGCAGAAGGGTGTTGTCAGTATCATGCGAACGTAAGCTCCCTGTTCGGTCAGCTTGAGATCTCTGACCAGACCGAGTTCTATAATTGAATAACCGAGTTCGGGATCCGTGATACCTGAGAGACCTTCAATCAGGTCGTTGTACTTGTCCGGATTTGTAGTTTCAATTTCCCAGTTAAATTTTGCTTCATTTTCCATTTTGGACCTCATAAGTGTAAGTACACTTGGCGTCACCCAGCAGGATGCAGGTGTCGTGACTGATCGGTTGCCGGATGAGGGATTGTAACAGAGCGTGACTGATCGTACAAATTTCAGGATGTTTTTGTCCAAGGTAGTGGAAGGGGCAGTGGTGCATCGTGAGGGTGTATTCTGTGCCTGATTTTTTCCAGGAGAAATTGAATCCATCCCGAATGAGATCAGAGGCGATTTGAGCCAAAATCTGATCGTGATCATGGAAGTTCAGAGCGCTCAAGTAACCCTCGGCGAGGTCTGTACCGAAGGCATTAAGCAGTTCCAGGAGCGTTTCGGTGCCAAGGAAGCGCTCCAAGGAGATGAGAGCCTGGTCCGTAATCTTTAAATAATCGGCAGGAGCATTTTGGTAGCCTTTATCGGTCAGACGATAAACGAAGCGCGGTCTTCCCACGCCATGGCGTTCTTCAGAGGAGGTGATGATCCCCTCATCCTCCAATCCTATCAGGTGATGCCGTATGGAAATTTCGCTGATCTCCAGCAACTCCGCAAGCTGACTGATTGTCGCAGTCTGGAGCAGGAGGAGCTGGTTGAGGATGCTTTCTTTCGTATTTTTCATATTGATGGATATTATATGGCAAGTTGGAAGGGGGATTATGGGGAGTAAATCGTTGTCAGTAAATCGTTGTCAAAGCAATAACTTCGGTAAGGGATTACAATACTAGAATAACGAAAATTCTAAGCAGTCTTTCAAGGAGAAAATCATGCCAAAAATCGAGGATGTTGAAGGAATTGGACCTGTATATGCAAAGAAGTTGACTGAGGCTGGTGTTGCCAGTGTTGGTCAATTGCTGAAAGTCGGCGCTGGTCCAAAAGGTCGTGAAGAACTGGCTGCCAGAGCCGGCATCGATCGCAAGCTGATCCTGGAATGGGTCAACCATGCTGATCTTTATCGGATCAAGGGTGTTGGTCAGGAATACTCGGATCTGCTCGAGGAAGCGGGCGTTGACACCGTGGTGGAGCTCGCCACCCGGAAGCCTGAAAACCTGCATGCCAAAATCCTGGAAGTGAACGCAGCCAAGAAGCTGGTTCGCCGCCCACCGAGCGCCAAGATGGTTGCTGATTGGGTGATGCAGGCAAAACAACTGCCAAGGGTCGTCACTTATTAGATCCTGACTGTTATTTGCTGCCAACCTTCTTTCAAGGTTTATTAATAATGCCTCTCATGCCTTGCACGAGAGGCTATTTTGAACAAAATTGCCAAAAGCCAGCTGCGGCATAATTGCTTTAAGCTCAGTGGTAAGATACTCAAAAGCGGATGAAGAGCGAACAAGGAGACGATCAATATGTCATTATTGCATGATTTTGTGGAAAAGAAACACTGCATTTTCGTAGAAGAAGCTGCAGATTGGCGCGATGCGATCCGGATCGGATGCAAGCCTTTGCTGGTTGACGGCACAATCGATGAGCGTTATCAGAAAAAAGTCATTGAGTGTGTTGAGGAATATGGTCCATACATTGTTCTCCTTCCTGGTGTGGCAATGCCGCACTCCCAGCAGGGCTCAGAGGGTGTCTTTAAGACGGCTATTGGGTTCATGAAAGTTGAAAAGCCGGTCTCCTTCGTGGAAGGCGATCCGGAAAAATATGCCAATCTGTTCTTTACCCTGGCGTCGTGCAATCCCACCGAACACCTTGCCAACATGAGCCAGCTCGCAGAGATGCTGGGGGATGATGACCTGCTCCAGGACCTGATGGAAAACGTCCATAACGAACAGGATTTGCTGCGCGTCGCGGAAAAATATCCGCTTGGTTAGCAGTTAGCAGCCATTTCTGATAACAAAAAGCCCCTCCAAAGGGGCTTTTTGTCTTTTCAAAACACCTGCGATATGGGACTAATGCGCGCCCATCATGTTGAGGATGGTGTTGACGACGACCGCACCCGATTGAGCACGGTCCTTGCTGCCGCCAAAGCGACTTGCAGCCGAAATTGCCTGCATGATTGCCTGAATGTTGGACTGACCGCTTTGCTTGGCAGAGAAGTATGCCAACGCGGCACTCAAAAGATCTTTGGTATCCAAACCGTTGGAACCACCCTGGCTGGAACCCTGACCACCGAGAAGCGTGGTGAGAAGCCCGCCCATGCCCCCGCCAGAACCCTGCGAGGAGGAACTTCCGCCGAGACCGCCGAGAAGCGTGCTGAGGAGGTCGCCCCCACCGGATTGGGTTTGCTGCGGTTGCTGTTGGGTTTGGGCTCCACCCAATCCACCAAGAAGCGTACTGAGCAGATCGCCACCAACATCTTGTTGAGGTTGCTGCTGAGTTTGCTGCGGGATGTTACCGAGTAAGGAACCCACCAGATCGCCGGGTTGTGCGGGAGCGGGCTGCTCAGCCTGGGGTTTGGTTTGAGAGCTTCCGGTAAGACCGCCAAGCAGGGTTGAAAGGAAGTCACCAGAACCGCCCTGGGCTGAAGGATTGCTGCCCATGAGGGCATTGATCAAGGTGCCAGCGGATTTCTGGTTGAATTCTTTGCCTTTGAATTGCTCGGCCGCGTCCTCAAGACCATCGGCATACAGTTTCGCTGAGCCGCTGTTCGTTAAGGAACGCAATTGTTTGCTGGCATATGCCAACTGATCTGAAGCAGATTCATCAGATTTGGATTCCACTGCTTTTTGGATCAAACTGAAGGTTTCAACCATGTGCGTGCCGTGGTTGCCGTTATATTCATCCACAGCATCGAGGTCGGCCTGATTCTCGACAAGAGCCTCAGTAACTGCTTTAAAAACAGTGCTTAAATCGAAATTGTCTGCCATTGTTACCAGTCTGTCTTTTTACTTTAGTTCTTCGGGCAAGGCGGGGATGCGTAACACCTGGCCAGGCACGATGATGTTCATGTTATCGCCAATGATGTCCTTATTGGCTTTGTAGATCAACTTGTAATAGGGAGGTGTAGCATGCCCGTAGAACTTCAGGGCGATATGGCTGAGCGTGTCTTCGGATGTGACGGTATGTTCGCCGATCCAGGCTGCGGCTTCTTCGGCAGCACGGCGTGCTTCATACTCGGCCTTGCGTGCTTCGGCTTCAGCTTTGTAGCGTTCGGCTTGCTCAACGCGTTTGGCATTCTCTTCGGCTACTTCTTTTGCCTTGGCTTCAACTTCAGCGGCTAAGCGGCGGGCTTCGGCTTCAGCCTTATATCGTTCAGCATCGGCAACGCGTTTGGCATTCTCTGCAGCGACTTCAGCCTCGCGTTTTGCTTGGGCTGCGGCTTCTTCAGCTTTCTGTTTTGCTTCCTCTGCGGCTTTACGGGCGGCTTCTTCCAATTCTTTCTGGGACTCTTTTTTTCCAAAGAGCTTTCCAAACAAACCTTTTTCTTCTGCCATTTTTTATCTCCTTTGGTCTTCATATTAATACCCCAGTTGGGGTTTGATGATGATAGCGACGAGCAATGAATATAAATGCCTCTGCTAATGTTTTAATTATATCCGATACGAGTCAGACCGACAGGGCTCTGTCAAAGGTGAATGTTAATAAGTTAAGGTATATGCTAAAAAATTGACTTTCGATCGCCCGCATGCTATAATTCTGCCCATAAAACGACTAAAAAATAGGAAATAATGGCGAAATTACAAATAAAAAACCTCTTTGTTGAAGTCGAGGGGAAAGAGATCCTTAAGGGCTTCAATTTAACCATGCAGCAGGGCGAAATTCACGCTCTGATGGGACCAAATGGCACAGGAAAATCGACTCTATCCTACGCGATCATGGGTCATCCGCGTTATAAAGTCACTGGCGGAGATATTCTGCTCGATGGCGAAAGCATTTTGGGTCTTTCTACTGACCAACGGGCAAACCGTGGGCTGTTTTTGGCCTTCCAATACCCCGTTTCGATCAGCGGTGTCACGCTGGCAAATTTCCTGCGTGTAGCTGTGAATTCAAAACTCAAGGCAGCCGATCCGGAATCGAAGGGGATATCTTTGATCGCGTTTCGTAAGGCAATGAAAACCAAGATGGACTTCCTGGGGATGGATTATTCCTTTGCCGGGCGTTATTTGAATGAGGGTTTTTCAGGTGGGGAAAAAAAGCGCGCAGAAATTCTGCAGTTGGCAATGCTTGAGCCAAAGTTTGGCATTCTTGATGAGACCGACAGCGGTTTGGATATCGACGCGGTGAGGATCGTCTCAGAAGGCGTCAACTCCCTTGTAGGTGATAACCTGGGTGTGCTGGTGATCACGCACTACCAGCGCATGCTCAACTTTTTGAAACCGGACTTTGTCCACATTATGTACCAGGGCAGGATCGTTGAAACTGGCCAGGCGGAACTTGCTTTGAAACTTGAAGAGAGCGGTTATGACTGGATCCGGGAGGTCTACGGGGAGTCAGGAACCGCCAATGACTGATTCACTCAACCATGATTTCCTGAACGAACTGGGCAGCGATTACCAGTATGGCTTCCATGATCCGGAAACGTCCTCTTTCAAGAGCCAAAAAGGCTTATCGGAAGAGGTGATCCGACAGATCTCAGCCTACAAAGAAGAGCCTGATTGGATGCTGGAATTTCGGTTGAAGGCTTACAACCATTATATTCAGCGTCCGATGCCCACCTGGGGTCCGGATTTGAGCGGTTTGGATCTTGATAATATTTACTATTACGTCCGACCTGCGGAGATTGATCAAAAATCCTGGGAAGACGTGCCTGATACGATCAAGAACACTTTTGATAAACTGGGAATCCCCGAAGCCGAGCAAAAATATTTGGCTGGTGTTGGGGCGCAGTACGACTCGGAGATGGTCTACCATAACGTGCAGGAAGCCCTTGAGAAGCAAGGTGTGATCTTCCTCAGTATCGAAAATGGGCTCAAACAGTATCCGGAGATCTTCCGTCAATATTTCTCAACCGTGATCCCGATCCAGGATAATAAATTCGCCGCACTCAACAGCGCGGTTTGGTCCGGTGGTTCTTTCGTTTACGTGCCCAAAGGGGTGAAAGTGGATCTGCCGCTGCAGGCATACTTCCGCCTAAACAATGCCAACATGGGGCAATTTGAACGCTCACTGATCATCGCGGACGAAGGCGCGCAAGTCTATTATGTGGAAGGCTGCACCGCGCCGCTTTATTCGACGGAATCATTCCACAGTGGCGTGATTGAGATCATTGTCAAGAAAAACGCCAGGGTACGCTACACCACCATTCAGAACTGGTCTTCCAATGTTTACAACCTGGTTACGCAACGCGCTTCGGTTTGGGAGAATGGGACCATGGAGTGGGTGGATGCCAACCTGGGCTCGAAGGTTACGATGAAATATCCGTCTTGCTACCTGCGTGGAGAAGGAGCCCACGGGGAGATGCTCTCCGTTGCTTTTGCAGGCTCAGGGCAGATCCAGGATGCCGGTGCCAAGATGGTGCATTTCGCAAGTAACACCAGCAGCAAGATCACTTCCAAATCCATCTCAAGAGGGAATGGACAAGCGTCATACCGGGGTTTGGTGAAGGTAGCTCACGGGCTCAAGAATGTCAAGTCCAACGTGGTTTGTGACGCGCTTTTGCTCGATCCGCATTCCCGCTCGGACACTTACCCCACGATCGAAAGCGGCTCAAAGGATGTGACCATCGGTCATGAAGCCACTGTCAGCAAGATTGGCGAAGAGCAGCTTTTCTATCTCAACAGCCGTGGGCTGAGCGATGAGGAAGCCACGACCATGGTGGTTTCAGGCTTCATCGAGCCGTTGGTGAAAGAACTGCCAATGGAGTACGCGGTGGAAATGAACCGCCTGGTTCAACTGCAGATGGTCGAATCGGTAGGGTAAGCGCATGCATAATCCACAAGTGACTTATCGTTCCGTTTTTGGCTTCGAGCAAGACCCTGTTCAGTGGCAGGCTGCGTTCTCAGATGCGAATGCTGGGCTTCCCGGAGAATTGGCGCATGCCTTTGACCCAGCCTGGGAGATAGCAGTGTCTTTGCCAATACCGGATATCAAGGTGGAAAAATGGCGCTGGCTGGACTTCTCGCAGATCGGCCTTGGAAATGCAAAAGTTTGGACAAAGCCACAGTTGACACTCGAAGTGGAATTTGTACCGGATGAGGGAAGAGACACTTCGGATGTTGCTGTAATCCCAGATGGTCTGGTAATCACTACCTTTGGCGAAGCTCTACAGAACAACCCGGACCTGGTGGCGCAGCTGTTGCAGCGAAAAAAAGAGACCGCAAAAGAAAAATTCCAGGCTCTGGCAGAAGCCATTGCCAAGGAAGGTCTGTTTGTTTATGTCCCGCGCGGGATAAAGGTGGAACGTGTGGTGGTGGTGAAGCTCCATGGCGCTATGGAACCGGGAATGACCGCACTGCGTTCATTGATCTGGCTTGAACCTGGTGCAGAGCTCAAGCTCGTTGTTGATCTGCAGGGAAAAGCTCCGGAAGATGGAGAGAATACTTTCCATCTTGGCAAAACAGATTTGGTGCTCGAAGAAAATACGCATCTGCATTTCACAGATGTGTCAGTTCTCAAACAGGAAGTCTCCAATCTCCGCTACAGCCAGGCGAGACTTGGGCGTAATGCGAAGTTGGACTGGATCTACGCAGCCATCGCGACTGCCAATGGTAAGCAGAGCCTGGAAGTGAACCTTGAAGGTGAAGGCGCTGAAGCTGAGGTGAGCGGATTTTACTTCCCGTCTGAAGGGCAAAAGATCAGCGTGGACACCGTACAGAACCACCTGGCACCGCATACCAGGAGTAATTTAATGTTCAGAGGGGCTGCCATTGGCAATGGAGAGGCGATCTGGCGCGGAATGATCTACGTGGATCCCATCGCGCAGAAGACTGATGGTTATCAATCCAACCAGAACCTGATGTTGGGGGAACGATCTGAGATCAAGTCCATCCCGGGGCTCGAGATTTGCGCCGATGACGTCAGCTGCTCGCATGGTGCCACGGTTGGCAGGATCGATGAGACAGAACTTTTCTACCTGCAAGCCCGGGGAATACCACAGGTAGAGGCGGAATGGCTGATCGTTGAGGGATTCTTTGCCGAGGTGATCGAGCAGATCCCTGATGAAAAGGCAAGAAACAGATTAGGTGAACGCCTGTTGAAGAAGTTTGAAGCAAGTTAACGAGTGAAGGAAAAGAAGGAGCTAATTATGATGAAGAGCGGGAATTACATGCGTCCTCCAGAAGAGGAAAAGGTGTATGAAGTTGGAGATCGTGTGGAAGTAAACTGCGATCATGAGGATAAAGCCTGTCAGCGCGTCCGGGGGTGGCTGAAAGGGACGGTGGTGCAAGTGGATAATAAACTTGTGGCAGTGCAGTTCAAGGAAAACATCTATCTGACCGATGGTTGGATGGTGCCGGATAAGATCCTATGGTTTCCGTACGATTCCGCCAATATGCGACCGTATAAGTCAAATCGTCCCAAGAAATCGGATATCAACGCCAAGGTGGCGAATTTGTAGTATCCCGGCAAGAAAAGACGTTTGGATACATAAAAACAGGCTGACTTATGTCAGCCTGTTTCTGATTCATAATCTGATCAAACTTTTCCGAATTCACCCACAATGCGGATGATGTCGAAACCTTCAGCGAAGGGCCGTTCGGCAAGGGCGCCATGGCGGATGGCGGTGGCACGGATGATATCCGGCGAAAAATAGTAGCGGCTTGAATAGGTGCTGTACTTGTTCAACGCCGCGATCTTGTTCTCGACCGATTGCTCCGAGACTTCTGCAAGGAAATGGGGGAAGAAACCGTAACTGCTGCGGAGGACGTCAAAACCCAAGACAGTTGTACCGCGAAAGGCGCGCGTGGCTTCCTGGGTGACGGTTTGGTGATCCTGGTGGATGTCCTGTGCGGTGTGGACAAAGACGATCTCTGGCTGGTATTGGCGCCTTAGTGCCAGCATCTTCTCGAGGATCTCCTGGCGGAAATCCGGAAAGCGCCTGGTTTCGAACTGGCCGAGCTCGATTTGATCGTCTGTTAGACCCAGCTGGCGCATGCTGTCGTAGTGTTCACTGACGAGATGCAGCAGGTCTGGGTTTTTCTGGTTGTCCGAGAAGGTGAGGCAGTGGATATCGGCTTTGCCAACCATGTCGGAAATAAAAGCACCACAACCCAGCTCGATATCGTCCGGGTGGGCTCCCAAAAAGAGGAGAGAGCGACCATAAAAAGTCATGTTTTGCATGCTTGCCTACTTTGTGGCGATGAAGCCGCCAACAACTTTGGTCATGACGATACTGCCTTCAGTGTCAATGCGCTTTTTGGCGACGGCTTGAATCTGGTTCATGACAACTTCGAACTCTTCGTGGGTCTCAAAGAGTGAGTTCCACAGGCGGCGATCTTCCGACATCGAAGCCCGGGTGTAGATCATGAAAGGTTCCACCGAAGTAAAGGTGAGGGGGTTCTCAAAGATGTGTTGTTCGGTCTTGCTGAAGAGCTTCTGCATGGTGCTATAGATTTCGGACGCATAGCGCGAGCTGCCTGGCATCGGGGGGATCGGTTTGCCGGTGGCTTCGCGGATGATGTCGTAAAAGACCTGTTTGTTGGTCGGCATGGGACCGGTGGAAAAGAGACGACCGCCTGGTTTGAGCACACGATGCATTTCAGCCAGTGTGAAGGGAATATCCTGCGCGTAGTAGATGGTGAAGCAGGCTGAGACGAGGTCAAAATGGTCGGAGGGGAGGTCAAAGGGCTGATTGAAGTCAAGGTTTTTGAAATCAACCGCATTGTCAATTACCTTGTTCTTTTCGCGTGCGTCATCAAGCAGCGAATCGGATACATCGGTGCCGGTGATCTCCGCGTTTCCGTTCAAGTGGTGAAAGAAGGAGAAGCACTGCTTGCCGGAGCCGCAGCCTACATCCAGGATCTTGATGCCGGGCTGCAGGTTGAGCACTTCCAACATCCAGGTATCAATATCTTTTGAGCCGTAACGACTGTGAATGTCAATGCGCTTGGCAAGGTCGTCGGTAGTTTCCTGAAAATCAATCTTCATGGTTTCCTCAATGTTGTGTCAAATGTTCGTGTAAGTATACTTTGCAGGTGGGCAAGATTCAAGCGGAGTGATTGTTCCAGTCTTCTTCTTCGGCTGTTATTACTTCACCAGGTTGGCTAGTGCAGTTGCAAAGGTTTCGATGGAAGCCTGGATATCCTCAAAGGTAGCCGTGGAGTCAATTGCAGGCGTGCCGGCGACAACCAGGTACCAACTGTGATTACCGCAGGTGAGGATGCCCATATCCGAGGCGATGGTTGGGTTGAGCATGGTTCCGCGTTTATTCATAAAGACACATTCTGGCAATTGATCTTTGAGCTTTCCAAGGAGGATCTGGTCGTTCTCGGTATATACACTCATTAAGTCCAGCAAGTACTGGGAATTCTCTTCGTTGAGGGCTGCCCCTGTGTTGAGTAATTGAAGCGAAGTAAGCAGCTCAAGTGCAGTGCTGGTGCGTGGATCGTATTTCGTGTTGGTCAGACCCCAGCCATCGAGTTTTTTTCGCAATTGGTTTTCACCTCGGGCAAAGTATTCCAACGCATCAGTGGCGGATTCCTCACTGCGAACGACCATGGCTTCGAGCAGGCTGTCGAAATTACGCCCATTGATCCCGGTTGTTTTCAGGTCTTCGAGCGTGCGCCCCTGGTCTTGGAGGATGCTCAAAACTGCCATGGCGGTGGGTATTTTGATCATCGAAGCTGGTGGAAAGGGTGCGTTGGCATTCCGTTCAAACAGGGTCTCGCCGGTTTTGGCATCCTGGATGAGGATGTACCAATCGACACCTGCGATCAACTCACTTTCCAGGCTGGAAAAATCTTGATCGGGATTTTCCTCTGCAGTTGGTGACGGGAACGATGAAGGGGTCAGATTAGCTGGTGTTTGGGTAGACAAGATGGGTGTGACTGTGAGGACAGGGGAAGAGCTTGGGGAAGGAATGGGATCTACGGGAGTGGACTGGCAGGCTGCCAGGATCAATGTGAGTGGAAGGGCAACGAATGCAAATATGCGGCGAAGGGACAGCATGTGGAGTTGCGACCTCAACAAATGCGCGGCAGCATCTCACCGGCGAGCATTTCGAGCACGCGGGTGGTTCCGAAAGGCGTTTTGAGCCAGACCTGCCCACTGGAAGATGCGAGAACGCGACCAATGACTTGAGCTTCTTCGCCATAACGGGTGTTGTGCATGATGCGCAAGGCGTCCTCAGCCTGGTCTGATGGCAGAATCAGGATCAATTTACCTTCGTTGGCGAGGTAGAGCGGATCAAGCCCCAGCAGTTCACAAGTTTTACGCACTGGCTTATCGATAGGGATCTGCTCTTCAATCAATTCGATGTTGACCAGGCTTTGCCGGGCGATTTCGACCAAGGTGGTCGCGAGCCCGCCGCGGGTGGGGTCCCGCAAGACGTGGATATCCAAACCAGCATCCAGCAGCGTCATAACAAGGTGGTTAAGGGGGGCAGTATCGGAGCGCACCTGGCTGATGAAGCCCAGGTTGCCGCGTGCTTCAGCAACAGCGATGCCATGGTTCCCGACTGGACCTGATATGATGACCGCGTCGCCTGATTTGGCTTGTTCGCCGCCGATCTGAAGGCGACCGTCTGCCCAACCGAAACCGGTGGTGCTGATGAAGAGCTTGTCGGATTTGCCATTTTCAGTGACCTTGGTATCGGCTGCGATCAATTCCACACCAGCTTCCTGGCAGGCTTCGGCAAACGAATCCACGATCAATTCAAGCTCGGCTATTGAAAAGCCCTCTTCCAGGATGAAGGTAGCGGTCAGGAAACGTGGATCCGCTCCAAGCATGGCAACGTCATTGACCGTGCCGCAGACCGCCAGCCTGCCGATGTCTCCGCCAGCAAAAAAGAGGGGGGAGACGATGTGGGCATCGGTGGAGACCACCAGACGTTTTCCGGGAGGGGCAGCGGTTAGCAGCGCAGCGTCGTTGGCAGTGTCCAAGATGGCATTAGACAGGCGGCGCTGAAAGACGTCCCGAACCAGATCATGGGTCATCTGCCCACCACTGCCGTGCCCGAGCACGATCTGCCCACGGTCTTTGAGGGGGAGCGGGCAGTTGGGACCTTCGAGAAAGGGCATTTCTGATTGAGTCATTCGCGCGTCCTGTGATAGCGGTAGTAAGCCGCGCAAGCGCCTTCAGAAGACACCATTGGTGCGCCAAGAGGTTGCACGGGGGTGCATTGCCTGCCAAAAGCGGGGCAATCGAGCGGTTTGGAAACCCCACTGAGTACTTTACCAGCGATGCAGAGCGGCGATTCGCTCGGCGATGTCTCCGGCAGTTCAAAGCGGGTGAGGGCATTGAAGCTTGCATATTCCGGGCGCAGTCCAAGCCCTGATAGCGGGATAGTGCCGATGCCGCGCCACTGGCGGTCAACAGGCTTGAAAACTTCTGCAATCATGTCTTGGGCAACCCGGTTGCCTTCTTTGGTGACAAAACGCGGGTATGCGTTTGCAACTTCATGCTTTCCGGCTTCGAGCTGCTGGACGGTCATCAGGATACCTGTTGCAAGGTCAACCGGTTCAAAACCGGTGACGACGATCGGGATCTGGTATTGCTCTGCAATGGGCAGGTACTCATGGTAGCCCATCACGGCGCAGACATGACCTGCAGCAAGGAAGCCCTGGACACGATTGGCAGGGTTCGATAGGATGGCATGCATAGCCGGCGGCACCAATACATTTGCTGGCAATATGGAAAAATTGGGGATTCCAGCCTTACTGGCAGAGAGAATGGTGCTGGCGATGGTGGGAGCAGTGGTTTCGAAACCGATCGCGAAGAAAACAACCTGTTTATCCGGGTTCGCGCTGGCAATCCTGAGGGAATCCAAGGGGGAATAGACCACGCGCACATCCGCCCCCTGGGAACGGGCAGTAAAGAGGTCTGCCTTGTTGCCAGGCACACGCAGCATGTCGCCGAAAGTGGTTAAGATCACCTCCGGCTGGGAGGCGATCTGAAGCCCTTGTTCAATCGCCTGGAGGGAAGTGACGCAAACCGGGCAGCCTGGACCGTGGATCAGGGTGATATCAGGGGGGAGGAGTTGATCCAGCCCATACTGCATGATGGCATGGGTCTGCCCACCACAAATCTCCATGATATTCCAGGGTCGGGTCGTGATACGGCGGATCTCAGCCATGATGGCTGTAGTCAGCGACGCATCCCGCAGGTTTTTGGGCGATTCGGTCATTGGATGCGATCTTCTTCGGTCAATCCGGCGTTGAATTCCTGCAAATCGCGCAGGATCTTGAGGGTTTCTTCGGCTTCAGTGTCACTCAGGATATTTAAAGCGAAGCCGGCATGCACCAGGACATACTGCCCCAGTTCGACTTCAGGCGTGGTGGCAATACAGACCGACTGCTCCACACCATCGAAATCGACGGACGCCATGAGGGTGCCATCCTGTTCATATATCTTTGTAACCTTACCGGGAATACCCAGGCACATAATTACTCCTTTAGATTTCCGCTGAGAGCCAGCGCAACCAGCGCTTGACCCAGCGAGACGCCGCCATCGTTGGTGGGCAGCTTGTGAGGCCAGAAAACCTCAAAACCTGACGCACTAAGCGCAGTGATTGTTTGCTTGATCAGGGTCTTATTTTGCCACACTCCACCGGATAATGCCACCTGGCGCAAGCCAGTCCCCGACCGGATATGTTCGCAGACTTTGACCGCGCAATTTGTGAGCCCGTTGTGGAAGCGGGCTGAAATAACCGGGGGAGCCACCTTTTGCTGAAGGTCATGTACGATGGCACGGATGACAGGAGAAACGAGGATCTGACCATTCTCAAGCGGAAAATCATAACCCGATTGCTCATCGGGATCGGCAATGGTTTCGAGGGTGATTGCGTTTTGGGCTTCGTAGCTGATCTGCTGGTGCAGACCGATCAGGGCAGCCACGCCATCAAACAGGCGTCCAAGGCTGCTGGTTTTGGGTGTGTTGAAACCGGTGCGGACCTGGTATGCGACTGCTGCCCGCTCATCGGTATCCAGGGATTGATGGAAGGGGAAGGGGTGACTTTCGGGGTCAATCCTTGCCTGCAGGATAAGGCTAAGCGCCATGCGGGCAGGCTTACGAACTGCTGCTTCACCGCCAGGAAGAGACATGTACTCGAAATGGAAAGGACGCTCAAAGCTGCTCCAGGTGCTAAGCAATACCTCACCGCCCCAGATGTTCCCATCTGTGCCGTAGCCAGTGCCGTCGAATGCCAGCCCAATGACGGGATCCGTTTGCTTCAGAGCATTATCTGCCATGCAGGAAACGATGTGGGCGTGGTGATGCTGCACTTCAACCAGGGGCAGACCTTCTTCGACTGCGCGTTGTTGGGCATAGTGGCTGGCGAGGTAATCCGGGTGCATGTCGGCAGCCAGGAATTCAGGTTTGATGCGGAAGATCTTTTCGTAATGGCTAACGGCGTCCTGGAAAGCGGTCAGGGTTTCCTGGTTTTCAAGGTCACCGATGTGATGACTGACGAAAGCATAACGGTCGCGGACCAAGCAGAAAGTGTTTTTGAGTTCCGTCCCGCAAGCCAGGGTTGGGATTGCGTTCGTGGGGATTTGGATTGGCAAAGGCGCGAAGCCTCTCGCGCGACGCTGCATGTGGGGAACGCCTTCGATCACAGAGACGACCGAGTCGTCGATGCGGGTATGGATGGGACGATCGTGCAGCAAAAAGCCATCAGCTAATTGCGAAAGCTGTTGGCGGGCATCCGGATTGGAATAAGCGATCGGTTCTTCGCTCAGGTTACCGCTGGTCATGATAAGCACTTCGGGGAACTTTTCGGCGGGTTCCAGCAACAATAGATGCAACGGTGTGTAGGGCAGCATGAAGCCCAGGCGATTCTGGTCAGGTGCCACCAACTTCGCCAGTTCTTTTCCGACTAAGGTAGTTTCGAGCAATACGACCGGCGCCATGGAGGAGATGAGCAGGTTCACTTCCTCCGGGTTGACCCGGGCGAACTTTTGGATGGTTTCAAGGTCAAATGCCATTAACGCAAATGGCTTACCGCTGCGGCGTTTACGCAGGCGCAGTTTTTCGACGGTTTGCGGGTTGTGGGCATCACAGACCAGGTGGAAGCCACCCAAGCCTTTAACAGCCAGGATTTTGCCTTCGGCGAGGGCGTTTCGGGCTGCCTGGATGGCATCTTCACGTTCCGCCAGCCTTTCTCCACCTTCCTCGTACCAAACCTGCGGACCACAAACCGGGCAGGCGATCGGTTGAGCATGAAAACGCCGGTTGGTTGGGTCCTGGTACTCATTGGCACAGTCCGGACAAAGGGTGAAAGCTGCCATGGAGGTGTTGGGTCGGTCGTAAGGGATGCCGGTAACGATGGAAAAGCGCGGACCGCAATGGGTGCAATTTATAAAGGGATAACGGTAGCGGCGATCAGAAGGTTCAAAAAGCTCGCGCCGGCAAGCGGGGCAAATGTTCAAGTCGGGTGAAACGGGTAGGAATTCCGAGGGATCATCCTCGCTGTGAAGGATTTGAAAATCCAGAAAATGTTTGTTCTCTGCATCCTCAACCGTGAAGCTATCGATCACAGCCAGAGGGGGCGGGCTTTGTTGCAGATCCTGGATAAACGCCTCAATTTTTTCTTCAGACCCATGCAGTTCGATCTCAACGCCGTGGGCGTTGTTGAGAACCCAACCGGCTAAAGAATATCGTTGAGCCAGATTGAAAACGGTTGGTCTGAAGCCCACACCCTGGACGATGCCAGTGATGTGAAGGCGCTTGTTGATGACGGGCATAGGTCCTTACTTCGTGGTGACTTTTGCGGTCAGCCATTCGATCCAGGCGTCAAAACCCTCTCCCGTTTTTGCGCTCAGGGCAAAGGTTTTCAGACCGGGGTTGAGCAGCTCGACACCCTGCTGGAAATAGTCCATGCGGAAGTCAATGTAGGGCGTCAGGTCGATCTTGTTGATGATGAGCACGTCCAGCCCGCGGTAGATGTTCGGGTATTTGTAGGGCTTGTCATCGCCTTCGGGGACGGACGCGATCAGGATGTTGGCATGCGTTCCGAGCTGGAAGGCGGCGGGGCAGATGAGGTTGCCGACATTTTCAACGATGATCAGATCCAGGTCGTCAAGCGGGAGCTCCCCCAATGCCATTTCGATCATGTTGGCGTCCAGGTGGCAATCACCACCCGTGTTGATCTGGACAGCGGGCATGCCGGCAGCGACGATCTTGTCGGCATCGATTGTGACCGGGGCGGTGTCGCCTTCGATCACGCCGAGCTTGATTTCGGCGGGCAAGCGTTTGATGGTTTCAAGAATGAAACTTGTTTTTCCCGCTCCAGGGGAAGCCATCAGGTTGATACCATACAAATGGTGTTGATCCAGGATGTCCTGGTTGTTTTGTGCCAGGCGGTCGTTGGAGTCCATGATCTTTTTTACAATTTCAACACGTTGGGGCATTTAAGGTTCCTCTCTGAATATGTCGATGTGGTGTACCAGTAATTCTTCGCCTTCTTCGATGAAGACATCTACACTATGGCAATTCGGGCAAGGCTGCAGGATCTCACCCAAAGGATACTGATGATCACAGGCTCTGCAGTGCAGGATGGCAGGGCGGCGATCAAAGTGCAGCGTTGCGCCTTCGCAGAGCGTGCCCTGGCTGATGTGGTCCCAGTAGAACTGGACAGAGTCGTCCACGATCGAAGATAGCTGACCGATGACAAGATATATATCAGTCACCTTGGAGCCGTGATTTTCTTTTGCAGCCTGGTCAGCGATGGACAGGATGCTTTCGGTGATAGCCAGTTCATGCATGAGGGTATTATACCGTCAGGGAAAGGTGAGTCCAAAGGCGTGAGAACGCCTGGTCAACCAGCTCAGCCGTTTCTGGTGAAAGCGCTTCAGCAAAGCGGAAAGAAAATCCACGGACACTTAACATCCAGGATAACGGCAGCTTTTTGCCAAGCACTTGAGCGATGGCGAGCAGCTCACTTGCGCTCAGGTGGTGGGTGAAGGCGGAGTGGGTCTGATCAGGGGAGACTTCCTGAAAGACAAGGTCTGGCAGGCTGGGAGAATTATGGGCATCAATGAATATGAGTTGCTCGTAATCACCAATATCCTCAGCCATCTCCGGGAGGAGTTGGAAGAGGTACAGTAAGGTCAGCTTGCCATCCGCAGTGGAAACCTGTTCGCCTGGAAATTCGGGCGTCTCAAGCCCGAGTCTGTGGGCAAGTTGGTTGAGGATGTGCCAGCCGGCGCCGTCGTCTTCGCGGTCGCGGTTTCCATAAGCAATGATAAGTGTTTTTGCTTGCATGCGCTTTCCTCGTGAACAAAAACCTCCCCGTGAGGCGGGGAGGTTTTGCATATTGCAGTGCGAACTACCGCCGCAGGGTCTGGGTCAGGTTGCCCTGGTGGTCGTAGATGGTAATCTCCAGCGGCATCTGCCCAACTGCGTGGGTGGAACAGGAGAGGCAGGGGTCGTGCGCCCGGATGGCGTGTTCGACGCGGTTGAGCATGCCTTCCTTGACGTCAGGACCGTGGACATACTCCTTGGCGACCATGTCGACAGCCTTGCTCATGGCATAGTTGTTGTGCCCGGTTGAGACAATCAGGTTTACCTTGGTGAGCTGCCCGTACTCGTTGGCGGTGTAGTCGTGAATCAGGGTGCCGCGAGGGGCTTCGATGATGCCGACGCCGTGACCAACGGGTTCCTGGTGGGTGTTGAGGATGTCGTTGCTGAGGATATCCGGGTCATCGAGCAAGACGCGGACCCGTTCAGCCGCGAACAGGGCTTCGATCATGCGGGCGTAGTGGTAGTAGAGTGTGTTTTCTACCGGGGCCCCGTTGTTGATGGCTTTGAAGACCTTTAATTCTTCGTTTGCCATTGGCGTCCCGATGTTTTCGACCATATTGATTCGACCGAGTGGACCTACACGATAGACACCTTCCGGGTAGCCGAGTTTCTTGTAGTAGGGGAATTTCAGGTAGGACCAGGGTTCCACATGCTCAGCGATGTAATCGAGGTAATTCTGGGGATTGAAGATTTCCAATTCTTCGCCAGTGCGGCTCTTGAGGCGGATATCGCCATCGTAAAGCTCCAGGCCTTTGCTGGGGGTAATCAAGCCGAGGTAGCCGGTGGGGAAGACGGCGAATCTATCCACGGTCTCCCGGTTGGCTTCCGCCCAATCCTTGACGATCTTGATGCCAAGCTTGGTGGTTTCGATCTGAGCGTCCAAATCAGCCAGGATGCGGTCACGACCTGCGGGAGTGAGGGTGCGGTTGACGCCGCCAGGAATGGCAAAGGTGGGGTGGACTGAGCGTTCTCCCAGTTCGGAGATGATCGCCTGACCGAATTTGCGCAGGCGAACAGCTTTTACCGTCAGGTCGGGATCAGCCTGGATCAGGCCGACAACGTTCCGGATGGCAGGATCGGCGTCAAACCCGAGCAGCAGATCAGGTCCAGCGAGCTCAAAGAAGTGCATGCCGTGGCTTTGGATGATCTGACCCATGTGCATGAGTTCGCGCAGTAAGCTGGCAGGGCGGGGAGGAGGGCAGCCAAGGACAACGTCGCCAGCCTTGGCAGCAGCCAGGTGATGGCTGACAGGGCAAATGCCGCAGATTCGGGGTGTGATCTGCTGCATCTCGGTGACAAGCCGACCCTCGCAGAATTTTTCAAAGCCTCGGAACTCGTTGACGTGGAAGTAAGCGTGCTCAACTGAGCCGTCTTCATTCATGTGGACGGTCACTTTTGCGTGACCTTCGATCCGGGTGACTGGTTCGATAGTAATTTTTTGTGTAACCATTCAATTCTCCTAATGCCAGTTATTGAATTCGCCGTCAACTTTGGGGATTCTACCCTGGGCTAATTCAGATAATACATAAAAAATAGCGTCCGCACTGGGGGCACATCCGGGCAGGAATACATCCACTTTGACGACATCACTGACGGGGCGCACATGCACCGGTGTGGAAAGTTCCGGATCATTGGGGATCATACCGCTTTCGTCGGTGCTTTCAGTTTCGATGTAAGCGCGTTTAAGGGCAGCATCGGCACCGGGGAAGTTGCGCATCGCCGGCACACCGCCAAAGACGGCGCAATCGCCAAGAGCGACGAGGATCTTGCAGCGTTCGCGCATCTTGATCGCGACTTCTTCGTTATAGGTGTTCGAGATGCCACCTTCGAGGATACCCACGTCGACACCGCTCTCATCCGGCTCTTTGAGGTCGGTGATGGGGGTGGCGCGTAAATCGACCAGTTTGGTCAGTTCAATGATACGTTCATCCATGTCCAGGAAAGACATGTGGCAACCGGCGCAGCCAGCAAGCCAATCTGATGCAACTTTTGGTTTTGTCATACGTTTCCTTTCAATTCGCGTTTATTCGTTAAGTCGGCTATGACAAAACGATCGCAGCAACTTTTTCTTCAAGAGCAGCGCGCCAGGTTTCGGAGAGGGTGAGACCTGATTTCGCGGCGAGGACCTGGAGGACATCCAGGACAGACCTGTTGCCATCAGCAGCCTGAATAGCCTGCTGATTGAGCCCGAGCCTGCCTTCGGAAGTGAGGTAATGCCCAGCCTGTTCATCCCAGATGGTGCAGGGCAGGACGAGGTCTGCTATGTCGGTGAAGTCCGAGGTGTAACTTGCCTGCACGATCTTGAATTCACTGCCAGCCAGGGCATCGCGGGTGTGGTCACAGGCATGACCATCGCCAAGTGCAAGGAAGAAGACAGGTGCGGATTTTGCCTGGGTGTCCATATCGTAGCCGAGGAGGGCGCCGGCGAAGTTGTTGCCTTTTCCTTTGAGATTGACGACTTTCGCGCCGATCTCACGCGCCAGTTGAACAAGTTCGCGGAAGGCTGGAAGGTTCTCTGCTTTGGCGAATTCCTTTCCAACGATGATGACTGGTTTTTGGCTTGCTTTGAGCAGTCCAAGCACTTTTTCGGCACGTTCTGACTTGAGACCGAGGTTTTGCGCTTTTGCGCTTGAATTTGCTGTATCACCATGCGCAAAAGCGCGCAGCATGTCCACCACCGCGGCGTAATCGGAGCCTACGTATTCAAGCTTGTTGGAAGACCAGTCGCCGACACTGGTGCGGGTGCTGTTGGCAATGAACATCGTGAGGTCGTGCATCGCCTGGCGTTTGAGGAAGAAGCCCGCAACCTGGTGGTCTTTGATCAGATCCGTGCCAAGAATGATGGCGGCATCGCAATCCTTGAGGACCGAAAGTCCGGATTCAAACGCGCCGATCTCAGCTGCCAGTTTTGCGCTGGCGAGGGCGGTCTGGTCATGACCAAGCAAGGTGACTTGCCCGGCTTTGAAGTGATCAGCGAAAAACTCATGAAAGGCAGAAAGAGCTTCAATGGGCTGACGAGGGGAAATGTGCGCGCTGATCTCGCTGCTGTCGTGCGCTTTGAATTGGACAGAGATTGCGGAAAGCGCTTCGTCCCAACTGATCGGTTCGAGCTGACCATTGCGGCGCACCATGGGTGTGGTGACGCGTTTGCGATTTTCTGCCAGCGGTTTGTAGCGACCATCGTAGCAGAGCAAACTCTCGTTGAAACCATCATCCAGATTACCGTCAATGCGCACAAGGCGATTGTTGCGGGTCTTGACGACACGTTCACAGCCGAGGCTGCAGTCCATGCAGACGGAATTGACATGTGTCAGATCCGTTTCGCGACCCTGGTAAGCACTACGGCGATCGATGAGGGCGCCAGTTGGGCAGAACTGGACGCAGTTGCCGCAGGAAATACAAGTGCTTTCGCCGAGGGGTACGTTGTTATCGGCAATCAGGATGCTGCCGGAACCGCGTTCCTCAAAGCCAAGGGTGGCATTGCCGACCAACTCCGTACAGGCACGCACACAACGGCGACAGAGGATGCAGCGGTTGTTGTCCAGGATGAAATCCGGGTGGGACGCATCCACCATAAAGGGTTTGTAGGCGGGCGTGATCGGCCAGTGGGTCATACTTTCATCATAGGCAGCCTGCTGAAGCTCACAATCCCCATCGGTGTCCTGGCAATACATGCAAAAGTGGTTGCGTTCGCTGAAAATCATCGAAAGGATGAATTTGCGGGCAGATTTGGTCCTGTCTGTGTCGGTGTGGACGATCATGTTGTTGTTTGCAGGCACAACACAAGACGGCTGGAGCGTGCGAGCGCCTTCGACTTCCACCAGGCAAAGCCGGCAGGAGCCGTAGGAGACCAACTTGGGATGATAACAGAGCGTCGGCACATTGAATCCAGCTTTGCGGACGGCATCCAGGATCGTGGAACCAGTTTCGACTTCAACGGGTTGTCCGTTAACTGTTAATTGAATCATGAATATTCTCCTCGCTACTCTTAGTTGATGACAACCGCATCAAAGTTACAAACCTGCTTGCAGATACCGCAGCGAATGCAGATCTCCGTGTCAATCACGTGGGTTTGTTTGCGTTCACCATGGATTGCGTTGACCGGGCAGTTGCGCGCGCAAACGGTGCAGCCTGTGCATTTTTCTGGGAGGATGCTGAAGGTAATCAGGCTGCGGCAGACCTTGGCAGGGCATCGCTTCTCATAGATATGCGCTTCGTACTCATCCAGGAAGTGTTTCATGGTAGAAATGACCGGGTTTGGCGCGCCTTGACCCAAACCGCAAAGACTGTCCTGGATGATCTCGCTGCAAAGCTGCCTGAGCAGCGGGATATCTTCGGGAACGCCCTTTCCGGCGCAAATGCGCTCAAGGATCTCAAGGATACGGCGGGTGCCGACACGGCAGGGAACGCACTTACCGCAGGACTCATCCTGAGTGAATTCCATGAAGAAACGGGCGATGTCAACCATGCAGGTTTCTTCATCCATGACGATCATACCGCCGGAGCCCATGATCGAGCCGGCAGCACCGAGCGTTTCGTAATCCACCGGGAGATCAAGGTTCGATACTGGCAGACAACCACCCATTGGACCACCGGTCTGGACGGCTTTGAAAGCCTTGCCGTCTTTGATGCCGCCGCCGATATCATAGATGATCTCGCGCAGGGTCATGCCGAAGGGAATTTCGATCAGACCAGTGTGGGCAACATCGCCGGCGAGGGCGAAAGTCTTGGTGCCCTTGCTTTTCTCGGAGCCCATGCTGGTATACCACTCGAGACCGCGGTGGATGATCTTTGGCACATTGGCGTACGTTTCAACGTTGTTGATGTTGGTTGGTTTACCCCATAAGCCTTTTGAGGCAGGGAAGGGCGGGCGAACGCGGGGCTCACCGCGGGCACCTTCAATGGAAGCCAGGAGAGCGGTTTCTTCGCCGCAGACGAAAGCGCCTGCACCCATACGGACTTCGATATCAAAGTCAAAACCCGATCCGAGGATATCCTTCCCAAGCAAGCCATATTCCCTGGCTTGTTCAATGGCAATATTGAGCGTGCTGACAGCGATGGGGTACTCGGCACGGCAGTAGACATAACCCTGGTTGGCACCAACAGCATAGGCACCGATGGTCATCCCTTCGAGCACGGAATGCGGATCGCCTTCGAGCACTTTACGGTTCATGAACGCGCCGGGATCGCCCTCGTCTGCGTTGCAAACCATATATTTTGGGGTATCTGGAGCCTGACGGGCAAATTTCCATTTTAATCCTGTTGGGAAACCAGCACCACCACGACCGCGAAGTTTGGAATCGAGAATGGTTTGGATCACCACTTCCGGGCTCATTTCACCAAGAACTTTGGCGAGAGCCTGGTAGCCATCGACCGCGATGTAGTCTTCAATATTTCGGGGATCAATCTTGCCGATGTTTTCGAGGATGATGCGGATTTCCTTCTCTTTTGGTTCACCCAATTCTTCATCGGTGACATCGCGCATCTGGGCTTTGTATTGCTGGAGTTCGCGACCTTTGATGAAATGTTCCATCACGATTGGACCGACAGTGGCTGTGGTCAATTGGATGTAGTGACTACCTTCCGGGTAAACCAGGATATCCGGACCTTCAGTTTTGGGATCACCCAACCTGGGGCTGTCCAGCACCTGGACTTCCTCTGAAAGGTTGTATTTTGCCAATTCTCTGATCAGTTGTTCTTTGACATCCTGAGCCCCTTTGTCAATACAAACAGGATCCATTGAAACAAGCACAGTTGAACGATAATACGCCATAGCTACATTTACCTTCCTTAAATTGTTAAGCCTGAGATCAGGCTTCTATCCGGAATTCCTGGACAATATTGCCCTTAACGACGTGCTCTTCCATGATTCTGATAGCCATGGCAGGGCTAATCTTGCCGTAGGTGACGGTTTCGGCACCAGGGAGAATCACCTGCACAACGGGGTCCTGACCACCCAGACCGATATTGCCAGTCTGGCGCAGGATGACATCCGGCAGATGCTGTTCCTCGATGAAGGTGAGGATTGCCTTCAGGGTCTCACGTGCACCCGCGGCAATACCGACGGTGCCCATTCCGACCACGATCTGGGTTTTGCCTGTCTGATCGCGCAGCTCCTTGACTTTCTGGGCTTCCTCGCGCAGTCGCTTGAGGTCATCTAAAGATTTAATGGTTGGCATACACTACTCCTTCTTTAGTTGTGATGTTTCTTGCTTTCCGAACACCCTCGTTGATGGTGTCGGACAAAAATTCGATGACGCGGAAATCGCTCAGGGGCAGGTCACCCAAGGCTTCTTTAAACTCTGTATCATCGAATTCAAAGACTTGATCATTGTATTGATATCTGAAGACCCAATTAACGCCAGGGGTGCCTAAGAGCAGAGTGATGATGGTATCTTCCAGGTTGCCCAGCGGCATGCGATCGATGTGGCTGTGCTGGAATTTGGCAGTCAGCTTTGTGCCTTTGCCCAACTCCGATTCGAGGGTCAGAAATCCCATACATGCCTCGGCTGCCTGTTTAAGCAGCGGGATGCCGAGACCGACGTTGCGGGTTGTGCGGCTGGTTACGAAGGGGTCGAGGACTTTGGCGACCATTTCCGGGGTCATGCCCTTGCCGTTATCGACCACCTCGAGCCACAGCTCATCAGCCACAAGGTCTTCACGCACGGAGATCACGATCCTTGAAGCACCGGCAGAGATGCTGTTTTCGGCGATATCAAGAAGGTGAAGAGAGAGTTCTCTCAAGCTGCAGCCTCACTCTTTTGAACATCTGTCAGAATTTTAGCGAACTGGGAGGGCTTGACACGTCCATGATTTTGATCATCCACAACAACAACTGGCGCCTGGCTGCAGGCTCCAACGCAACGGCAGACTTCGATTGTGATGAGACCATCTGAGGTGGTCTCGCCAGGTTCGATCCCCAGTACCTGCCTGGCTTTGTCGATCAGTTGCGAAGCTCCGCCGACGTAGCAAGCTGTTCCGATGCAGAATTTGACGAGATGCTTGCCGCGAGGTTCAGTGGTGAAAAAAGAGTAAAAGGAAACGACACCATGGACCTTACTGACTGGAACATTCAATTTTTCGGCGACATAAGCTTGCATCGGTTTGGTGATGAAGCCTATTCTTTCCTGAAGGTGGTTTAAAACCACCATCAAAGCGCCATTCTGATCTCCGAATTCTGAGATAGTTGAGTCGATAACCTGTCTCATGCGGGGATTGTCGAGGGGATCCAGTTGCTTGGGGTTTGATAGCATTTTTATGCACGCTCCTATATCTCAAAGGCATTCCGCCTTTGTGAAAAATGTTACAAATAGTTTACTCACTTCAGACGTTTTGGTCAACCAACTTCCTGACGCTTTTTCCTGCGATTATTGCCTTACTGTTATCCTCTTATCAAAAGAGAATAATCAGAAATGATGGGGCGGAATGCATTCAATGAGTATGATCTGCTAATTCAGGCGGGAGGACTAAAGCCCTCCCGTACAGTTTCTCTTTTTCGCCCTGTTATCGGCGGGCGATTGTTCCTATGCAATTATTCGAGATCGACGGTTTACTCCATCGGGCAAACCCCTGTCGGACAGACGCCGAGTTTGATGTGTGCTTCGAGTTCGGCGCGGAAGTGATCGAGCATGTTCTTGATTGGGGTTCCTGCGGTCTGACCAAGACCACAGTTGGAGAAGTCCTCCATACCCTTACAGAGCCATTCCAGGTGGGCGATATCTTCCATGGTGCCACGCCCTTCTGAGATATTTGTCAGGATCTTGAAGACCTGCTCGGTGCCGACGCGACAAGGAACGCACTTTCCGCAGCATTCCTCCTGGAAGAAGCGGGAGAGGACACGAACTGAGTCGACAATGCAGTTGGAATCGTTGCAGATCAGGAGCGCACCTGAACCCAACGCGACGCCGACCTTTTGATAGGAGTCAAAATCCATCGGAGTATCCTGAAGCGAAGCAGGGATGATGGATCCGCTGGAGCCGCCGGTTTGGGCGAATTTGAACTGACCGCCTTTGATGCCTTTGCCATAAATGCTGATGACTTCGCGCAGGGTGATTCCCATTGGGACTTCGATCAGACCGGTCTGATTGACGTTGCCCAGGATGGTATAGACCTTGGTGCCCGGGCTGGAGGGCATGCCAAAAGATTTGAACCAGGCTGCGCCGTTAAGCACAATCGAAGGAATGTTAGCGAAGGTTTCCACATTATTGATGAGGGTTGGCTTACCCCAGAGACCTGATGTGGTGGGGTAAGGCGGCTTGACACGAGGTTCGCCACGCCCGCCTTCGATGGATTCGAGCAAGGCTGTTTCTTCGCCGCAGATGTAGGCACCGGCACCAGCGTGGATGTGAATGTCAAAGTTGAAGCCAGTGCCGAAAATGTTCTTTCCCAAGATACCGTACTCGCGGGCTTGATGGATGGCGTTCTGAACGCGATCGAGAGCGAGTTGGTATTCCCCGCGGATATAGATATAACCTTCATCCGCGCCGACCGCATATCCAGCAATCAGCATCGCCTCGATGATGGTAAAGGGGTCGCCCTCCATGATGACACGATCCTTGAAGGTTCCAGGCTCACTCTCATCAGCATTGCAGATGACATATTTCTTTTTTCCGGCCGTTCTGCGGACGGAATCCCATTTAATACCGGCTGGGAAACCCGCTCCTCCCCGACCGCGTAATCCTGATTGCTTGATGATCTCGACCACGAGCTCCGGGGTCATTTCGAGGGCGAGGGCGAATGCCTGCCCACCTTCGTATGCCAGGTAGTCATCGATGCTTTCGGGATCGACGATCCCGACATTACGCAGAGCAATCTTGTTCTCAGCGGGCAAGGTGCCTTTTCGCTGGGTTAACCAGGAGATTTTTCGCAGCGTGTCGCTATCGGTTACCTTTAAGGAGGGGACTTCACGACCTTTGTAGAGATGTTCTTCTACCAGATGGGGCACGTCTTCCGGCTTGACCGGAGCGTAGACGGTCGCCTCGGGAAAGATTACCACCAGAGGGAGTGACCGGACGTTGCCAATCTCAGGGATCGTGGCGACTGCCACTTCGTCGGTGAGATCGAGACCCTTCATGGCTGTGTGGAAAGCGTTAATGACTTCCTGCGAGGCGCTGGCTTTGCTTTTTTGATCATGCGAGACTAAAACCATTGAGCGGACTGTTTTCATGGCGGCTCCTACTCGTATTTGTTCAGAACTTCTCGAACGGACTCTGGGGTCAGATTCCCGTGGATGTTGCCGTCTATGGAGACAACAGGACCGAAATTACACACTCCCAGGCAACTGGTGGTCAGAAGTGTCCACTTTTGATCAGCACTGGTTTGCCCAGGATTTAGCTGCAGTTTGTCTTTTAGAGCTTCGATCACATCACGCCCGCCGACAACATGACACGGCAGACTCTCGCAAAACAGAACCACGTGCCTTCCGCGCTGTTGGGTAGGGAGCATGCGGTAGAAAGTGGCAACTGAAAACACTTCTGCGAGAGGGATGGAGGTTTGGGCGCTGATCTCATAGAGCGACTGGTTCGAGATATAGCCAAAACGCTGCGTAATTTTGTGCAGGATGGGAATGAGATTCTCTCTGTCCAGATTGCCATCTTGCAGGATCAGAGATATTTCCCGTTTGAGTTCTTCATTCGTTGGTATGGATTGGGTTGGGTTTTCTTCCATGATCATCCTTTGTGGATAGTGACTCGAGTAATGCGGCAAATTCTGCCCAATTGGCAGATCAGAAAGACAGGAAAAGACTAGTAATCGGTTTTGATGTAGTAGGAGACTGTTTTTCCAAGCTTGCTTCCTTCCCTTGATAATGGATCAGGTTGTTCAAAGAAGACTATTAAGCCTAAAAAAGTGTTTGAACAATATGGTTTGTTAAAAAATCATAATTAGTTTACTTCAAAGTCATTCGAATGGCTATTATCTGATCCTCAATAAACAGTCTCAAGAGCCTTTTGCAAGGCTGAGACGGAGATTTCATCCATCTGTAAAGTTAGAAGACCTGAGATGGCCTCCAGATCGTGGGCGTCGATACTGGGAATGAGGTGGTAATTTTTGAGGTATGGATAGCGCTGAATAGCGGCGGCTTTGGAAATATTGGTAATCTCGAGAATGGATAAGTTCAATTCCGGAGGGATACCGCCCAGTCTGGGCAGGAGACCGTTCTCTTCGCGGGTGACATGGGCTGGGATGAAGATCCCGCCGAGGTTAAGAACATGCTTTTGCGCTTCGCCGATGCTGAGGCGGGTGGCGTTACTCAGAAGACGTTCTTCGGTGTCGACATAGTTGCCCTCTGAATCGACGATGAGTTGGATGCCAAAGAAATCCGGGTTGTTAAGGATTCTCGGTAGATTTTGGTCAACGAGTTTTTGGAGCTCTGCCAGCTGCTCGCAGGTGTCGAAAAGGCAAACAACGTGGATTTCTTCCGCCGTTGTGAGTTCCATTCCAGGCAGAACGGTCACTTCGGTGCCTTCCGCCGCTTTGATAACAGCGGGCACATTCGCGCTTGAGTTATGATCTGTGATGGCTATGAGATGAACGCTTTGTTCGAGAGCTCGCTGAACGATGAAAGGGGGCAGCATTTCCAGCGTGGCACAGGGGGAAAGCACGGTATGGATGTGGAGATCTGCCTTGAGACTTTTCATCTAACAGGGACGTCTTCCTTGATGCCCAACTCCCAAAGCTTTCCGACTGCCTGGTAGTTGCCGGCTGGTGTTGAAAGTAAAACGATGCCTTCCTGGTTGGCACGGGCGATCGTGACTGCATCCGGTTGGGCGTTCTCTGTGATGATAATTGCGGGGATTTCCAGTAAGGAAGCGACCGCCACGATGTTGATGTTGGCGATCAAGGTGACCCAGATGCAATCTGCCTTGGCACCAGTCATTACGCAACTGAGCAGGTCCGAAGCATAACCTGAGGTAATCTCGATCTCAGAATAGTCCACCGGGTCTGTGAGGACGGTTAACTTGATCCCATCTAAAATTGTCTGCAGTGTGAACATGGTTTGTCCAATCTCAGGTACTGGGTTTGTCCAGGTACATGATCATATAAAGATTCGTGCCACTTTCTTTGGAAGTTTTGATGGACATTTCGTCCACACAGGAACGGATGTTGACCAAGCCCATGCCTGCGCCAAAACCTTTGGCGCGGACCTGTTCGGAAGCGGTGGAAAAGCCCGGCGTCATGGCTTTTTCTACGTCATCGATGCCCGGACCGTCGTCATACGCTTCCATTGTAATTTTGTGGGGTTCAACTTCCACCCTGAGGAAGCCACCGTTGTTGGTGTGGATGATCAGGTTCATCTCAGCTTCGTAGACTGCAATGCCGCACTTTCGGGCTACCTGGCGGCTGGCACCGAGGCGGTGGAGGGCTTTTTTGATGTGATTAGATGCGGCACCGCCGTGGAGGAAGTCATCCTTGTTGATGCGGTAGCGCAAAATCAGACTGGTACGGTCTGATACAATGTCCTCAAAGAGGTGAGAAGCACGGTAGCGGATGAGCTCCTCGGCTTGGTAGTCGCGCTGAAGCGCTGACAATAAACCGTTGGTAATGTCGCCTTTGGTGAGTAAACCAACCAATTTGTTGTTCTCATCCAGGATTGGGAGACGGCCGATATTTTTCTTTGCGAATATTTTCAGGGCTTCAACGACCTGGTCTGTGGCTTTAGCTGTGATCAGACCTGTGCTCATGTAGTCTGAGACCGTACGGTCAATCCGACCGTCCCGAAGTGCTCTGATCAGGTCTTCCGTGGAAATGATGCCGACAACCTCTCCGTTGAGGGTAACAGGAGCTCCGGAGATGCGGTTTTTTTGGATCAAGTCGAGCGCTTCGAGCATGCTCATATCAGGCGATAAAGTGACCACATTGGTGGTCATTACCTGGCTGATCTTAAGTTCGTAGCCAAGTTCCTCTACCCTGGTGATCGTACCAGCATCCTTATCAGAGAGAGTCGCCTGGTCGTTCATCTTTCTTAGTCTTTAGGAAAAAGATTCATTTCCATTTCGTAGCTTGGTAAACCGGCTTGTGTGAGCCGACCTGAGATCTCGTAAAGACCCAGTGGTGAATAAGCTACTGGCAGGTTTTCGTCGTTGGCGAGGTTGAGGATATCTTCGCCAGGTTTCTTTCCGCGGGCAAATATGATCAGCCTGACATCAGCGATCAGGGCTGTGCGGACGACCTGGGGGTTGCAGAGACCGGTAATGAGCACAGACTCTGCCTGGACAGAAGCAAGTACATCGCTCATCAGGTCACCGGAAAAGCCGCCTTTGATGTCTTTGTCAAGGTCAACCTCAGGAGTAAGGAGGGTGCCCTTGCTAATCTCAACTACATCCATAACTTTCATATCATATCCTCGAAATAATGACTTGGATTATTTTACTCGAAACCCGGCATGTTATACTACTGAGTTAGTTAAGCAGAGGTCGATATGAAGAACGTGATCAAGAGTGTAAAAGGTACAAGGGATTTCTATCCTGATGAAATGGCAAAACGCCAATGGCTGATCCGGGAGTTGACGGAGGCTTCTGAAGCTTTCGGCTACCAGATGTATGACGGACCATGCCTGGAGACGATTGATCTTTATGCGGCGAAATCCGGGGAAGAACTCGTCAAAGAACAGGCATTTGTTTTCAACGACCGCGGTGGAGATGCGATCACACTGCGACCTGAACTCACCCCCACTCTGGCACGCATGGTCGCCTCGAAGCAGAATTTGCTGACCTTCCCGCTGAGATGGTGGTCTTTTGGACCGTTCTGGCGGTATGAACGCCCGCAAAAGGGGCGCACGAGAGAGTTTTTCCAGTGGAATATCGATCAGATCGGCAGCGATTCCATCCAGGCGGACGCGGAATTGCTGGCGGTGGCAGCAACTTTCCTGAAAAATGTAGGATTGACACCGGAACAGGTCAAGCTGTATGTGAATGACAGGCAATTGATGGATGGTCAGTTGAGCAAAATCGGGATCAGCATGGACCAAAAGCCTGGCATGCTGAGGATGATCGACCGGATCGATAAACTACCGGCAGATGTCTGGGACGAGAAGGTGCTGGCAGAGGGGCTGAACCCAGAACAGCTTAAGGCGATCCGCGACCTGCTGGAAAACCGTGAGCTCTGGCGTGATTCAGCCCAAATGAGGGAGCTATTTGCGATGCTTGAGGTTTTGGGCGTGGCAGATTACATTGCGTATGAGCCGAAAATCATCCGAGGGTTGGATTATTACACTGGAACCGTTTTTGAGGCACAGGCAACGAATGGTGAATTCAGGGCAATTTTAGGCGGCGGACACTACGCCAACCTGGTGGGAGATGTCGGCGGAAATCCGCTGCCCGGGGTGGGTTTCGCGATGGGGGACGTGGTGATCATGCTGGTCTTGGAGGCTTACGGCTTGATGCCGACTGATCTTGTGGACCCGGATACGCTGTTTGTGACCGTGTTTGATAGAGACAGCCTGGCGGAGTCCATCCGGCTGGCGAGTGAATTACGGACAGTTGGATTCAAGGTGATCCAGGCAGAGCCGGAAAAGCTGGCAAAACAGTTCAAGTATGCCGATCGCCTGGGGCTCAGCAGGGCATTGGTGCTCGGACCCGAGGAGATTACTTCGGGCGAGGTGGTGGTTAAGGATTTGCACACTTATGAGCAGGTCAGCGTAAATCGCGACAAGTTAATTGCGTTTTTGCGACAGTAAGATTGAGTCAAAAAAACCGATTCAAGGATTGGTTGATCGTAGTGGGTTTAGGAAATTGAGGCTTGTTCCTTGAGGAAAAGGCAGGCCTTTTCCCTACTCAATGACAGGCCTTTTCCCTACTCAATGACAGACCTTATCCCTACTCAATGACAGGCCTTTTCCCTACTCAATGACAGGCCTTTCCCTACATGTTCTATATAGCAAATTAATGCTTGCGAGACAGCGAGGGGTATGTTAGAATAGCCGCCTACGTGGTGCCTGTAGCTCAATGGCAGAGTGCTTCACTGTGGATGAAGATGTTGAGGGTTCGACCCCCTCCAGGCACCCACCATGACCTTCGAAAGAAGGTCTTTTTTTACCGTAAAGTTTGACAAGCCTAAACAGCTATGAGATAATTATAAGTTAATCGGCAGAAATGGAAACGAGTACCGCAGGCAGGCTGACAGCGAACCGGGATGGTGTAAGCCGGGCAGAACCTCCTGAAAGAAAATCCTTCCTGAGCCGCAAGCTGAACAGGTCTTAGGACAGTAAGCGCGCCGGATTGCCCCCACGTTATTGGGGGTGTATGCTCTGAAATTGGGCATATACCAAGCGCTCAGCAAGGCTGAGAAGCGGGGTGGTACCGCGAGTTTCCGCTCGTCCCTGTAGTGGGACGGGCTTTTTTATTTCCAGGCTGGCGAAGTTCAGCCGCAAGAGGAGTTATTATGTTCAAACCAGTTTCATCGCGATTGAATATTCAACAAGAGGAAGAAGCACGCCTGCGCTTTTGGCGGGCGAATGAGATCTTCAAGAAATCCTCAGACGAACGCAAAGACCGCGAACCTTTTGTGATGTTCGAAGGTCCGCCGACCGCAAATGGCAAGCCTGGCGTGCACCACGTTTTGGCACGGGTTTTTAAGGACATGTTTCCGAGGTACCGCACGATGCAAGGGTATTTTGTTGACCGGCGCGGTGGCTGGGACACGCACGGACTTCCGGTGGAGATCGAGGTAGAAAAGAAGTTGGGCTTCACCGAGAAAAGCCAGATCGAGGAATACGGCATTGAAAAGTTCAATGCACTTTGCCGCGAATCAGCCTTTTCGCGGATCCAGGAATGGGAAAAAATGACCGAACGGATTGGCTATTGGGTGGACCTGAGCAGGTCATACGTGACGTACACCAATCCTTATATCGAATCGGTTTGGTGGCTGCTGAGCCAGATCTGGGAAAAAGGTCTGCTTTACCAGGGTTATAAGGTGGTTCCGTACTGCCCGCGCTGCGGCACACCGCTTTCGAACCACGAAGTCGCCCAGGGGTACGCTGATGCGGTGGACCCGAGCATCACGGTGCGATTGCCGCTGGTGGATGAACCCAATACCTACCTGCTGGTTTGGACGACCACACCCTGGACCCTGCCAGGAAATGTTGCCGTGGCGGCGCATCCGGACGTGGAATATGTAGTGGTCAGGGTTGAAGGCGAGGCTGACGAGCGATTGATCCTGGCGAAGGAACTGATCCCGCTTGTTTTCGGAGACAAAAAGGTGGAAGTGCTCAAGAGCATGAAAGGCAAAGCCCTCGAAGGCAAGAAATATGCTCCGCTTTACTCTTTTATGCCGCTCGAAAAGCCGGCTCACTACGTGGTCAATGCCGATTACGTTACCACCAGCGACGGCACCGGTTTGGTGCACATCGCCCCGGCATTCGGCATGGATGACATGCAGGTTTCCAAAGTCTACGATCTGCCGATTTTGCTGACGATCGACGATGAAGGCAGGTTCAAGCCGGCGGTTTCGCCCTGGGCGGGCATGTTCGTTAAGGACGCCGATCCGCTGATCATGGAAGATCTCAAGCAGAGAGGTTTGCTGTTAAACCGCGGAACGATAACCCACACCTATCCTTTCTGCTGGCGCTGCGATACGCCGCTTTTGTATATGGCGCGATCCACCTGGTTTATCCGCACCAGCAAGGTTAAGGAACGCATGGTGGAACTGAACCAGCAGATCAACTGGGTACCGGAGCACATCAAGGAAGGGCGCTTTGGCAACTGGCTGGAAAACAACGTGGACTGGGCATTGGGGCGCAACCGCTACTGGGGCACGCCACTGCCGGTTTGGGTGTGCGAAAGCTGCGGGCATCAGCACTGCGTCGGGTCTGTTGAGGAGTTGTCCAGGCTGACTGGTGAGGACCAGAGCGGACTCGAACTGCACCGCCCGTACGTGGACCAGGTGCACTTCAAATGCCCGAAATGCAAGGATGGCAGGATGAGCCGCGTGAGCGAGCTGATTGACGTCTGGTTTGATTCCGGCGCCATGCCCGTTGCTCAGTGGCATTATCCTTTTGAGGACCTGGAAGAGTTTAAACAGCAGTTCCCGGCTGATTTCATCTGTGAGGCAGTTGACCAAACCCGCGGTTGGTTCTATTCGCTGCTGGCTATCAGCACGCTGGTTTTTGACAACCTGAGCTATGAGAACGTGATCTGCCTGGGCTTGATCCTCGATGGAGAAGGTCAGAAGATGTCGAAGCACAAGGGCAACGTGGTTGACCCGTGGGAAGTGCTGGATGCTTACGGCGCTGACGCAATGCGCTGGTATCTGTATACCTCCAGCCCTCCAGGCAATGAGCGCCGGTTCAGCACGGAATTGGTGGGCGAGGTGGTGCGCAGCTTCATGCTGACGCTCTGGAATACCTATTCGTTCTTTGTGACCTATGCCAACCTGGACAATTGGACACCGGACTCTGCGATCATTCCTCAATTCTCTGATCTGGACCGGTGGCTGCTCTCTTCGCTGGAGGCATTGGTGCGGGATGTGACCGACGCTTACGAAGCTTATGATGTGATTGGGGCGACCCGTCCGATTGAGGCGTTCGTCGATAATCTTTCCAACTGGTACCTGCGCCGCTCAAGAAGACGCTTCTGGAAGAGCGAGTCAGATGCCGACAAGGCTGCTGCCTACGAAACGTTGTATAGGGCGTTGGTGACCGTCAGCAAGTTGTTGGCTCCCTCCATGCCCTTCATGGCGGAGACGCTCTATCAGAACCTGGCGCGGTCTTTTGATGACCAGGCACCGATCTCCGTGCACCTGGCGGAGTGGCCAAAAGCTGATCTGAGCCTGATCGATGACACGCTAAACCGCCAGATGGCGGTGGTGATGAAGCTGGCTTCGCTCGGGCATGCAGCGCGGAATAAGTCCAACGTGAAGGTACGGCAGCCGCTTTCGGAAGTTGCTTTTGCGGTTGGCAGCGCGGATGAGATGGAAGTGATTGAGCAATTCAAGGAGATCCTTGAAGACGAACTGAACGTGAAGCAGGTGCGGGCATTGGGCGGAAGCGAAGAAGCGGTTGAATACAGCCTGAACCCTCTGCCCAAACAACTGGGTCAGAAGTATAAGGGGCTGTCGCCGAAAGTGCGGCAGGCGATCCTTGACCTGCCCGCGAAAGAAAGCGCGGAAAGGTTATTGGCTGGCTTGAACCTGGTGATCAAAGTGGAGGACAAGTATTTCGAAATTCTGCCCGAAGAGGTTGAGGTACACGCCGCAGCCAAAGAAGGCTATTCAGTGGCAACGGAAGGTCCCTACCTGGCGGCGCTGGTCACAACCATCAGCCAGGAATTGTTCTATGAAGGTCTGGCGCGGGAATTCGTACGGCGGGTGCAGGATCAGCGCAAGAGCCTCGGGCTGGAAATCGCTGACAGGATCAAGATCTTTTATCAAGCCACGGCTGCCCTGAGTGAGGCTGTGAAGCAAAATGAAGCTTACATCGCCGCGGAAACCCTGGCGCTGGAAGTGCTTGATGAACCTATTCCGCATGGATTGGTGCAGGCAAGTGACACTTTTGATGGAGAGGAATTACACTTTGCTCTTCAAGCTGTGCGAGGAGTAAGCGAGTGAAGAAATTCCTAAAACATAATGGGCTTTTGTTTCTGATCACTGTCGCGGTGATCGTGTTGGATCAGATCACAAAAGCCGTCGTACGGCAGAATATCGCATTGGGAGCCGCCTGGGCGCCCTTTCCGGCAATCGGAGGGTTCTTCCGGTTCCTTTACTGGCAGAACCGGGGTGCTGCTTTTGGCTCCTTCCAAAACGCAGGTCCAATCCTGACAGTTGTTAGAATTGCCATTGTTATCTTCATCATCGTGTTCTATCAAAGGGCGGAAGTTAAAAACCCGCTAATGAAAGTATCCCTAAGCTTGATGTTAGGCGGAGCTATTGGCAACCTGGTTGACCAGTTTACGCTTGGATTTGTGACCGACTTTATCGCGGTGGGAAGATTCCCGATCTTTAACGTGGCTGACTCAGCCGTAACCATAGGAGTTGGACTAATGCTGCTGGATATGATCCTCAAAGAGAAAAATGGATCAAACATCGAAACGGAAGAAAAGACAAGCGAAGATGCGTAAAGAAATCCGTTATGAAGGGGAGGAAGCAATCCGCCTCGATAAATTCCTGGCACAGTCCGAGCCGGATTTTTCGCGAGTGCAATTCCAGCAGATGATCGCGGAAGGCAGTGTGCTCGTCGATGGAGAGATCCAGCAAAAGCCCGCGTTCAAGCTTGACCAGGGAAGTGTTGTTTCGTTTCCTCTTCCGGTGCGAGAAGAAACCAGGTTAGTGCGTCAACCGATCGAGGTTGACGTGATCTATGTTGACGAGAACGTCATTGTCGTGAACAAACCGGCTGGCATGGTGGTGCATCCGGGGGCAGGGAACGCACAGGATACGCTGGTGAACGCGATCCTCCACCACTGGCCTGAAATCGCAAAGGTGGGTGAGGCGGAACGCCCGGGAATTGTCCACCGATTGGACAAGGATACCTCCGGGGTGCTGATCCTGGCGCGCAACGAAGCAGCCTATAGCTGGCTCGTGCGGCAGTTCAAATCAAGGAAAACGAAAAAGACCTACCTGGCGTTAGTGGATGGCGAACCTCCCACGCCAAGCGGCAGAATTGAAGCCGCAATTGGCAGAGATGAGAAAAATCGCAAGCGCATGGCGGTGGTTTATGGAGATAAAGGAAAAACCGCCACCACCGAGTACTACACACTCGAGAAATACCACGACCATACCCTGCTGGAGGTGCAGCCACTGACCGGCAGAACCCATCAAATTCGCGTGCACCTGGCGTTTCTCGGCTGCCCTGTCACAGGTGACCGGATCTATGGGCGGCGAAAGAAGTCGCTGGATATTCCAAGGTTCTTCCTGCATGCCTACAAACTGACGATAAAACTGCCAGGCGAGGACGAGCCAACCGAATTTACGGCGCCATTGGCAGCAGACCTTAAAGAAATTCTAACCACGCTCGAAAAGGAGTAGGCAATGCAATATTTTGACTTTCGCTCAGATACCACCACCCATCCAACTGAAAAAATGCGGCAGGCGATGGCAGATGCTGCAGTGGGGGATGACGTGTATGGGGAAGATCCAACCGTCAACGCGCTCGAACAAAAAGCAGCAGCAATGCTCGGTAAAGAACGAGGATTGTACGTAACTTCGGGCACGATGGGCAACCTTTTGGCAGTGCTGGCGCATTGCGCCAGGGGTGAAGAAGCGATCATGGGAACAATGGGACATACCTTTTTACATGAGGCTGGCGGCGTTTCGGTGGTGGGGGGTGTGGTGATCCACACGATCCCGAACCAGGCGGATGGGACGCTAACTCTGACGGATCTGGAAAACGCGCTGCGCAATCCGGAAGATGCCCATGAGCCGATCTCAAGGTTGGTGATCCTGGAGAACACCCAGAACGCCTGCGGGGGCATCCCGCTGAGCCTGGAATACACCGAAAGCGTGGCTGAATTCGCGCGGAAGCACGGTTTACTTTTGCACCTGGACGGAGCGAGGATCTTCAATGCAGCGGTCGCATTGGGTTTGCCTGCCAGCAAGTTGGTCGCGCCGGCAGATTCGATCACTTTCTGCCTGAGCAAGGGTTTGTGTGCCCCGGTGGGATCGGTGCTGTGCGGTGACGAGGAGTTCATCAGCAAAGCACGGCGTTTGCGTAAAATGCTGGGTGGGGGCATGCGCCAGGCGGGTATCATCGCGGCGGCAGGGATCGTGGCGCTGGATGAGATGGTCGAGCGGCTGGCGGAGGATCACCATCGTGCGGCTTTGTTGGGGGAGGGATTGCGGAGCATAGGAAAGGTGCACCTGACCAAGAATTCCCCTCAAACCAACATGATCTTTTTCAAATTAGATGAAAGCGTTAGGCTTTCCATGAGCGAATTCCTGCAAGCCATGAAGCAGGAAGGCGTTTTGTTGATGGATTCTGGTCCGGGTGAGTACCGCATGGTAACCCATCACGACATCAGCGATAAGGCGGTGGAAGTCGCTTTGGACGCTTTCAAGAAGGTGCTCGGATGAGGTTGCAGTTTTCTTTAGGGCAATAGAATTATCAAAGAAAACTTTTGAATACGGTCGCAGAGTTGGTTAACGTGCTCGAAGAGGATGGCCTCATGGAATACTTAACAACCTGTGCCTTGTGAAATCCAACCCACCAAATGGTGTTATTGTCATTATGAACTTTTTTTTGCGAAGAATCTGATTATTAGTGATCAGATCCTTCACTGCGTTCAGGATGACAAGACCCACCCCCTTTATCCCCCTCCATAGAGGGGGTCAGGAAAAGCCCTGCTTTTGGGTCATTTGTTTCCGTCATTGCTCCAGCTTACGTACAGAGTAGGCAGCGCAAGCAACCAAAACTGGAAGCATCCGGAGTATCTCATTTTTGTACTATGAACACAGCTTTCCAACGAGAGATTAGTTAATACAATTACGAAGAATGAGAAACTCAGGTGTAGGTTCTTAGCTGAGTATGGTGTTTCCTTTCGGGCACGAGAGTTGCAGCGAAACCTGCGAGGTGATATGCGAAAAGACCTGCAGGGCTCTTTTTGTTTGCGATTCAGCCTTCCAAGGCTGATCGTTCTCGTGATTATGATCGGCTTAAGTGCCATGCCTTTGAGTATTAGCAGTGTTCATGGTCAATCCATTCCGACTGCCGGGAGTTTTTCGTATTACTTGCCGTTGATTATTACGCCTGGGCCAACGCCTGTTGGACCGGTTGGGGGAACATTCACTTCCTTTGCGATTGATCCGGGTCAGAACGACAATATTTACGCCGGGCATTACGGCAGCGGTGTTTATAAGACCTTTGACCAGGGCACAACCTGGTATCGGAAAAGCCTGGGGTTGGGAAACCTGGTCATCCAATCGCTCGCCACACATCCGACCAGTTCGGCGATTGTATTCGCGGGAACTTACGGCGGCGGGATCTACCGATCAACGAATGGGGGGGAAAGCTGGCAGGCATCGAACGGCGGTGTGTTAACCAATCATATTATTTATGATATTGAAATTGATCCGTCGAATACCCAGAGGATGTTTGTTGTTTCCCGCATCAATGGAAGTTTGATGGGTTACTTAGCGAGGAGTATTGATGGTGGTTTGAACTGGACTGTTCTTTATACAGGCGATTCTTATTACGACCAAAAGCTGGACTACTTTTACGATGTGGATATCGATCCCGGCAACTCCAGTGTTATCTATCTGACGACCCACGAGCATGGATTTTATAAGAGCAGCAACGGAGGTGTGAGTTTCTATCCAATCAACACAGGCTTGGCAGATCTTTCGGGGCGCTCGTTTGCCATTGATAACGCTCATCCGGGATTGGTTTATGGGGGCGTCTGGCATGGAGATGGTGTTTATCGCACCTGGAATGGCGGGGCTTCGTGGGTGAAGAGCAGCACGGGTTTACCTATGGGGGTAAGGGTGATGAAAGTCACACTGGATCCCTTTGGCAGGCAGCAAAAGCGGGTTTTTAGCTGTACTTTTGGCAATGGGTTGTACAGCTCGGACGATTTTGCTGCCAGTTGGACATCACGGGGTCTGGCAGGACAGGAAATAAACGATTTCGTGATCGCGGATGGCACCCCACAACGTTGGTACGCTGCTACACAGAACAATGGCATCTTCCGCTCAAGCAGTTATGGCTCGAATTGGAAAAGTATCATGGCTGATCTGCGATTGACGGCTATCACCGGGTTGGCAGAACTGCCTGGTGAGGCGGAAGCCCTGGCAGGCGCTGTTTACGGACAGGGTGTGTTCAGGATCAGCGGATCTGGTGATGAGTGGGAGCCGATGAACCAGGGACTGACCAGCCTGGATGTGGTTTCACTGACGGTGGCTGGCGATCACCTGTATGCCATGGGGCGAGGGTGGATGGACGTTTGGGATGGGTTGATCTGGCAGCCAGTTGTTTTGCCTGAGGCTGGAACTGATACCGGGGAAGAATGGGTGAGAGAACGGATGTTACTGCCTGACGAGGCATTCAAAATTCAACCTGTAAACATGGTTCAGCCAACCAGCGTGGCTTGGCGGGATGGCGTCCTGCTTCTGGGGACAGCTGGCTCCGGTTTGTGGGCTTTAGAGGGGGATGAGTGGGAGCAGGTTGGGTTACAAAACCTGGTCATTGAGAGGATCGCGCAGACTCCTGAAGGCGATTTGAGTGTGTTTGCTTGTGAGAGTGATGGAAATTGTGATGTTTACTACCTCAGTTCTAAAGGTATAGACTCTGCACTGGTTTCTGAATCAGCAGTTTTATCTGGTTTGGGATTAAACAGCTTGCCAGAAGAGTTGGAAGATTTGAGTTTTGAAGATCTTACTTTTGCCCGCTCTAAATCAGATAGTTGCCTTTGGGCAGTGGGTAAGCAAAACAAAGTTTGGATTTCAAAGGATTGTGGAGAAAGCTTGAGTGCGTATAGCCTTGATTGGACAATCCAGGCACTGGCATTTGATCCACTGAACGCGGATAATTTATTGGTAGGCACGAGAGAATCGGGCGCCTTCAAGATACAAGTTCCAAGGTGACATGCTTAGGGCAATTGCATCAATTAATTGTGATCAAAAACAACCTGTTTAGAAAAGACATATCCCAGAATAGACCCACCCCTCCCTCCAAGGGTAAATTTCACAAAAAGGTCCATATCTACTCGACACAAGAAGGCTAACACGCCTGTTTACACCTTGAAAGCCCACCACCATTGTCCCCACCCTAACATTCGGCGGGACGCAAGCAGTCTCTCGAGGAGTTATTAAGTATCACAAGAACCTGCAGTTGACTTTAAATACTCACAAATTTAGGTAGATTAATACGAGGCGATTGCATTCCCAAAATTTGGAAATTCTTTCATCACCTCGATTCGAACTGGGAGTTTGAGGGGGTGGGTCAGTTCCTGGGGTAGTGGCAGGTCAGTCTAGCCGAGTTTTCCGGAAACCAATCGGTAAACATCGGCGCCTAGTTTCGCGTTTATCCTCAGAACGATCTCGTTACAAACCTCTTCAAAATTGTGATCAATGTCATGGTTCGTGAATCTGATCACGTCTACGCCTATTGATCCAAGATATTTGGTACGCGTTTGGTCACTTTCCTGTTTTTGTTGTTCGAGTTGTTGACCACCGTCTATTTCAATGACAAGTTTGGCTTTATGACAATAAAAATCGACAATGTAGGGGCCAATGGTTTTCTGTCTGTGAAATCTGAGAGGGAATTTTGAGAGGAACAGGTACCAGAGTTTTCTTTCTTGTGGAGTTACGTTGTTTCGCAGGTTTCGGGCAAGCTGAATCATGGGTGAAGGGGACATGAGATCATTTTATCAAAGGAATTTTCCTGAGATGAGCAATTGCGGATGACCCAACTTTATGACTCAAAAAGAACCCACTCCCTTCGTCCCCCTCCCTGCGCTTCGCTGGAGGGGGTGAATATCACTAAATGAACCACCACCTGACAAAAATGACCCACCCCCTTTGTCCCCCTCCCTGCGCTTCGCTGGAGGGGTGAAGTACACGAAAAGATTCACACCTGACTGACACAAACTGACCAAGTCTTGAGTGGCAAAAAAATACCCACCCCGGTTTTCCCCGGTTTACACATCGCTCTGCTGGAGGGGGTAAGTATTTTGCCGCAGATATCGTTAGATTCGCATATTTTTAAACATCTGGATGTGGAAAGATTAACAAGCAGCAATTGACATGAATACTTGTTACTATTATTAATACCGGGCGGGTGTTGTAATACAATAATGCCTGGAGAGGTATCGTGATCATCGTAATGTCGGATTTACATTTTGCGGACAGTAGTTTTCTGTCTATTGGGGAACAACATTTCAATCACAATCTTCCTCCCGAGGTATACCGCGCTTTTTTCAACGAGATTGGCGAGTTCATCCGGCACGACAACATAAAGGATATTGACCTGGTGCTGGCGGGCGATATCTTTGAGATCACCCGTTCAGCCCTGTGGTTGAAAGACAGCCTGCGACCTTACGCGCACAATGACCAGGTAACGGAAGGCAGCGCGTTGGAAGCACGCATCAGCGAGATCATGGATGCGATTGCCACTGATCAACGCGTGTCAGCGACGCTGGATCTGTTTCGAAACCTTTCAACCCAGCTGCGGCGACCCGTCCGGATCCACTACATACCCGGAAATCACGATCGGCTTTTGAACGCGAGCCAGCGCGTCCGCAACCGCACCCGCAGTTTCCTGGGCATAGAGCCTTCCGACCTGGCATTTGACAACCAGTATCTACACCAGGCAAATGGAGAAACGAAGCTGCTGATCCGTCACGGCCACGAGTACGACCCGGCAAATTTCGGGGTGGACGTCAGTAAATGGCTGGTGATACCGACACTGATCGATAAAAGTTTCTACGACAGACCTTCGTTTGGGGATATCGTCACGTCTGAAATCGCAGCGAAACTGCCGATTCTCTTCAAACAGTACTACACAGAGGAAAGCATCCTGGAAGACGAGGATCTTTCGGTGATGTTCCAGAGGTTGATTGATTTTGATAACGTGCGTCCTGCAAACGCACTGATCAACTTTTTGTTTTCCACGCCTGGGCTCACGATGAGGGAAGTCTGGCGTTTGATCGAGCCGGTCTTTGTGAAAATGCTTGACGACCTGGCGCTTGCTCCTGAAATCAGGAGGCAGATGATTGCGTTTGGCGGATTGGCTGGCTTTTCTTCCGCCAGCCTGAAAGCCTTACTCAAAACACGACTTTGGCGAAGAGGATTGCCCTTTTGTATGGTGAAGACCTTGCTGGCTCCCATTTCGCGCCGGTCGAAAATTGGCGATCAATCGAACATTATTCTGAAGGAAGAGTGTCTGCGAGAGGCTAATTCAGCGATCCGCTGCATTGTTTCGGGGCATACACATAATCCTTTGGTGCAATTGATGAAGGTGGAGAAGGGGGTTGAGACCTATTACATCAACTCGGGCACGTTCCGAAACGTAATCACGACTACACCCAGTTTACGCGACTTTGGGCGGCTGCGGTCCAAAGCCAGGGTATTAATCTTCAAACACGGTGAACACAACCCGGAATACAACCGGGAAACCGGCTGGTCTTTCGACTTTACCACCCGGTTTGGCTTTGGAGCCATGCCACCAGAGCAAAACGACTTACCCCAGCGTAATTGAATCGGTCAACTGCAGGGCGCGCTCGAAGTCCTTTCGGCGGACGTAAATGACATAGGAGAACGATAGCAATTTCATTCGTTTACTCGATTAACTGGGAAGGCGTTTTATTCGATTTCTTTTTTAAGTTTTGCCTTCGCCAGCAAATTTCCACGTAAAGCGTCGATCAGGTCCACACGACGTAAGGCACGCTTTCGGTCAATCTCGATCGACTTGGCTTTGTCATCCGAGACCTTACGCAAGGCTTCAATCCAGGATGCGCTGGAGACTTCAGTATGGTTCACGCGCCAGCGTTCCACTTTGACGGGCAGTTGATCTGCGTTGGTCAGGCGTTTGAGTTTGCGCTGAAGCGTCATGCCCTGCGAGACGAATTCAAAGGGCTCTTCTGTATATTCAGACTTGACAGGGCAGACTTCCATGCAGGCGCCGCACTTGATGCAGTAGTAATCCGCCAAAACCAGTTGACCAGAATCGTCAATGTGGAGGGCACGGGTGGGGCAGATATCGGCGCACGCCAGGCAGCCTTCCACGCAGCGTTCGCGATGCAGTTCGACCGAACCAACCCAAGCCTGCCGGACTTCAAAAGCACCCTTACTGGCAACCTCACACTGGCGGCAGTGGATGCAGTTGTCAAAGTCAATGCGCATGGTGTCGCGGACTTCATCATAGCTGATAACGCCGGTGGGGCAGTTGTCAATCAGGAATTCCTTGAGGGAAAAGTCAAATTTTTCCTTGCGGAAAATGGTCTTGGTAATGAATTCGGGATAAGCGCCGTAATCAATCACAGGGATTTCCTGTTTTCCGTTAATGGTGAGGGAGATGGCATGGGTAGGGCACGAGACAACACACGTGCCGCAGTTGACGCACTTCTTTTCGTCCACGTCTACCGAGGAGCGTTTGACAATGCGCCCGCCGTGCAGTTCGGCTTCCACATGGGTGAGGGCACCTTTGGGGCAAACGATAGGACCGATCTGGCAGCCAACGCAGCGATCAAGATCCCAACGCATCAGGTAATTGCGGGTGACCATTGGGCGCGCGATGGTCATTTCGTGTTCGGTTTTGGTTTTCTTTGGAATACCGCGACTCATGTTTCTCCTAAAGGTCTGCCGGCAGGGCGTTGAGCTCAGCCAGGCTGAAGACCGGACCGTCTTTGCAGATATATTTTGGACCAAGATTGCAGCGACCGCACTTGCCGAGGCCGCATTTCATGCGCTTTTCGAGCGAAGTGAAGATCGTTTCGGGGCTGAAACCCAACTCAACCAGCGCGGGCAGGGTGAACTTGGTCATAATAGGCGGACCACAAACCACTGCAACACTGTTCACTGGCGAAGGTCTGACCTCCTTGACCACATCCGGAACGTAGCCGACATGGTGAAGCCAATCCTGCTCGGGAACATCAATGGCTTGATGCACTTCCATGTCATCACGCTGATGCCAGGCGGCAATATCCTGCTTGTACATGCACAAACCGGAGGTGCGTGTGCCATAAATGACAGTCAGTTTGCCGTAGTCACCGCGATTAGAGGGATGGTGGAGGTGTTTGGTGAGGGCATAGAGGGTCGAGAAGGCGCAACCACCGCCAATAATGACCAGATTCTTGCCTTTCCAGCCTTCCAGGGGGAAACCGTTGCCGAGTGGTCCGCGCATGCCAATCGGGTCTCCTGGTTTGAGGGCATGCAGCGCAGTTGTGACAGAGCCCAATTTTTGAGCGGTAAAGCGCACAAAATCGCCTTCCCAGGCGGCACTGGCAACGCCAAGGGCAGACTCGCCCTTGCCGATGACGCTGAGCAGGCAAAACTGACCTGGGTTAAAGGCGGCGAAGAAATCACGTGCGTCCTGGGGATCGTCAAAACTTAACTCGAGGGTCTTGAGGGAGTGGTCGGTGGATTCGTAATACGCATGCAGAACGTGCATGGGGATGGGTAAATAGGGGCTTTGAGCCTGATCAGGCATGGGGCACCTCACTGGGAAGTTGATGGGCTTTGCGCAACATGGCGCGAATATCCAGACCGACCGGGCAGTAGCGCACACAGCGACCGCAGCCGGTGCAGCCGATCTGGTTGATTTGATCCACCCAGTAACTGTATTTGTGACTCAGGCGCTGGCGGGTGCGTTCCACGCGGCTGGGGCGCGGGTTGTGTCCGGAGGCTTCGAGCGAATAAGTGCGGAACATGCAGGTGTCCCAGTTGCGCACGCGTTCGCCACGGTGGGCTTCATCGACGATGTCGAAGCAGAAACAGGTGGGGCAGAGGAAGGTACAAACGCCGCAGCCCAGGCAGGAGCGTGAAACTTCCTCCCAATAGGGACTGGTGAAGTTCTGATCGAGCTTCTGCTTGAGACCATCGGTTTCAAAGGCTATGGGCATGCGGTCTGCCGCGGATTGCTGAAGCTGGCTGGCATGGGTGTTTTGATCTTCTGAGGAGGGCTCGAGCTGCGTGAAGAGGCGTTCGCCTTTTTCTGTCAGGGTTTCCACCAGGAAGATCTCACCGAGGTCGGTGAGGATCGCGTCGAGACCGGTATGATTGAAGGGACCAGAGCCGACCGTGGTGCAGAAACCGGTCTGACAGGGCTCATGGCAGCCCAGTCCAACGATAACTGTAGCGTCGCGGCGGGCTTGCCAATGCGGATCCGTATAGCGTTCCTGCTCAAAAACCGTGTCCAGCATGGTCAAGGCGTGCGCGTCGCAGGGACGGACACCAAAAATGACGCGAGGAGCGGTCTCGGAGGGAATTTGTTCGTAACCGCCAAAGCGGGTGAACTTCAGCAAAGCTTCAGAAGTCGGCAAAAAGAGCGCTTTTGGTGGGATGCGCGTGTTGTGGGCATTGTTAAGAGCCAGTTCAAAGCCATCCTGCAGCGGCAGAAAATGGGTGATATTCTGCAGCGACTGCGGGGCATAGACTTCGTAATCCTGGCGCCAGGCATTCAGGACGATGTTCAGTTGGTCTTTTTTGAGGATCAGGTTCATGGTTGCTCTCCTCAAATCACAAAGCGGGACTTATCGTCCAGGGTGACGGTCGAGAATGGCGGTGGAGTGGTGGCATCAAGCCCGACTTCGAAGTTGTACTTACGGCGCATGTCGTCGTTGAGTTTCTCGGTCAAGTAAGTCATCTTGATGTCCATGGGGCAGGCACGTTCGCAGGCACCGCAACTGGTGCAGCGTCCGGTCTGATGGAAGGCGCGCACGATGTGCCAGCCCTGCATACCGGCGGGAGTGGTGCCGCTTTCGGTCCAGCGAGGGGAGATGTGATCCACGAAACACTCTTCACAGTAGCACATAGGGCAGGCTTCACGGCAGGCGTAGCAGCGGATGCAGCGTTCGGATTCCTGGCGGAACCAGGCGTGACGCTCTTCGAGGGACAGGTCTGCGAAAGCCGCGACTTTGTCGCGAGCCAGGGCAGAATCGCCTTCGGGCAGGAGTTCGCCGATGACAACATCAGCCGAAACGGGGTTCGGATGAATACAGCGAGCGCAACTTTCGTGCAGGAGGGTGTCTCTTTCGAGCGTGAAGTAACCAGCCTTCGATTCGATCAGCACGGTGTTGTCGCACTGCTCAAAGACGCTGATCACTTCTTCACCGGTCTGGGCAACGATCTTACGCCAGTCGACGATCCCTTCACAGGGGACGCCGATCAGGTAGAGAGCTTCGCGAGGGTGCTGCCCTTCGAAAACCAGGGCGTTGACGGAGCGATTCTCACAGCCACGCACCAGCATGCCGATCTTTTGGCTCTTGGGGAAACGGGTGAGGTAAGTGGCGAGATTGTTCTGACAGAGAGCGTTGTAGACCAACTCGTCGACATCGGCAGCCGTTTTGAAGAAGGCGGGCTGTGGATGCAGGAGGGTATCGCCGGCTCTGAAACCGATGACCATGTCCACGATGCCTTCGTTCAGAATACGTTTGGCTTCAGTTTTGAGGGTGTCGATATCAGGCATTGGCACCTCCAGCAGTCTCTTTCACGCGTGTGGCGAGATTGTGGACAGGTCCGAGGGCTGAAATCTGCGCTTCGAAGGCAGCCAGCTCCTTCTGGATAATGCCGCGATCCTGGAGATCCAGCCAAAGGAAGCGGACGCGATCCTGTTCGTAGCCGATGTGGTTGAGATAATCGGAAAACTCTTCCAGTTGGCGACGGGCTGCGATGTTGCCGGTTTTGAAGTGGCACTGCTCGGGCAGGCAGCCGCTGACCATGACGCCATCCGCACCGCCCTGAACCGCGTTCAGGAGGTAGAGCGGATTGATGCGACCGGTGCAAGGAACTTTGAAGAGGTGGATGTTTTCGGGCAGTTGATGATCAACCCAATCCTGGTCAGCCGGCGAAAAGAGACACCATTGGCATTGAAAAAGAACTAATCTCGGGGTCTCGCTCATGAGAATACCCTTTCTGTGTCAAGCCAGGACCAAAGTTTGTCGACCAATTCGGCATCGTTGTAGTCCTCGGACAGGCGGATGGAAGTAGACCGGCAAGCCGCGGTGCACATGCCGCAAGCCATGCATTTGCCTGCGTCCACCGAGGCGACCGTAATGGTGCCGCGGAAAGCCACGCGTTTTTCGACCAGGCTGATGGCTTCGTATGGGCAGACCTTGACGCACAAGCCGCAGGCAACGCAGGTGGATTCATCCACTTTGGCGACCTGGTAGGGGGTCTTTTTGCCAGTTTCGACTGCCAATGCTTTGACCGCGTTGATCACACCAGAAATGTGGATTTTTTGCGGGCAGGCGGGGTAACAGAGGTCACAAGCAGTGCAAAGCCAGGCGGTTTTATCGGCGAAAGCCACGTCATCCATGTTGAAGACTGCTTCACGGATAAGGCGGCGCGGGTTGTAGCTGCTCTCGAGTTTGGTTTGGATCATGCATTTGCTGGTGCAGGTGCCGCAAGAGTAGCACATCATCAGCATATCGCCGCCAGGAATGGCTTTGACGCGTTCGGAGAGGGCGTTTGGGTCAGTGAAACCGCTCATGCGACTGCCACCTTTCCAAGCATTTCATCGACGATGAAGTCCACCTGTACCATTGCCTTGGCCACACCAGGAACCTCACCCAGTTTGGTCAGCTTCTTCGCCATCTCAGGGCGCAGGCGCTCAATTTCGGCTTTCAGGACATCCTCAGGGATGGCATCGAGCGAGGCTTGCATCTCGTTGATAACGCGGGCGTATTTATCGCCTTCGGCAGCGCTGATCCACTCCACGCGGAAGCGACCGGGGCTCATTTGCATGCGTTCGAACATCTTCTCGAGACGCGCGGCACGCTTGGCGCCGGCGATCTGACCGGTGATGTAGTGGCAATCCTGCGGATGGCAGCCAGAGTAGAGGATGGCGCCAGCACCGAGGCGATAGGCTTCGTAGATCAGGTCGGCATCCATACGCGCCGAGCACATCACGCGCAGACCGCGTTCGTTGGCGCTGTATTCGAAGTGGGAGGTGCCGGCAAGATCCGCGCCGCCGTAGGAACACCACTGGCAGCGGAAAGCGAGAATTTTCTTCTCCGGTTCGATCGCTAAAAGCGTGCGGATCTGCGCCAGAACCTGGGCATCGGTGTAGTGGAGTTGGGTGATCGAGTCGTGGGGGCATTCGCCAACACAGGCACCACAGCCGTGGCATTTGGCGGTGATCACTTCCGCGGCGAGACCCTTGGTGTAATTGATGGCGCCGTAGGGGCAGGCACGGGCGCAAATGCCGCAAGCCTGACCTTTCGCGCTGACGCAGCGATCGGGCCAGACGACCGCCACGGTCGGTTCGATCTGCCAGCTGTCGGAGTGCAGGATGCGCGAGGCGCGGGAAGCAGCCGCGGAACCCTGGGCAACGCTGGCGGGAATATCTTTGGGACCCTGGCAGGCGCCGGCGAAGAAGATGCCGTCGGTGGGGCTGTCGATTGGGCGCAGTTTGGGGTGATATTCCATGAACCAGCCTCCGGGAGACTGCGCCACGTTGAGCACGGAGCTCATGTGGTTCTGGTCTGGTTGGGGAACCGCAGCCTGGTTGAGCATGACCATGTCATACTCGCGTTCAATCACCTTGCCGAGGGTGATATCTTCCGATGAAATGAAGAGCTGATGCGTGTTGGGATCTTCGGTAATCTCGGAAGGGCGTCCCTGGATAAAGCGGATACCGGACTCACGGGCACGGTCGTAGAACTCTTCATATCCTTTCGAGGGGGTGCGAATATCGATGTAGTAGATCGATATTTCGGTGTTGGGGTGCATCTGCTTGAGGAGGAGAGCGTTTTTGATGGCGTACATGCAGCAGAAGTTCGAGCAACTCTGGTTGTAGCGCTTATCGCGGGAACCGACACAGTTGATAATGGCAATATGCCTGGGTTCTTTTCCGTCGCTGGGGCGGATCAGGGCTCCGTGGGTGGGACCGGCTGAGTTGTTCAGACGTTCCATCTCCATGGCGGTGATCACATTCGGGAAACGACCATAGCCGTACTCTGTCATGGGGGTGGGGTCAAAGTGCCCGAAACCAGTCGCGACGACAATGGCACCGATCTCCTGCTCCACCAGCTTATCTTCCATGCTGAAGTCAATGGCTTCGAGGGCGCCGCAAGCTTCCACGCATTTGTAGCAGTGGATGCAGGCGTCCATATCGATATTGTAGATCAGGGGTACTGCCTGGCTCATGGGGATGTAGGCAGCCTTGCGTGGGGCAAGGTTCATTTCAAAGTAGTTGGGGATTTCCACCGGGCAAGCCTTGGTGCAGGCACCGCAACCATTGCAGCGGTCCGCGCGTACGTATTTGGCTTTTTCCCGCAGGGTTACGACAAAATTGCCGACGTATCCTTCGACTTTTTCGACTTCTGTATAGGTCTTTACTTCGATCAGGGGCTGACGCGCCGCGTCAACCATTTTTGGTGCAAGAATTCATATACTGCAGTCCATCGTTGGAAAGGTCTTGTTGAGTTGCGCCATGACCCCTCCAATCGTTGGTTCTTTTTCCACCAGGGTGACCGGGATGTTCTGTTCAGCCAGGTCCAGGGCGGCGTTGATGCCAGCCACACCGCCGCCGATGACCATGGCGCGTTTGGTGACGGGCACCTTGATCATATTGAGCGGTGTCAGGAAGGAGGCTTTGGCGACTGCAGCGGCAGTGAGGTCCTTTGCTTTTTCAAGGGCGCCTTCGCGGTCGTGACCGTGAGCCCAGGTGCACTGCTCGCGGATGTTCGCCATTTCCATCAGGAAGGGGTTCAAGCCGGCTTCAGCCACACAACCGCGGAAGGTCGGCTCGTGCATGCGCACAGAACAGGCTGAAACTACGACGCGATTTAGTCCGTATTTGGCGATGTCCTCTTTGATCAGGCGCTGACCGCTATCGGCACAGGCGTACATGGTGTCGATCGAGCGGACAACACCAGGAAGTTTGCCCGCGAAATCGACAACTTCCTCAGGGGGAATGACACCGGCGATGTTGCTGCCGCAATGGCAGACGTAAACGCCAATGCGCGGCTCATCCTGGGGGAAGTCCGCGGCATGGCTTTTGGTGATGGGATCTTCACTCATTCGGGTTCCGTAGCTTTCTGAGGAATGTCAAGCGATTCAGCGATGAGGGCACGGCGAGTTTTTTGAGCACGTTGATCGGGAGTGGTCAGTGAGAGCGCTTCTTTGGGGCACCATTTCACACACTGAGGACCTTCCGGATCGTCCTTGCACTGATCACAGATCTCTGCCAGGGTGGTTTGGGGGTTGATGGAGATCGCGCCGAAATCGCAGGCTTCAATACACCAGGCACAGCCGTCACACTTGGTAGCATTGATATCAATAATACCGGTGATGGGATCCTGGGTAAGAGCGTCGCGCGGGCAGACGATCACACAGGGAGCATTTTCGCAAGTGCGGCAGGCGATGGCGGTGATGAGGACTTCATCAACGCGGACAGTGCGAATGCGACTGCGATAAGAGTTGTATTCCCCGGTTTTTGAGAATGAACACACATACTCGCACAGTTGACAGCCTACGCAAAGGTTGGGATCGCAATCAATATAAGCATATTTTGAAGTACTGGTTGCCATAAGCTCCTCGTTATACTCCGATTTCTTCCGCCACGTCCGGCATGCCGAGTTTGATCAATAATTCCTTGGGGATCAAACCTTCCTCAGTCCAGCCTTTGGCTTGGTAATATAGTTTTTTCATGTACTCAAGTTCTTCATCGGTCACGACAGTATTTGCGCCAGGGCCCTTGGTGAAGGGATCGTGCTTCCAGCGCCAGGGCAGATCATCATCTTTTTCGGTCCAGCCTTCGCGGATATTAAAGGCTTTTTTGATAGTATGTGCCCGGACACCAATCAGGTCGACGTCATCGTAGCCAAAATTCCAACCGGTGGTGGCGTTGATCAAGTTGGCGATGGCAGGCCAGGCGCCGGCACGGTCGGCTTTACCGGTGAAACAGCGGCGGATGAACTTGCAGAGCGGCAAAGTGTCGTAGACGGCAGCGTATTCTTCCGAGTCAGCAGCAACGCGTCCGCGGGTCTCGTCGACGGTCAGGCGATTGGTTTCGCCCTTCATGTCGGGGTCATAGGCAGCAGAACGGTTGTGGCAGCCGCCGCGGGTGCCGGTGGCAAGCCCGAGGGCGAAGGTTTTAAGCGAACGCGCGTCATAGCCAGCAGATTCAAGACCCTTTGTGTTGACCGCCCATTTGAAGCTTTCGGTGCCGCGTTCCTGATCGATAGTGCGGCTCGCGATGCGGGTTCCCTGGGCAAGCAGTTTTCCAATGCCTTCCTGGTCGCGGATCATCTCGGCTACGGCAACAGCAGCGTCGCCATTGCCGAAATTCAGTTCGAGACCTTCAGGATGGGCTTTGCTGGCGAAATCTTCCTTCTTGAGAACGCCTTTCTCGTAGCATTCCATTGCCCAGCCAATCGTGACGCCCATGGTGATGCTATCCATGCCATCATGATCGGAGATGGTGATCAGTTTGATAGCAGCCCGAATATCTGAGATGCCCAAGTTGGAGCTGTTGGCGAAGAGGCTTTCGTATTCGATGCCTGTCATCGCGCCGGCGAACGGTCCGGTTTTGACCATGGACATCTGCTCGCAGGCGATAGGGCATTGGGCACAGGCAATCACCTTGACCTTGTGGTGCTTATCGAGGTATTCGCCGCTGATCAGCTCGGCATCCTCAAAGACACCTTCCTGGAAGTTGCGGGTAGGCAGCACGCCCAGTTTGTTGGTGTTGAGCAGACCGGTGGAGGTGCCGTAAATGCGGTATTTTTCCGTATCCTTGCCCTGGGCGCTCTTGGAGATGTCGTAAGAGAGTTGATTGAGGGTTTTGGGGTCGAAGACTTTGACGCCATGGGTGCCCCGAACGGAAACGGCTTTCAGTTTCTTGTGCCCCCAAACCATGCCGTGACCAGTGCGTCCAGCCTGGCGGCCGTCGTTGGTGACGTTGGCATAACGGACAAGGTTTTCACCGCAAGGTCCGATGGTGCAGGAGCGGACCTGTTCGTCGCCGAGTTTTTCGCGGATGGCTTCTTCGGTTTCGAAGGTGCCCTTGCCGAGCAGGTAGGTGGCATCGTTGAACTGCACGCGGTCATCATCGATGAAAAGGTGAGTCCAGCGATCGCAACTATTATGCAGCACCAAACCATCCCAGCCAGCGCGTTTAAGGGCAATGGAGAACCAGCTGCCGGAGAGGCTGTCGCCGATGAAGCCGGTCAGGGGTGATTTGGAAGCCAGCCCGAACTTGCCGCCGACAGGCACTGGTGTGCCAGTGAAGATGCCGTTGGCGAAGCAGATGGGGTTGCCATCGTCGAGGGGGTCACAGCCGGGAACAATATTTTCCCAGAGCAGGCGTGAAGCCATAGAGACACCGCCGATGTAGATCTTGTACCATTCCTCAGGCTTGGTTTCGACCCAATTCTTTTTCGTTTTCAGGTCAATATGAAGGATTTTTCCACTGTATCCGTACATGCTTACTCCTGTATGTAGTCAAATTGGAATAGACAACGCAATATCTCTGACATTTCAGATACGATACGGTATAGGTAATTCACAGTAAAGAAGTATAACTTAATCTGGAAAATGTGTAAGAAATCGAATCCGGGCAAGTGAGGAGGGAAATGAGGTGGAGAATGATGAATTGTTTACAAGGTAAGCTCAATAATTGAATATTATTATCGAGTAGTAGGTCAAAATTGAGGAAGTAATTGTTTTTAAGTTTGTGGGAAATTACGTAGGTCGAACGAATTTCCAGCACAGCCATGTAATGAGACCGTCAGCAGATACGTATGGGCGACAGATCGAATGCGGTTTCACTCCGACAATGCGGGATTCTTGGCGGAGTGCGCAAAAGAGGCGCATTCCGCGCTTGGGTTGTATTTTGGCGGAGTGGCGAAAAGAACGCCATTCCGCCCTACGAGCTAATATGCGACAACGGGTTGTATTTTGGAGGAGTGGCGAAAAGAGCGTCATTCAGCCCTTGGGTTGTGTTTTGACGGAGTGGCGAAAAGAACGCCATTCCGCCCTACGGCAAATCGAAAATGATAAACTTGAACCATGCCAAACTACATCAGAAACCAGGTCTATGGTGGGATTTATTTTTTCACGCTTGTCACTTATAACCGGAGACCGTTCTTCTCCGAAAAGTCTTCGGCAGATATATTGCTAAATGCGATCAAACAGACCCAGAACCGAAATCCTTTTGATCTGATTGCATACTGTCTCCTATACGATCACCTGCATCTACTGATTGGTCTACCTTATGAAGATAACTCATTCTCTCAAAAGGTTCGAAGTATCAAACGAAGCACAACTTTGGGGATTCGGAAGTTGCTGGGAAAGCCAGGCTTAATCATTTGGCAGAATCGATTCTGGGAACACACGATTCGTGATGAAGAAGATTTTAAAAATCATCTTGACTATGTCCATTACAATCCGGTCAAACATGGATATGTAAACGATTACGCTGATTGGGCTTGGTCAAGCTATCATCAATGTTATATAGATGAACCTAAATTGGCTGGGATAGACCCTGAATCAATGGGGGAAAATAACCGTTGTTTTGGTGAATAATTCGTATTTCAAGGTCGGAATGCGACCGCCAATAAGTGATTTTCGGAGATAAGCCATTTGCGGGATCACTCCGACAATATGGGGTCCTTGGCGGAGTGGCGAAAAGAACGCCATTCCGCCCTACGAGCTAATATGCGATAACGGGTCGTGTTTTGGCGGAGTGCGCAAAAAAGGTGCATTCCGCCCTTGGGTTGTATTTTGGCGGAGTGGCGAAAAGAACGCCATTCCGCCCTTGGGTTGTGTTTTGGCGGAGTGGCAAAAGGAACGCCATTCCGCCCTACGAGCTAATATGCGATAACGGGTCGTGTTTTGGAGGAGTGCGCAAAAGAGGCGCAATCCGCACTTGGGTTGTATTTTGGCGGAGTGGCGAAAAGAACGCCATTCCGCCCTTGGGTTGTATTTTGGCGGAGTGGTGAAAAGAACACCATTCCGCCCTTGGGTTGTGTTTTGGCGGAGTGGCGAAAAGAACGCCATTCCGCCCTACGAGTTAATATGCGACAACGGGTGGTATTTTGGCGGAGTGAGCAAAAAAGGTGCATTCCGCCCTTGGGTTGTGTTTTGGCGGAGTGGTGAAAAGAACGCTATTCCGCCTTTGGGTTGTATTTTGGCGGAGTGGTGAAAAGAACACCATTCCGCCGTACGAGTTGTTTTTATCGCGACATGCTCAACTTCAACATTTCGCCCTTTTGATTGAAGGTTACGCGGGCGAAGTGGTTGTGGCTGTGCTGGCGGTATTCGTAGCTTTTCTTCAGAGTGACCACATAGCGCTGGCTTTGGCTGACGTAATCGAATTTCTCGCGGTGTGCCTGGACCATAGCTGGATCAAGCGTGAAGTTGGTCAGCTGTGGGTTGAGTGAGACGGTGGCGTCGTCCAGACCTGGAAGATAGCTGCTGATGACTTTGCGAACCTTATCAAGGATCTCAGTTGGCATTTCATTGGCAGCGACGATCAATTCCTCGCGGGAATCACTGATAGTCTTAAGTTCGGGCGTGGTGGTTGGGCGGATGGCAGGTTTGGTCACGTCCTTGATACTCGCGCTGGAAGCCAGCGGGTCGCCATAGATCACAAATGAGAGAATGGTTTTCTGGTCTTCCCCATCGAGGTAACCCTGATCCTCGGTCATCTTCCGGGCGAGGGCGAGCTTGGCGCGCATCAGGGCATAGCCAACCGCGACTTCTGCTTTCACATGCGTCCAGAAGTGGTAGGCGAGCAAGTCAGCAGCCACAAGGTTTTTACTAACAGAGCCATAAGCGATGACAGTGGAGCCGATGAACGCCCGGGTACCGCAAGCGAGAAAGTTTAGCGAAATGGCTTCGTTGACTTTCTTGTCGAGGATATTGGCGCCATAGCAAGCCTCACTCATGACAATCTCGGGGGAGGAGTTTTTGGGATTGAAGTTGCCAGGTTCCATCGCCACCGGGTATTCCGGATCACCGGAAGGTTTGGCAAGATCACGCTGACCGTACCACTCGGGCGAGTCCTTGAGCCCGTGAAGGTTGAAGTAGGCAAACTTGGGGTCAGGGATCTGCCCGTTGAGCAGGTTATTGTTGGTGGTTGGCGGTGAACTCAACAGGCGATCCGGACGGTCGATCATCGCAAAAACTTCTGAGGAAGCGGGCTTCCACACTTCAGCAGTGCAGCCGATGTTATCGGACTTTTGAAAGCGAACGTTGAAGGTTTGGAAGCGCTGAGCCAGGCTGCGCAGGAGATTAGCCAGGAGATTAGTTGAAATGCTCTTCTTGGACTTGACTTTGAGTTCGTATTCCTTGGTCAGGAAGCGAATTTGCTCGAGCAGATAGCCGGCATCCGTACCAGCTTCATCAGGGATGCGACCCACTGGCCACTGCTGGATGAAGTAATTCTCATCGAGGGTGGCGTAGGGATTATCCGAGGGAACGTTTACATCGGAATCATCCGTTGGGTTGGGCAGGATATGGAAGGGCACGATATCGTGCCCGCCGATGATCAGCAGCGCGCCGATCATCTCCCCGCGGGCAGCGAGTTTGACGTCCAAATCCGTGAGAGAAAGCTTAATCTTCCAGGCGTCACTGGCATGGATAGGCTCCAAGCCCAGTTCACGAGCGCTGGTTTCATCATCCGGGACGTAGACCAGGCTGTTCCAGCCCGGGAGGTCGACGATGTTGAGGCACAGTTTGCGCATCGATTCGATGACTACATCGGCAGTGTTTGCACCGTACTTTTTCTCAAGGTTTCCGCGGGAGGTCAGGATCACGTAACTCGGGAAACGACCGTCCGTGTTCAGTAGTTCGGATTTATTGATCTTGCGGGCGACCTTTTCGAACTCGGTCTGGATTTCGATCAGCGCGGTGATGGCAGCTTCGGACTCAGGCGAAATTGGCGTTCGTTGCGCAGCGTCAAGAGAATGGGATGCAGGCACTTCGTTGGTGTGGCCGGCAGGCAGGGGAGGCGTGGCGATTTCGCGCAGGAAGAACGAGCTGGTAGGCACCTCCGAGTAATCCACATCGCCTGATTCAGCCAGTTCGTCCACGAGATAATCCGGCAATTGGAGCGCCAGGGTGGGGTCGTTATCGATGATCTCCTCCGCGGTTTGTAGAGAAGCCTCTTTTCCAGCCGTATCCGGGGCGACAAAATCGGCATTGGAGAGCACATTCCAGCCCAAATCAGCAGCAACTGAAGCGGGTACGGGCAGATCGAGGTAGACCTTGAGATCTTCCGGCCAGAGGGGCTTGTAGCTGTGATTGGGACCGAGAAGGCGATTGATAACCTGTCCGCTGACATCATGCGCGGCACACCAGTGCATTTTTTCGACGCCGGAAGAATCACTTCCCTGTTGAATATCGGCTATCGCCGAGAGGACCTTGATTTGGATGCAATCCGCCCAGCGGCTGCCATAGATGCCCGCGAGGGTTTCAAGAAGGGTGATATTGCCCGTCTTATGGATGATCTGCATGTGGAATGCGGCAGGCAATGGGGAACGCGGGTTGTGGGCGAGGGATTCCAAGATTGCTTTTTCGGCACCAGTTAAATCACCGCTCTCCCAGGCATTTCGGGCGGAAATCAGACCATCGAGCCAGGAAGTTGGTGATTTTGCTTTTGAGGTGCTGCGCTGCAAGTAGAGCTGATTGGCATGGATTTCAGGGTTGCTTTCTCCGGTAAGCCTGTCCAGCAGGCTGGCGGCTTCCACGAATTCAGGGTCATATGCCAGGAGTTTGCCCAGGTTCTTGATTGCCATCTCGGTATCGCCAAGTTCTGCTAGCACGGAAGCGTAGATGAAGCTGATCAGAAGATCGCCAGGATAACTCGCCAGCCAAATAAGGGATGCCTGGCGGGCAAACTGAAATTCACGATTGCTGAGTGCGGTCTGAAGAAGGGTCAGAAACTTTCCGCGCCTGACGACCAGCACTTCATCACTTTTGCGGGCGTTGTATGGTCTCATCTTTTTGGAGTCTCCTGGAGGTTATTGACAATGTTTAAAGCCACCACGGCGGCAAGCTGCCGGCGGATGTTTTGGTCGGATGGTGAAAGCTGTGAAGCCTGGCGCAGCATGAATTCAGCATTGCGGTAATCGCGGCTTTCCTTATAAGCTGCCGCAGCCTGGAGGTAGGGTCTGGGATCGTTGCTGACCATGGCGATGGCTTTATGGTAGGTTTGGATGGCATTGGCGATCTCACGACGGTCCTGGTAGGTGAGCCCCATTTCGAGATAAGCTTCCATCAAGCCCGGCTGCAGTTCAATCGCCTTGGAGAGATGCGCCAGTGCCTGGTCCAGGTTTCCGCGAACGCGATCCACGGTGCCAAGGGCAACCAGGGTTTCCGGGTTGGATTGGTCCAGAATGAGACTGCGCTGCAAGGTCTGCTCAGCCTTCTCGATCTCGCCAATCTGGATCTGCTTCTGCGCGAGATTATTGAGGACGGAAACGTTTTCGGGATGGTTTTCAGCCAGTTTTTGCGATGCAAGAACAGCCTGCTGGGGATTACGGGCATGATCGAGCTCGATTTTCTGCAGCTCAAAGGGCACAGGATTTTCCACCACAGCCAGGGCAAAGTGGATCACCTGGCGCGCTTCTTCAGGCTTGTTGCTCTTGAGCAAGGATTTGACCTTCACGTGCCAGGCAGTTTCATTCTTTGGGTCTGCTTTGAGGATGGCATCCGCCTGCCGGATGGCTTCAGGCAGTTCCTGCCTGGCAAGCAGCGACTGAGCGATGCCTTCTTCGTAGAGAATATTTCCGGGGTCAAGCTGCGTGGCTTTACGCAGGCACTGGATGGCGATCTGGTGCTCACCGAGCTGCTGGTTGATGATGGCGAGGGAATGGAGCGCCTCCGGATTGGACGGGAAGAGATCGGTTGCCTTTCCGAAGTAATCCTTGGCAGCGTGGTAATCCTTTTCTAATAGTTTTACATCCCCGAGCATCTGCCAATACTGGGCGTCCTTGGGGGCGATGCGAATGGCTTCTTCGAGGTGCTTGGCAGCCTGGGGATATTGACCCGCATCCTGCCGCATGGTAGCGGCGATGGCGTGCCAATCGGGTTCATCCGGCCAGATAGCCAGGGCAGTCTCAAGCGCTTCCGCTGCCCGAAGGGGATCGTTGCGGGTGGAAATTGCCTGCAAGGCGTGCAAAACCGGGTTTTCAGGCTGGGATTCGAGCAATTTTGAAGCTGTTGATGCGGATGCTTCGGGATCTGCGTGAAGGTTTTGGACCGCGTGCTGGAAGCTGACATCTGCGTCCTTGCTGAAACCGGAAAGGATATCGATGACGGCGGTCTCGTCAACCAAGACGGAGAGAACCTGGGCGGCTTGTTTACCGTTTGTGATCAGCTTGTGCAGATCGTTCTCTTCCGACCAATGACCATTCTTAAGCGCCTGGTTGATCTTGAGTGTTGGCAGCAGTTCTGATGGGGAAATTGCACGCCCGGCAATCGAGATCTGTTCTTCGATAAGATCGAAATCAGAACGCTGCGGGTCGAAGGCGGAGGGGGCATGCGTGAGGATGTGCAAAAAGTGGGCGTTATTGGTCTGCCTGATCTTGTCCGTCAGATACTCTGAGAGCAGCTTATTCGCGATGGGGTTGATCTTTACGACTGAGAAGGCAGTTTCCAGCAGGCGGTCGGCTGTCTGCCAATTTGCCTGCTCCCAGGCGGCTTTGACCACCGCAAGGGCGTGCCAGATCCAGTTGAAATGGCGGGAAATGTCGAACGCCTGGACCTCCTGCTGGATCTCGAGTTCATCGAGCATCTCAACTGCTTCAGACAAAAGGGTGGCAGCTGACTTCGCGTTGCCGTTTTGATTGGCAAACAAACTTTGCAGCGACTTGGCAGTTGGGGAGGTGGTTTTATCAGAAAGGAAGTGCTCCCAAAGCAGGCGGGCTTTGGGCAGATCGTTATGGAGCAGTGCGTCGAGGGCAAGGATACTTGCCGTGGAAGTGGCTGTCTGAGTGCGGGTTTCCTGGGTGTTGAGGAAATCCAGCGCGTTCGCCAGGATTTCAGATTGATCCGCTGCCAGGGCAAGTTCGAGCTTGAGCACGAAGGCGCACTCGTTTGCTGGGTCAGCGTTTAGCGACAACGCTGTATGTTTCTGGGAACCCACCAGGTCGCCAATCACACGTTCGAGCTGAGCTGCCCGATAGTAAAGCCCGGCGCGATTGTAGGCGGGATAGTCCAGGCTTTGTTCAGCCGCATCTCCTGCGACGCTGCCGAGCGTTTCCGGCGCGAATTCCAACTTGTTGAGGATGTCGTCGAGAGCTTCGAGAGCAGGCAGGAATTGCCGGTTGGCTGCGAGCACGTCGGACTTTAGCATGGGAAAAGCAACATTGGACTGAAGAGCAGGCTCAAGGTCTTTTACGAGTTGAAGCGCTGCCGCGGCATCGCCAAGCTTGAGCACTGAGTAAACCAGGTCGCGACTTTCATCAAAATCCGGGAAGGGATTATCGGAAATGGCTTTCTTGATAATCCGGGAAGCTTCGTCCGGTTGGTCCATATGGAGGTAGAGGTTCGCCACGTTGACGTATTCCTCCGTGTCGATATCCTCCAGGGCGAGCATCTCGTTTAGAGTTGCTTTGGTATCTTCGATCTGGTTCAGGTTGACGTAAGTGCGAGCCAGCGTCAGATAAAGCGCTTTGTCATCCGGCCTGAGGTGGATGGTGTCTTTTAAGACCTGGGTAGCTTCGCGGGCATTATTGTGCTCGCTCATGAAATCGCTGTACCAAAGCACGTTTTCGATCTCTGTCGGGGCGATCTGCATCGCAGAACGTGCGGTTGCAAACCCCTCATCTTCAAGATTGGCTTCCATGAAAGCTTTCGCGAGGGCATGCCGGGTGGGCAGGTCATCGGGATCGATGAGGACGGCTTCCTGCAGGGATGCCAGGCTGATATCGGTCAGCCCAAGGGTAAGGGCGGTTTGGCCGGTTTGGAACTGGAGATGGTGATAAGCGCGTGGAGATCTGGCTTCAGGGTAGTCCAGGAGCTGGAGATAGTCCTGGTAGGCGGCTTCGTGCATGCCGAGCGTTGCCTTGAGGTCGGCTTGCAGTAAGCGCATATCGAACAATCCGTCGCGTTCCTGTTGACGTTCATCCATGATCGAGAGCAACTGGGACATCTCTTTGAGTTCCTGGGCTCCAGGTTTGAGGCCATGGCTGAAGCTTTTGATCAACAGCTCAGCGTAGGATTTCAGGGCTTTGTCCGAACGATTAGCCTGCCAGGCAAAGCGCAGAACGGGCTTTGCGCCGTTAAGATCGCCCATTGCTGCGAGAGTTTGCCCCAAAACCGAAGCTAATTCCGGGTCGGAGGTGTACTCCTTCTCAAGAGGGGCAATCGTGGTCCAGGCTTCATCGATGTAGCCGTGATTCAAATACGCCTGGGCGAGAGACTTCCGCACTGAAGCACTGGAGGGATCGAGCTGAAATGCCTGCCTGAGAACGCTGATGGCTTCGGTCGGCTGATCGTTGGCAAGGTAAAGCGCACCCAGGGCGCTCAGAATTTCCGGGTCATCCGGCGAAGCAGCTTTGGCTTTACGCAGAGCTTGCATGGCTTTATCTTCCTGCCCGAGGTTTGTCCAGATCCGGGCGAGGGAAAGCCAGCTGGCGGGTTTCTCCGGCGCGATGGCTGAAGCTCTTTGGAGGTACTGCATGGCTTCCGGGGTTCTGCCAGCGGCTATCAGGGCGTTGCAGAGCAGAACCAAGGCCTCACCGTCAAACTCATCCTTTTTTAGGAAAGCCTGGGAGATAGGGATTGCCTTATCAGCCTCGGAAGCCTTGATGGAGATCTCCGCATAGTTGAGCAAATCTGCGCGCGAAGGCTCGGTGGAGGCGTGGATCAGATCCTGGTAGATCCGCAGGGCGTTTTCCGGCTGCTGGGATTGGAGATAAAGCGAAGCGAGGTCTTTCTTGTTGGCTTGATTTTGAGGTTCGAACAAAGCCAGCAAGGCGCTGGACTCGATCGCTTCGTCGATGTTTGCCATGTGGCGGTCGATTAAACCGGAAAGTTTGATCGTTTCCAGGTCATTGGGGTTTTCAACCAGCGCTTTGCGGATAAAGTTACTGGCGGTTTGGTACTTCTTGTTTTCGAAGGCATAACGGGCAGCCTTAAGATTGTCTGATTCGGATGAAAAACGCGACTTCGCGGTTTGCAGGGTCTTTTTCTCGAGGGCTTTCTCGAGGGATTGGGTGCCCTGGGGATCAGCGGCGCTGATAAGAGGATATCGCAGGGCATAAAGCGCCCTGGTGGCGTCATCCGGGATCTCGGACAGGATCTCGTAGCCGTAATCGGGGTCATCATTTGCGATCAGAAACTCAGCGTACTCTTTTTTGTAGGCGGGATTATCCGGCTGGAGGCGCAAGATCTCCTCCCAGGTTTTGCGAGCTTCTTCCGGGTTGGAGGATTCAAGCTCGAGGGCAAGATCGCGCAAGACTTCTGCCTGCTGGCGGTTTAGCGCGTTGAAGGCATGGTCGATGGCGCGGGAGGCTTGCGCCGGCTGCCCGGCTATCTGGCTCAGGACTGCCTGCTCGCGGTAGGTTTCGACGTCTGAGCGGTCCAGGTTACGAGCCGTGGGGGCATCGGAGGATAGCGCTTGTGCCAGGAAACTGTTGGCGAGGAGTTTTATGAGCGATTCATCTTCTATGTTCTGCATGGCACGCAGGGTAGAAATCTGAAGCGCAACGGGGGCTTTTTGCAGCAGACGTTGATACGCCTGGTAACGCATGCCCTCATCCGCAGGACTGGCAGACACCTGGTGCACGATCAGCCTGCCAAGCGTCTCAGCGTGGTTGGAAGAGAGCTCGGATATGAGGTGCTCCATGGCTGTCTCAAAATCCGGAACAAGTTGGGGGAGGATCGCGAAAGCCGTCATCCAAACAGGAAGACGCCCTTTGCCGGAGAGCAGGTTTTCGGAGAGCTTTTTCCAGGAACCCTCGCTACGACGGAGTTCGCGCAAATGGAGGGCAAGCAATGCAGCATCAGGCAGGCTGGCGGGCTCGAGACCCGTCAGGCGGGTCATTTCGTACCCATTTGCAACCCGATCTACTATTTCTGCAGGGAGATCCAGGTTGAGATCAGTAAGGTCTTTTTCAGGTAAGGAGTGATCGAGAGAGAAAAGCGCGAGAACGCCAGGCTGCCAGCGGGAGAGGTCATCGGAAGCAAAGGTCAGCCATTGTTCCAGGTCAGGCGTACTTTCAAGAAAGTGCCACGCAAGCGGTTCAGCGCGAAACGCACTGACCACTTCACGTGCGGTTTGCGGATCGAAGCGGACCCGGATCTGATCGAGCAATCTCTCAATAGACATTGTCACTCCTCTCAAGCAGGTTAGGGCAGGGCTCCAATGAAGGGTTTCAGCATGTAATACGCGCCGGCGAACAACACCAGGCTCAGGAAGACGAAGAAAATGCCGATGCCGGTATTGGATTTGGCCAGGTCATTAAGAGAGCTGATGAGCAGGGAGGCGTTTCCGACCAGCCCAGATACGCCTTCGGTGATGCCTTTTTCAGCCAATTTGGTGGTCGATTCAGCAATAGCCTGGATCCCACGGCCAAGCGATTGCTTGACCAGGATGACGATGCTGAGGATCAAACAAAGAAAGCCTAATCCAAAAAGGACAACTGAAACAATCAAAAGGACCTGATCTCCGTTAGTTTGCATAAATAACCTCCGATGAAAAATACTTATCGGAGGTTATGTTGCAATTACTATGCCAAGCACATCAGTCGGAGTGCGGTAAAGGGCTATTTGACGATGTCTTTTGGCAAATGATTAAGATCAATTGTGGGCTCGTCGCAAAATAAAACTGCCCGTTCGATCGTGTTGCTTAACTCGCGAATATTGCCAGGCCAGTCGTAGTCGATCATAGCTTGCATGGCTGCAGGGGAAACATCCTGGATGTTGGACCCCAGGCGTTTGTTGAATTTTCGGACCATATAGCCGACCAGATCAGGAATATCCTGGCGCCGCTCTGCCAGGGAGGGCAGATCCAGGTCCACAACCTTCAAGCGATAATAGAGGTCCTCCCTGAATTCATGCCGTGCGATCATTTCCTTGAGGTCACGGTTTGAGGCGGCGATGACCTGCACGTCCACGCGGATAAGGTTCGTACCGCCAACGCGTCTGAATGCCCGTTCTTCAAGCGCTCGCAGGAACTTCGCCTGGAGATCCACAGGCATGGAAGATATTTCATCGAGGAAGAGAATGCCTCCGTCAGCAATTTCCATCAAGCCATTTCGGCGGCTGGTTGCGCCGGTGAAGGAGCCGGCTTCGTGCCCGAACAATTCGGATTCAAACATGGTGGGTTGGATGGCAGGGCAGTTGATGTCGATGAAGGGTTTTCCGGAACGGGGACCATTGCGGTGGATATACTGCGCAAGGACTTCCTTACCGGTGCCGGTGGGACCTGTGATGAGAACCGAAACGGATGTTTCCGAAGCGCGACCTGCCAGCTCAAGGATGTGTTTCATTTCAGGTGTGTCGCCGACGATGAATTCATCCAGGTTGCCCTTGTTGCTGCGCAAATGCGCCAATTCGCGACGCATGGAAATGACTTCTGCAGCCCGATTGACCGATTTCTCCAGATCAAGCAGGTTGAGCGGTTTCTCCATGAAATCCTGCGCGCCATTTTTCATGGCTTCGACAGCCATGGAAACTTCGCCGTGGGCGGTCATGATGATCACCTGGGGACGAATGGGCAGGCGGGATGTTTCTGTGAGCAGATGGGGTCCGTAACCATCTGGCAGACGCACGTCGAGGATGATGATGTCCGCGACACCCTTTGAGATGACAGCCCGGGCGTCTGAGAGGGTGCCTGCTTCGAGGACTTCGTAACCTTTCGAACGCAAAAACTCGGAAACAACCATGCGGGCGGTTTCTTCATCATCAACGACTAATACTGTAGCTGCCATCTAACTCCTCATGTCGCTTTCAGCAGGAGGACATGGAACATGGTTCCACCTGGAAAGCTTTCGACAAAGATATTTCCTTTATGCGCCGTCACGATACGGCGCGAGATAGCCAATCCCAAACCAGTGCCTTTTGCCTTGGTAGTCAGGAAAGGTTCAAAAACGTGTTTAATGATATCTTCCGGGATGCCTGGTCCTGAATCTGCAACGATGATCTCGTATTGGGGGGGATTGGTTTCAGGGGAAACCGGATGAATTTTAATGTTCAGACTGCCGCCTTCATTTTCCATTGCTTGGATGGCGTTGCTGATCAGGTTTACAAAAACCTGCTCTATCGCACGGGCATCTGCCAGCACCATCGGGTTGGTTGGCTGCTGCTCAAGATTGTAATTGATATTCAGTTTAACCATTCTTGGTGCCCAACGATCCAGGATGGAATTGATCAAGCTTGCAAGGTCAAGCGGAGCGAAATTGTATTCCACCGGTTTTGAAAAAGTAAGGGTCGAGTCCATCAAGTGGGTCAGGCGCAGGCAGTCGTTCTGAAGGCGCGAGACAAGGTTGGCGTGGGGGTCATCCGATTTCATGGTGAGTCCCATTAACTGTAAACCGGTGGAAATGCTGTTGATCGGGTTTTTCACTTCGTGGGCGAAAATCGCGGAGACTTCTCCGAGGAAGGCTCTTTGTTCAAGCTGCTGGGAGTGGGCACGGATCTGCTCCGTCTGGCTGACATCGCGCAGGATCAGGACGATACTGCGGACCTTGTCTTTCTCGACCACCGGAATGCAGAGCACTTGCGCCATGAAGGAACCACCAGAGCGGTTATTAAGGCTGAAATTGTTGCCTACCAGGGTGCTGATGCCTTGTTGGGCGGATTTGTATAAGGCTGAGAGGGTCTCGTTGCCGATCAGGACCATGTCTGCTTTTTGGCGGAAGACTTCCTTGCTGGCATACCCAAGCAGGAATTCAGCCGCGGGATTCATCTCGGCAATGCGGAGATCGGGTGTGAGGATGATAACTCCCTCCTCGAGGTTGTCGGTGATGGCATGCTGGATTTGGACGACGTGGCGGATGTTCGTGAGAGTCCGCTGGGCGCTCTCGAGACTGTTGAGTCCCTGGATCGCTGAAGCGGCGTGGGCGGACATCAGCGCAAGATAGCGTAAGGTGTCATCATCGGGATAAGGCGTCTCACCGGCGGCAAGCATCAAGCCTTGTGGTATGCTGTTGTGGTGGAGGGGCAGCGTGAGCAGATAGTGGTAACCCTCCATCAGGGCGATCTCCTGCAGCACGTTCTGAGGTTCACGCGTTAACTTCCAGAGATGCAAGGCAGGCATGCTTTCCAGCAGTTCAAGATCAAGATGGACAGGAAAAGCCTCCGCCAGAGGGGAGGAGCTGTTGCGCTGAAGCTGCTTGTCATCGCGCGGATTGATGCGGTAGGAGAGTATCAGTTTTGGGTTAAGCATGCGCTGCATGATTTGATTGGCGGTTTGGAAAACTGCCTGCGAGGAGTTCTGGCTGCCAAGCGTGGTCAGAAGGGAGAAGTTGTCGAAGCGATATTCCTGTTCCAAAAGATCACGCCTGATCTCCAGCTCCGAATCCGGGGGTGAAAAAGTGAGCACAACTACCTGGTTGGTGAGGCTGATGGGCAGGATGCGCATGGTAGCGAGGATCAGGTCACCACTGGCAATCTGCAGGCGCACCGGACGGCTTTGGTCGCCGGTTGGGTTGGTGTCCGGGTCGCCTGGGATCAGAGAATAGAGTGATAGTTCCTTGAGGGTTTCGAGCTTGTAGGCGGTCAGATCGAAGAATTTGCGATTGGCACTCAGGATCTTGTCTTCGTTACGACGATAGACAAGCGCAGCAGCGGGAATCATCTCGAGGATCAGAGAACGATCCAAAAGGGTGAAATCCTGGTGGGAATCACCCGATGATTTTAGAGTTTGCTGGTCGTGTGAAGCAGGGACCATACTACCTGGTTTTACTTTGACGGAGATTTCCGGGCAAAATGCCTTCCATCGAGCGGTACTTGGCAACCGTACGGCGGGCAATTTTGATGCCTTGTTCTTTGAGCATCCCCTGGATCTCGGAGTCGCTGAGGGGATGATCTTCTTGCTCGATCATCTGCTTGATCAGGGTGCGGTGAGCCAGGCTGCGATCGAAAAAGATTGCAAGCGGGACGATCTTCTTGTTGGGGAGTTGAACCGTTTTGTTTGAAACCGCGCGGGAAATGGTGGATTCGTGCATATCAAGCATGCCTGCGATTTCGGCACGGGTGAGGGAATTCATTTGGAGATCGCCCTGGAGGATGTAATCTTTCTGGATCACAACCAGTTTTTCAAGGAGCAGTTTTAGCGCGTTCGACCGCTGCTGAATGCATTTGATGAGCAAATTGGCTTTTTCAATGTCACTGCGCCATTCCTCGGTTTTGTCCTGGTCCATCTGCTTCAAGGAGGATTTGAAGAGTGGATTTACGCGCAGAGTACCGCGAATTGGGAGGATGATCTCGACAACCAGCGGGTTGGCAGGGTTTTCATTGAGATGATAGATAAGGATATCTGGCTGGTGGAAGACCTGCGAGTCGTCGCTGTTGGGGTTGCGGACGTCTCCCCAGTGGGCACGGGCTGGGAATGGATTGAGATTCTCGCTGATGAAAGTCGCAATTTTCTGGATCTGCTGGGAGCTCGTTCCCAAGGCTCGGGCGATTTCGGAATAGTGGTGTTGACTCATCTGGTGAAGATACGCAGACACGACCTCGCGGGTCAGGGCTGGCACACTCATGGTTTCAGAGAGAACATCAACCTGCGCGAGCATGGCTTCGACCGGATTGGCTGAACAGACCCCGACCGGATCATACCGTTTGAGCTTTTCGATCAGGGCAGTGATCTCTGAAGGCAGGCGATGATGATAACGGGCGACTTCGAGGGCGGTGGTCGTGAGGAAGCCATCTTCGTCAAGATGGGTGAGGATGTAAGCTGCTACTACGCGGTCGTCGGTGGGCAGGTCTGCCGCTGCCTGGCGCAGAACGTAACTGGGGAGATCGATCGATTCTGAAACGAAAGGTTCCTCGGGCACTTCGCCAGTGCTGGAAGCTGAGCCTGTGTAAAAATCTTCGCGAGGGGAGATAAAAACGATCGGATCCTGCGACTCTACAGAAGCAGGCTGACTGCAGATGGGGCAGGGTCCCCGAGGAGGAAGGGGGCGCTTGCACATCGGGCAGGTGCGCTGTTCTATTAATTCCAAGGCGGGATTGGATGCGAGCTCCGAATCAATCTTTTGCTGCAATTCGCCCAGGGTCAGGCCGAGCAGAGTCATTGTCTGAGCCAGGTGCGCCGACATGGAGGTGGTGGTCTGTTGACTTGGGAGTATCAGCATTTTTGCCCTTCCGCAGACAGATCAGATCTGCCAGTTCTCTTGATGCAAGAAGTATACCAAAGCTTTTAAAAGCCTGCTCATAGAATACAGGAGTTGCTGTCGTTGATCGGCTGGAGAGAAGTGGCACTTTTGTGCCCGGGTGGCTTATAATCAAGAAAAAAGCAGAAGGATTAACGAGCGAAATGATCAAACCGTCAAAAACTGTAGCGAATCTCAAACCATACTTTTTTGCTGGCTTAAAGGGCGTGCTGGCAGATCTGGCTGAGCAAGGCGTGGATGTGATCCGGTTGGACATGGGTTCGCCTGATCTACCGCCTGCAGATTTCATCATTGACAAGCTGGTTGAATCAGCTCGGAATCCGAAGAAACATGGCTACGCACCAGCCGGGGGCACCCCAGCTTTTCTAAAAGCCGTCAGCACATACTACAAACGGCGTTTTAATGTAGATATCAATCCTGCTACTGAAGCTTTGGGCTTGATCGGTTCAAAGGAAGGCTTGTTTAACCTCAACCACACCCTGCTTGATCCGGGTGACATGGTGCTTTTGCCGGATCCGTACTATCCGGTTTACCTGGCTGGCGCTGAACTGGCAGGCGCCCGCTATCACTTTATGCCCTTGTTGAAGAAGAATAACTTCTTGCCGGATTTTGATGCCATCCCCGCGGATGTTGCCCGGGAAGCCAAGATCATGTGGCTCAATTACCCCAACAATCCGACCGGCGCTACTGCAGGTTTGGATTTTTTTGCCAAAGCGGTTGCGTATGCCCGGAAATACGACATTCTGATCGCCCACGACGCCCCTTATTGTGATCTGGCTTTTGGCGATTACGTTCCGCCGAGTATTTTTGAGGTGGAAGGCGCCAAGGATGTGGCTGTGGAGTTTAACTCCCTTTCGAAAACCTATAACATGGCAGGCTGGCGGATTGGTATGGCAGTTGGTAACGCGGAAATCATCCGATTACTGGCTAACTACAAAAGCCAGATCGATTCATCAATTTTTGCCCCCATCCAGGATGCAGCGGTGGTTGCCCTGACCTCGGACCAGGCGTGGCTGCAGAGCCGCAATAAGATCTATGAAGCCCGCCGTGACGTGGTCTACGAAGGTTTGGTTGATGCCGGCTTTGAAGTGGACCTGCCGGAAGCAGCGCTGTATCTTTGGGCTAAGTTACCTGAAGGCTTTACAGATCCGGTGAAGTTCTGCGCGGATCTGCTGCAGGATACCGGTGTGAGCATCACGCCGGGCGTGATCTATGGACCCAGCGGGGCGGATTACATTCGCATTTCGATTGTGATCCCCACTGACCGAATTGCAGAAGCCATGCGAAGAATAAAGGATTGGGTTGAAAGACATCGTTAAAAACCAGGAAAATGAACAAATGGAACCCGAAGCTGCACCAGAACCAGCCTTGATGGTGGGAGTGCAGCTTCGATCCGAGGTGGATCCAAAATTCACGTTGGATGATTCCCTGCGGGAACTCGAATTGCTGGCAGAAACTGCGGGACTTGAAATTGTGGGGGAGATCACCCAAAATTTGCCGACCCCCAATTCGCGGACCTATGTTGGCAGCGGCAAGCTCGAAGAGATCAAGCTGATGGCTGAGGAACTAGACGCAAAGATCATTCTCTTTGATGAAGAACTTTCTCCAAGGCACCAGCGTGAGCTTGAGAAGGAACTGGGAAACGGGAAGAGGGTGATCGACCGGACCGCTTTGATCCTGGACATCTTCGCGCAGCACGCCAACACACGTGAAGGCATGCTGCAGGTGGAGTTGGCGCAGTACCGCTACCGCTTGCCGCGTCTGACAGGCGCCTGGACGCACCTTGCCAGGCAGACGGGTGGGGCTTCGGGCAGAACTGGCGGAGTGGGGGGCGTTGGTCTGCGCGGACCTGGCGAAACCCAACTGGAAGTTGACCGGCGTGAGATCAAAAAGAAGATCACCAAGCTTGAAGATGACCTGGACAAGGTTCGCGAGCACCGCAACCGGTATCGTCAACAGAGAAGAAAATCCAACATCCCGGTTGTGGCATTAGTGGGTTACACCAACGCCGGCAAGTCTACGCTGCTCAATAAACTCACCAAGGCGGATATTTACGTTGCGGATCAACTTTTTGCCACGCTCGATCCAACCACCAGGCAGCTCGAGTTGCCTTCCGGCGAGACGGTTTTGCTGACCGATACGGTGGGTTTTATCCAGAAACTTCCCACCGACCTGGTGGCAGCCTTCCGCGCGACCCTGGAAGAAATCGTGGAAGCGGACCTGCTGATCCACGTGGTGGATGCCTCGCACAGGAACGCCCAATCCCAGAGACTGACCGTGCTAGAAACGCTGGACGAGATCGGGGCAGCCGAGATCCCGATCATGACAGTGTATAACAAGATCGACCTGTTGGATGCGGATGAGATCCTTGAACTAAAAAAAATTGCTGAACCAAATTCAGTTTTTATCAGTGCCCTGACTGAGGAAGGTTTGCCTGATCTGGCTGAAGCAATTTCGGTTGGAATCTATCAAACCTTCGTGCACGTTAAGGTTAAGCTGCCTTACGAAGAAGGCAGATTGGTTTCGATGATGCATGAGAAGGGACACGTGAAGGATATTCAACACCTGGAGGACGGTATCCTGATCGATGGCATGCTGCCCAGGCAACTTCTCGCGTTTTTTGAAGCTTACAGAAAATAAAAAAGGCCAGGATTTCCTGGCCTAAAATTTGCGGTAAATCAGTGATTATTCGTTATCAGTGGTGAGAACTTCTCTACCCTGATAGAAACCGCACTTGGGGCAAACGCGATGGGGCAGACGAGGCTCACCGCAATTTGGGCAGACAACACTGTTGCGAGCTTTAAGAGCGTCATGAGCGCGACGGCGGTCCCGGCGACCGGAAGACAGTTTTCTTTTAGGTAATGGGGTCATCTTTACTCCTCACTGGACTAACAATTACATTAACCTGATTAGTATACCCATGAAAACCAGATCGGTCAAGGTTGAATTATCGATTTGTTGAATTGTCGATTTATTGATAGTCCTTGGAATTGGTGGTTTTAGTGCTAAGGCTGATTTTTGAAGAACTTTTTTCGAAATTGATTCGCAGAAGCAGAGTAAAATCCAGCCATGGAAAAGAAAAATGTTGTGATTCGGGGTGGAGGTGATCTGGCAAGCGGTGTGGCTGTTTGCCTCCACGAAGCGGGTTATAGTGTGGTGGTAACTGAACTTGCACAGCCATTGGTTGTTCGGCGTGCAGTTTCATTTGCGGAGGCAGTTTACGAGGGAAGTTGCACTGTGGAAGGGATCAGGGGCAGGAAGGCGGAAAGTACAGCGCAGGCTGTGAACATCCTTAAGGCAGGGGAGATCGCGGTTCTGGTGGATCCGGATTGTGAAAGTCTTCAGAGTCTTGAGCCAATCGCGATTGTGGACGGGCGAATGCTCAAACGCGAAGTAGCCAACGAATTCGGCGAGAGGTGGCAAGTGATTGGCTTGGGACCCGGTTTTGTGGCAGGTGTGAACTGCTCGGCAGCAATTGAGACAAACCGGGGACCTGATCTAGGAAGGATTATCCACGAAGGCAGCCCTGAAGCTGACACAGGCCGACCTGCAAAGGTGATAGGGTACAGCCTTGAACGCGTAATTTATGCCTATCGGGAAGGTCACTTCAAAGCTTTTGTTGCCATCGGTGACATGGTTGAAGCCGGGCAGATTATTGCTGAAATTGAGGGAGAGCCTGTTTACAGCCGGATAAAGGGAGTTGTCCGCGGGATATTGCGGGATGGACTGATCGTCCAGGCAGGATTAAAGCTGGCAGATATCGATCCAACCTGTGAGAGGGCATATTGTTTCACCGTTTCAGACAAGGCGCGGAAAGTTGGCGCTGCCGTGGTGAAAGCACTGAATGAAACTGAGAATGCAGGATAGTATTGAAAATTATTGAAGCGTTGCGCATAGCAAAAGGTGAGGCAATTGCAATTGTTGGAGCAGGAGGCAAGACGAGCCTGATGTTTGCACTGGCTAATGCTGCACTGAAGCCAGTTTGCCTGACCACAACAACGAAAATTGAACGCAAGGAAGCCGAAGGAGACATCCATCACCTAATGTTTTCGGAATTCGAAATTCAGGGTGAAAATGCTTTTGATTACGCCAAAATAAACCTTGTTACAAACCCATTGGATAAGAACTCTCAAAAGTGGTCGGGATTATCCCTCAGACTGGCTGATCATCTGATTTCAACTTGCCAACTGAAGAGCGTCACTTGCCTGATCGAAGCGGATGGTGCCCGGCATTTATCCTTGAAAGCACCAGCAACATGGGAGCCAGTTATCCCAAAACTGGTAAATCGCGTGATTGTCGTTGTGGGGTTGAGCGTGATTGGGAAACCCCTCAATGCGCAAACTGTGTTTAGACCGGAACTATTCAGCATTCTGACTGGATTACCCCTTAGTGCTCCAATCCAGCTGGAGCACATCGTGTGCATGCTCAACCACCCTGAAGGAGGGTTGAAAGGCATACCTGCGAGCAGCAAAGCTGCCGTGGTGTTCAACCAGTCGGATGCATATTGCTTGAAACCCGGGGAGTTGGATTTGGTCTGTGGAGAGCTGCATGATCATTACTCCAACGCAATCCTCACCAGCCTGCGACTAGATTCGGAACATTGTGAAGTGATTTTTGATCGAAAATAACCGCCAGGAAATATATTTGAGGGTTTTCAATCAGCATTAGCCAGCATCGAGAAGCAAGCTGGATTCACGACGGTATCTACGAACCAATAAATTGAGTACAATACAAAACAATATGTTTAAGGTTATTTCACTTTCAGAAGCAAAAAGACTGGTCCAGAGCCAGTTTGGCGACTTAAGATTGCCTCGAGAAACAGCCGCGCTCGACAAGGCGGTGGGGCGTTTTCTGGCGGATGATATTCTGTCGGACGAATTTGTTCCGTCTTTTGACCGGTCCACTGTGGATGGATTTGCTGTGATCAGCCGGGATCTGCGCGGTTGCTCGGAGTCCATTCCAGCCATCCTCCGCAAAGCTGGAGAAAGCCGCATGGGCGAGATGCCTGCGTACACGCTCAAACCGGGCGAGTGTTTCTATGTGCCTACCGGCGGCGCCCTGCCCGAGGGCGCGGACGCGATGGTGATGATCGAATTCGTGGAAGACTTTGGCGCAGGTGAGTTTGCATTCGTCAAGCCAGTTCCGCCGCGTGCGAATATGATCTTCAAAGGGGAGGATTTGAAGCCGGGCGAGCTTATCCTGCCGCACGGCAAGCAGCTGAATCCTGCCGATATTGGCACGCTGGCTTCGATGGGACTGACAGAAATTCCGCTTTTCAGGCAGCCAAAGGTGGCAATCATCTCGACTGGTGATGAACTGGTCCCGGCTGGCAGTCCGTTGACACCCGGAAAAATCCGCGACGTGAACACACATATGCTGATGGCCCTTTTGCAGAAGTCCGGAGCCCTCGTACAACCTTACGACATTGTGCCGGATCAACGCGATCTTTTGAGGACTGCCATCCAAAACGGACTTTCCTCAGCCGATATCCTGCTGGTATCGGGCGGGACGTCGGTGGGCGAACACGACAATTTACCGATCTTAATCGAGGAATTGGGTCAGATTTTTGTGCACGGTATTGCCATTAAACCCGGAAAGCCGACCATTATCGGTAAGATTGAGGACAAACCGATCTTTGGCTTGCCCGGCAATCCAGTGGCAGCTTTCTTTATGTTCCATACCCTGGTGAAACCCCTGCTTTATTCCCTTTCCAACAGCCAGGTTGAACAAAATCCAATCCAGGCGCATCTCACCCGCGCTATTTCCTCCAATCACGGGCGGGAAGAAGTTGTCCTGGTGAGAGTTGAAGGCGATATGGCAACGCCTGTTCCATCAAAGTCAGGTCTGATCTCGACCGTTTCCAAGTCCAATGGTTACCTATTTGTGCCACGCGACACGGAAGGGCTGGCTCTGGGTGAACAAGTCACCATATTTCGATTGTGAGGTCTTATGGCGTTTATGTATTTGAGCAACATTCCTTTGAATGAGGCACGTGAGCAGTTCCTTTCTGCTTTAAGGACCAATGGATTGGCTTCAGAGAGCGAAACAGTGAAAACTGTGGATGCCAATCACCGCATTGCGGCGGAAGCCGTTTACGCAACTATCAGCGCTCCGCACTACAACTCCTGCGCCATGGATGGTATCGCATTGGATGCCAGCCTGACTTTTGATGCCACGGATACCCGCCCGGTACTATTAGGAGAAGGTCAGTTCCGTTGGGTTAACACTGGAGACCCACTGCCCGAAGGCTGTGACGCGGTTGTAATGGTCGAAGACGTGATCGAAGCTGAAGGCGGAGCTGTTCAGCTTTATGCAGCGGCAGTTCCCTGGCAGCACGTCCGCCAGATTGGCGAGGACATTGCCGAGGGCGATATGATCATCCCCAGTTATACCGAAATCACTCCCGCGATCCAGGGTGCCATGCTGGCTGCCGGGGTTCTGGAAATAAAAGTTATAAAAAAACCGCTGGTTGGGGTGATCCCGACTGGAAATGAACTGGTTTCACCCCAAACTGATCCCCAGCAAGGTGCAATCATCGAATTTAACTCGACTATTTTTAAAGGTATGCTTGAGGATTGGGGCTGCGATGTCAGGGTCTACCCGATCGTCCGGGATGAACCCGCGTTGGTAACAGAAGCGCTGCGCAAAGCGACCGAGGAGTGCGATTTTGTGCTGCTCAACGCGGGCTCCTCAGCCGGGAAGAAAGATTTTTCCGTTGACGCCATTGCTGAGATTGGTGAGGTCATCTTGCACGGTGTTGCCATCCGTCCGGGAAAACCCGTCGTGCTCGGTTTCACGCACAATGGCGCAAAGCTGATCCCGCTTGTGGGACTGCCCGGTTACCCGGTTTCTGCTATTTTGGTGTTGGAAGAACTGGTGCATCCGGCATTAAACCTGATACTGAAGATAAATGACAAGGAAAAAATCCTGGCAGAAGCGACCGTTTCAAGGCGGTTAAATTCTTCGCTCAAATACCTGGAATTCATTCGCGCCAGGGTAGGCAACGTGGATGGCAAGCTGGTAGCTGTACCGCTCAATCGAGGGGCGGGCGTGGTGAGTTCGTTTGTGAAGGCGGACGGCATCATTAAGATCCCTCAAAACACAGAAGGTTTTGAAGCCGGCGAAAGGGTGCCGGTGAATTTAGTCAGGAAAATGGAAGATATAAACCGAACACTGGTGATCACGGGCAGTCATGATCCATTGATCGACGAATTAATTGACCTGATGAAGATAAACTGGCTGGACAGTAATGTTGTGTCCTCGCATGTTGGCAGTTTGGGCGGTTTGATGGCGCTAAAACGGGGCGAGTCGCACCTGGGCGGTACCCACTTGCTCGATGAAGAAACAGGTGAATACAATAAAAGTTACGTCAAGCGCTATTTCCCCGAAGGTGGGGTCAGGCTGATCCGCTGTGTTTACCGCAGCCAGGGTCTGATCATCGCGAGAGGCAATCCCCTTGAAATCAGCTCGGTGGCGGATCTGGCGCGTGTGAATTACGTCAACCGTCAAAGGGGCTCCGGGACGCGCATCTTGCTGGATTACCTGTTAAAACAAAATGGACTGGAACCAGCGAAGATCAAAGGATACGAGCGCGAAGAGATCACGCACACTGCTGTGGCAGCCGCGGTCGCAAGCGGGACCGCAGATGCTGGAATGGGGATATTGGCAGCAGCCAGGATTTATGATCTCGGTTTTATTCCGTTAGTCCAGGAACAATACGATCTGCTGGTTGCCGAAAAGACTCTCGACCATCCTGAATTTAAACGCCTGCTGGAAGTGATGCGCAGTGAGGATTTTGCGAAACGTCTTGAAAAACTTGGTGGATATCAGCTCAACAATCCAGGAGAGGTGATCTTATGAAGCTTACCCACGTGGATGATGAAGGCAAGGCGAAGATGGTGGATATCAGCCAAAAGTTTGCCACTGAGCGCATAGCGGTTGCATCCGGGATCGTGAAGATGCAGGCGGAAACGCTGGAATTAATCCGCTCAGGAGCAGTGAAGAAAGGCGACGTGCTGGCAGTAGCCCGGGTGGCTGGGATCATGGCTGCCAAGAAAACAGCTGAGTTGATCCCGCTTTGCCACCCATTGCCGTTGACTTCAGCTCAGATTGACTTTGAGTTTGTCAACGAAAATACGGTCAAAATCACCGCTGAAGTAAAGACGACCTACAACACTGGCGTGGAAATGGAAGCTTTGACGGCGGTGAGCGTGGCAGCTCTTACGATATACGATATGTGCAAAGCGGTTGACCGTGCGATGGTGATCGACGAAATCAAGCTCGAGAAAAAAAGCGGGGGGCAGTCGGGAGTGTTTGACCGGGAGGAACTCGCAATTTGAAGGATGCATTTGGCAGGGAAATTGACTATTTACGCCTTTCCTTAACGGAGCGTTGTACATTGCGCTGCACATATTGCCGCGTGGATGAAGGCGTGTGCCCAAAGAGCCAGGAACTGAGTTCGGAAGAATTTATCCAGTTGGCAGAGGCTGCGGTTGAACTGGGGATCACCCGCATTCGACTGACAGGCGGGGAACCACTTTTGCGAAAGGACATTCTGCAGATCGTGAGAGGTATCTCGCGATTGCCAGGTCTGCGTGATCTATCGATGACAACTAATGCCCAGATGCTGGCGGAAATTGCATCTGACCTGAAGGCGGCGGGTTTGGACCGCCTGAATATCAGCATGGATACGCTCAAGCCAGATCTCTTCAAGGAATTGACCGGCGGCAGCCTGCAGAAAGTGTTGGACGGCATCCAGGCTGCAATTGCGGCGGGGTTTGACCCGATCAAGATCAACGTGGTGCTCATGCGCGGTGTTAATGACAATGAAGTAGACGACTTTATTGGCTTAACAGGGAAATACAAGGTAGATGTACGTTTTATTGAATACATGCCCATCGGGAACGGCAACGGCAGTGGACGACTGCGCCTGAATAACCAGGAATTGATTACCGCGAGACCCTGGCTTAAGCCAGTTCCACCACGTTTTAAGGGTCAGCCTTCGTCTGACTATACTTATGAAGGAGCTCTGGGTCGGGTCGGCTTCATCAGCCCGATATCCCACCGCTTTTGCTCGGACTGCAACCGCATCCGCATCATGAGCGACGGCAGTTTGCGGACTTGCCTGGGCAAGGATGCAGAGATTCCTTTGCGCGAAGCTCTGAACAATGGAAAAGATGCCCTGAAGCAAGCGATCAGCCAGGCAATTATTCAGAAACCTGCGCGCCACAGCTTTGACCAGGAGGTCCTGGAAGGACGCAACATGAGCAGGATCGGAGGATAGATGGGTAAAGTTGTTTCTGTCAATATCAGCGAGAAAAAGGGCACGATAAAACACCCGGTTGAGCAGATCTCCTTGAAGATTGGATATGGCATCGAAGGAGATGCCCATGCCGGCGATTGGCACAGGCAGGTCAGCCTGCTGGATTTGAGCAGTTTCGAGAAAATGCATAACCAGGCAACTGTGGCGCTAAAACCGGGCATTTTCGCTGAAAACATCACCACTGAGGACGTGGACTTATGGCACCTGCCGATTGGTACCAGACTTCAAATTGGCGAGACACTGCTTGAGATCACCCAGATTGGGAAAGAGTGCCACCGCCACTGCCAGGTATTTCAACAGGTTGGCGACTGCGTGATGCCAAGGGAGGGGATTTTCGCGAAAGTGATCAAAGAAGGAGCGATTGAAGCAGGGGAAGCCATAAAAATTATTCCTGTAATTCGCGTAGCTATACTGACTGTAAGCGACAAAGGATTTTCAGGCGAGCGAGCAGACCTTTCCGGTCCTGCGCTTGCGGAAGCCTTGGAAGGTAAAGCTTTTGTGGCGATGAAAGATATTGTGCCGGATGAACTGGAGCTGATCAAGGCAAAATTGGTTGAATATGCCGATCAGGAGCTGGACCTGGTTTTTACGACTGGTGGTACGGGTCTCGCGCCCAGGGATGTCACTCCTGAAGCAACCATGGCAGTTGTGGAGCGTATGGTACCCGGTATCGGGGAAGCGGTTCGCGCCCAAAGCCTGAAGATCACTCCGAAGGCGATGCTTTCCCGGGCGACTGCGGGTATTCGCCAGAAAACCCTGATCATCAATTTTCCCGGCAGCCCAAAAGCGGCAGTAGAATGCCTGGAGGTATTTTTGCCAGTCATGGATCATGCCGTTGAAACATTGCGTGGCGATGCTTTTGAATGCGCCAGATGAGAATTTGTCTCCCATTTGCTCAATAATTGAGGTAAAATAGGTTGGCATTGCCTGCCGAAAAGTGGGCACAGGCACACCTGGAGGCAATTGCGAAAAACATATTATGGGAGAAGAAATGAAACGTTTTGCTTTAGTAGTATTGTGTTTGGGTCTTTTATTTTCTGCAGCAGCATGCAAGCAGGAGCCTGAAAACAAGGTTATCCGGATGTCCACCACGACTTCTGTGAATGACTCTGGTCTGATGGCTTACCTGCAGCCAGTTTTCGAAAAGGAAACCGGCTACACACTCGAGATCACATCTGCCGGGACTGGCGCAGCGATCGAAAAGGGTCGGACGGGAGACGCGGATATCCTGCTGGTGCACTCCAAGTCTCAGGAAGAAGCGTTCATTGGCGAAGGCTTTGAAGAGACACGCATCCCCTTCATGTACAACTTCTTCGTGATCGTTGGACCAGCCGATGACCCAGCCGGCGTGGCTGGCAAGGCGACCGCAGCAGAAGCTTTCCAGGCGATTGTTGACTCCGGTTCAACCTTCATTTCACGCGGGGATGAAAGCGGCACCAATACCAAGGAAAAAGCGATTTGGACCTCCATCAACGTCGATCCGACAGGGCAGGCCTGGTACGAGAGCACGGGCTCCGGCATGGGCGCAACTTTAACCGTGGCAGATGAGAAGCAGGCTTATACCATCTCAGATAAAGCCACCTTCCTTGCCCACGATAACACACTCTCGCTCCTGCTCGAAGAAACCAATGACATGAAAAACACCTATTCGGTAATCGCCATCTCCCCCAAGCGTTTCGCGGATACCAATGCCGCCGGCGCCCAGGCTTTCATCGACTGGCTGAAGACGGACACAGCCCGCAAGATGATCGCCGAGTTTGGTGTGGCTGAGTATGGCGAGCCGCTGTTCTTCAATATGGATTAGGAAAAAAGAACAACACTTTTGGTAAAACAGGTTCTTGAATTACTGTTCGGTTCAGATCCAGAGTTACGCCAGATCATTGGCGTAACTCTGCGTATGTCTATGCTGAGTACACTGATCTCAGCGCTGATCGGCATTCCCTGGGGGGTGGCGATGGGCGCGAACCAGTTCAAGGGTAAGGCGATTGTTTCGAGGATCACGAACACCCTGATGGGGCTGCCGCCGGTGGTGGCAGGCTTGATCGTGTTCTTGATCTTGTCGCGCAGCGGACCATTGGGAAAGCTGAGCCTGCTCTATTCCGTCCCGGCGATGGTGATCGCGCAGGTCGTGTTGATCTCGCCGATCATCGCGGGTATGACGGCAAATATCGTCAGCTTGCGCGCGCCTTCCATCAACGAAACCTGCGCGGGGATCGGGATCACCGGGTGGAAGCGCTTGTGGCTGGCCATCAAGGAATGCCGGATCCCGTTTGTGACCTCTGTTTTAGCTGGTTTTGGACGGTCCATCGCCGAAGTTGGGGCGGTGCAGATGGTGGGCGGCAATATCCAGTTTAAGACAAGGGTCATGACCACCGCGATCATGATGCAGACCAATATGGGGCGCTTCGAGCTGGCAGTCGCTTTGGGTGTGGTGCTGCTGATCATTTCTTTCATCATTAACAGCCTGGTACACAGGATACAGGAGCAAACTCTGCATGATCGACCTGCGTAACGTGGTTCAGCAATTTGGCGGCAGGATTGTGCTGGAAATCCCTGAGCTGCATTTTACGCCTGGCAGGCGCTATGGCTTGATTGGCGAAAACGGCAGCGGGAAAACGACCCTGATCCGCATGCTTGCTGGCACTGCCAAGCCGACCTCCGGCACGATAGAGGGGCTGGAAGGGAAAACTGTGGGATATTTGCCCCAGTCACCCTACGCGTTTTCTTTTTCGGTCCTTGAGAACGTAGCCCTGGCGCTGAATAGTCACAGGCAAGCAGATCAGATAGCCAAAAAAGCGCTGGTTGCGGTGGGGATGGAAAGCCTGGTGGAAGCCAGGGGGGATCGGCTTTCGGGTGGGGAAGCCCAGCGGATGGCGCTGGCGAGGGTGCTGGTGCGCTCGTATGAGGTGCTGCTTTTGGACGAGCCGACTTCTTCAACGGACGTGCGCAGTATGGATCTGATCGAGACGACCCTCAAGGAATACGTCCAAAACACCGAGTGCACGCTGATATTTTCCACTCATTCGCCCGCTCAGGCGCTGAGATTGGCGGATGAGGTTTTATATCTTGAAAAGGGACGGCTGGTGGAGCAGGGTCCAGCGCAAGAATTCTTCCATTCCCCCCAGGATGAGCGCACCAGGGCGTTCCTCAGGCATTGGAGCCTGAATTCCTGATCTTTTCGTAGAAAATCAGTAGAAGTTGGGCATTGAGGGTAGAATCGTGACAGTTTCGACCAATTATGTTCGTGGAGAACCCAAAAAATGACCCATCAAACCCCCTCAAAAGACGACGCTCCCATCCGATTGTTCAAATCTGACTTTCTCGAGTGGTTCAGCCATATCAACCCGGTTGTGGTGCTGGTGGTGTTCCTGCCGATTATTGGGTTCTTTCTCTGGCGGTCTGCGCGGGCAAACGAGGGGCTTGGTTGGTGGCATGGTTTGATCTCTTTCGTGATTGGGCTGTTGATCTGGCCGTTGGTGGAGTACCTGCTGCACCGCTTTGTGTTTCACTTTTCGCCCAAGAATCCTTCGGATCGGATGAAACGCATCCTTTTCCTGATGCACGGCGTGCACCATGCCCAGCCACGGGAAAAGACACGCTTGGTGATGCCGCCGGTGGTCAGCATCCCGCTCGCGGCGATATTCTATGGAATTTTCCTGGGGCTGGTGGGCGGTTTGCTTAAGCTGCCAAACTATGTTGATGGGATCTTTGCCGGTTTTATGCTCGGATATGTGATCTATGATATGACCCACTACGCGCTGCACCACTTCAGCTTCAAGGGTGAATATTTCGTGAAACTGCGCCGGCACCACATGGCACACCATTTCAAGACGCATGATAAGCGCTTTGGAGTTTCAACTTGGTTTTGGGATGATGTTTTTGGGACTAATCCGCGATAAACACTTAGTTCTTATAGTAAGAGAATATGGACTCCTTGGGGGATTCGAATGCGTAACCAACTCATATTAACCCCTCTGAACAGGGGGTTCGAAGGTAGCAGAGAAGAGAAGGTTGGAGAGGTCGCTTCACATTGGAGGTTCGCGATGACGAAGGCAATGCCCCCGGAGAGATTCGAACTCCCAACCGACTGATTCGAAGTCAGGTACTCTATCCATTGAGCTACGGGGGCGGGCGAGAAGATTATACCGCATCCGCAGTGAATTTTATTTAAAAGGCTTATTCCAAATTGTAGTAGTTATAAAAAGCGCTTGAAATGTTGGCAAAAAGCAGGTTGGCCCGGTCGAAGATGACCTGCACGGGGTGATGGATGAACATCGAGAGAATGTAATTTCCCCCAGGCGTATAGATGATGGCGCAGTCCGCCATTGTGTGCACGTAGCCGTCCTGCACCTCGTTCGCCCAGCCGTGTTTGTGCGCCACCTGCGTTTCCGCCGGCACGCCGGCTTCAAACAAGACACCTATTTTGTTGCGGGAAAGATACGTGATCATCATCTGGCATTCAGTCTGGGTGATGGCACCCTCGAAGGCAACCGGGATCGAGCCACCATAGTCCTGGGCGCAGTAGTAGATGTCTTCGAGCAGCAAACCCATGTCCAGCGGGGTGGTCTGACCGTAGCGGTCAGGATCGGTGGTGTAATCGGTGCGCTGGTTGGCGGGGGTTGAGAAATCTTTGAGAAGCGGTGAGCCAATCCCAAAAAAACCACCCCAGAAGGTATTCTCCAGCCCAAGGGTTTGGGCATCCTCGGTGATGCGCAAGGGGGCGAGGTTGGGCTCGATGACCTTTTTTGCGACCAAGTCGGTCGATTCATTACTCGACATCTCCACCATCTTCTCGATCTCATCCAGGATTTGAGGGTCATAGGGCGCTTCGAGGTTCTTGAAGAGTGTGATCAGGGTCGGGATCTTGATTGTGCTCCAGGAGGAATAGGCGATGTTGACGGGATAATCCGTGTCTCCAACTTTGCTATGCGCGAAATGCAGCACAAAACCGCTTTGGAGGTCCTTGTAATAGAGCTCCACCACGCCGTCGAAGGCGGATTGGTCAATGATATCTGTGAGCATGTATTGCATGATCTCGAAGGAGGGTTTGGCTGGGTTGGTGCGGAGCACTTCCAGCCTGGCGGTACGCCGGGAGTTGGAGGAAAGCGCGGTGATGATACGGTTGACAGAAGTGTCGTAGTCGAGTTCGGTACCAGCGACGCCGGTCGAGAAGCCGCTTTCGCCCGGGATCGGCATGGGCGGCGTGGAAGGCTCGTTGTAACGGACGGAGATCTCCGTCTCGAGGAAGTTGCGTATGCGGGCTTCGTCAAATTTGGCTTGCAGCGGGATGTTCAGGCTGGTGATCGGCTGGTTCCAGATGTATTTCCAGAACCCGGTCCAGAAGGGCTCGCCGGTGCGCTGCTTATCCGCCGCGGCGAGCATGTTGTTCACTTGCAGTTGGAAGCCTATTGTGGCAGGGCGCACCTGGATACGGGCGGATTGATATTGCAGTTCGATGGGAGACATGTACGCCTGAACGAGCCGCTCGGAGGCGGTTTCGTAGGTGAGACCTCCGATGGGGATGTTGGCGACGGTCAACCCGGTGGGGAAGGTCGCACGGATGCGTCCGTAGCGGACGAGCTGGAGAATGGAAAGGAAGCCAGCCATCAGGATCAAACCCAGGGCTGCCCAGCGGATGAGCGAAGTTTTTCTGCGCATGGGTGAATTATAGCCAAATTTGGAAAATGGCAGGTGAACGAGGTTGGAATTGAAATGGGGCTAAAGGGTTGGCGATCAGCCCCAAATTTGTGATGAAAGTGACCAGAATTTTGCGTATCGGCGGATTGAGGACGGAGAACCAGGGTCGTATTCCTAAGTCCGAACGTCCTCAATACCCTGACAGGCACTTTATCCCGCCCTACGACAAATTTGTCACCATATACGAAATTGTAAAGATTCTTCACTTCGCTCAGAATGACCGATTATCAATTAGGATGACAACAAATCAACCTAAACGTCTCACTGGCAGCATTTCGATGTATCCGCGCCAGCCTTCGGGCGCGAGCTGCATACGCGGGGCGAGTTCGGGCGCCCATTCGTAGCCGTAAACTTCCGGGTTGAAGCGCTTGATCTGCTCCATGCAAAGACCGACGGCTTCCTCGAACACCGCGTCATCGTAAGGCTCACCCTGGAAGACCATCATCTGGCAGGCGGGCAATTCCATCACCTTAAACCCCTCAGGGACTTCACCGTGGAAGCCCTCCGGGACTTCGACTCCATGCGCGTAGATGCCTGTGCCTGCAGGGCGCATGTTTTCAGGCAGCCAGACACCCACCGGCTCGTATAAGGCTTCCTTGATCTCGGTCAAAACGTCCCAGGCAGCCGAGGCGTTGTGTTCCCCGCAGCCGATCTCGGCGCAGTAGTCAAAGTAATTGTCGGCAGCTTGGCCGCGCCTGAGGATCAGCTTGCGCTGTGGGCGGTCGACAATTTGGGTAAAAATAACAGATGCTTTGTTCATATTCCATTCCTCCGAATTGGTGTTGGATCGGTCAAGATAGCTGGTTGGGATCAGCCATCCTTCGGGTGTGGGGCGGGTGGCGTACTTTTTTGGAGAGATGCCAAACCCGTTGGTGAAGGCGCGCGTAAAACCCTCGTGCGTGTCGAAGACGAAGTCCAACGCCACATCAAGAACCTTGTGTTTTCCCGAACGCAAGGCGCGGGCGGATGCGGTGAGCCTTTGACGCCGGATGTATTCGAAGGGCGCCAATCCGGTTTCGGCTTTGAAAACCCGGGCGGCGTGATACTGCGAATAGCCCGCGACTTTTGCCACATCGCTGGCTGTAATCGGCTCGTGCAGGTGTTCTGAGATGAACTTCTTCATCCGCGCCACTGCTGCCGAACCTTCGCTTTTGTTTCCTTTGATCATCCTTTCACCTTTCTGGGGGAGATTATAAAAAGAATTCTAAAGGATTTCTTGACCTGGAATGCGGAGTTCCGTCAAACCAATATCAGACGACGAGTAAAAGCCTGGTGCATAAACTGAACAGGTTACTTCTGCCAAGTTTTCGGGAGGAGCAAGTACCGCTCATTTCGCTCTCAGCATCATGACGCCTCCCGTATATAAAAAGATCAGTTTTGACACCTACAGGCTATCATGATAGACTATTGCCAATGACAGACGCCAGAAGGGCGTCTTTTTGTGAGGAAATGATGACAGTCCTTGAGTGGCAATCCATTCACCGCTCAAAAATCGTTAACCACCAATCGTCCATCTCCAGTAAAATGAGATTATTGACTGCAACCTACCCTCAGGGTAGGTTTTAACCTGTCGGGTTGAATAGCGCTGCCCGACCTGCTGCGCTTTTATTCCGGGATAACGCCCGGATTGAACGGGAGAGGTAAAAATGAAAGTAATTTTGACTGGTTCGATAGCCTTTGATTACTTAATGAAGTTTTCGGGATTGTTCAAGGACTGCCTGATCGCGGAACACCTGGATAAAGTCTCACTCTCATTCCTGGTGCATGAGATGATCAAGCAGGATGGGGGTGTAGGTCCAAATATTGCCTACTCCCTGGCAATGCTGGGCGGCAACGCCTATCTTTTCTCGACCGCAGGACAGGATTTTGGCGATTACGCCCAACGACTTGAAGGAATTGGGATCGATACCAGCGGGGTAAAAATCATCCCCGAGAAGTTTACGGCATCGTTCTTTGCAACAACCGACCGCTCCAACGCGCAGATCTCCACTTTTTATACCGGCGCGATGGCTGACTCGGCAGATCTCCCTCTGGCAGAAGCACATTTTGAGCCTGAAGATTTTGTGATGGTTTCACCTACAGACCCAAGAACCATGCAGCGCTACATTCACGAAGCGCCAGAACTGGGGCTGCGGATGCTTTTTGATCCGGGTCAGCAGATCATCAGCCTGGATGCAGATGTGCTGCGGGATGGGGTGGAGCATGCACATGGGATGTTCATCAATGAGTACGAGTTTGAACTGCTGCAGACGCATACTGGCTGGTCGGCAGCAGAGATCCTGGCAAAACCAGCGTTCACAGTGGTAACATTAGCCGAACACGGCGCGCGGGTCGTGGCAGAAGGGGTGGACTGCGTGGTGCCGGCGATTGGTGGGATTGGGGTGAAGGACCCAACCGGAGTGGGGGATGCCTTTAGGGGCGGCTTCCTGCGGGGTTACATGGTTGGTCTGCCGCTGAAGGTCTGCGCCGAAATGGGCAATACCGCTGCGGCGTACTGCATCCAGGAAGCAGGACCGCAGTGCCATTGTTACACCTGGAACAAGTTTGTGGCATTTTACCGCGAGCACTTCAACGATGAAGGCTTGTTGGATGAGATTGAATAAATAATTATTTGGAGAGGCAATGGAGAATTATCACATTAAAGATTTAAACCTGGCAGAAGGCGGACGCCGCCGGATGGATTGGGCGGCACGCGAAATGCCTGTGCTGGCGATTTTGGAAGAACGTTTCCGCCGTGAGCGACCCTTCGAAGGCGTTCGCATGTCGTGCTGTATGCACGTGACGACGGAGACCGCGAACCTGATGCGGACGATGCAGGCTGGCGGCGCGGATATCGTGCTGACGGCGTCGAACCCGCTCTCAACCCAGGATGACGTGGCTGCTGCTTTGGTGGCGCAGTACGAGATCCCCGTGTACGCGATCAAGGGTGAGGACGACAAAACTTACTACAAGAACCTGCGCGCTGCACTCGACCACGCACCGCATATCACCATGGATGACGGCGCGGATCTGGTGAGCACCATCCACAAAGAACGACGCGACCTGATCCCGAACATCGTCGGCGGCACCGAAGAGACCACCACGGGTGTGATCCGACTGCGCGCGATGGCGGCTGATAAGATGCTTGAATTCCCGGTGATGGCTGTGAACGACGCCATGACCAAGCATTTCTTTGATAACCGCTACGGCACCGGGCAGTCCACGATTGACGGCATCCTGCGGGCGACGAACGTGCTGCTGGCTGGCAAAACCTTCGTGGTGGCTGGATACGGCTGGTGCGGACGCGGTTTGGCGATGCGCGCAAGGGGCATGGGCGCGAACGTGATTGTGACCGAGATTGATCCCCTGGTGGCATTGGAAGCTGTAATGGACGGCTTCAGAGTGATGCCGATGGCGGAAGCTGCCCCGATTGGTGACATCTTCATCACGCTGACAGGCGACCTGAATGTGGTCGACAAGCACCACTTTGAGGTGATGAAAGACGGCGCTTTGGTTGCCAATTCCGGTCATTTCAACGTTGAGATCAACATCCCCGCCCTCGAAGCCATGGCAGTAGAAAAGCGGCTGGTGAGACCGTTCGTGGAGAGCTACAGGCTTAATGACGGTCGTGTGATCAGCATCCTCGGCGAGGGCCGGCTGATCAACCTGGCTGCCGCCGAAGGGCATCCGGCGTCAGTGATGGATATGAGTTTTGCTAACCAGGCGCTTGGCGCGGAATACATGCTGAAAAACGCCGATAAACTCCAGAAAAAGGTTTATGATGTCCCAGAAGAGATCGACCGCGAGATCGCACGCCTGAAGCTTTTGGCGATGGGCGTCAAGATCGACAAGCTGACCGATGAGCAGGTAAAGTACCTCGGTTCCTGGGAAGAAGGAACGTAGGATTTTTAGTGTTTATTCGGAAGGAGTCGGGTGAAGCCGGCTCCTTTTTGTTTGCTTTTGGCAAGGTGGTCTCCGGCGAATTGGCGAAATGCGCGTCAAGACCCTGACGGGCACTTCATCTCGCCCTACAAAAAAATAGAGGTTTTACGCATGCCTAATGCGCAAAACCTCCGATTAGTTTGAGTTGATACTCAATACTCGCTGCTATTATCGTCTTCGCTTTCGCCGCCGGAAATATCGAAAGTGCCGGTGAGCATTTCGGTGTTGGCGAGAGCTCGGACGGAATTCTCAATCTCCTGCATGATGTCCGGGTTTTGGACGAGGTAATTCTTGGAGGCTTCGCGTCCCTGCCCAAGGCGTTGATCTTTGTAGGAATAGAAAGATCCGCGCTTTTCGATAACTTCAAGGGAGGTGGCAAGGTCGAGGATGTCGCCAGATTTGGAGATGCCTTCGTTGTACATGATGTCGAATTCGGCTGAACGGAAGGGGGCTGAAACTTTATTCTTGACCACGCGAACGCGTACGCGGTTACCCACGATCTCAGCACCAACTTTGATGGACTGCACCCGGCGGACGTCGAGGCGGACCGAAGCATAGAATTTCAGCGCCATCCCGCCTGTGGTTGTTTCGGGGTTGCCGAACATGACGCCAATTTTCTGGCGGAGCTGGTTGGTGAAGACGACGGCGGTTTTGGTTTGATTGATCGCACCCGAAAGCTTACGCAGCGCCTGGGACATCAGGCGTGCCTGGACGCCCATGGTTGGGTCGCCCATGTCGCCTTCGATCTCAGAGCGCGGAACCAGGGCAGCGACAGAGTCGATGATAACCAAATCCACCGCACCGGAGCGCACCAAGGTCTCGGCGATTTCAAGCGCCTGTTCGCCGGTATCAGGCTGGGAAATGAGCAATTGATCGATCTTGACGCCGCATTTTGCAGCGTAGAGCGGATCGAGGGCATGTTCCATGTCGATGTAAGCCGCAGTGCCACCGCGTGCCTGGCATTCAGCGACGATATGCTGGCAGAGGGTGGTCTTGCCGGAGGACTCGGGACCGAAGATCTCGGTAATACGGGCTTTGGGGATGCCGCCGACTCCGAGCGCCATATCCAGGGAAAGCGAGCCGGTAGGGATGACTTCCACCTGCATTTGATGGGCTTCGCCGAGGCGCATGATGCTGCCCTCGCCGTATTTTTTGACGATGTCGTGCAGGGCACGGTCAAGCACGACCTTTTTCGCTTCTTCCATGTTTTGGTCAGTAGCCGGTTGATTGTTTGTTGTTGTTGCTTTACGGGCAGCCATAGTTTCTCCCAGATCTATTTGTTCGGATGATATAAATATAGCACACTTGTTCGATACGTCAAGGCTTTATTCTACGACATTCCATGTAGAAACGCTTATCCTTGGCATGATTCATTGAGAAAGTCTTGCGAGGTAGAGCTCCGTCAACGATGACAGAGCGGAAGAATGAGTTCTTGCCAATGGGAGGCAGGAAGAAGCCGATATTGCCGGGTTTGCGACCGAGCTCATCGACCGTGTCATCCCCATGGACATAATCGATCCTGGTGTCGGGATGGCTCTTGAGATAGAGGTCGAGGAATTGCTGCAGGCTGCCGGCTGCCAGGTTGTGGACCGGATGGTCGAGCTCAACCAGGGTGTACGAATCCGCCTGGATCATACCAAAGCGCTGCAAGGTTGGTGTGGACTTGGCAACCTCTGAGATAAGAGTCGGCATGCCCGGGATGGAATGTAAGGTCATCTTTTCAGCGTAGAAAAGCTTGAGGGTTGTGTCGAAATCCTCACCGGGATTGAAAAGGACGCGATGAATGGGCTCGAATTTGAGCGATGGATCATGCAGATTGACCAGCTCAACCAACGCGTAGCGGGAAGGGTGATTCGGGCTGACGTGAGGTTTGAGTTCCTCCCAGATGGCTTTGGCAGTAGCGAGCGAGTGGTTTCCATCGCCCATGGCAAAGAGCAGAGGATCTTCGGCATTCGGCAGGTTGTATTTATTCATGTAGGTTTCAGGTTCGATGAGAGAAGCAAGACCTGTGATGACGCTGTCGATCAGGACAGGATCTTCAATCAGCCGACCGGAAAGATGACCGCTGCCAGCCATGAGTTCAAAGTCGTAAGCAACTGGTAGTTCCGGCTTTCGCGCGAGGATCTCTGAAAGCACGACCCCATCCGGATCATCGTAGAGAACGAGAATATGAGGTGACTCGAGCAGCGCGTCGCGGCGGACCTCCATGCGGGGAGGAAGGCGGTCAAGGATGGTACCTTCAGTGGCTCGGATGAGGGTTTGGGAGCCCTTGTTATAGTCATAACACTCGAGATCGAGAGCGACGACGAGACCAGATTGGACCTTGTCGCCAACCTGGCGTTCAACGAAGACGAAACCTTTGTGCGGTTCCAAAATGCCGTTGTCCAGGTATTCCTGCATGGCTTGCTGGCTCTTGAGAATGCGATCTTTTACGTCCGGGGAATGCAGCCAGGCTTCGGGGAGGATCAGGTGGAAGGTTGAAGGGGAATCCCCTACGGTTTCGGCAACCTTTTCCCAGTATTCAGGCTGCGAGGTGAACTGATCGCAGGCGATGACCGCCCACTTGTGAGGATCGATCCGGGGAACCGGCAAGAGAACTTCAGGCACATGGACACCAATTTTCTCTGCAATTGACATGAATGAGGTCCTTTTCTATAGGTGAGTTGGTATTATTGTATCAAAAGAAAGGGGATGGGGGGTAGGTGATGGGTGATTGGGGAGACCTGCGGTCAAGTCGCGTGCTCGGTGAGGACACCGGCACGATCGGCATCGCCTGCGGTCAAGTTGCGTGCTCGGCGAGGACACCGGCACGATCGGCATCGCCTGCGGTCAAGTTGCGTGCTCGGCGAGGACACCGGCACGATCGGCATCGCCTGCGGTCAAGTCGCGTGTTCGGTGAGGACACCGGCACGATCGGCATCGCCTGCGGTCAAGTCGCGTGTTCGGTGAGGACACCGGCACGATCAAAAACTAAGGGGGCATGATTGGTCTGGAAAGGGAGACCTACGGTCATGCGCGTGCTCGGCGAGGACACCGGCACGATCGGCATCGCCTACGGTCAAGTTGCGTGCTCGGTGAGGACACCGGCACGATCAAAAACTAAGGGGGCATGTTTGGTCTGGAAAGGGAGACCTGCGGTCAAGTTGCGTGCTCGGCGAGGACACCGGCACGATCGGAATCGCCTGCGGTCATGCGCGTGCTCGGCGAGGACACCGGCACGATCAAAACCAAGGGGGCACGATCGGCATCGCCTGCGGTCAAGTCGCGTGCTCGGTGAGGACACCGGCACGATCAGTGAAAGGGCGCAACTGAAAAAGCCTGGAGGTTCAGGCTTTTAGGATGCATTCGGAGAAGGTCAGGCTTTTTTTGGAGGAAGGTAGACTAAGCCAATCGTACCAGGACCGACATGAGTGCCGATGACCGGGCTGATCTGACCGACAAATTCATTGCGGACGTGGAATCGCTGGTGTGCCATGGTCAATAATTCATCCCCAGCCTGGGGCGCATTGGCAGTCACGATGCCAAGGTATTCGATTGTACCCTGTTTGCCGAGTTCTGTTTCAGCAACTTCGAAGACCCGATCAACTGCTTTTTTGTAGGTGCGGACCTTATCGAAGGAGTCGATTTCTCCATTTTTGAGTTCGAGAAGGGGTTTCATCTTCAAAGCTGTGCCGATCAGGCGGGCAGCTCCGCCGATACGACCGCCCTTATAGAGGAACTCGAGCGTGTCAACAACGAACAGAGTGCGCACCCGCTGGCAGAGATCATTAGCAAGATTAGTGCACTCAAGCAGAGTGGCTCCGCGCTGGGCAGCCTGAGCAGTCATCAGAACAGCAATTGCCAAGGGCATCGAGGTCTGGAGGCTGTCGACCACGACGATGCGATTTTTGGGGAAGTCTTCTGCAGCCTGTAAAGCAGATTGGTAAGTGCCTGAGAGCTTTGAAGAAATGACGATAGTCAATATGTCAAATCCCTGATCGATCAACTTTCGGTATTCTTCAGCAAACTTGCCTACAGAAGGCTGAGAAGTGGTGGGGATGGTATCTGACTTTACCAGGCGATCGTAAAATTCCTTTGGGGTGACTTCGATCCCATCCAAGTAAGACATTCCATCCCAAATGAGGTTAAGCGGAACGATGGTAAGGTTGTGTTCACGCGCAATAGAGTCAGGGATGGCGGAGGTACTGTCGGTAATGATTGCTACTTTATTCATGGCTTATCTCCATCAAGTTTCTTAGTATAAGAACACATTTCATCTGATTAAGTTGCGCAACATTAATGAGATGGCAACAATCATTCTTATTTCATGGATGAGCAAGGTTTGAAAGCTTCTCAGATTAAGGTATCATATGCACTTGAAACTATGAAAATCATTTGGATAGAGATAAGCCATGTTTGAGAATTTGACAGACAAACTGACCGCCGTATTCGACAACCTTCGCCGACGGGGGAAGCTGAGCGAAGAGGATGTTGAGAAGGCAATGCGCGAAGTGCGGCTGGCGCTGCTTGAGGCAGACGTTAACTACGCCGTAGTGAAGGCATTTACCAACCGGGTCAAAGAACGCTCGATTGGGGCGGAAGTTTCCAAAGCGCTTAACCCTGCCCAACAAGTGATCAAAATTGTCAATGAGGAACTGATCAAGACCCTGGGTCAGCCTGCGCCATTGAACCTGCGAGGAGAAAAACCGCACGTGATCATGCTGGTTGGTTTGCAGGGCTCTGGTAAGACGACAGCAGCCGCGAAGCTGGCGAAACAACTGCGCTCAAGGGGTGAGAGAGTGATGTTGGTGGCGGCGGATATATACCGCCCTGCAGCAATAAAGCAGCTACAGACCCTGGGTGAGCGGATAGACGTGCCGGTGCATTCTGTTGATGGCGCAAAGCCGGTGCAAATCGCGAAGAGCGCGCTTGACGCGGCAAGAAACGGCGGTTATTCGGTAGTGCTCCTGGATACCGCTGGACGTTCGCAACTGGACGACGCGCTGATGGATGAACTAAAAGCCCTGAACGAAGCTGTACCGGTTAAGGAGATCCTGCTGGTGGTCGACTCGATGATCGGACAGGAAGCATTGAACGTGGCGAAAGGCTTCATTGGAGTGATCCCGGTAAGCGGCTTGATCTTTACCAAGATCGACGGCGATGCCCGCGGTGGTGCGGCAATCTCGATCCGCGAGGTGACTGGTATTCCGATCAAGTTCCTGGGAACCGGCGAAGGCTTGGACGCGCTGGAAGTGTTTGATCCTTCCCGGATCTCTTCAAGGATCCTGGGCATGGGCGACATGCTCGGCTTGATCGAAAAGGCGGAAGCGGCTTATGTCGGACAGGTGGACGTCAAGGAAGCTGAACGGATGCTGACAGGGCAGTTTACGCTCCAGGACTTTGCCAATCAGCTTCGCCAGATCAAGAAAATGGGACCGATCTCGCAGGTGTTGGGGATGCTGCCAGGTCAATTTGGCACTGTTGCCAAGTCAGTGGATCCACGCGAAGCTGAAGACCAGCTGAAGACGGTGGAAGCGATCATTAATTCCATGACGCCGAAAGAACGGCAGGACCCGCGCATTTTGAACGCCAGCAGAAGGCGGCGAATCGCGGCTGGATGCGGTAAAGATGTGCAAGATGTGAACAAGTTGATGAAACAATTCCGGGACATACAGGCATTAATGAAAAAGTTCCAAAAAACCGGTGGACGTGGTAATATTAATAGGTTATTTGGTTAAACCTGAGCACAGGAGAAGGAAATGCCCCTTCAGCATTCTCTCAGCCTTTGACGGAGCCAGGAAGAAATAGATTATAGGTCAAGGAGTATTAGTAAAAAATGGTACGTATTCGTTTACGTCGGGTGGGTTCGGCTCACCAACCGCAGTATCGTGTGATCGTGGCAGACAAAGAGAGTCCGCGCGATGGGCGTTTCATTGAAATCGTAGGTCAGTACAATCCCCGTACCGAACCCGGAACGATCGTTTTTGACGAAGAACGCATTTATCACTGGTTGAATGTTGGCGCACAGCCTTCTGAGTCTGTGCAGAAACTCTTCAAAATCGTCAAATTGGATGATCGCTTCAATCGGCTTAAGGCTGGGGAAGACAAAGAAACTTTGTTAGCAGAGGCTAAGAAAGTTTACAGTGATCTGACCACCCATCCCAAAACCACGCACGCCCCCAAAGCATAACGAGGCATGTGATGAAAGAATCCAAACTGCACGACTTGCTGGAGTTCCTGGCGAAATCGATCGTGGATGACCCGCAACAGGTCTTCGTCGACGAGTTTCGCAATGGGGACACCATTCAGTTGGACCTGCAGGTCGGTAAAGCTGACATTGGTCGGGTGATCGGCAAGCATGGTCGGGTGGCGAACTCATTGCGAGCCATCCTGAAGGTTGTCGCGGCTCGCAAGGGCAAGCAAGTTACCATGGATGTAGTGGATTTGGGTTAATGCCTGAGATGGCAGAGCAATATCAAGACACAGCAGGCTCGATCGGTCCGGTTGAGCCTGCTTACGTATTAATCGGTAAACTCCAGAAATCTCATGGAGTCCGGGGGGAGATCAGCATGCGGGTGATCACGGACTTTCCGGAAAGGATCCGGAGAGGAAAGGTTATCTACATCGGCTCGGATTACCAGGCAAGCAAGGTCAGCGGGACACGCTGGAAACATGAGTTGCTGCTGCTTAAGCTGGAGGGTTATGACAACCCCGAAGATGTAAGCGAGTTGGCTGGGAAAGATGTGTTTACGGCAGTGAAGGACCTGCCTGCTTTATCTGAAGGCAGATTTTATCATCACCAGTTGATCGGGTTGCGGGTTTTCGAAGGCAATGAGGAGCTTGGTGTGCTGGCGGCGATCATGGAAACCGGTGCGAATGAGGTCTATATCATCGATCAAACAGATGGCAAGGAACTACTGATTCCGGCGATCCCCGATGTGATCCTGAAGATCGATCTTGCGCGAAAACGCATGGAAGTGCATTTACTTGAAGGACTGAGGGGGTAATGGAGGAAGCCGGTTACTGGCTGGCATTCAGTTATGTAAAAGGCATCGGGGCGGTCAGGTTTCGAAAACTGCTTGCCTTTTTTGGCGAATTGAGCCGGGCGTGGCAGGCAGGATCAACTGAGTTGCTGGCGGCAGGCTTATCGGAAAAGAATGCTGCGGATATCCTCGAAAAACGCAAAACTTTGGAACCTCTGGCACTGGCTGAGACATTGCGGGCAAGAGGGATCTCCTTTTTGACCTGGCAGGATGAGACTTATCCGCCTTACCTGAAGGAAATTGCTCAACCGCCGCCGGTTTTGTATTACCGCGGAAGTATTACAGATGAAGATAATCTGGCAGTCGCGATCGTGGGAACGCGGAATGTAACTGCCTACGGCAAGCAGATCACGCGCGACACGGCGGAATACCTGGCGCAGAACGGCGTGACAGTGGTGAGCGGGCTGGCGAGGGGCGTTGATGGCCTGGCGCACCATGCGGCGATTGAAGCAGGCGGCAGGACGATAGCCGTGTTGGGGAGCGGCGTGGACATCATATATCCGCCTGAGCACCGCAAGTTAGCAGAACATATCCTGGAACATGGGGCGATCGTCAGCGATTATGCACCGGGAACGAAACCGGATGGAATCAACTTTCCGCCGCGGAATCGGATCATTTCAGGCTTGAGCCGCGCTACGATCGTGATCGAGGCGGGCGAGAAAAGCGGGGCTTTGATCACGGCGAAATTCGCGGTGGAGCAGAACCGGGAAGTATTTGCGGTGCCTGGCTCGGTGCTTTCGCCGATGAGTCGCGGGACGAATGATCTGATCGGGGAAGGGGCAATGCCGATGACGAATCCGAAAGCTGTGCTGGAAGCGCTCAGGATCGAAGAGGGAAGCAGGGTGGTAAAGCCCAAGGAACAAGCCTTGAGCGATTTGGAACGCACGGTGCTGAGGGTTTTGGGGCAGGATTCATTGCATATCGATGAGATTTGCGTCAGGATGGACCTGAGCGTAGAAAAGCTGACCGTGACGCTGACGATGATGGAATTGAAGGGGTTGGTGGTTCGGGAACAGGGGATGGTTTACCGGCAAAGCGGTTCGTGGATGTAGGATTTAGGTGATGGGTGGTGGGGGATAGATCGTTGGTAAACAAATTATTCACTTCATTCTTCTTAAAATTTGCATGGGTTGAGGTCGGTTGTTTTAGTTCAAACAGAGAAGATTAATTCATAGAATGCAATCCCCGGTAGGAGCGAAGCACCCCAATCAAAACGGATTGCTTGTCAATAAGACTTCATTAAGGGTGCTTCGCCCGTACGCCTGATAAAGAAAATTTGATTTTGCGATTTCAAACTCAATTATTATGGGGTTGGTTAATAGGGAAAGATTTTCAAAAGAGGTCGTAAGCCAGTGTTTGTGATGTCAGGTTGAAATACGCAACCTGACCTACGAGAATGGTTAGAAAAGAATCAAAAAAGGTCTCTAGCCTACAACCGTAACCCTTGACAGAAATGTGGATATGGTATGATAGGCGTGCTATTTTTGAGCCAACCTAATTAAGGGAGTCAGTTTTGGAAGCGTATTGTTTTAAATGTAAAGAGAAAAGAGAAATTGCTCAGCCAGTGGCTGGGTTTACCAGCCGTGGGGCTGCCATGACCAATGGGGTCTGCGCGGTTTGCGGCACGAAGTTGTTCCGAATGGGCGTGACCGCTGCGCATGAGGGTCTTGAAAAACCTGCGGTTGTTCCGACCAAATCAGCCACTAAGAAGACTGCGGGAAGTCGAAAGCAGAAGCCATCTGCCAAGCAACCCGCCGTCAAGAGCTCCAACGGGAAAAAAGTCCGATCCGGTAATGGCAAGCCATTGGTGATTGTTGAATCGCCCGCAAAGGCACGCACCATCGGAAAATTCCTGGGGGAGGGCTACCAGGTGCTGGCTTCGGTGGGGCACGTACGAGATCTGTTGAAATCGCAGTTAAGCGTGGACGTAGATAACGATTTTACGCCCAAGTACCGCGTTCCGAACGAGAAAAAAGAACTGGTTTCGGAGATCACAGCCACCGCGGCGCGAAGTAACAGGATCTTCCTGGCAACTGACCCTGACCGGGAAGGGGAGTCGATCGCCTGGCATGTGATGGATTCTGCCCAGATCGAGCCTGAAAAGGTGGAGCGGGTTGTGTTCCATGAGATCACCAAGGAAGCAGTAGCTGCGGCATTTGCCCATCCCCGTGAGATCGACATGGACCTGGTGGACGCTCAGCAAGCCCGCCGAATTCTTGACCGCCTGGTGGGGTATGGGGTGAGTCCGATTCTTTGGGCGAAGGTGAAGGGGCGTCTTTCAGCTGGTAGAGTGCAGTCGGTGGCACTGCGTTTGATCGTAGAACGTGAACGCGAAATCCAGGCGTTTGTGCCGGTTGAGTATTGGAAGATTTCTGCCTTATTCGAACCTGAAGGCAGTAAGAGGCAATACAAGGCACGACTTTTCAAGGTCAACAACGCGGATCCGGATCTACAAGATGAAAAGACCACTCTGGCTTTGCTGGAGAAGTTGAAGCAAGCCTCATACAAGCTGGACAGCATCGACCGCAGCACCAAGAGCATCCGACCGGGAGCGCCTTTTATCACCAGCACGCTGCAGCAGGAAGCTTCCACGCGGCTGGGTTTTTTGACCAAGAAGACCATGGCAGTGGCACAGCAGCTGTATGAAGGCATTAACCTTGGCGGCGGCGAAGAGACCGGTCTGATCACGTACATGCGCACCGATTCGGTGCACGTCTCGGCGCAGTCGGTGAAAGAAGCGCGTGAATACATAGCCAAAAAGTACGGTGACAGTTACGTGCCGGAGAAGCCGCCGGTTTACCGCACACGGGCTGCTTCTGCGCAGGAAGCGCATGAGGCGATTCGACCCACCTCCGTTCGACACACTCCGGAGAGCGTGAAAGATCACCTCAGTGGCGACCAATTCAAGTTGTATAAACTAATCTGGCAGCGCTTTATTGCCAGCCAGATGGCACCTGCGCTAATTGAAGTCATCACTGTTGACATAGCCGGCAAAATGGAAAAGGAAACTTGTTTGTTCCGTGCGAGCGGCAACAAGACCCTATTCCCAGGTTATCGGGCAGTTTATTCTGCCATTCGAGGTGAAGACGAGAAAGAGGATGAAGATCAGACTGATCTACCGCTTGAAACGCTGACGGTGGGGCAGAAACAGCATCTGATTGAACTGAACCACAGCCAGCATTTCACCGAACCGCCACCGCGCTTCACGGAAGCCTCGCTGATCCAGATGCTGGAAGAAAACAAGATCGGTCGACCTTCCACCTATTCACCGATCATCACCACGATCCAGGCGCGCGGATACGTGACACGCGAAGCGAAGCGTTTAGTTCCGACGGAAATCGGTTTTTTGGTCAACGATTTGGTAGTGGAATATTTCCCCTCAATCGTGGATATCGGTTTTACGTCCGACATGGAAGACAGGCTGGATGAGATCGCGCAGGGAGAAACAGCCTGGGTGGATGTGATCCGGGACTTTTATACGCCATTTAAAGAGAGCCTGGAACATGCCAAAGACAACATGCCCAAGACGCAGGTCAAACCGGAAGCGATTGGAAGAGCGTGCCCGGAGTGCGGCGGGGAATTGGTGCTGCGGACAGGGCGATTTGGGCGGTTTATCAGCTGTTCCAACTTCCCAAAATGCAAATATACCGAGCCCTGGCTGGAGAAGATCGGCGTTACCTGTCCGGAATGCAAGCAAGGGGATGTGATTGAGAAGCGGAGCAAGAAAGGCAGAGTGTTTTACGGCTGCTCGCGCTACCCGGACTGCTCGTACGTTTCGTGGGATAAGCCGCTGGCGAGAGCCTGCCCGAAATGCGGCGGAAGATTGACCACCAAGAACGGCAAACAAGCAAGCTGCGGCGATTGCCACTCGCGATTTGAGCTCGAAGACGGGGTATTGCAGCAGTAGCAGTGATTGGTACAAAACCTGCACCTGAAGCAATGATAAACACTTTCATTGAGGTGCAGGTATGGAAAACACACTGGATTTAATTAAAGAGAAGCTAAAACAACCGAGAAACCTGGCGATCGCAGCCGCGGTGGCAGGTTTGTTGCTCGGTTTGATAATTGGATGGGTGATCCTGCCTGTGCAGTGGACGGATGCTTCCGCTGAACATTTGCGGGCAGACCTGCGCCAGGATTACCTGCGCAACCTGATCACCACCTATACGCTGAATGGCGATAAGGAAAAAGCCCTGCAACTGTATGGCGAATTGGGCGAGCAGGCTGAACCCACGCTCAGCCAGCTGTTGGCAGAGCCAGGCTTCCTCTCAACCGAACAGATCACGCGCTTCACGACTGCGCTTGGAATTGCGGTACCGCAAGCAAGTGGGGAACCTGCCAGCACGGCACCCCTGACGCTCCAGGATGGGACGGAAATCAAGGTGGACACTGGCGGAGATGCCGAGCCGGCAAAGAAGTCCAACACCTTATTGTGGCTGGGTTTCGGCTTGTTGGCGATCCTGGGTGTGGGTGCGTACCTTGCTTATCGCTACTATTTCAAGGAGCGACCTGTCCAGGAAGGAAAACCTTTGGATGAGGGTACTTCTGAGAACCGGGTTGCCCCCGCAGCAGTAAGGCAGCCAGCTGCGGTGCCGATGCGGCAAGCAGGTGAATCTACTCCAGTCGCAACGCCTGTGCAGAACCAGTCGGTCTTTAAGCCCTCCTTCTTTGGAAACGGCAAACAAACCAACGGATCAGCGGTTCAAAAACCTGTCGCGCAGTTTATGTCGACCTACGCGTTTGGCGACGATCGTTATGACGAATCTTTCACGTTCGATGCGCCGAATGGGGAATTCCTGGGTGAGTGCGGTGTGAGCATCTCGGACATCATTGGCGTAGGAGAACCCAAGAAGATCTCTGCGTTCGATATCTGGCTGTTCGATAAGAATGATATTCAAACCGTCACCAAGGTCTTGATGAGCAAACATAGCTACGAGGATGCGACCACACGGCAGCGGCTGGAAATCCGTGGTGAGCCGATCCTGGCAGAGCCTGGCGCGCAGTTTGTGCTTCAGACGGCGACCCTGCGGCTTGAGGGACGGATTGTGGACGTTGTGTATGGGGACATGCCGTTACCGGAAGATAGTTATTTCCAGCGAAGCACAGTTGAGCTGGCGATTTACAGGAAGTGATCTGCGATAGTTGATTGTGAACACAAAACGGGTTCCTTCTTGGGACCCGTTTTGTGTTTTGGGGTCAGGAATTCTACTCGATTTTAAGGATTTTGATTTCCAGAATGTTGTTGTTGGGGAGGACGACTTCGACGGTCTCACCTTTCTTATGCCCCATCAGGGCAGACCCCATTGGAGATTCGTAGGAAATTTTCCGCTGACGGGGGTTGGCTTCGTTTGCTCCGACAATGGTGAAGGTTTCTTCAGGTTCGTTACCTTCCTGGAGGGTAACGGTTGTGCCAATTTGGACCTTGGAGGTGTCGATATCGGTATCTTCGATCAGAGTGGCAGTTGAGAGAATGGCTTCGATCTGCTGGATGCGTCCTTCAATAAAGCCTTGATCCTCTTTAGCGGCATGGTAATCCGCGTTTTCAGAAAGGTCTCCCATTTCGATCGCATGCTTCAGACGGCGGGCAATTTGCTCGCGCTGCGGACCCTTTAATTCAGCCAGTTCTTCCTGTAGTTTTGCCTTCCCGGCAGGGGTTAATAATTGGGGTGTGAGAGCCATGATGGGTGTTTTACTCCTAAGGTAATGTTTGTGGATCTAATAGCCGGAGATGTTCGTCGATGGCGAAGCGATCGGTCATGCCGGCGATGTAATCGCAGATGGTGCGTTCGAGCCCGCGTTGTGGGATGAGTTCCTGGACCGCTTCCGGCAAGGCGGAAGGGGTTCTTTGATACATGGTGAAAATGTCTGTGATGATGCGTTCAGACTTGACCGACATGCGCACGACACGATGATGGCGATAGAGTTTGTTGAAGAGGAAATCTTTGAGTTCGCGGTTACGGCGGTACATATCCTCGCTGAAGCCTGCTACGTTAAAGGGCAGTTTTTGCAGATCGAGAGATGAACTGACGCTGCTCTTGCGCAGGTAACGATCGATCGACTGGACGAGGTCAGTGATCTCAAAGTTGGTCAGGCGGCGGATGATCTGATGGCGCGAGAGGTCATCCAGCGTTTCACTGCGGCGGCGGCCAATGCTTTCGTTGACGATCTCCCAGAGGGCGATGCCATCCAATTGTGAAGGTGTGATCATACCCGAACGCAAGCCATCATCGAGATCGTGGGAGGTGTAGGCCAGTTCGTCGGCGACATTGGCGATTTGGGCTTCCAGGCTGCCGCGCAGCTCGGGGTCGTAGTCCTGGGCGTCAGCGATGTCGTAATCAGTCTCGTGCTTGACCATGCCTTCAAGGACCTCCCAACTCAGGTTGAGACCCGGGAAATCAGGGTAGCGCGTTTCGAGTTGTGTGACGATGCGCAGGGATTGTTGGTTGTGATTGAAGCCGCCATGTTCCTTCATCAGGCGTGCTAACGCGGTTTCGCCGGAGTGACCAAAAGGGGGATGACCGATATCATGAGCGAGACAAATCGTTTCAACCAGGTCTTCGTTTGCGCCGAGCGTGCGGGCAACCGAGCGACCGATTTGAGCGACCTCAAGGGAATGGGTCAAGCGGGTGCGGTAATAATCGCCTTCGTGGTTGATAAAAACTTGGGTTTTGTACTCAAGCCGGCGAAAAGCTGTGGTGTGGATGACCCGTTCGCGGTCGCGCTGGAAACACGTGCGGTAGTCTGCTTCTTCCTCCGGGAATTTCCGACCGCGGGAATTTTTGCTGCAGATGCCATACGGCGCAAGCGTCTGGTCTTCGATTTCTTCAAGTTGTTGTCTGCTGTAGATCATGCAAAGCCTCTGCGGGTATTATACGTGTAATTGATTGCGTATTGGATATTAGTTGATGGTTGTACCGATCGCAGCGCCATCGAGCGCCTGGCGAAGCGCACCGGGCGAGACCGCGGAGAAGATCTGGACGGAAAGACCGGGCAGTTCGCGGCAAAGTGCTTGCATGGACTGTACTTTTGTGAGCATCCCACCGGTAACATCCTGGCTGGCAGAACCTCTCACGAAAGCGAAAGGCTCGGACTGAGCGGAAAGATGGGTCAGGAGGTGCTGGTTGGCTGGAAAATCTGCGTAGACGCCCTTAATCCTGCCCGCGAGCAGGATCCGATTGGGTCGGATAGCCCGGGCAAGATGAACGAAGAGGTCTTCGGTGGAAAGGATTGTGCCGCCTATGGCGAGGTCTGAGACCACATCGCCATAAACCAGCGGGATCAAACCCATTTCCAGACTTTGGGCTATTGGCTGCAAATTCCATGTTTGAATTTCATGATCATCCGCCGTGATGGCGGCAGAGGGAGGAAAGGCGACCAGGGGCAGGCGGAGTACGTGTGCTCTTTCAATAATGATCTGGTTAAGTTTGCGAGCACTAAACCAAACCTGCTGATAGCCCAAAGCTTCTTCCGGGGTGTGAACACCCTGACGGGTGCCGAATTTTGCCGCAGCATGATGCCCAAAAGAGCCTGAACCATGCCCGAGCAGAAGACGCTGGTTTGGGTTCGCTAAATGCCAGCATGCGATCTGGGATAACAGCTCGTCAATCTGATCGATCAGGGCAGTCTCGGGTTGGTCTTTGTCGGTGATCAGAGAACCCCCCAGCTTGAGGAAGGTCAGGCTTTGGTCGGACATCCTGGTTTACTCCACCGGACGCAGGTGCGTAGTGAAGACGTGGGGTGAGCCGGCTGCAAGGAGCGCTTGCGTGACAGGCGCTTCGGTTTCAGGAGTGACCAGCGCCAGCATGTGACCGCCCATCCCACCGCCCGTGAGTTTGGCGCCAAGTGCGCCAGCTTGCCTGGCGGCTTGAATCAATGCGTCCAACTCGGGGCATGATAGCAGCAGCGCAGAGAGATGCTCCTGGTCTGCATCCATCGCTCTTCCGAGCGCTTCGATATCACCAATCTGGAAGGAACGTTTGCTCTCCCTGACCAAATCGGTGATAGCGTTGAGGTGGGGTTGGATTGCATCCGGGTGTGCGGTGAGCTGCTCTGCCACCTGGGCGGTTGATTCACGCGTGGACTTTCGGACGCCGGAATCTGCAACAACGAACGTAAACGCTCGGATCGGTTGAATGAATTCGATCACCTCACCGCGCTGGTAGTAAATGGGCTTTTCGTAGGTAATAACGGTGTTGTCGATACCAGAAGGGCGACCATGCACCGCCTGATCGGATTGATATGCCAGTGTATTAAGTTCCTGAGGTTTCAAAAAGTGACCGAGAAATGCCGACATCCCGCGCAGCAGGGATACTGCTATGGCAGCGCTTGAGCCCAAGCCGGCAGCAATCGGCAACCCGGAGGTGAGGGTGATACGGCAGGTCGGGGTCTGCTGGAGACCCAGGAACGAAAAGAGGAGATCAAGGGTCTGGACGAGAAAATGGTCATTTTCGAGTTCACCAAGATCGTGATCGACGCCCAGGAAAGCAGCCTTCATGTGAATTTTTCCCTGGGGTTGACCGATAGCCGGTTCAATCGTGGTGCGTACCCTCAGGCTGGTAAGGGGGATGGCAATAGCGGGACTGTTATAGACAACGGCGTGTTCGCCGAGCAGGATCAGTTTTCCACAAGCGGTAGCAGTTGTTGCGGGCATGGTGCACCTCTTAACGCAAATAGAGGATCAGTATGACAGCAAGACCCCAAAGGAGTATGGCTGCCTGTAGAGGCCGGTCCTTGAGCAACACCTCTTCCGGAGTGGAGGCAGTGTTGAAGTTTTGGATGATGTACATGTAGCGGAAGACACCAAAGAAAACGAAAGGAATGGTGAGCATCATCGTATAGGAGAGACCCTGGGGATGGGCGGAGAAAGTATAGAGCATGTAGGTGATCAGGATCGAAGCAAGCATCACAACCAGGTATTGGTTCAGCAGGGGGATCGAGTAGCCGTTCAGAGCCTTGCGAAACTCTCCGGCGCTGCCTTCGAGCAGCCTGAGTTCAGCCAGACGCTTGCCAAAACCAAGGAATAGCGCCAGGAGAGCTGTCAGGATGAACAACCAGGGGGAGAAGAAGGTCACCTGGATGACGTTGATGCCAGCCAGGACGCGCAACAGGAAACCAGCCGCGATCACCATGACATCGACGATCATGATGTGTTTGAGCCACTTGGAATAGGCGAGTATGAGAAGCGTGTAGGCGATGCAGATCAAGCCGAACGTCCGTGAGAGGAAAAATGCAGCGCTGAAGCTGACCAGCGAGAGCAACAGGACCAGGATAATGGCATGCTTAAGCGATAAACGACCGGAGGCAAGCGGACGGTGGCACTTTTGGGGGTGCTGCCTGTCGGCTTTCAGGTCAAGGATGTCGTTGATCGTGTATGTGAGCCCGGAAACCATGCAGAAGATAAAAAAGGCTGCCAAAACGCGCAGGACAGGCTCAGCCAAAAAGAGTTGGCGGTCAAAAATGAGACCGGCGAAAATGACCAGATTTTTCGTCCATTGACGAGGACGGAGGGTTTCGAGCAAGTTCTTCAGCATATGGATTATCTTACCATATTGGGGAGGTGATGGCTCGCAGGTGGTAGGACATGGGTGATGGAAAAGAGGAAAACCCAGTCCACCTGAAATGGCTTGGATCGTACGGTGGGGGCTTGCTTCATCTGTCGAAAACACAATTTGCACCTAACGTGAGGACTAAAGCCCTCCCATACGGAAACCCAGCATTTGTTTGGCTGGTTGACCATGCATCTCAGGAGGTAAAAAGGTCGGCAGTACTTCTATCGCTCCAGGATGGATAGATGAAGGATAGATGAAGGGTGATGGGGGATACAGGTATAATAGGCTATACTGAGAGGCTTATGGAAAGAATACGAAACTTTTGCATCATCGCCCACGTGGATCACGGAAAATCGACCCTGGCGGACAGGATGCTACAGATGACCAATACCATCGCAGACCGCGATATGACAGCGCAGGTGCTTGATTCGATGGACCTCGAACGCGAAAAAGGTGTCACCATCAAAGCGTCAGCGGTGCGGATGATCTACAATGCTAAAAATGGACAGGATTACGAGTTCAACCTGATCGATACACCCGGGCATGTGGACTTCAACTACGAGGTCAGCCGCGCGCTTTATGCCTGCGAGGGAGCAGTGCTGGTGGTGGACGCGACGCAGGGCATCGAGGCGCAAACCCTTGCGAACCTCTACATGGCGCTGGACGCGAACCTGGTAATCATCCCCGTTATTAACAAAGTGGATCTGCAATCGGCAGATGTTGAAGGAGTCAAGCGCGACCTGAAGATCCTGCTTGGGGTTGAGGATGAGGAGATCATTCCCATCAGCGCCAAGACCGGGTTAGGGGTGGAGGAAGTCTTGGAAGCCATAGTTGCCAAGATCCCCGCGCCGGTACGATCTGGAGAACAGCCTCTGAGAGCTTTGATCTTTGATTCTCATTATGATTCGTACAAAGGCGTGATTGCCTATGTCCGGGTATTTGACGGAAGCCTGACTTCCAGCGACAGAATTGCGATGATGGCGACCGGGACGAAGATCGTTCCGGTGGAAATTGGAATCTTTTCGCCCGACTTGCTACCAATTGATAAGTTGAGTGCCGGAGATGTTGGGTATATCGCCACCGGGCTGAAGACGGTATCGGAATGCCGGGTGGGTGACACGATCACTAATGCTGCCAAACCGGCAGAAGCGCCTTTACCTGGTTACCGGAAAGCAAAACCGATGGTCTTTGCAGGGGTGTACCCGGTGGAAGGGGAGGATTATCCCGATCTGAAAGAAGCCTTGGAAAAACTGCAGCTCAATGACGCCTCGCTGACCTATGAGCCCGAGTCCTCAGAAGCGCTCAATTTTGGCTTCCGGTGTGGTTTTTTGGGGCTCTTCCATATGGAGATCATCCAGGAACGCATTGAACGGGAATATAACCTGGACGTGGTGTTCACCGCGCCATCGGTCGAATACAAGGTCGATTTGACTGACGGGAGCACCATCATTATCGATTCACCGGCTGATCTACCGGATGAGGGACGAATCAAGGAGATCTACGAGCCGTGGATGTCGCTGGAGGTCTTCAGCCCGACGGAGTATTATGGTGTGATCATGGAGATGGTGCGCAAGCGGCGCGGGATTTACATCGACCAGGAATATCCGGCGGCAAACCGCGTGCAGCTCAACTTCGAAATTCCGCTGTCGGAGATCATCGTCGACTTCTTTGACCTGCTTAAGTCCAATACGCGCGGATATGCCTCCATGGATTACCATTTTTTGGATTATCGCGCTGGGGACCTGGTGAAGCTGCAGATCCTGCTGAACGAAGAACCTGTGGACGCGCTGACGGCGATCGTACACAGCCAGGATGCGTACCATAAAGGTCAGGCTTTGGTCAGCAAACTGAAGGAGATCATCCCGCAGCAATTGTTCACCATCCCGATCCAGGCCTATGCCGAAGGGCGCGTTATCTCCCGCGCGAACGTGAAGGCACTGCGGAAAGATGTATTGGCGAAATGTTACGGTGGCGATATCACCCGTAAGAAAAAGCTGTTGGAAAAGCAAAAACGCGGAAAAAAGCGCATGAAAATGGTTGGGAGCGTCGAAATCCCACAAGAAGCTTTCATGGCGATTTTGCGGCTGGAGAATTGATGACCGAGGCAAGCAAGGGCTCCCGCGCTGGCGATATCGTGCGGGTGGCGGTAGCGTTACTGATCAGCGGATTGGCGATCTGGCTGCTGGTGCGGCAGATTGATCTGCAGGCTTTTTTGGCAGCTCTGAGGTCTCTGATGCCATTGGCGATGATCCTGATCGTTGCCTGTTTTACAGTGGGATTATTCGTCAGGGGGTTGGTTTGCTGGCTAATCCTTGGTAAGAAGTTTACCTTTTCCGCGGCATTTTGGGCGATGAACGTAGGCTACCTGCTTAACAGCATCCTGCCGCTGAGGTTGGGGGAGGTCGGCAGGGCGGTGCTGCTGGTGCGGCATGGCAAGGGCAGGCATAATTACCCTGAAGTCTTCGCCGCAATCGTGACTGAACGCCTGATGGATTTGATGGTCGGCTCGCTGTTCTTCCTGGCGACTTTGCCACTTATGGTTGGAGAAAGCAATCTTAAGCACGTAGTTATTATCACAGCAATTGCTTTACTACTTGCAAGCGTGGTCATTTTTGTCAGCGTAAAGCAAAGAGAGAACCTGGTCGGCTGGCTTCAAACGAAGTTTGGGTCGAAAAAGTTTATGCAAGAGAAACTAATCCCGGGACTGGATAAATTACTGACGGGTTTCCAAATCTTCCTGAAGCCGAAGCTTTTTGTCACCGCGTTTTTGCTGTTGGCAGTCAGTTGGGCTATGTCCATGGTTGAATTTGGCATCCTGCAACATGCCATTTTGGATTATGCCAAATGGTGGTGGCCTTTGTTGATCACGCCGGCGAGCGCTTTTGTAAACGCGCTGCCTGCCGCACCAGCAGGACTGGGCGTGTTTGAGGCTGGAGCCGTGGCAGCTTACTCGCTGGTGGGCGTGGGGAAGGCTAACGCGCTGGCGATGGCGCTGGTGGTCCACGCTGTGCAGGTGATCATCCCGGTGTTCTTGGGCATGATCGGGATTTACGTGATGGGAGAGAACCTTGGCTCGCTGGTCAGGAGCGCGCGCAGGCAGGCAGGGGGCAGTGAGCTCTGATGAAGATTTTGATCACGGCTACCTATTTCCATCCTTACAACTCAGGACTATCCGTATATGCCTTGAGGATTGCGCGTGGATTGGTGGGGCTCGGGCACGAGGTTTGCATGCTTACTTCACAGTATGACCCAAAACTTCCAGCGGAAGAAACCCTTGACGGAGTAAAGATTGTGCGCGTAAAAGTGGGGATGAAATTATCCAAGGGCGTGCTGATGCCTGGTTTAGGAGCTCAGGCGAGGAAGTGGATCGCGTGGGCGGACGTGGTGAATGTTCACATGCCGCAGTTTGAGTCCTTCGTCTTTGCCCGCCTGGCAATGCAGCTGGCTAAACCCCTGGTGGTGACCTACCACTGCGACCTGGTGATGAGCGGTAGTTGGTTCAACCGGCTGGCAGGCTGGGGAACAACCTCGCTGGGGAAGCGGGCGTTGAAGCAAGCCAGGGTGATCGTGCAGAATACCCTCGACTATGCCAGGAACTCATCGATTCTGGCGCCTTTCCTGGAGAAGGTCGTGGAAGTGCCAACCCCGGTCGTGTTTTTTGATAAAGATCTTAGTGAGGATCGGAACGCGTTCCGAGAGCGATTTGGACTGGCGGAGAGCGACAAGGTGCTTGGGCTGGCTGGCAGGGTAGCCAGCGAAAAGGGCTATGAGTACCTGGCTCAGGCTTTAGCCTTGGTTTGGCAGAAGTATCCTACGGCGAGGGTCGTGCATGCCGGAAGTTGGAAAGGCGTGATTGGGGAAGAAGCGTACCTGGCAAGAGTAGAAGAGATGATCCAGCCATTTGGCGAAAAATGGAAATCACTCGGCTTTCTGTCGGATGACGACTTCATGCGGTTTTTTACCGCCTGCGATCTGCTGGTATTCACGAGCCTGAACGCGACGGAATCTTTTGGAATAGTGCAAATTGAAGCGCTCAGCCAGGGGACGCCTGTGGTGGCATCCGACCTGCCGGGCGTCAGACAACCTGTGAGGCAAACCGGGTTGGGGCGGATT
>Ga0228536_1000279_pt1 | contig 115614 bp, 115 predicted proteins | sample SJ1Smetagenome_FD_168611 | JGI IMG/M metagenome (GOLD analysis project Ga0228536, IMG submission 168611) | Enriched culture of PCE-dechlorinating microbial communities from Ithaca, New York, USA - SJ1.S | ecosystem: Engineered > Modeled > Simulated communities (microbial... > Unclassified...
CATAGCTCAAGTGGTTAGAGCCACCGGCTCATAACCGGAAGGTTCCTGGTTCAAGTCCAGGTGGGCCCACCAGAATCACGAATGCCAAGCCACCGAGCGGTGGCTTTTTTCGTATGACCGGGGGGGGGGTGCTGAGAGGCGATGGAGAAGCGAGTGGATGAAATCCTGGAGGAAGTACATCAGATCGCGCCTCTTTCGGGAGCGGAGCCCTGGGACAATGTGGGGCTTCTCGTCGGGTCGCCTTCCTGGCCCGTAAAACGAATCGCCGTGGCCGTGGATGTCACTGAAGAGATCGTGGAGCGCGCCGCCGAAAGGGGGTGCTCGCTGCTCCTCAGCCATCACCCCCTTTTTCTGCACCCCTTGAAAAACGTGCTCCTCGATACGCGGGAGGGACGGATCATCGAGAGGAGCCTGGCTCATCACATCGCCCTCGTCGCTCTTCACACGAACTGGGACCGCTCCCGCATCGGCGTGAACGTTGCCCTGGCGAGCGCACTCTCTCTGAGGGATGTGCGACCCCTCCTGCCGGCAACGGAGACCGAACTGTGGGGTGACGGGGCCGTCGGTTTTCTTGATGCCGCGGTACCCCTGCAGGATTTCTGCGCGAGGCTCCGGGAGGAGTGGAACATCTCCTGGGTTCAGGCGTACGGGAATCCCCGCCGCGTTGTTTCCAGGGTGGCCCTTCTGGGGGGGGCCGGTGGCGGGTTCTGGAAAGCCGCCTTCGCATCGGGAGCGCACGTGTACGTAACGGGCGATCTCAAGTATCATGATCGTTCGGATGCCCTATGGCACGGACTCGAACTCGTCGTGGTCGATCATGGCGAGATGGAGGAATGGTCCATGAAACATCTCGCCATGGCGGTCCGGGAGATGACGGGCCTTGCGACGGAGGTTTTTCCTCTTCCGCGGCGGATGTTTTCCGCGTAAGCGTCATGAGATGATTCAAAGAGATGTGTATATATCGGAGAACCGCTGTGAATCGGCGGAAAACAAGAGGTGATCGGAAGTGAAGGAACGTGTTTTCAGCGGCATGCGCCCTACGGGAAAACTGCATCTCGGGCATCTGGCAGGAGCGCTGACGAACTGGGTTCGCATGCAGGACGGCTATGAGTGCTTCTATTGTATCGTGGACTGGCACGCCCTCATGTCGGACTATGCCGACGTGAGCAAGGTGCGGAGCAACTGCCGGGAGGTTCTTCTCGACTGGCTCGCCTCCGGCCTCGATCCCGAGCGGAGCACCATCTTCATTCAGTCCCACGTGCCGGAGCACGCGGAACTCCATCTGGCCCTCTCCATGATCACGCCTTTGGGCTGGCTTGAACGGTGTCCCACCTACAAGGACCAAATCCTCAATCTCAAGAACAAGGACCTGGGAAACTATGCCTTTCTCGGCTATCCCGTCCTCATGGCGGGGGACATCATTCTCTACAAGGCGCATAAGGTGCCTGTGGGAGAGGATCAGTCCGCGCATCTGGAGATTACCCGGGAGATCGTGCGACGGTTCAACAATTTCTTCGGCGAGGTTTTCCCCGAGCCGGACATTCTGCTCACACCCTTTCCCAAGGTGCCGGGGACGGACGGAAGGAAGATGAGCAAATCCTACGACAACTCTCTGAACATCTCCGACAGTGCCGAGGTCATCTGGGAGAAACTCCGGACCATGATGACCGATCCTGCCCGAGAGCGCCGCTCCGATCCGGGAGATCCGGAAAAATGCCCGGTCTGGGATCTGCACAAGGTGTTTACCGCCGATGCGGCCTGCCGCGAGGAGCTTGCCCAGGGGTGCCGCACTGCGGGAATCGGCTGCATCGACTGCAAGAAAGTGCTCCGGGACAACGTGAACACTCTGCTCGATCCGATTCGGGAGCGCCGGCATCACTACGAGAACCACGGGGACGAAGTGATGGACATTCTGGCGGAGGGGGCGAAGAAGGCCCGGCTTGTCGCTGTGGAGACGATGAACGAAGTGAAGCAGGCCATGGGGCTTGTCCTGTAGGAACAGGTGCGGCGAGCCTTTTGGAAATTTCAGTGGTCTCCGCTCTCTTGAGCCAGGAACGACGCGACAGGAGCGAATGCCGTGTCCTATGAAGTGGTGACGGGTTCGTTCGCCGGACCGCTGGATGTGTTGTGTGCACTTGTGGAATCCCGTTCCATTGAGGTCTCCACCATTCGCGTCTGGGAGGTCATTTCCCTGTATGGGAAGTACCTTTCCGAGACGGAACGTACGACCATCAAGGAATTGGCGGAATTCCTCTCTCTTGCGGCACGCCTTCTGCTCGGAAAGGTGCATGCGCTCCTTCCCGACCGGGAGGCGGCGGTGTTTCCCGAGGACGAGGACGATGTTCCGGAAGACCTGATCCGAGCCCTTTCCCGCTACCGCCCCTACCGGAAAGCGGCGGAGGTTTTCGGCGAGCGGTTTCGGGCGCGCAGCGCCTTTTTCTCTCGCCTGGGAGCCGACGAAGGGCCGCCCATCTACGATCTGGGGGATCTCTATGCGCTTTCCCGTCTCTGGTGGCGCCTGCTCGACCGGAAACGGGGCGGTGCTCAGGGTGACGAAGAAGGCTACGAGGATTTCGCCTGGGAAGGCGTCCCCATGGCGGTTCCCGAGGAGACCCAGGTGGAGACGCGCATGCAGGAAATTCGGGATCTTCTCGACGAGCGCGGGGAAGTGACGTTGGAGGAGTTGCTCGCCCCGGTACCGACGAAATCGGTGCTGGTGCTTTGTCTGCTTGCACTTCTGGAGCTGAGTCGTCTGGGGGAGCTTCGCATGTTTCAGAAAGAATTGTTCGATCATGTCACCGTCGTTGCCCTGTAGCGGAGGAGAGCCTGTGCAGTCTTTTCTGACAGCCCTGGAACGAACCGTCGAGGCGATTCTCTTTGTCGCCTCCGAACCGGTCTCCACGGCGGAACTCACGGAGACCACGGGGAGTTCCACGGCTTCCGTTGAAGCGGCCCTGTCCTCCCTGCGATGCCACTACGAAGCGGAACGACACGGGTTGACCCTTCTTGCCCTGGCCGGAGGATGGCAGATGGTCACCTCTTCCGACCTTGAGGAGGTGCTTCTCCGGTTTCGCGATGTGGCGGGGAGCAACAGGATACGCCTGAGCAAGGCCGCCTTGGAAACATTGGCGGTTATCGCCTACAATCAACCTGTGACGCGCTCGGAGATCGAGGAGATCCGGGGTGTGAGATCGGATCGCGTGGTGGAGACTCTCTTGGGACACGGGCTTGTCCGTGTGGCAGGAAGAAAGAAGGGGACGGGAACCCCGCTTCTCTACCGGACGACGGGCCGCTTTATGGAGCTTTTCGGACTCGATTCTATCGCAGCTCTTCCCTCTCGGGAGGAGCTCGAAGACGAGCTCGCGAACGCCTCAGAGACTACCGACGGTGTCTCCGCCTTTTCGGCGGAGAGGGAAGGAGAATGACTCTGTGCATTCTTTCTGCCCGGATGGGACGGCCATACGGCTGAACAAGTATCTCGCCTCCTGTGCTGTAGGGTCCCGAAGGACTGCGGATGCGCTGATTTTCGCAGGAAGAGTCCGGGTGAACGGAGAGGTGGTGCGGGAACCCGGAAGAAGCGTGCTTTCCGGAACGGATCTCGTTTTGGTGGACGGCGTCGTCGCCTCCCCGACGGAAAAGCTCTACGTGGTTTTTCACAAACCACCCGGCGTGGTCTGCGCCTGCAAGGATCGCTTCGAAAAAACCGTGCTGGATCTTTTGCCTCCCTCTCTGGTTGGGCAGGGGCTTTTTCCAGTGGGGCGGCTGGACAAGGAATCCGAAGGACTGTTGCTTCTCACGAACGACGGCGATTTTGCCCAGGAAATCATGCATCCCTCCTTCGGTGTGATCAAACGCTACAACGTGCGCCTGACCGCGCCGGTGGACGCGAGAACGCTACAGCAGTGGAGAAAAGGTATCCTCATGGAGGGCAGGGTCGTCGTGCCCGTTCTCGTGGAGCCACTCTGGGGTGCTGAGAAGTCCTCCTGGATTCGAGTCGATCTCCAGGAGGGAAAGAAGCGGGAGATCCGCGTCATGGCCAGGGCCTTGGGATTGCGGATTCGGCGTCTTGTCCGCGTCGCCGTGGGCAAACTTGAACTCGCCGAACTTCAATCGGGGGCATGGCGGCTGTTTACCCGGGAAGAGTTGTGTCGTATGATTGCTCTAGGTGGTAGGATCTAGTTCGAAATGCCTATTCGCCGGGAGGGGAGAGGATGCAGGGACTTGACGAACGAACCCGCGAACTGATTCAGCGCAGGGTCCTGAAACGTGTGAAGGATATCCCCTCGTTGCCCCAGTTTGTGGTGGACACGTTGAAGAAACTCGACGATCCGAAGAGCAGCGCATCGGATGTCGCCGATCGTCTTTCCAAGGACGAGGGACTCGTCATCCGTATCTTGCGGCTTGCCAATTCCGCCTATTATGGATTGCCCCGCCGTATCGTGAGCGTCACCGAAGCGATCGCACTTCTCGGGTTCAAGACCGTTAAGAGTATCGTGCTCGCCGCGTCGGTCTACAAGTTCATGGACAGTTCCTTCTCCGGCTACGCTTTGGACAGGGGGCTTTTGTGGAAGCACTCCCTCAGTGTCGCTTTCGCGGCGAAACACATCGCCAGAAAGTGCAAGGTGGAAGAAGAAGAGGCCTATGTGGCGGGTATGCTGCACGATCTGGGAAAGATCGTGCTCAACGATTTCGTCCGTTTCGGCTACGGGATCATCGTGCGCCTCGTGGAGGAGGAGCAGGTTCCTTTCATGGACGCGGAGCGCCAGGTGCTCGGGTTCGATCATGCTCTTGTGGGCGGACTCATTCTCGAACAGTGGAACCTTCCGGAGTCGTACATGGCTGCGGCCAGATACCACCACGAGCCGGAAGCGTACGAAGAACAACAGGGTGTCATTCGTTCCATCGTGGATGTGATCCACGTTGCGAATGTGCTCTGTCTCATGCTCGGCATCGGCGTGGGCGCGGACGGCCTTCAGTACTATCTGTCGGAGAATGCGCTGGAACGTCTCGGTATCTCCGATGTGGAGGGTCTCATGTCCGAGATCGTCGATCTGATCTCCCAGGTGGACGAGGAATTTCAGGTAGGGGAGTAGTGACGTCATTCATGGGAATGCTCATCACCATCGACGGACCGGCTGGATCCGGCAAGAGCACCGTGTCGAGGAAACTCTCCGAGAAACTCGGGATCCCTTTTCTCGACACGGGGGCGCTTTATCGTGCCCTCGCGTTTTTTCTGCATCGTAAGAACATTTCTCCCGTGGAGGGGGCCGTCCTTGACGCAGAGCTGGCGGCGGTGACGGTGAAGCTGGAGACGAACGCTGTTCTGGTCAACGGGGAGGATGTGACACAGTCCATCCGTTCACCCAGGGTCGATGCGGTCGTCTCGGTCTATGCGGCTCTGCCGTCCCTGCGGCGGAAGCTCCTGGATCTGCAGCGCGACCAGGCAGGCGAACAGGGGCTTGTTGCCGACGGAAGGGATATGGGGACGGTGGTCTTTCCTCAAGCGACGCTGAAGATCTTTCTCACCGCCTCCCAGGAGGAACGGGCGTCGCGCCGATGGAAGGAACTTCGGGAACGGGGGGAATCCTGCACCCTTGAGACGGTTCTTGAGGAGGTCCGCCGTCGGGACCGGATCGATTCGGAGCGGGAGGTGGCGCCACTGCGGGCGGCACCCGATGCGGTGATCCTGGATACGGACGGTCTTTCGATTGAAGAAGTGGTACAGCGCCTCCTCGGTATGGTCGCCGCACGACGAAGCACGTGAGGTCCTCTCCATGAAAACCCTCAAGTATTTTCTCGTCCGGTTCTTCTGCAAGCTCTATCTTCTCCTGTATCACCGATGCAGTGTTTCGGGTCTCGAAGGCGTACCGCAGAGGCGACCTCTCATCATCGCCTCGAATCACTGCAGTCATCTCGATCCCATCGCCGTCGGCGTTTCCTATCCGGAAAGGCTCCGGTTTCTCGCGAAGGAGGAACTCTTTCGGGTCCCCTTCATCGGTTTCGTCGTCTCCGCCGTGGGAGCGGTCCCGGTGGCGAGAGAGGACAGCCAGCGTGCGGGAGTCGTGCTGAAAATTCTTCTGGAGCTTCTCGAATCCGGAGAAAGTGTTGTGCTCTTTCCAGAAGGCCACCGTTCCAAGGATGGCCGGTTGCAGAAGCTGGAGGGCGGTGTGGCATTGCTCGCGAGCAGGACCATGACGCCGCTTCTTCCCGTCTTCGTGGACGGAGGGTTTCGTGCCATGCCCCCCGGAGCGGGATTCCCCAGGCCGGGCAAGCTCAGGGTCGTGTACGGGGAAACGATCTATCCCGATCAGGCGCCGGAGGGGTGCTCCGAAAAGGGGCGGCGTCAGTGGATACTGGAGGAACTCGAACGGCGTCTGCAGTCCATGGAGGCGGATTTCCGTGCCGGGGGGTAGTTCCCTCTCCAAGCGGAGAGCGCTCACGGTCTTTCTCGAACGCCCCGGGGAAGAAGATCTGCGAGTGCTTCTCGAAAAGGAACTCCTGCTTCTCCTGGAGAACGTGGGAATCAGCGTGGTGGGAACGGTGGTGCAGAGGCGAGCGGCTCCCGATCCCGCTTTTTTTATCGGACAGGGAAAGGCGGAGGAGGCGGCACTGATGGCGCGCTCCCTTGATGCGGGCGTTCTCATCTTCGATGATGCTCTCACGCCCGGTCAGATGCTCAACCTGAAGAAGCAAACCGGTCTGGAAATCCAGGACCGCCCCGGCGTCATCGTCACGATTTTCCAGGCCAGAGCGCACACCGCGGAGGCGAAACTTCAGGTGGAACTCGCCCGGTGCCGCTATGAGGTTCCCCTTCTGAAAGGTCTGGGGCAGCAGATGTCCCGGACGGGTGGAGGCATCGGAACCAGGGGGCCCGGAGAGACGGAGTTCGAGCGGCATCGACGCAAACTGGAGAGGCGTATCCGGGATATCGACAAGAAGCTCCAGGTGGTGCGGCAGCGCCGGGAATATCAGCGGAAACGACGTTCCCGCTCCGGATTTCCCACGGTCGCCCTTGTGGGATACACGAACAGCGGAAAGTCCACTTTGTTGCGGACTCTTTCGGGAGATGCCTCCATTCTCGCCCGGGATCAGCTTTTTTCGACCCTGGACACGGCGGTGCGTCGCGTGACGCTCCCCGGAGGGCGGGAGATCCTGATGGCGGATACGGTGGGATTCATCCGGAAGTTGCCGCCGGCGTTGGTGGCGGCGTTTCGTGCGACCCTCGAAGAAGTCGCGGCGGCGGATCTCGTGCTGCTTGTGCTGGAGGTCGCCTCCCCGGACGTGACGGAGACGCTCCAGACGGTGCAGCAGATGCTCTTCGACATCGGCGCCGGAACGGTGCCCAGAATACTGGTGCTCAACAAGGCCGACCTCGTCGATGCCGTGTTTCTGGAGAGAATTCAGGAGAGACTTGTCGGAGCAGGAGAGACGGTGGTTGCCGTGAGTGCTCTCCGGGGAGACGGTCTCGACGTTCTTCTCCGAAGGATCGCCGCACGTTTGAACGAGAAGCCCTGGGAGGAGAGTGTGTAGTGTGCTGCGCAGCATGACAGGATTCGGGCGTGCCCAATGCGAGGGGGAATGGGGATCCCTTGCCGTCGAAATATCCAGCGTCAATCATCGGTTCCAGGAAGTGAGCGTTCGCCTTCCCCGGGAAGTGGCGCATGCCGAACATGCGCTGCAACAAAGGGTACGCCAGGCGTTTCGCCGAGGGAAAGCCCAGCTTCGCGTGGAGCTTCGCCTCGCCTTTGCCGCAAAGAGCGCCCTCATCAACGAAGAGATCTTCGAAGCCTACGTCCGCAAGATTGACGCCCTGCGCACGTCTTTGGGCCTTCCCGGGGAGTTTCGCTGGGAGAGCCTTCTCACTCTTCCCGGTATCGTGGGAGGTGCGGCGGATTCCCAGGACGCTTCGGACGAGGCCATCCAGGAAGCCCTGCGTTCCACCCTCGACGATGCTCTTGCGCAATGGAATGCCATGCGACGAACCGAGGGCGAACACCTCGAGGGGGATGTGCGAGGCCATTTGCGCCTCTTCGAGGAACGGATCGACCTCATCGAGCGACGCTGGCCGGAAATGAGGGACAATGCCTTCCGGTCCATGGTGGAGCGGGTGACGCTCCTTGCGGTGGAGTGCGGCTCTCTTCCCGACCAGGGGCGTTTGCTTCAGGAGATGGCTCTTCTCTCCGATCGCTGGGACATCGCCGAAGAGATCTCCCGCTCCCGGAGCCATCTTGAAAAATTCCTGCATATCCTTGACGGCGAGGAAGGGAGCGGCAAGAAGCTCGACTTCCTCCTTCAGGAAATGAACAGGGAGATCAACACCATCGCATCCAAGGTCGCGGACGCGGAGTTGCGATGGGTCGCGGTCGAGGCGAAGAGCGATCTCGAGCGCCTGAGAGAACAGATTCAGAACGCGGAGTGAGAGACATGGGATATCGTCTGGTTCACATTGGTTTCGGCAACATGGTGGTGGGCGAACGCATCGTGGGCATCATCAGTCCCGCCTCCGCTCCGATCAAGCGCCTGAAGGAAGAAGCGAGAGAAGCGGGCAGGCTCGTTGACGCCACGCAGGGGAGAAAGACCCGGGCGGTCATCGTGACGGACAGCAATCATGTGATCCTGTCCGCGCTTCAGCCTGAGACTCTCTCCCATCGCTTCGAAGTGGGAGGGGACGATGGCGAGGAGGAATAGAGGGGTACTCTTCGTCATCTCCGGACCGAGCGGCGCCGGAAAGGGAACCCTTCGGAAGGTCCTTTTCGACCGGGTTCCCGGGCTTGCCTATTCCGTCTCCTGCACGACACGACATCCCCGGGAAGGGGAGCGGGACGGCATCGATTACTGGTTCGTCACGGAAGAGAGCTTTCATCGTGCCCGGGAGTGCCGGGAATTTCTCGAATGGGCTTTTGTGCACGACCATCACTACGGAACCCGTGCCGAGGACGTGCGGCGCGAGCTGGAGCGCGGTCTCGACGTGGTCCTCGAGATCGACGTCCAGGGGGCGCTCTCCGTACGCGACGCCTGTCCGGATGCGGTGCTTATCTTCATCGCTCCGCCCTCCGTGGATGAGCTTTCAGATCGGCTCCGGGAGCGGGGTACCGAGACGTCCGAAGACCTTTCCCTCCGCCTGAGAAACGCCATGACGGAGATGGAAATGGCCTCGAAGTACGATCACGTGATTTTGAACGACAATGTCGAACGCGCTGCGGAGGAACTCATTGCCCTCGTGGAGAGCTACAGAAATCCCAAGGAGGTTCGGTCATGATTTTTTGCGATCTGGACAAGCTTTTCAGTAGATTGCCCATCGAGAACAAATACCTGCTCACCCGCGTCCTCGGCCAGCGGGCGAGGCAGCTCAGCGAGAGCAAGGGACGCAATATTCTGGAGGAGTCTGGAGAGAAGTACATTTCCTCGGCCATACGGGAGCTCGCCACGGGCTCGCTTGTGCTTTCCTTTCCTCCCGAGGAGGAAAGCGCACCTCGGAGCGCCGACGAATCGCCGTCCGCCTGAGAAGGCACGGGAACGTTCGGCTGCGGAAGGGAGGCGAGGTCGTGACGACGTGGAAGGAGAAGCGGCGGATTCTTCTCGGGGTGAGCGGAGGCATTTCCGCCTACAAGGTCCCTGATTTCGTTCGTGCCCTGCGACATGGCGGCAACGAGGTGGACTGTATCCTCACGGAAGCTGCGGAGCGTTTCGTGAGCCCCATGGTGCTCGCCACCCTGTCGGAACGGCGGGTATGGCTCGAGCGCGATTTTTTGAGTGACGATGGGGGACCGCAAATCCCCCATATCCGCCTCGCCGAGCGAGCCGAGGCCTGTGGCGTCGTCCCCTGCACGGCGGAAACGCTGCGCAGGATAGCTCAGGGAGAGGCGGGAACGCTCCTCGGAGCGACGCTTCTCGCGCTGCGCGCCCCGGTGGTTCTCTTTCCGGCCATGAACGTGCACATGTGGGACCATCCGGCCACGCGGGCCTCCGTCATCCGCTGTCGCGAATTGGGATACCGGGTGATCGAGCCGGAGGAGGGGTATTTGGCCTGTGGCTACGAAGGGCGCGGACGACTTCCCTCCAGGGATGTTATCCTGGAGGAACTGTGGCGTGCGCTTTCTCCCAAGCGCGATCTGGAGGGTGTGCGTGTTCTCGTGACAGCGGGCCCGACCCTTGAATTTCTGGATCCCGTCCGTTTCCTCAGCAACCCGAGCTCCGGAAAGATGGGGTACGCCATGGCTCGCACCGCCTGGTACCGGGGCGCCGAAGTCTGTCTGGTGACGGGGCCCGTTCCGCTCGATCCTCCGCCAGGAGTGGAATGTGTTCGCATCACCTCCGCCCGGGAGATGTACGATGCGGTCATGCGGAAGCTCGAGTGGGCGACGGTGATCGTGAAGGCCGCGGCGGTGGGAGACTATCGGGCGGCACAGCAGGAGACGCGGAAGATCAAGCGCGAATCGAGGGAACGCCTCTGCCTGGACCTGGAACAGAACCCTGACATCGCCGCCGCCGTGGGAAGCCGCAAGCGGGCAGATCAGTTTCTGCTGGGGTTCGCCGCGGAGACGGACGATCTCATCGCCCATGCGCAGTCCAAGATGCGCAGAAAAGGATTGGACATGATCGTCGCCAACCCCGTTGCGGGCCAGCGTAACGCCTTCGGCGCGGAGGACAACAGTGTGGCTGTCATCGACGAAAGCGGCGTCGTCGCCGAAATCTCCGGAACCAAGGAATCCGTGGCGGATTCCCTGTGGGACGAGGTCGGAAAACGACTTCGCGGAAAAGGGGCATGACCGCCACCCTTTCCGTCTACGTACCCGGCCCCTGGTGGCATGCGCTTTCCTATCTGCATGAAACGCCCCTCCGGGAGGGGCTGCGCGTTCTGGTTCCCGTAGGTCGGGGGAAACGGATCGGCTTTGTCGGAAAAGAGACGTCCGTCTCCGGAGACGGCCCTCTTCCCGGAAAAGTGCGCCTCCGGTCCGTCGAAGCCGTTCTTGATGATGTTCCGCCCCTGGGGTGGGAGCTCTGGCGCCTCACCGCATGGATGGGAACGGCCTTTTTCTGCGGTATGCCTCTTGCTCTGTCCGTGGTCTCTCCGGCGTTTCTCATGAAACGAGAGACCTTCTCTTTTTCGGAAACGCCTCTGCCGGAGAATACCCGGACGGGTGGAGAGGAATTCGTCTACCGGGAGGAAAAACGTTTCCGGTTCGAGCGCTACATGGAGATTCTGGGCAGAAATCCCGCAGGACCCTCGGGGCTCGCTCTTTTTTCCGAGGAAGGAGAGGCACGGGATTTCTGGACGGCTCTTCCCGAATCAATGCGCGAAAAGGGCGTTCTGTGGCCTTCGCTGGGTGGAAAGCGCCTCGCCGAAACATGGCGGAAGGTCCGGAGCGGCGAGACGACGTTCGTCGTGGGAGCGCGAGGGGCTGTGTTCGCACCCCTTTCCAGGCCGGAGGTCATTCTCGTTGATGAGGAGGCGAGCGGCGGCCACATCGGCCCCGGCACTCCCGCCTTTCATGTCAGGACCGTTGCCTTTCGGCGCGCTCAGCTCTGGAAATCCCTTTTCCTTCTGGGGGGAAGGATGCCTTCGTCCAGAGTGTTTCTTCGCGGAAGGCTCTCTTGTTCCTCCAGGCCCGGAAAACGGCTCATCTTTGTGGATGTGGGACGTGCAAAACGCCATGACGTGACAGGGGTGGAAGGAGGACTCCGTCTCAGCGGAACTCTCGTGCGCAGAACCTTCGAGGCCGTCTCCGCGGGCAAGGTGACTCTCTGGCTCCTCGACCGGAAGGGATATGCCGGAGAAGTCGTCTGCGACCAATGCGGTCGCTCCTTTCACTGTCCCCGATGCGGTACTGTGTGCAGGGTGGAGGGCGAGCGCCTCCATTGTCCCCTGTGTGGAGAGAGGCAGCTCTTTCCCCGGGAATGTCCGGCATGCCGCAACCTTCTCCTGGTGGGGAAACGTCCCGGCCTGGAGGCGCTGTTGCCCATTGCGGAACGACTGTGGAAGGGAGCCTTTCCCGTCCGGCTCTGGCACAGCGGGCTTTCGGGAGAGAAGCGCCACTTGCGCGCTCTTCTGGAGGAGATGCGCCGCGGGGGACTCGTGGTGGGCACTCGCTATGCGCTGCAGCTTTGCGATGCACTCCCAGTTGGGTGCGTTTCCTGGATAGACGCGGACGGAGAAGCGCGTCGTCCCTTTTATGATGCGCGCTTCCAGGCCTTCAAGATGGTTTGGGAGTCCTGCTGGAGAGGAGAAGGAGCGGAGCACCGTCTCGTTGTCGTCCAGAGCAGGAACGTTTCCCTTCCGTGGCTGGGAGCTCTGAAGGTCGGCTGGGATGCCTTCTGGAGACGGGAACTTCAGGAACGGAAGGATTTGGACCTTCCCCCGTGGACGACCTTGCTCTGTCTCGAGCTGCCCGAGGCGATGGAGAAGGAGTGCCTGGTGGATCGGTTGGAGGCCGAAGGGTTTGCCCCTCTCGATCCGGATCCATCGGGGCGGATGGTGTGGCTTCGCGTGCAGGAAGGACATCGCCTCTTTCGCGCCCTCTTTCCGCTCTTCCACCTTCAGTCGCGTCAGGGTGACTTTCCGAGAATCACCCTGTGGCGCGAATGAACGTACCGATGATATGCCGAAAAGGCAACAGAAAACGTAGAAACGAGAGGTAGGAAAACACATGGCTGTCGTAACTGTCGTAGGGCGCCCGAACGTGGGAAAATCATCGCTTTTCAACAGGATCGTCGGAAGGCGTGCCGCCATCGTCGACGATCTTCCCGGCGTGACCCGGGACAGACTCTATGGAGAGACTGAGTGGAACGGACGCCGGTTCTACGTGGTCGATACGGGCGGCATCGTCTTCGAGGAAGATCTCCCCTTTGCGCCGGGCGTCTTTGCCCAGGTCCGTCAGGCCATCGAAGAGAGCGACGTCATTCTTTTCGTCATCGACGGCAGGAACGGACCGAATTCCGTGGACGGGGAGATTGCCTCGCTCCTCCGGAAGAGCCGGGTTCCGGTCCTCGTGGTGTGCAACAAAATCGACGACCCCGTCCACGAGAAGGAAATGTACGAAGCCTACGAACTCGGCTTCGAACAAGTCTTCCCCGTCAGCGCCATGCACGGGCGGAATGTCGAGGATCTTCTCGACGTGGTGGTCTCGCTTCTGCCCGAACCGGGAAGCGACGAGGAGGAGGTCGAGGAACCGGAGATCTCCGTTGCGCTCATAGGGCGTCCGAACGTCGGAAAATCGAGCATCCTCAATGCTCTGCTCGGAGAGGAGCGCTCTCTCGTGAGCCCCATTCCGGGGACGACGAGGGATGCCATCGACTCTCTCGTGGACATCGGCGGTGTCCTCTACCGCTTCATCGACACTGCGGGTTTGCGGAGAAAGAGTCGCGTCGACTCCGATGTGGAATACTACTCGAACCTCCGCAGTTTTGAAGCCATCGACCGGTGCCACGTGGCGGTGCTGGTCATGGAGGGAGGAGAGACGGCGACGGATCAGGACAAACGGCTTGCCGGCCGGGTGCTGGACCGGGGCAAGGGACTCGTTCTCGTGGTGAACAAATGGGACTTGGCGCCGAAACGGGAGGACCTCGGAGACGAGATGCGCAAATTTCTGAAAAGCGAGTTCATCTTCGTGGCACATGCACCCACGGTGTTCGTCTCGGCGAAGACCGGAAGAAACCTCCACAAGATTCCGGAACACGTGGCAGTAGTGCACGCAAACCGGCGTCGCCGCATTTCCACATCCGAGCTGAACCGGCTTCTTCGGGATCTGATGGCTTTCGAGCGCCTTCCCAGTGACGGGTCCGGGCGATTTCTCAAGGTCTATTACTGCGCTCAGGTACGGACGGCGCCGCCCACCTTCGCCTTTTTCGTCAACGATCCGGAGATCGTCACGCAGCAATTTCATCGACATGTGGAGAAGCAGTTGCGCCAGCTTGCCTGCTTCGATGGCGTTCCTCTTCGGATCCACTGGCGGAAAAGCGAGAGAAAGGAATAATAACCTCTTGACCATCAGCAAAGAAGCTGGTAATAATAGGCAGGAACAGGAGCCGTTGCGGTGTTCGCAAAGGTTCCTGTCAATCTGTACAGGAGGTGTTGCGCGGTGACGAAGAATGACCTGGTGCAGGAGGTTGCCAAAGCGACGAATGTGAGCAAGAAAGCGGCAGCCGAAGCGGTGGAGGCGGTCTTTAAGGCCGTCCAGGGCGCTCTCGCGAAGGGCGACAAGGTGCAACTCGTGGGCTTTGGAACCTTCGAGGTTCGTCACCGTGCCCCGAGACAGGGAAGAAATCCCCAGGATCCCAAGAAGGTCATCAAGATTCCCGCGAAAAACGTTCCTGCATTCCGTCCCGGGAAGGCCTTGAAAGACGCGGTGGATGCGAAGGCCGCGAAGGCTGCGAAGAAGAAATAGTCCTTTTTCGCCTTTCTTATCCGGCTGTGCGCGCATACTGTCCGTGACGGCAGGTTCGCCTGCCGTTTTTTATATGCTGAGGCGCTCTCCCTTGAGATTGTTATGCAAAGCCAGCCACTGGACGATTTCCAATTCCTCCGCTCGGGCGGTGGAGGCTATCGCCAGGGATGAGAGACGCTCCTCGACCTGTGTGCGGTCCTTGCCTGCAATGCCGAGGAGCGTGGTGCGCAGCATTTTTCTCCGTTGGGCAAAGGCATTGCGAAGAAGGGATCTCCAGAGGGAATCGCCGGGGAGCCATGCATACTTTTCTTCCAGGACGATCCGGACGAGACTGGAGTCCACCGAGGGACGCGGAAAGAATGCCGTGGGAGGGATGTTGCGGAGGAGTGCCACGTGTCCCATAGCTTCGAGCGTGATGCCGAGCGGTGTCCGCGCCTTCGTCCCCGGAGAGGCGACGAGGCGTTCCGCCGCTTCTTTCTGGACCATGAGGAGCAGTGTCCGCAGTCCCCTTCCGCTCAGGCACTCGAGGAGTGTCCAGAGAAGGGGCGTCGTGATGTAGTAGGGGACGTTGGCGATGACCTTGTTCGGTCCTTCGGGCAGCTCGCCGTAGGGAAAGCGAAGAGCGTCGTCCCAGTGGAGGCGGAGCTTGGGGTGGCGCTGCGCCAAGGGTTCCAGATAGGGGGCCAGCCTCCGGTCCAGTTCGATGGCGATGACCTCCCGACACGGCCCGGCGAGCAGCTCTTCCGTGAGTACACCCATTCCGGGACCGATTTCCAGAACGAGATCCTCTGTGGCAAGCTGTGCCTCCTCGACGAGAATGCGGAGGATATTCCGGTCCTTGAGGAAATTCTGGCCTATGTCCGTATTCGGAACGAAAGACGAAACTCTCTCTCCCTTGTCTTTCACGAGCGTATTTCCACCTTCCCCGTCGTCCGTCCAGAAACGGTAGACGCTTGTCCCGCCATTCCGCCTCCATCAGGAAAGAAAAAGGGGGAAACCTTTCGGTTTCCCCCTTTCTTTTCAGTGGTCGGGATGAGAGGATTTGAACCTCCGACACCCTGCACCCCATGCAGGTGCGCTAGCCAGGCTGCGCTACATCCCTGCAATTACCGGGTTTCCACGCTTAAGGGACCCCTTTTTGACACCCTGCCATGGTTTTTTGAACCACTTTGGCGGTTTTCGAAACTCCAGGACAATTGTCAAGTTTTCCCGCAGCGCTCCGAAAGGGGCGCTTTTTTCGTGCTTCGCAATTCTCCCCGCGCTCGGTATAATACAATCAGCGATCTTACACCGACCACCGCGCAAGCGCAACACTACCAGCGACGGGATTTTTTTGTCTCGAACACTAGGAGAGAGGGGGTGAAAGCATGCGCATCAGGACAAAGGTGCGAGCCCTGCGGCTTGGGCGAGGGATCGAGAGGGTTGCAGACCTGGCGAAAGCTGTTAGGATCGCGACTCCGGATGTGTACCGGTTCGAGCGACAGGAGCTGAGGTTGTCGCAGCGGCAGTTGGAAAAACTGGCAGGCGGGCTCGGTGCGAAAATTGAAGAGTTCGCGGGGCCGGACGGGTTCGCTCTCCCGATGTGAGATGGCAAAAAAATGCCGCCGGGGCGGGCGGCGGGAAGGAGAAAAGAATGGGAAGCTTTCCTGCAGTCAATTTTACCAGATTTGTCAACCAACTGCAAGGGACAGTTGACACTCGGCGGCGACATCCCGAGGCCGAACGGCGGACACGACAAAGGGCTGGCGCCAAGCCTGCTCGCGGGTTTTTGTCGAGCATGCTTCGTTCGCCGGGTGCCCCGAGAGCGCAGCGAATTCAAGCCGTGCGGCTCGAACGAGCAGCCCGGCGGGGCCAGGAAGGGAACACTCCCGCTCGGCGCAGCGGCAGAGCCTGCCGGGAGGGAACCGGGGCACGTCCCGTCCGGCGCGTTGGCTCTCGGCGGACGGCCCGCGTGGCCACGCCTCCAGGGGGAGACGACTCCGGGGGTCCAGGTTCAGAGCCCCCGGCACGACCCGCGCAAAATGCGCGGTCCCCTCGCGGTACCTTCCAAGGACTAGGTTTTTCCCTCTTCAGCCAAACTCTCTTTGACCCGCTCCGGCAAGCGGGGGCGCTGGCGACATGTGCCTACATGGCGCGGTGGCCCCGATGAGCGGCCACGAGACGCAGCGGACCCTTGTTTTGCAGCACCTCCAGAGAGGCGGAACGCTTACAGCCTTGCAAGCGCTGGATTTGTACGGCATCGGGCGCCTCGCGGCGAGGGTTGAAGAGCTTCGGCGAGCCGGGCACGGTATCCTTTCCGAGACGGTCACCACACCAAGCGGCGCAAGGGTTGCTGAGTATCGCCTAGTTGAAAAGCCTGTCCCCGCAAGGGCTCTTCGTCCGGGGGAACAGGGGCGGCTCTTTGATCCGGAAATCGGCGACGCCTATGCCGTTCGGCGGAGGTGGGAGCTGTGAGCCTCCCGCATGGCATCTCTCCCGATGACGTGAAGCTCTGGTTTGACGGGCAGGTCCCCGGCAAAGTCCGGTGGACAGGATACCAGGCGCTATGCAGAAGTCCGCTTCGCGAGGACAAAAACCCGAGTTTTTCCTTTTCCGCGGAAAAGGGCACCTGGCACGACCACGCAACCCGCGAGTCCGGCGGACTCCTCGCCCTGGCGGAGAGGTTGGGCGTTGCCCCGCCGTGGGGTGAGGGCGGGAAAGAAGCCCCACCTCCTCGGCCGCAAGACGGGTTCCGGCAGTTGTGGGACTCGGCGCAGGCGGCGGACGCGGGACATCAGTACCTGCAATTCAAGGGTGTGGCCTCCGCCGAGGGGCTCCGGCAGTCCGGCGAGGGGCTCTTGGTCCCTTGCTACAGCGAGTCCGGCGAGTTGGTGGGCATCGAGCGGGTCGCTCCCGACGGCGCGAAACGGCATTTGGGCAGTAAGCAGGGGATTTTCCCCTTCGGCAAACTCGAACCGGGGAGTCCGGTCGTTCTGGCGGAAGGGCTCGCGACCTGCGCGAGCATTCATGAAGTGACAAGCCTTCCGGTGCTGTGCTGCTTCGGGGCCTCCGGCATCAAGCGAACGGCTGAAGCCTTGCGCCGCAAGCATCCGGGGCTGGAGATCGTTGCCGCAACGGACAACGACGAAGCCGGAAGGCGTGCGGCGCAAGAATCCGGCGGGCTGGCGGTGATCCCTGACGGGCCGGAACATTATGACTGGAACGATTACATGAAAGAGCGCGGTGCAGAGGAGGCGCAGGAAGCGTTCCTGCAGAAGTTGGAGGCGGCCCGGGAGGCGGCCCGGGAGAAGGCGGCTGAGCGCGAGAGGCCAGCGATCCTTGACGCTGTATCGGCTCCAGCTCCGGAAACCGCGACTCGGCCGGAAAAAGTGTGGCATTTTCCGAGGAGGCACTTGAATGTCCTGGCAGCCGATCCTGGGATGGGGAAAAGTCTGCTGCTCTCGAAGGTGGCGGCGGACCTCTCCATAGGGGCAGCACCACTCGGTGGCCGGGCTGGGCCCGTGCGGAAAACGCTCTACTTGAACGGCGAATGTGGGCGGGATTACTTCAACTGGCGATTCCGTGCCTCCGGTTGGGAATACTCCAAAGAGCATTTTTTTGTGGTTCACCAAGAGGATCTCGCTGAGCGCGGGATAGAGCTCAATCTTGATACTTCGGTAGGAAGGGAAAACCTTGAAACGCTGCTCCGCGAGATTAGGCCGGATTTGCTGGTTATCGATTCCCTCCCGGCATTCTCGGGCGAGGATCTGAACGATGGGACGGTACAGAACGAGCTGGGGAAATTTCTGAAGGGGGTTGCGGCGCGGCATGACCTCGCAGTGGTGCTTGTCACGCACCTTCGAAAACGCCGCCTCCAGGATCACGGGGCGGAACCTACACTGGCGGAGATACAGGGCTCGAACGCCATTGCGAAACTGTGCAATGTTGCGCTCGCGCTGTACGAAAAGGAGATAGACGTCAGCGGTGAACTGTGCACGGTGAAGGTGTGCCGGTCCGTCAAGAGCTGGGGGCCACAGGTGGCACCGTTTGGGTTCCACTTCCCGGAACTGGACGAGGACACTTTAGTGCTTGAGGCGGTGGATACCCCCTCGTCAAAAAAATTGTCTGGAGCGTGGGAGCGGGTCCGGGCACTCCTGGGGGGAGAGTTCACGCGGCAAGAGGTAGAGGAGCTGCTGGGCGTGTCTGACAAGACGGCGAAGAGCTTATTGTCGGGGTGGAGGCAGCGGGGAAAAATCGAGGCCATCGGGAAGGGGCCAAAAACGATGTATACGATTATCGGGGAAGGATCGGGGAAGGCCCTCTCTCTACTTCCCCGATCAGGCGCGGACGAAGCAATTGCAACGGTTGAATCGGGGAACCCCATTTTTCCCCGATCCGATTCCGTGGGGGATGAGAAGGGGGGAATTGAATCGGGGAAAAACCGCTTCCCCGATTCAAACCCAGTAATACCAATAAATTACATTGGATCGGGGAAGTATATTGACTGTGGGGTCCCGATAACTTCCCCGATTCCGGGAACTTCCCCGATTGACGAAACGGCGGCGGAGGAAGACTCCCTTTCCTCAGCCGATGCCCTTCCGCCTCCGGCGCAGGAGCGTTACCGCGATGCCTACGAGAGGATGCGACGCGCTAACGTATCGCACGAGACCGCACACGCAAGGGCGATGGACAGGGCGCGGGATGCGCTGCGGAAGCTCCAAGGGGCCAGCGAGGAGGTGGCGTGATGAAGTTCACGGTTGACACATGCTCCGGATCGAAGGGTGCCCCGAGACTCTACGGCGGCGGCTGTGCGGCATGGCGGAGGCCGCGAACCCGGTTTTCCAAAGCGCGCTCCGGGTCGGACGAAGCCCGGGTGAGGCTCCGGAGACCATCCGACTCTGGCGCGAGGAGTCCGGGGTCCTGGTCCTTCCGCGAGGGCTGACGGAGACGGCGCGGCAAGAGGCCCTGCGGGTAGGGGTACCCGTGGAGATCGAGGACCGACGGCAGATCCTTCCCTCAATCGACCTCCAGTTTCGGGGGACCCTCCGGCCCTACCAGGAAAAGGCGCTGGCCGCCCTGTGCCGCTTCGGGTCGGGCATTCTGTCCGCGCCGTGTGGTTCCGGCAAAACGGCGACGCTCGCCGCGCTGATCGCGGCCCGGCGGCAACCGGCATTGGTTCTGGCCCACACGGTAGACCTGGCGCGGCAGCTCCGGAAGGACTTGTCCGCGTGGCTCGGGACCGCGGTGGGTCTCATCGGCGGAGGCGTGTTCTCTCCGACCGGGCGCGTGGACGTGGGGGTGCTTCAGAGTCTCTTTTCCGAGGAGCGCCGCTCGGAGGCCTCGGGGTGGTACGGACTCCTCGCGATAGACGAGTGCCACCACACGCCGGCGCGGTGCTTCTGCGAAGTGGCGCAAGCCTTCCCGGCGGTATTTCGGTACGGACTCTCCGCCACGCCGGAGCGTGGTGACGGGCTGACAAGGCTGCTTGCGGCGGTCCTGGGGCATGTCCGCCACGTGGTCCGGGCGGCGGAGCTGGAGGAGGCGGGGGTCCGCGTGCGGCCAACGCTCCGGTGGGCGCAGGGCATCCAGGTCCCGGAGTGGCTCGGCCCCGAGAACTGGGCGGAACTCGTCGGGTACCTGGCAAAAAGCCCGGAGCGGCTCCGGATCGTTGCCGACATCACCTGCGGGCTCGTCCGGGAGGGGCGCGCTGTCCTGGCGCTGTTGCCACGAGTGGAGGCGGCGGAAGCGGCGGCGGCTCTTCTGACGGCGAAGGGGGTCTCCGCCGAGGTGGTGCATGGCGGCGTGGCGCGGAAAGAGCGGTCGTCCCGGCTGGATCGCGTCAAATCGGGGGTGTCAAGGGTCCTTTGTGCGGTGCTCGTCGCGGACGAGGGGTTGGACCTGCCGTGCCTTTCCGCCGTGGTCTTGGCGGCCCCTTCTCGAAGCGCGACGAAGGGTGTCCAGCGGATCGGGCGGGCGCTGCGACCGGTGGAGGGGAAACGGAATCCGGCGATCTGCGACCTGGTTGACGACTCGCCGATCCTGCGGGCTCAGGCGCGGGACCGGTTTTTCAAGGTCCATCGGCTGACCTGCGAGGGTGCGCAGCTTCCCGAGTGGCTGGAGCGGAAGGGCGGGTCGCGATGACGGAACCTGTCGCCTCGGTGGGGCTCCTCCGCGAGACATTGAAGGGGACGGCCGTCGTCGCGGGGGTCCTCCTCCGGGAGGCAGCGCCACAGGAGCGGGACTTCCTCGCGGAGATTTTCGCCCTGCTGCTTGACGCGATGAGGCCAGCCCCGGCGGAACTGCCGGGGGCGCGGGTTCCGAAGTGGCTGGAGCGTTCCGCCAGGCGTTTCCCGGAGGGGTAGGGGAGGGGCCGGGGGTACCCCTCTCCAGAGGGGGGGAGGGGGGAAAACTGGAGAGGCCCGCACCCCAGTAGGGGAGGTGTCTCCGCCGGGACACAAAAATTCCAGAAACAAAGGTAAACTGCATATTATACCACAAAAACATTTGTGAAATGGTATAATAGCCTTGAAAGGAGTGATGAATGTGCCGAAAAAGACAGAACTCAGCCACGTGCAGGAGCGCGCAATCGAAGCACTTCTGTGCTGTGATACGCTGGAAGAGGTGGCGAAAACTGCCGGGTGCGGGGCTCGTACGCTGTACACGTGGCTAAAGGCCCCTGAGTTCCGGGACCGGCTCCGCCAGGCGCAAAACGAGGCGCTGCGGGGGAGCATCCGTCATCTGGGGCGCGGAGCGGAACTTGCTGCGCGTGTCCTGATCGGAATCGCGGCGGACGAGGGGGCACCGCTCGGCCCGCGTGTTCAGGCGTGCAAGACGTTGCTCGACTGCGGAATGCGGTGGCTGGAAGCCCAGGGGTTGGAGGAGCGGCTCGCCTCGCTGGAGCGGCAGCTGTTCGGGGGGGTGTCGAAGGATGCGGCCTGAATTCAAAAAGCGCATTTCCGCCCTTGAGGAGGCCCTCGGCGCGGCGGGGAAGGTCGATTTTTTCTCCCTCAGCCCCGAGGAACGCCTCCGGGCACTCGTTGATCATTGCGGGATGCCGCAAGAATTGGTGCACGACGAGGCGGCGTGCGGCTCGTGGCTGGAGGAGCAGCTTTACGGCGAGGTCCTTCCGCGACTGTGGAGGCTGGGAGGTGAGGCGTGCTGTGGCGATCACTGATGCGACGGTGAACCCCTGGGCGAAGGCGCTCGGGCTTGTTGAGGAAGGGACTCCGTTTTCCATCTGGGACATTGTGCCGGTGTGGAATCGTCCGGACTGGGACACGAAGCCGGAGGAGGACGTGATGCCGACGGCGCCGGAGAAGACTGTTCCGGAGGAGCAGCGGCAGGGTTCCGACGGCGGCGAGGATGCGCTGGGAGGCGGGTTCGTTGACATGCGGGACCCTGCCTTCTGGGGGCTGGATGACGGGGAGTGGCTGGATACGCCTTCGAGTTCGACCTGGCGAGGCGTGCAGAACGCGCTTGGTCTGACGAAGGGCGGTCTGCTGAGTTCGCTTTTCGGCGGGGGCTCCAGCCGGTTTTCGACCTTCACTTCTCCGGACGCGCAGGCGGCAATCGAGGCGGCCTCCAAGCGGATGGGGCTCGATCCCGTGGAGGTGAAGTCGGAGATTGCAAAGGCTCTCGGGTTCACGGGGTCGAACCCGCCGGGCGTGACGAGCGCGCTCTTCGGCCCCACGGATCAGTGGAGCACGGATTGGTTCAACAACGTGGTGAACGAACGGAAGACCATTGCCGGAGTCGTGGAGAAGATGGCGCTCGACAAGGCACTGAATGCGGTAGGGCTGGGCACCGTCGATTGGGGAAGCGCGGCGGATCGTCCCTATGGCATTGCGGACATGATGGAGGGCTGGGGAAAACTCGGGGTGGACATGTCGCGCCTCGGGGACATGAACCAGCTCGAAAAGGCGGTCTTTGAGAACACAAATGCGCAATGGCTCGGGACGCCGCAGCTCGGAGCGCGGCAGTTCGCGTCCACGCCGCACCTTGACTCAACAGCGGCAGCGTTCGCCCTGGGGCAGGGATTGAGTCCGGACGTCGCGGGGTGGCAGCTCTCGGACGTTCTGGGGAAGCTCTCGCTTGACAACCTGACACCGGAATACGTTGACACCTACGCGGCGCTGAAGGACCTGCTGACGAGCGGTGCCTACGCCACCACGACTCGCGAAAGCCTCGCCTCGCTTCTCGGAGGCGGCGGGCTCTCTGGGCTCGTGAGCGCGAACGACCTTGCGGCGTGGGAGCGTGCACGGGAGGCAATGGCGCGTGGGGGCGGCTACGGGGCGGACGAACGCGGAAGGGACTACGGCGACGCTAGGGATGCGGAGTCGCGCTCCGGCAACACGCAGGACGATTCCTACGGCAAAGACGAGGAAGGGCGCGGTCGCGGGGCAGGGTTCTCATGATGACCGGACGGAAGGCGAGCCCTGGGGGGCAGGTAGACCCGGAGAACCTTTTTGCTGGGCTGGAGGATTGGAACCCGGCAGGGCCGATTGATCCGGAGAATCTTTTTGCAGGGCTCGAAGGATTGAGCCCGGCAGAGCCGATTGACCCTGAGAACCTGTTCGCCGGGCTGGAGGAGGACGGGGACGGACAGAGCGGCGTGGACCCTGAGAATCTGTTCGGGGACCTTGCCGGAGAGTCGTTCGAGAGCCTGGACGGGATTGACACGGAGAACCTCTTCGCTGGGCTGGAGTCGTTTCCTCCGCCGGACGGGACGAGGGGGCGCGATGCCGCTTCCGGAGAAGACGACGCCTATTCCAAGGGGCTTACCCGGGTCATGGGCGGTCCTGGGCTAAAAGCGCTCATGGCCCTTGACGCGCCACGAAGCGCTCTCGCAGCGACGGTCGGCGCGGCGCTCGGCAAGAACGAGTGGGACGACGTGAGGGCGTCGCTCGCGCTGGAAAAGAATGTGTCCTGGGGGGACCTGCTCCCGGAGATGACCATCGGACGTTCCTCGTCGCCGACGGGTATGAACGTGCTGGGGGCCACCATGGAACAGCTTAGGGGGGGGAGCTCTCCGGATTTCGAAGAAAGAGAGGACTTTGCCCTCACTCCCTGGGTGGGGTTTGCGGCGGATGTCTACCTTGACCCGCTCAATCTCCTTGGCGTCGGCGTTCTGACGAAGGGGGGGCGAGGAGCAAGGCTCCTGACGAACGTCGCGGACGGCCTTGTGACGCGCCACCTCGACGAGGTGGTCAAGGCGGTGGATCTCGGGAAGGGCGCGGGCAAGGTTGTGGATGCGGCAAAGGCTGGGAACACGAAGGCGCTTTCCGCCCTTCGAGGAAGGGTCGTGAAGGAGCTCGGGCGCGGAAACGACGAGATTGTGAAGGTCCTGCGAGGCGCTGGCTATGCGGACGAGGTGATCGAAGCGACGGCGCAGGCCGCGAAGGATGGCGCGCAGGCGCTCGGGGAAACGCTCGCGGAGAGGGCGAAGCGCGGACAGTGGTCGGCGCTGCGGTTCGCCGGACTCGACGCTCCGAAGAAGGTCAACGAGCTGGTGGCGAAGGGGATCACGAAGGGGCGCCAGGCTGTGGCGAATTCTCCGCTCGGTGCTGGGCGGTTCAGCACGAAGACCGGGAACGAGATCATTGACCGAGGTCTCCGTGAGGTCGAGACGGTGCACCGTGGAAACAAGGCGGACATCCTCGCGTCGGGGAAGCGTATTCGCGAGGCCATCGACGATCTGACCCCGGAAGCGTTCGGAGGACGGTCCTCCGCAGGATGGTATGAACGAGTCGGTGGCGTGAAGGGACAGGCCGCCATCGGAGGAATCGATGCGAGACAGGCCGCCATGGTGCGCGAAGTGGCGGAACTTCAGTCCAGGCAAGCGGAAGAGATGGCCCGGAGGGGCATCCTCGGAAAGACCGTCGAGGAGGCCGGATACGCCTACGTGCCGCATGTGGCGAGAGAGGAGAGCCTTCTTCAGCGCATGAAGATGTCGGTCTCCGGGCATGGCGGAAGGCCTTCGGCGAAAACTCCCCACGCACTCCAGAGGGAATACCGCTGGATCAGGGACGCCGGAACGGGCAAGGAGGTGCTCGATTCGGTGTCCCGGTACGCGGAAACTACGGGGAAAAGCGTGGATGAGGTGCTTGCCGCGTCCCGCCAAGCTTCGGTGGATGAGATCAACGGAGCGCTCGGGAGAAAGCTCTTCTCCGGCGACCTCGCCGAGGCGGTTACCGTGGCGGCGCTGCGGAACGAGAGGGCGCTGCACGGGGCGCGGCAGATCGAAGCATTTCTGTCGGCGGCGAAACGTCGGGTCAAAGAGATCGGCGGAGTGGATGCGGCGACCGAAAAGGGGTGGCGTCCTCCGAAGCTGAATGTCCCCGTCCGTCTGGTGCTAAAGGACGGGAAGATGTTTCCCATCAAGGACAGCGTGTACAAACTCCAGCAGCTCCCGATGGAGCCCTCCATGCGCCGCCTCGTCGAGGGGCGATGGAAGACCATCGCGCAGCCGGAGGAGTCCGTGAAGGCGCTGCGGAGCATGTGGCAGGGATATATCGGGGCGTGGAAGCGGTTCACGCTGTTCCCTTTCCTGGAGTACCACACGCGGAATGTCGTGGGAGACCTGTGGAACGGATGGATGCAGGGGTGGAAGCCGTCTCAGATGGCGGGGGACCTGGTTGATGCAAAGGATCTTCTCCTCGCGGGGAAGAAGGGGCGTCAGGTCACGGAAACGGCGTCGCTGAAGGGGCTTCGGCTTCCGGCATACGGGAAGGTCAACCCCGAAGAGGTGGCGGCGGCGGCGCGGCGGTACGGGGTTGTGGGCAGCGGGCAGTACGGGGAGATTGTCCGCGAGGCACTGAAGCCGTCATCACAGACGACGCTCGGATGGTTCCGGAGGCACTTCTGGGACCTGGAAACGCCGGTGGAGATCGGGAGCTTTCTGGAGGACCAGCGCCGCATGGGGTTCTTTCTGCGGCGGCTGCGTGAGGGCGACACGTTCGACGAGGCGGCGCAGGTCGTTGCAAGGACGCTCTACGACTACGGGGATCTGACGGACCTTGAGCGTCAGATCCGGACTCTCGCGGTACCGTTTTACTCCTGGTATCGGAAGAATCTCCCGAAGCAGATCGAAAATCTGATCCGTCATCCCGGGAAGGTGGCCGTTCTCCCGAAGGCGAAGGCGACTCTCGAACGGGACTGGATGGTGGACCCGGACAACCCGAGGGACAACACCGCCTATGAGAAGTCGGTTCCCAACTGGATGGAGGCGAGCCTCCCGATCCGGTGGCGGGAGAACGAACAGGGGTTTGACGAGTTCTTCGTGCTCGGAAACTGGGTCCCGACGGCGGACCTGTTCCGGTTCACGGCGGACCCGAGGGCGCTTGTGACGAACATCGTCGGGAATCTGAACCCGCCGGTGCAGAAGGCCATCGAGCACACGTTCAACAAGGATCTGTTCCGGGACAGACCCCTCGATTTTCTGAAGGATCAGGAGGCGGGGGTCTTCGGAGAAGGCGGAATGCTGCGGGGGAACGAACGGACGAACTATCTCGGTGCCCCCATGCGCACGACGACGGTCTCGCTGCTGCAGCTCCTCCCGATTGCGCGGCTTCTGGCGACGCTGGACCGCGTGAACCCCGGCGGGATGTTCGACGAGAAGGGGAGGATGGAGGTCGGCGCGGCGGGGCAGGAGAAGCGCAGACCCTATCATGTGGAGATGGGGCCGATTCAGAAGTGGCTGAAGCTGCTGACGGGGTTGAAGAGCTATCCGGTGGACACGCAGTCCGAGGTTCTCTACAAGGCGATGGACATGCAGCGGTCACGCTCCGGAGAGGGGTTGACGCGGGAGAATCTGGAGGCTATGGCGCGGAAGGCGAGCCGAGAGGGCGATGACGCGGCGCTGCGCGCTTACGAGATTCTTGCGGAGCTTTTGTCAGAGCGGATGTCCGAGATGGGCGACGCGACGGGAAGAGCGATGGAATACATGCGGCGGAAGAGGGGGAGCGGAGAGGAGTAGCGCTAGGGGCTTCCGCCAAGGCGGGGGCTTGACGAGATGCGCTGCGGCCACTACATTACGTTTCAAGAGTCCTGTTTGTACGGACGCGAGCGGCAGACCAGAGGCCGCGACCCCGGCAAACGGGACTCTTTTCTTGTTTCGAAAGACGCAGGACGCAGACGGAGCATAAGCATCCTCCCCCTGAGGCGGGCTTCCGCCGGAAGGGGTCCCCGGGCGAAAGCCCGGGATTTTTTTACTCTGAGAGGTGGGCTGGTATGGCGACAAGATCGTTTGATAAGAAGTTTGTCGTTTCGGAGAGAACTCCGGAGTTCGTCAAAGGGCTGCTTTCGCCAGCGACGAAGCCCCGTGCCTTCTCCGAGAAGGAGATGTCTTTGCGTCTCGAAAATGGAAGGCGTGAAATCGCATCGTTGCTGATGAAATTTAAATGACCCATCTGCGGGGAATCCCCGGCGGTGACGAGGAGTCTGTGCCCTCTGCTGAGAAAAATGACATCCTGATAATGCCTTTGTCTGATGTTCTTGACAAAGAAGAAGCTACTGAGGAGCGGATAAGTTCGACCCTCGGTAGCTTTTCTTGTCGAGACAGGGATGTAGAGCAGTTTTTGCACAAGGATGCTGTCCGTTACGAAAGAAGCAGAAAAGCAGGGACATATCTTTTGGTCAGAACGGGGGCGACGCCCTCTCTCTGCGGCTATTTTTCGCTGGCTCTAACGTGCGTGGAGATAGAAACCCTGTCGAAGAGCCAGCGGAAAAGACTTTATGGGCTCTTTGATCCTCGTGTCCCAATAGCTTGTTACCTAATCGGGCAGCTTGGGAGAAGTAGCAAAATCGAGAGGACGGTTTTGCCGGGAGATCTGATTTTGGAACAGGCTATAGGAATAATAAAGATCGCTCAAGAGAGAGTTGCCGGAAGATTCGTCCTGGTAGAGTGCATGCCGGAGCCAACGCTTCTGGATTTCTACAAAAGCAACGGACTCAATGTCCTCAGTCGTGACGATCATCTTTGCCAGTTGTTCAGGATGCTCGATTGATCAAGGGGCACCACTTGCCGGATTTTCAAGCCCTGAGCCTCCACCTTCCGTAGGGATTCGCCTCCGACGAGCTGTCCCCTCATCCTCCAAAAGATCACGAATCACTATTCTTGGCGGTCAAGGGTGCGAACGAATTCGCACCCTTTTTGTGTGGAAAGATGTCCGGACGGTTCTTCGGGACGGGGAGCCGTGGTTTGTGGCGGCGGATGTTGCGGAAGTTTTGGGGTACGTGGACACGGACCAAGCTGTGCGAAACCATTGTAAAGCAGCTAAGATTCTCAAACCCGTTGAATCGACGGGGATGAAAATTCCTAATCGAGGAATGACTGTCATCCCAGAGCGTGACGTGTACCGTCTCATCATGCGTTCGCGCAAACCGGAAGCCAGGAGGTCGAAAGGGTGTTGGCAGTACCTACACCCTTAGCGCGAGCGCCTTGGCTCAATCGGACAGGTCCCGGAGGAGTGGAAGGGGTCGGAAACGGATTCCGACCCTTGGCATCGAGCACCGTTGCTCAACCGGCGGAAAGGCCCCGCAAGAATGGCGAGGGGCCAGACCCATTCTGACCCCCTCCGGGAGAGCAAAACCGTCTGTCTCTCATCCCCTCCGCAACAGGTCCCGGAAGGGTGTGAGACGGATTCACACCCTCTGATAGAGTGGAAGGGTCGTAGACGGATTACGACCCTGACGCGGGCTAAGTCGGGGCTACTGCCTGGTTCGGTGAGCAACGCACAAAAAGGGAAGGGTATCAAACGGATTGATATCCTTGGCGGAATGACCTCAATTTGGCTGAGGCCATCGGGATTGTGCAAGGGTGGAAATCCGTTTTCCTCCCCCTGACGCGGGGAGAGCTTTGCTTGCAATGGTCCGCGCTGTACAAAACCGAACGGATTCGTACAAGTTGGATAGAGATACATATAATCAACTTTGACTATTGACAAATACTTTGAGGTAGCTTAGGATGTGGGTATCCTGGAATGGAGGTGTTTCCCCATGACATGCAGGGCAAGAGATGAAGACGCGGCGGTTCTGTACGTTCGGGTTTCAACGCTCGACCAGGCGGAGCATGGGGTTTCCCTCCAGGCGCAGGAAGAACGCCTTGCCGCTTACGCCACGGCGAACGGACTTCGGGTTGTGGCCGTTCTTCGGGAGAGCGGCGTTTCCGGCACGATCCCCCTTGCCCTTCGGGATGAGGGGAAAAGGCTCTCCGACCTGGCGGCCCTCGGGAAGGTGCGCCATGTGGTGGCGCTGAAACTGGACCGGCTCTTCCGGAGCGCCGTGGACGCCTTGTCCACTGTCCAGGAATGGGACAAGGGCGGAGTGGCCCTTCACCTGGTGGACATGGGCGGGCAAAGCCTCAACACGGGTTCGGCTGTGGGGCGGATGATGCTTACTCTGATGGCCGGGTTTGCGCAGTTCGAGCGGGACCTGACGGCGGAGCGGACGAAGGCGGCCCTTGCTCACAAGCGCGAGAAGGGGGAAGCCTACGCACCGACGCCGTTCGGGAAAGTGCGGAGGGGGCGTCGGTTGGAGAACCACGAGGGAGAGCAGGAAGTCCTTTCCCTTATTCGGCAATGGCGGGGCGCGGGAGACACGCTCCGGGGTATCGCAGAGAGGTTGAACGCCTCCGGAGTCGCGTCGAAGCGGGGCGGTGCATGGCACGCCTCCACGGTGAGGTACATCCTGCAGCACGCATAGGGAGGTGATTGGTTGGTTGCGGCAGAGGTTCTTTACACCAAGGAGCAGGCGGCGGAAATTTTGAACGTTTCCCCGCTCACGCTGGGGAATTGGCTCCGCTCCGGGAAAATCCGAGGCGTGAAGCTTGGCCGGGTGTGGCGCATTCCGGAAAGCGCGCTGGACGAGGTGGCGCGGCAGGGGACGAGGGAAGACGAGAGGTAAGGGCGAGGGGGCCGGTAATCCTTGGCCGGGTGCGGCCCCCTCTACACCATCCACGAAGGAGGATGTACGAACATGATAGCACAACAGGAGTCCGGGTTGCTGAAGGCGGCGGAGTCTCTGGAGGGAGAGTTTTTGCAGTTGGTGGACCTTGCGCGGTTGGTTGCGCGGCTGTACGTGGAAGCGGCGGAGGTGTGGCCGTCGGAGCGGCGGCAGGCTGGACTGCGCGACGTGCTCGACCCGGCGCGACTTGCGAGGATCAACAATGGCATGCGCTTCGTTCCTGTCGCGAACGCGCTTGCGGACCAGGTAGAGCGGGCCGCGAAGGCGTGGGACAAGTTCGACGTGCTTTTCTGTCTGGCGGCGAACAGGGCGGGCGGTGACGCGGCATGACCGCAAAAACGAGGGCTCGGACGTTGGAGGAGATTCACGCGGACCTTGAGACGACGCTGGGGCTACAGACACTCTTCCTCAATCCGCTTTTTTCGGTGACTGGAAAAACGTGGGAAAATTTCCTGCTGCTTCTCGTCTGCAAGGAGGCCACAGGCGCGGAGTCGGGGCGCAACCTGTTCGCGGCGCAGTCCGTTTTCGATGTGATGCGCCGCGTCGTTCCCGTCATTTTGGAGCGCACCGAGCAGACGAAAGAGGATGTGGCGGCACTTCTCGCGGAACGGCACGAGAAGGAACCCCGCCATTAGGGCTTGCGGGAGGCATTCGGGCCGCTCCGGGAGGGCGGCCCTTTTCCATGCCATTGGTAAGGTGCGGCCCCGTACACCGCTTGGCTGCTCCAACTTGATGAGGATGGGGCCTCGTTTTGAACTTCCTTCGGGAAATACAAAATGCTATTGCCGGTATAGTGGTGATGCCCGATAATGCATATATAAGAGACGGGGGGAAGGGGAGTGTCCGCCACAAGGGGAGAGAGGGGTGTGCCATGGCGAGCGTTTTTGATGTTGCCGCATATATCTTGGAGAAGTGCGGGATTTTGACGACATGGAAGCTGCAAAAACTGGTGTACTATGCGCAAGCATGGTCTCTTGTCTGGGACGAAAAACCGCTCTTCGACCAGGGGATAGAGGCATGGGCGAATGGGCCGGTCGTGCGTGAGCTATACAACGCGCACAAGGGGAAATTCACGGTGTCGAGCTTCTCTCCGGGCGACTCTGATCGGCTGAGCAACGACCAGAAGGAAACGATTGATGCTGTAATCCGGGACTATGGGGAGTTCTCTTCCCAGCAATTGAGCGATCTGACGCACTCGGAAAAGCCATGGAAAGATGCCAGGCGCGGCATTCCGGACGGGGAGCGTGGGGACACTGTTATTGAGCTTGACGCCCTGGCGGAATATTATGGCGGGCTCTAGGCACAAGAAAACGAATGCCCCTCCCCCGGGGAAGCGAGAAAAAAAGGCACGCATCAGACCAGAGGGAAGCACCCATGAAAAAATTTCCTGGCATTTCCGGATAATGGAACAAAGTGGTCCATGGGGTCTAGAGAGCATCGAAAAAGAAGAGTGGAGACATATTGTTTCAAAGATGAGTGACTATGAAAGCCAAACATGGGGAGAACTGGAAGGGGATAGGAACCACTCCATACCCGTGAAAGATCTGTGCCCCGAGGCTCAAAAGAGCATCCAGAAAAGGCAACTTGATGATGTTGATAGTGTTTTTTCAATACACTTTAATGGACAAGAGCGCTTGTTCGGGATTAGGGATCGACATGTTTTCAAAATTTTATGGTTGGATCGGGAACACAGGATTTGTCCTTGTACCAAGAAACATACATAAGAGCGCGACAAGTGGGACACCAGAAAAGGACGTCATTACTAATGACACCCTCACCAGGTGTCGGATACCGTAACGAATCGTGACGACATAGGGGGACCCCGGATCGGTGCGCGGCGGGAGGGTGTCCATACCGTGGACACCCTTGGAGGAAAGGGGGCGCGGAAGTGGGAACCCCTCGGGCCGGCACCAAGAGGCGGAAGGGTCTAAGCATTGTTTACCCCCTCGCCAAGGGAGACGAACACGGGCCGGAACGAGGAAGGAGCCCTATCCCTGCCTCCTTCCTCCCGGCATGGATGGGGCAAGAGCACGGGTACTTTGGTGCTGGACGAGGAATCCTGCCAAAAAAGAGGCCCCATGCGGAAAAGGGGCCTCTACGTCGATCTACGGGCATATCCCACGCGAAGCGCTGAAAACGCTGAGGTGGCGCGTCACGCCTCCGGGCTGGAGACCGCCCAGCCTGAAAAGTCGGGGATGCTGGGGGAACCCTCTACACTCTCGGCTTGGACATCCTCCAGGAGGTGCTGAATTTCGGACCGAATCAAATCACACAGTTCCGCGTGCCTGCGGAACTGATCCAAATGCATTCCCTCGGGAATCAGCCGGTACTCGTCCGTCACATCCATGAGGAAATCCCACAGAATCCTCTGCGTGGATTCCAGCATTGCCAACCTGTTGATAAGGTCGCGCTCACAAATCCTCGTCGTTTCCATGCTCATTCTCCTTCCTCATCCGCCAGGACGCGCCACAAGGCCCCTAACACGCCTTCTCCCGAAGGAACCACCTCCTCGGAATCCCATGCGAAATAGTGGCATCTACGTCGATTCTGGGGCATGTCGCGTGTGAAACGTTGGAAATACTATGCCTGTCGAATCGTTACTTTTGAGAAGATGCCCGGCATAGTATGCCCCTCATGTGTTTTGCGGCTTACGACCCCTAGGGTGTCCATACCGTGGACACACCGCCCTCGCCGAAAGCAAGGGCAGGGCGTCTACTAAACACACCTCCGGGGTGTTCATGCTGTGGCGTGGCATCTCTGTGCACCGCAGAATCTACGACCGTAGTACGACCGTAGCACGACCGTAGTACGTTTCGTAGCTTCTGTTCTTTTTCGCTGTGATGTGCGTTACTCTTTTTTGAGCTTCCCCATGCGCTTCCGGGGTTCTTCTTTTTGAAGCAGGGCATTGACCGGGGATGCCTTGCCGTGCGAGGTTCGAAGGTCGTCGTCCGAGAGCGCGAGGTATTGCCTGGTCATGTCCATGGTGGCATGCCCCATTCCCTTCTGGAGCGTCATGGCATCGCCGCCGTTTCGAAGGTAGTCGATGGCATGCTGGTGCCTCAGATCATAGGCGGAGAAGCGGGGGAGTCCCGCTTTTTGTGCGTAGCGGCGGAGTTGGACCGTCCATGCGTGGGTGTCCATCGGTGTACCGTAGGATGTGCAGAAGGTGGGAGCTTTCCCCTCATGCCATTCTTCCGGACGTGCGGCGAGCAACCGTTCCAGGAGGCGCCTCACGTGGCCCGAGAAGAAGACCGTTCTTCCTGTCCGCGTCTTTGAGGTGGCGGCGCGGATGCGGACGCGGCAGGCGGAAAGGTCGATGTCTGAGGGAAGAAGCTGGAGCGCCTCCGAAGGGCGGAGGCCGCAATCGAGAGAGAGCAGAAAGAGCGTCTTGTCCCGCAGCCCGGCGAAGGTGTCTTCCGGTATGGCGGACAGTACCTTTCGGATGTCGTCCGTGTTGTGGTCCACGATGCGGGGCTCCTGTCGGCGGTACTTCAGCCCTTCGGCGGGGGACTCGTCGAAGATGCCTTGGTCCACGCAGAACCGGAAGAAGGGGTGCAACACCTTGAGCCGGACATTGTGCGTAGCCGGACTGATGCCCTCCTGGGAGAGATATGCCAGCAGGCAATCACGGCAAGCGGGGCTCCATGCCGTGGGGTATCTGGCGAAGAAAGCCTTGATGTTCTCCTCGTATCCTCGGATCGTGCGCGGTGCGGCCCCCTGCGCCTTCCTGAGCGCAAGAAACCTGGACATGGCATCGTGCCATGTTTCAGGGGCTCTTTGTGAAATGTGCGCGATTCTGGCGGCTTTCATGGTGTCCCTCCTTCGAATGTCAATGTTCCTGGAGGGGAAAACCGCCGAATTTTGAGCATCTGCCAAGGGTGGGAACGAACCGAAGTCCATCAGGAAAGAAAAAGGGGGAAACCTTTCGGTTTCCCCCTTTCTTTTCAGTGGTCGGGATGAGAGGATTTGAACCTCCGACACCCTGCACCCCATGCAGGTGCGCTAGCCAGGCTGCGCTACATCCCGAAACGCGAGCTATTCTAGCGCACGAATCCAGTTCGGTCAAGCCACCGAATTGCCTCTTGCGACGGGGGCAGGGATAAGGTCATTCCTGGAACTGTACACGGGTGAAGTTTTCCGTGATTTTCGGAGGATGCGACGGCATGTTCGCGTGGTTTCCTGAAAAAAGCCGGGTATAATGTGAGCGGCTCCGGAATCGGGAGGTGGCGTCGTGGGTTTCTATCTGAGTGGTTTTTATCGTATGCTTTCGGAGCGGCCGTATTTCGATTGGCCCGAAAAGCTTCAGGGGCGTCTGCCCTGGGTCGAGATCGGATTCGGCAACGGCGAATTTCTCGAACACCTTGCCGGGGCGTGTCCGCACCAGCCGATGGTGGGCATGGAAGTGTCACTGACGTGCCTTGACAAGGCCGCAAGGCGTCTCTGTCGCCTGGGAGCGGAAAATGTCCGGCTCCTGTTGGGAGACGCACGTTTCCTGTTGCGGGAATGCTTCGAGGACAACGGAGTGGAAAGGGTTTTCATGAATTTTCCCTGCCCCTGGCCGAAAAGCCGACACGCCCGAAGGCGCGTCACATCCAGGGGATTTGCCGATGCGCTTGCGGCTGTCCTTTGCGTAGGAGGGACGTTCCGTCTCGTCACGGACGAGGCGTGGTATGCCCGGGAGGCCATGGCTGCCCTCGGAGAACATCCGGCCCTGTGCGGCCGGCTTGAGGACGCCGAAGCGTCCGATCGGCCCGTGGCGACCAAATACGAAAGAAAGTGGCGGGCCCTGGGCAAGGACATTCTGTCCGTGGTGGTGGAGAAAACCGCTCCCTGGAGAGGGGAGCGTCTCGTGGAGGAGGGGAGAGCGCTGCACGTCGAAGTTTTGTTCGAAGGCGATCTTTGGCAATGTCTCCGTGCGCTCGAAGGGAGGGAGGGACACCGAAACGAAGCCCATTGGATCTTTCGGGAGGTCTTTCTGGGGAACGATGGCAGTGCGCTGGTGCAGGTCATCGCCAACGACGACGGATTTGAACAGCGGTTTTTCCTTCGCGCCGTGCGTCGAAAAGACCGTGTTCTCGTGAAGATCGACGACACGGCGACCCCCTTCAGAACGCCTGCAGTCCGCTTTGCCCTCGAAGAGGCGGCGGGATTTCTGACGAAGAACCTCCCTTGACACGATCAGGAAGGGGGACGGGGCCGGTGAAGGAGGTCAGGCCTACATCGGGGAAAGTCCTGCAGGCGCTGTTCAACATTCTCGGAGACAAAGTCTTGGAAGGCGGCTTTCTTGATATCTTCGCCGGCACGGGACAGGTCGCTCTCGAAGCCTGGCGGCGTGGAGCCCGTCCCGTCGTGGCCGTGGAGGTGATCAGGAACCGATGCGAACGTCTCCGGGAGAACCGGGGAGGCGAAACGGGACTGGGAGTTCTCTACATGGATGTTCGGAGAGCACTCGTTCTTCTTGCGAAAAGGAAGAGCCTCTTCGCCGTCGTTTTCGCCGATCCGCCTTACGGGAACGGATGGATGCCCGTCCTTTTCGATCTTCAGGCACAGATCACGAAACTGCTCCTTCCCGGCGGACTGTTCGTGGTGGAGCATTCGGCGAGAGAACCTTATCCTGAAACTTCCCCCGGGTGGAACACGGAAAGTCGCACCTACGGCGAGACTGTGCTCACCTTTCTGCGGCGGGACGAGTCGGAAACGAGTTGAGAGACGATGAGAAAAGCCGTGTATCCGGGATCCTTCGATCCCATCACGAACGGACATGTGTACATTGCCGAGAGGTCCGCCGCGTTGTTCGACGAGCTGGTGGTGGCGGTTCTCTTCAACACCCAGAAACAGGGGACGTTCAACATCGAGGAACGCAAAGCCATGGCGAGAGAAGCTCTGATCCACATCCCGAACGTGCACGTCTCCTCCTTCGAGGGATTGCTCGTGGATTTCATGCGCCAGGAACGGAGTCGCATCATCATCCGGGGGCTTCGCGCTCTTTCGGATTTCGAATACGAATTTCAGCTTGCCCAGATGAATCGCCAGCTCGCCCCGGAGATAGAGACGTTCTTCATCGTCACGGAAGCCCAGTATTCCTATCTGTCCAGCCGATCCGTCAAGGAGGTCTTTCATTTCGGAGGGTCGATCCAGGGCATGGTGCCTCCGGGGGTCTACAGGCGTCTTCGCGAGCGTTTTCCTCCGCCCGGTCTGGACATGCGGTAGCGGCGCTCCCGCACCGGTCTCCGCAGCTCAAAGGAGAATGGTGCGGGACGTCGCCTCCGTTCTGATTTGTGGAGTCGGGATCAGATTTTCCCAGATCTCCGCCGCACGGTGTTCGAAATTCATGATTCTCCGGGCATAGGCCGTGTCGGGAGCGGAAGCTTTCGAGAGGATCGGAAGCGAGGCGGAATCCCGCATGCGCCGAAGGAGTGCTCGTCCCGTCCGGTTTGCACCGAGAACCCTGATGTAGGCCGGGCCGAGACGCTGTATAGCCTTGTACTCCCAGTGATCCAACCCCAGCAGGATGTGCATGAGGTGCCTCTGAATTCGCCCCCGAGGATAACGCCTGGTGACGCAGGCGTTCACCAGCTCCTCCCAGGATGTGCTGTGTCGTGCCGCTTCGAGGATCCTGTGCTCCAGTCCTTCCCGGAGTTCCGCCGAGGAAGCGATTCCTCCCGCTCCGCTCCGGAGAAGGAGCGACCGGAGAATGCGCCAGAGAACGGTGCGGTCCGCGGTGGTCCGTCCCTCGTCCAGGGACTGCAGCAAAAGGGTCGCGGAGGGTGCGGGCATGGCCCGGCGAAGCGCTTCCCGATCGTCGCGCCGTGCCATCTCCCGAAGCGCTGTCGCGCTGGCCAGAGCGTCCGGTGTGGGATCGTGGTATCCTTTGCCTTTGCGAAGCACGGGAACGATGGCCAGTTTGTACTGTCCGGAGAGAACGCGACAGGAATAGGCTACGGCGAGGGAATTGTTTGCGCCTCCGAGAAAACCCTTTCCCTCGGGAAGCAGTTCCTCCACCGCCCTGCTTCGGGCTTCGACGAAGGAATATCCTGCGTCGAGGAAGAACCGCAGCTTCTCCTTGAAGAGCGGGGGTTCCTGGACTAGAATGGCTGCGATAGTGTCCAATTCCGAACAGGGATTTTCCATGCCGAAGGACAGATGCGTCACGAGTCCTGTGCGGGCGAGAATGTCCACGCCCGCATTGGCGAAGATTCCGGCGTTCGCGCAGGAAAAAAGGCAGGGCAGCTCGAGAACGAGGTCTGCGCCACAGCTCAGGGCCATGCGTGTGCGTTGCCACTTGTCGAGAAAAGCCGGCTCTCCCCGCTGCACGAAATGAGAGGAAAGAGCCACCACCACCGCATCGGCGATGCTTATGTCCCTTGCTGCCGCTAAATGGTGGGTGTGGCCATTGTGCAACGGATTGTATTCGGCGATAATGCCCACGACATTCTTTTTCATATCCATTCCCCCCGGAGCAACCATACGTGTCCGGGGTTACTCAGGTCAAGGGAGGTAATCGCGTGAAAGTCCTCGTTTTGAACTGCGGCAGCTCTTCCCTCAAGTACCAGCTCTTTGACATGGCCGGTGAGAAGGTTATGGCAAAAGGGCTCGTGGAACGTATCGGTATCGAGGGTGGGCGCATCAAGCATACCAAGACCGGTATGGATTCAGTGGTTTCCGACAGTGATTTCCCGAACCACAAAGTTGCTATCAAGGCAGTTCTCGACTGCCTGCTCCATGGTGAACACGGTTCCCTCCAGAGCCTCGAAGAGCTTCGTGCCGTCGGACATCGGGTCGTTCACGGCGGTGAAAAATTCGCCAAATCAGTGGTCGTCACGGCGGATGTCCTCAGGACCATCGACGAGTGCACGCCCTTCGCACCTCTGCACAACCCCGCGAATCTCCTCGGCATCAAGTCCATGATGGAAATCCTTCCCAAGGTTCCGCAGATCGCCGTCTTCGACACGGCTTTCCATCAGACCATGCCGGAGCGGGCCTTTATCTATGGGGTTCCCTATCACTACTACGAGACGTATCGCGTGCGGCGATTCGGTTTTCACGGAACGAGTCACCTGTACGTGGCGCACCGCACGGCGGAGATGCTTGGAAAACCTCTCGAAAATCTGAAGATCATCACCTGCCATCTCGGCAACGGCAGTTCCATCGCTGCCGTGGACGGGGGCAGATCGGTGGACACGACGCTCGGGTTCGGCACCGTCTCAGGGGTGCTCATGGGGACCCGGTGCGGTGACGTTGATCCCGTGGCAATGCTTCACCTCATGCAGGAAGAAGGGCTGGATTCCAAGGCCATGAGTCACGTGCTTCACAAGGATAGTGGTGTGCTGGGAATCTCCGGCATCAGCAGCGACCTCCGTGATGTTGAGGACGCCGCGGCGGGTGGAAACCGCCGGGCGAAACTCGCGCTCGATATCCTCTGTTATGGCGTGAAGAAATATATCGGTGCCTATGCGGCGGCCATGGGAGGACTGGATGCGGTGGTCTTCACCGCCGGTGTGGGGGAGAACTCGATTCTCGTCCGGGAGATGGTATGCGAGGGATTGGAATTCCTCGGAGCCCTCTTCGACAAATCCAAGAATGCCGTGCGAGGGAAAGAAGCCTTCATCTGCAAGCCCGATTCCAGGGTGGCGCTTCTCGTCGTCCCCACGAACGAGGAACTTGTCATTGCGAGAGACACCCTGTCGCTGGTTTCCTGAGGAAAAGCCGACGTGACACCGGCGAGGTGGTGTGTGCAATGATGTGGGAGGCCATGCCGGAATCGTGGAATTTCCGTGTTTCTTCAGGGCAAAAGACCCCGGGAGAGGAAAAACGCTATTCCTGGGAGTTGAAAACCCCCATGGGCATTTTCTATTGGGGGCAGGAATATCGCTTTCCCGAGGGATTTTCCGTGAGTGCGTCGGTTTTCCGGCTGAATGACGCAACGCAGGTGGACCTCCACATCGAGGGAGACGCATTTGTTCCGTGTGCCCGGTGTCTTCGTCCCGTTTCTCTTGCCATAAACGAAAATTTCGTGTATTTTTATACACTGCGGCCTGAAGGTGATCAAAGCGAAGAAGAGGACAGTGCGGACCAGGAGCGCTTTGTTATCCTCCGTGAGGCAACCGATGTCATTGATATTCGGGAGCAGGTATGGGAGACGCTTCTCGAATCGTTGCCCGCCAAGGCCCTTTGTGACGAAGGATGCCTCGGGATCTGTCCCCGATGCGGTGCCGACCTGAACGAGGGGTCGTGTACGTGTGTCCGTGATGTGGATCCCCGGCTTGCTGCGTTGTTTCCGTTGCAGGAGAAGAACGAAACCGAAGGAGGAGAACACTGATGGCGGTACCGAAAAGGAGGGTGTCGCACGCGCGCACCCATAACCGGAAGGCCCATTGGCTGGGGGATCTGAGTATGCCCTCCACGGGGACCTGCCCCCATTGCGGGGAGCCCGTGCTGAGCTATCGCGCCTGCCGTGCCTGCGGCCACTACAGAGGACGCAAAGTGGCGGAAGGCAAGGAAGAAGCGTAAGGCGCACTTCTTTTCCCTGAGCCCGGGACGGCGGAGAGTGGACGCGACACAAACCGTGTGTCGCGTCCACTCTCCGCCGTCCCGGGCGGTTTTGTTTCCCCGGAACTGCTCTGCGAGGTATCTCCGCAAGGCGAAGGTGGTTCTTCCGTAAAAATGTACCACTCCGAGCAAGAGTTCCTTCTGACCTTTTCTCCCGGTATGTTGGGTGTCTTTTCGTGAAAATCGCCCCTCCTGAAAAAACTCCTGCAAAACACCGCTGTTCAAAAAACTCCCCGGAAAAATTCTTGCGGCCGCGATGTCCCTTTGCGGAGAGCCTGACCGTGCATGGAGCCACGAAAAGGTGTACGGTGTGTCGAGGTTTTACGGCCTTCCAGGGGGAAATGCGCCATTTTGCCGGAAATCGCATTCTCCATCTTGACCAAAAAGCGGGTTCCCCCATATACTTTCCCGGTAGCGGTTGCTGTTAATACCTGCTGTCAAAAGGAGGGGGTCGCACTGGCTCGGTCGGTGTATCGAAAGCTTCGACATCAGAAGCTGCTCTCCCTTTTGGATTCGGATCCTCTTCGTACCGACGAGGAACTCGCAGGTCTTTTGAGAGCCAGCGTGAGCACGATACGGCTGGACAGGGCTCTTCTCGGCATTCCCGAGCTCCGGGAGCGGACGCGACTGATGGCGGAAAAGGCCACAAGCCGTCTCAGATCCCTTCGGTACGACGAAGTCGTGGGCGAACTCGTCGATCTTGAACCCAACGTGTGGGGGCTTTCCATTCTTCAGACCGACGGTTCCATGGCTTTCCGGCACACATCCCTTTTGAGCGATCATCATATTTATGCGATGGCAAGTTCCCTGGCCATTGCGGTCATCGGGGCGGACATGGTCATCACGGGTTCCGCCAGGGTCAGGTACAGAGCGCCTGTCTATGTCGGGGACAAACTTGTGGCTCGTGCAAAAGTAGGCACATCCAAGGGAAACAAATTCGTCGTGAGCGTACGCATTCGTGTCGACGAGGTGGAGAAATTTCTCGGACGCTTCATCGTCGTGGTCGTTCCCGAGGCGGAGACCGCGAAACCCGGTGATTCCCTCTGAAACGGAAACAATGTCGGAGCCTTGGCCGGAGAGAGGTGGAGAGTATGCATCTGGCTCTTGATGTGATGGGGGGAGACCACGCTCCGACAGAAATCTGTCGGGGTGCCGTTCTGGCCTGTCGGGAGTTCCAGGATCTGGAAATCGCCCTCGTCGGGCAGGGACCTGTGGTGGAAAGGACCCTGGAGGAAATCGGCCACAGGGACGAGAAGCGGCTTCATATCGTTCATGCGGAAGAGACCATCGGTATGGATGAATCTCCCTCGGTGGCAATACGCAAGAAGCGGCAGTCGAGCATGCGGATCGCCATGGAAATGGTGCGTTCCAGGGAGGCGGAGGGATGCGTCTCCGCGGGAAACACCGGAGCCATCGTCGCTGGCGGCGTTCTTGTGGTGGGACGTATCCCCGGGATCGAACGACCTGCATTAGGCGCACCCCTTCCGGTTCTGAACCGGGTGTCCCTGCTGCTCGATGTGGGAGCCACCGTGCGGTGCAAGCCCATACATCTCTATCAATTCGCCGTCATGGGCGAAGTTTACATGCGATGCATCATGGGCGTACAACGTCCCGAAATCGCCCTGCTCTCCAACGGCGAAGAGGAGATCAAGGGAGACGATGTCGTCATGGAGGCCAGGGAGCTCCTGCGGAAGAACTCCTCCCACAGCTTCGTCGGCTACGTGGAGGGAAAGGACGTCCCGAGAGGCGTGGCGGATGTGGTCGTCTGTGACGGCTTCACCGGAAATATTCTCCTCAAGTTCGGCGAAGGAATCGTCCACGGCGTGTACGATCTTCTCCGGGAAGAAATCAGCAGACGCTTGTTACCTAAGGTCGGAATGGTTTTCATGATTCCGATGTTCAAGGACATATGGCGTCGTTTCGATTACGAACAGTACGGCGGCACTCCGTTGCTCGGGGTGGACGGCGCGGTCGTGAAAGCCCACGGCAGGTCCAAAGCCACGGCTATTTCGAGCGCTCTCCGGGTTGCCAGGGATTTTGCCCGGAGGAAGGGCGTCGCTATGATTCGGGAGGAATTGGTCCAGAGAGGAGATGCTCCATGAGTTTGTTCTCCGGGAAAGCAGTGAGCCTTTGGGGAACCGGCATGCACGTTCCCGAGCGCATTCTGACGAATCAGGAACTGGAACAGATGGTGGACACGTCGAACGAATGGATTCTGGAACGCACGGGAATCCGCGAGCGGCATATCATCGCTCCGGAGGAACAGACGAGCGATCTGGCTGTCGAGGCAGGCCGAATCGCTCTCGAACGGGCGGGACTCGCTCCGGAAGAGCTGGACATGGTCATCGTGGCCACGAATTCCCCCGACACGATTTTTCCCTGTACCGCCGCGAAGGTTCAGGGGAAGCTTGGCGCAAAAAAAGCGGGCGCTTTCGATGTGCAGTCGGGCTGCACCGGATGTGTGTATGCCTTGACCGTCGCTGTTTCGGGAATCGCCGCAGGCGTTTGGCGGCATGTGTTGGTCGTAGGGGCTGAAGCGCTTTCCCGTCTCATCAACTGGCAGGACAGAAACACCTGTGTCCTTTTCGGAGATGGAGCCGGAGCGTGCGTGCTCGGCCCCCGTCGGGAAGGAGACGGTCGATTCGTTGCCGCAGCGCTTCGGGCGGATGGGACGAAACACGACCTCATCAGTCTTCCTGCCAGCGGCTCGGAAAGGCCCGCCTCGAAAGAGACCCTCGAAGAGGGAGCTCATTTCGTGCACATGAAAGGCAACGAGGTCTTCAAGTTCGTCAACAGGGAATTGCCTCCTTTCCTTCAGTCCTTCTGCGAGAGTTCGGGAGTCGAGCCGGGGCATGTGGACTGGTGGATCTTTCACCAGGCGAACTGGCGTATCATGGAGGGCATTCTCAGGCGCTTCGGCGTCTCCCCGGAGCGTGCCGTGGTGAATCTGGACCGGTACGGGAACACTTCGGCCGCGTCGGTCTTTCTGGCCCTTTGTGAAGCGCTCGACGACGGCCGGATCCGGAAAGGGCAAAAGATGGTCATCAACAGCTTTGGAGCGGGCATGACCTACGGTGCGATTCTCCTGGAAGTGTGAGGTGAAGGGTGATGCGATTCTCCACGAGACTGAACGAACTGCTTCGTATTGACTATCCCATCCTCCAGGGAGGCATGGCCTGGGTCGCGGATGCCCAGCTTGCGGCTGCGGTGAGCAACGGAGGCGGTCTCGGCATCATTGCCGCGGCGAACGTGCCGCCGGAGATTCTGGATCGGGAACTCGTCAAGATTCGTACGCTCACGGACAAACCCTTCGGACTGAACATCATGCTCCTCTCTCCGACGGCCGAGGACGCATTGCTTCTCGCGGAACGACACAAGGTGCCCGTGGTCACCACCGGAGCAGGCGCTCCCGGGAAAATCATCGACCGCCTGAAGCCGTCGGGAACCGTGGTCATTCCCGTGATCGCCTCGGTGGCGCACGCGAAGAGAGTGGTCAAACAGGGGGCGGACGCGGTGGTCGCGGAAGGCTCGGAATCGGGAGGACACATCGGCGAAACCTCCACCATGTCCCTGGTACCGCAGGTGGTGGACGCCGTCTCCGTGCCCGTGATTGCCGCGGGAGGTATCGCGGACGGCCGCGGAATCGCTGCCGCATTGGCCCTCGGCGCGGAGGGTGTACAGGTGGGGACTCGTTTTGTCTGTGCCGCCGAGTGCACGGCCCACGAAAACTACAAGGAGATGCTCCTCAAGGCGGGAGACCGGAGCACGACGGTGACAGGGCGTCCCACGGGACATCCCGTCCGCTGCCTGAAAAACAAACTTTCTCAGGCGTTCGAGGAATTGGAGAGAACCTCCGCCGGCCTGGAGGAGTTTGAGCGCCTCGGGGCGGGGCGTCTGCGCAAGGCCGTCGTGGAGGGTGACGTGGAATGGGGATCCGTCATGGCCGGGCAGGTTGCGGGCCTGGTGAAGGACGTAAAGCCCGCCGGGCAGATCATTGAAGAGATGTTCGAACAGGCTCGTGAGATTTTGGGACGTCTGGCTCGTTGATGTTTCGAGGTTCTGAAGGAGAGACGGGAGGTCGATCATGAAATACGCGTTTCTTTTCCCCGGGCAAGGCGCACAGGAGGTCGGCATGGGGAAAACGCTCTTGGAGGAATTTGCCGCGGCACGCCGGGTGTTCGAGGTTGCCGATGGTGCTCTGGGTTTTCCTCTGAGCGACATGATCCTCAACGGGCCGGAAAGCGAACTGCAGAAGACGGAGTTCACGCAGCCCGCAATCATGACCGTGGGGATCGCCCTGCATTCCGTTCTCGTCGAGGAATTGGGTGTCACGCCGGCTCCGATCTGCTCTGCGGGACACAGTCTCGGCGAGTATACCGCGCACGTCGCCGCGGGAACGCTTGCTCTTGAGGATGCGGTGCGGCTCGTGCATCTTCGGGGAAAGCTCATGCAAGAAGCGGTGCCTCTCGGTGTGGGCGCCATGGCGGCCATTATGGGCCTTTCCGCGGAGGAAACGGAAGCCGCCTGTCGCGAGGTCTCCGATGAGGGGCGGGTCTGTGAGGCTGCGAACTACAACGCACCGAACCAGACGGTGATCTCCGGACACCGGGAAGCGGTGGACGAGGCGGTAAAACGGGCAAAAGAGCGGGGAGCGAAAAAAGCGATTCCCCTCAAAGTGAGCGCTCCGTTCCACTGCTCTTTGATGAAACCCATGGCGCGCATGCTTCAGAGCGCGTTCAAGGAAGTTTCCTGGCATCGCCCTTCCTGTTCCATCGTGGCGAATGTGAACGCCGAACCTGTGGAGGAGCTGCACGCCGTAAGGGATGTTCTGTATCGGCAAACCTTCAACCCCGTGAGATGGGTCGCATCGATTCACACGATGGAACGCCTCGGTGTGGAAACTTTCATTGAATTCGGTCCGGGAAATGTGCTTTCGGGCCTCGTCAAGCGGACCCTTGAAAACGCGGTCACTCTGAATGTGCGGGATTCCGGCGAGTGCCGTGCCCTCGCCGAACTTCTGAAGGGAGGGCGATGACGTGGAAAAACGGCCGGAATCGTCTTCTTCCGAAGTGTCTCCGAAGGTTGTTCTCGTCACGGGAGGTGCCCGTGGGATAGGCAAGGCGATTTCCCTGGAGATGGCCCGTCGTGGATTTTCCGTGGCGGTCAACTACAATGCCTCCGCAGGGCCTGCGGAAGAGCTTGTCCGAAACGCCGGCGGGATGGGAGTGCGCATTGCCGCCTACCAGGCGAACGTCACCGACGCGGCGCAGGCGAAAAAACTCTTCGCGGAGATCAAGGCCGATCTCGGACCTGTGGATGTTCTTGTGAACAACGCGGGTATTACCAGAGACACGCTTCTGCTGCGCATGAAGGACGAGGACTGGGACGCGGTTCTCGAGACGAACCTTCGCTCTGTCTTCCTGTGCACCCGCGAAGCCCTTCGGGACATGAGCAGAAACCGCTGGGGGAGGATCATCTCCATCAGTTCCGTCATCGGGCTCGTCGGCAACGTTGGACAGGCGAATTATGCCGCCTCCAAGGCGGCGATTCTGGGTTTCACGAAAAGCGTCGCCCGGGAATACGGGGGGAGAAATATCACGGTGAACGCCGTGGCGCCCGGATTCATCGAGACGGATATGACCACGTCCCTGGGGGAGGATCTCAAGCGGGAAATGCTGCAGCGTATTCCCCTCGGAAGGGCGGGAACGCCGGAGGATGTGGCGAGAGTGGTGGCGTTTCTCGCCTCCGAGGATGCCGCATACGTCACCGGACAGGTCATCGCCGTTGACGGCGGGATGACCATGTGCTGAGATGGTAGAAAAGGAGGTGAACGAGATGAACATGGAGGAAGTCAGAACCCGTCTCAAGGAAATCGTTGTGGATCGCCTGGATTGCGAGGAAGGGCAGATTACTCCCGAGGCCTCTTTTGTGGAGGATCTTGGTGCGGATTCCCTCGATATCGTCGAACTGATCATGGGTATCGAGGAAGAGTTCGATATCGAAATCCCCGATGAGGATGCAGAAAAGCTCACCAATGTCGGTGAGGCGATGGAGTACATCAAGAACAAGCTCGGAGTCGAGGAATAGAGAGAAGTAATCCCTCCGAGAGAGCGGCACGATGTGCTGCCCTCTCGGAGGGACTTTGGCGGATGTACGAACATAGAGCATTCTGAAAACAGGAATGCGAAGGAGTGACTCGGATTGAGGAGAGTCGTTGTCACCGGTTTGGGTGTAGTGAGTCCTATCGGACACGGGCGAGAAAACTACTGGCGGGCTCTCTGCGAGGGGAAGAGCGGCGTTGGTCCCATCACGCTGTTCAATAGGGAGAATTTTCCCGTGCGTATCGCGGCGGAGGTCAAGGAATACAATCCCGAGCTCTATATGGAGCGCAAGGAGATCCGGAGAACGGACCGGGTCATTCAGTTCGCCGTCGGAGCGGCGGAAATGGCCATCAACGATGCGCGCCTCGACGTGAAGAGTCTGGATCCTTATAAATTCGGCGTCTATGTGGGGAGTGCCGAGGGCGGAATCACCACTACCAACGAGGGATACAAGGATCTCACTGAAAAAGGTCCTTCCAGGGTGAGCCCCTTTTTCATTCCCATGATGATCAGCAACATGCCCGCAGCATATGTGGCCATCCGCTACGGTGCCAAGGGCCCAAATATTTGTGTCGTCACGGCGTGCGCCACGGCGAACAACACCATTGCTGAGGCCTATCATGCCATGCGCCGAGGAGAGGCGGACGTTATTCTCGCCGGCGGCGCTGAGGCGGGGATTACACCCATCTGCGTCGCGGGCTTCGCCGCCATAAAGGCCCTCTCCACGAAGAACGACGACCCCGAACACGCGTCGAGACCCTTCGACGTGCAGCGGGACGGGTTTGTCCTCGGGGAGGGTGCGGGAGTTCTCGTGCTGGAAGAACTCGAACACGCCAAGGCGCGGCATGCCACCATTCTGGCGGAGATCGTCGGTGTGGGGGCATCCTGCGATGCCTATCACATCACGGCGCCGAGCCCGGACGGAGAAGGGGCCATAAGGGCCATGCAGCTCGCTCTCGAAAGCGCCGGATGGTCGCCGGAACAGGTGGATCTCATCAATGCCCACGGCACGTCCACGCCCTTGAACGACAGGACCGAGGCGTTGGCCATCTCCCGAGTTTTCGGGGAGAGAAACGAAAACGTTCTCGTCAACTCCACGAAGTCCATGGTCGGGCACGGCCTGGGCGCTGCGGGGGCTCTTGAGGCCATTGCGGGCATCCAGTCGCTCGTCGAGGGGATCGTGCATCCCACGGTCAACCTGGAGAAACAGGACCCGGAGTGCCCTGTCCACGTCGTCGGCAGAAATGCCGTGCGAAAGGACGTGAAGCGCTTTCTCTCCAATAGTTTCGGCTTCGGCGGTCACAACTGCGTGCTGGCCTTCTCCCGCTACATGGACTAAAAGCGAATGTATGCCGACGGAACCCGTGACGACTGGTGGCTGAGAGGACTCGATGCCTTTCAGGACCAGCTTGGCCACCGTTTCCGGAAGACAGAGCTTCTTGTGGAGGCGCTCACGCATGCCTCTTTCGCCCATGAGGCAGGGGTGGCTTTCTGGAACGAGCGGCTCGAATATCTTGGGGATGCGGTGCTTGAATTGACCGTTTCCGAGATTCTGTACGACGAGTTCCCCCGGTGGAACGAAGGAGAACTCACGAAGGAGCGCGCTCGGATCGTCTGTGAGAGGACCCTTGCCCAATGGGGGATGAAGATGCGGATCCCTCACCTCCTTCGGCTCGGGAGAGGGTTGCAGCGCCAGGGTGGGCGGGAGAATCCCTCCATCTGTGCGGATGCTTCGGAGGCGGTCTTCGGCGCCGTCTTCCTCGACGGGGCATACGCGGCGGCACAACAGGTGATCCGGCGGTTTCTCGTCGTTCTGCGGACACTGGAAGTCGAGGAGACCATCGATCCCAAATCGAAACTCCAGATCCTTTTCGCGGAACGTCGCGTCACGGATCATCGCTACCATCTCCTCGGCATGTCAGGGCCGGAGCACTCCCCCCTTTTCGAGGTGGAAGTGCGCGCCGGAGGGATGTCCTTCGGAAAGGGACAGGGCGCATCAAGAAGGGACGCGGAATGGAACGCTGCGCGGAACACACTGCGGATGCTTCTCCGACGTTCACCCCAGGGGCCGTATTCGAGCGTGAAATGAAACGAGAAAAATCCCTTACTTTTGAAAGGGCAAAGGAAAGGACGCGGCATATCCGGTCCTTTTCTTTGCCCTTTTTCGTGCCCTTTTTCGTCGTCCTCGTGTTTTTTCCCGGAACATGGACCTTGCCCGTTCCGCTCCGCGCCGTATAGGCTTCCTGGGGAGGACGATCTTGAAGAAACAGCAGGGCAATCCATGCTTTTGAAAGGAGTACGACCGTGCAAAAGTCCGTCGTGACACGTCGGCTAAGCGGATGCGTGGGTACTGTAGTGAGTGTGCTTTTCGCGGCGACACTCCTCTGGGCCGGAGAATTGCCCTGGATGGAGCACCGGGTTCGCGCCGGAGAGACTCCGGAGAGCATTGCCGGACAGTACGGCCTGGAAGCGGCGGAACTCCTGGCGGCGAACGAACTGGACGAGACCGTGTTCGCTCTCGATGAAGGAATGCTTCTGCTTGTTCCCCGGAATCGCTCCCTGCTTGTGGCAACCCTTGTGGAAGTGCAGCGGAGAAAACTTTTTTCCGAGAAGCTCCCCGGGAACGAGGGGAGCACAGTCGCGCCTGCAACGGACGGGGGACAGGCTTCGACGGCGTTCCCAGGTGAAGTGGCGGGAAGTGCGGTCGGCGCCGGTATGGATGTGGACGTGGAGGAACCGGTACGAGTAGAATCCGCAGATGAAGAACCACGCCCCGCGTCCGGGGATGACACGTCGGAGTCGTTTCCTTCGCAGGAAAAAACTGCGACAGTGGGCATTCCCCTCGATCAGGGTGTACAATCTCATGGCTCGCGACTGTGGCGGGAACATGTCGTTGTACGAGGAGAAACACTCTATGCCCTTTCGAGACGCTATGGCGTTTCGGTGGAAAAGATCGTGTCACTGAACGCTCTGGTTGCCGAAGCCCCGTTGGCCGTGGGCATGACCCTGAGAATCCCCCCCGGGGAAGATCTGGCGATTCCGGTGGATTTTCAGAATGCGATGACATTGTCCCTGGAAACGCCGCCGGCGGCGACGGAAATTCCGCTTCCCGAGACCCCGGAAAAGAAAGAGGCCGAAGTCGGCAAGGGGACGCTCGGCGCGGTTCGCGTGGAGATTTCTTCCGGAATGACAGGCCCGACAAGCCCTCCTGCGGCGAAACCTCTGTCTTGGCCTGCAAAAGGACGTGTGATACGCACGTTCGAGGCGAGGCCCCAAGAAGCAGGAGCGGAATCCTCCGGTTCTGGCATTGCCATCGCGTTCTCCGAAGGGAACGACGTTCGCGCCGCTGCCGAAGGCAAGGTGCTTCAGGCGGGATGGATGAAAGGGTTCGGCAATACGGTGTTTCTGGCTCACGCAGCAGGTTTGACGACGTTTTACGGCAATCTGGAAGTACTCCATTGCAGGCCGGGTGAGTCCGTGACGAAGGGGCAGCGCATCGGAACTGCGGCGCGAGGTGAGAAAACGCAGGAGCGGGTCCTGTTTTTTCATGTTCTGAAAGGCGGAAAATCCGTCGATCCCTTGGCCTATCTTCCGACGGTACCATGAGGAGGCGACACGCATGATCGAATTGCAGACCGAACGCTTGCGCCTGGTGGCTCTTGACGGAGAACATCTCAGGTTGTTACTCGAAAACCCAGAAGACCTCTGTCGACGTTTGGGAATCGCGTCGAACCGGGTGGAGGCGAACGAGGAACTGCGGCTTGCCCGGGAGGAGATGTATGCCGGAACGACGCGTTGCCCCGAAGGATATTACTGGCACACGGAATGGCAGGTCATCTACAAGGAGGAGAACAGCATCGTCGGGAGCTTTTGTTTCAAGGGAGCGCCGAACGAGTCGGGCGAGGTCGAGGTCGGCTACGGCACGGCGTCCCCGTATCGCAGCAAGGGATTCATGACCGAGGCGATGCGGGTGGTGGCGACCTGGGTGTTCAAGAACGCGGGTGTGACGGCACTCATCGCGGAGACACCGAAGGACAACGTCCCTTCCCACAGGGTGTTGCAGAAGATCGGCATGGAAATCGTCCGGGAAAGCCCCACCTCCTTCTGGTGGCGTCTCCGGCGACGTTCCTGACCTTTCGATGACGCTTCTTTTCACGGCTCCATGAGAGAGAAACTGCCACCTACCAGAGGAAGCATGATGAAGGCTTTTCGTGCCCTGAGGCTTGCGGAAAAGGGGCATGATCTGCTTGAGCAGAAGCGACAGGTCCTCATGATGGAACTCGTCCGCCACATCGATGAGGCCAGGGAACTCCAGAGCAAGGTCTCGGAGGTCTTTGACGGTGCGTACAAAGCATTGCAAAAGGCCAACATCACGCTGGGCATCGAGACGGTGGAGGAAATCGCCCTGGCTATTCCCGAGGAAAAGGGATTCATCGTGCGTCTCCGTTCTGTCATGGGAGTGGAAATTCCCGAGATCGATCCGGTGGATGGTGCGCCGAGGCCCTGTTATTCCTTTTGGGATACCTCGGCAAGTATGGATCGAGCATTCGTGGAGTTCCGCAAAGTGCTCGCTCTTCTTGCCCGCCTGGCCGAAATAGAGAATGGCGTGTATCGTCTGGCCGTGCAGATCAGAAAGACCCACCGGCGCGTCAATGCACTGGAAAAAATGGTCATACCCGGATATGGCGAGAGCATCGCGGCCATTTCGAACGCACTCGAAGAAAGTGACCGGGAGGACTTCGTCCGCATGAAAATGGCCAAGCGTTCCGAAAACACAGACTAGAGGCGTTCCAAAAGAGGGTTGTTTTGCGGGGGTTTTTCGTTGCCGTCTTTTTCCATTCGGGGGGCAGCGCAACGGAATTATCCGATCCGGACACGAACATCGGGGAGGTGAGTCGATATTGAGCGCGTTGCAGGAAGTGCTTGCTGTTCTTTTGGGAGCGGAAAGCGAAGCGAACCACCTCATCGAGGAAGGACGTGACGAAGCGGACCGTATTTCCAAGAGCATCCGGGAGGAATTTGCCCAGGAACGGGAACATCGCCTCCGGGCGGCCAGGGAACAGGCCAAGGCCATCGTCGAGTCCGCCCGAAGCAGTGCCGATGTGGAATCCGCGCAGATTCTCTCGATGGCACAACAGGAGGCGGCGGCTTTGACCAGACGTTTCGAGGAGAACGGCAGAGGTGTCGTCAAAACCCTTGCCGCGGAGATCGCCTCCCAGTATCTGGCGAGGGGAGGGGAGGCCGGTTGACGGGTTTTCTTTCCCTGGGAGAGCGGACTGCCGTAGGGGCCAAGGCACACGTCTTTTTCGGAAGATTGCTGACCGACGAGTCCTATTGGAGACTTCTTCATTGTGATACGATACAGGATATTGTGGAGTATCTCAAGTCGCTTCCCGGATTCGCTCCGTATCTCCTCTCCGTTTCTCCGGAGATCCACAGGGCAGAGCTGGAGGATATCCTCGAGATGCTTCCCCTGCGGGAGACTCTGATTTTTTTCGGCTATCTCACCGGAGAGCAGCGGGCGTACGTGCGTTGCTGGATCGATCTCTACGAGGCGGATCTTCTCAAGAGAACCATGCGCTCCCTCTTCTCCAGGAAACAGGATCGGGAGCAGTTGCGCCAACGATTTGCCCTGATTCCGAAGCCGTCCTTCTCGAGTGAGGCGCTTCTGTCCTCCGGAAGCTACGAGGAATTTCTGGAGGCTCTCTCGGGGAGCGGTTATTACAGAGTGTTGCGGGAACCTCTGACCAAGCTCGCCGGCGAGAGCGGTTCCCTTTTCAGTGCGGAAACGGCGGTGGATCTCCATGTTTTGTCCGCTCTTTTTCGCGCCGCAGGAAAAGTGGACCCTCGCAACGGGGCGGGCATTCTTTCCCTCGTGGGAACCATGGTGGACCTGTTGAACGTGTCGTGGCTGCATCGATCCGCCCGTTTTTTCGACATGCATTTCGAGGAGATGCTGAACCGTCTGCTTCCCGTGCGCCATCGGCTCGGCTTGCCTTTTCTGCGCAAACTCTCCCGTGCCGAGAGCCCGGAGGCGTTTTGGGATCTTCTGCGGCGCTCCTGTTATGGTGGAGCGCTCGGAGAATCGCTTCCCAAGGAGGATTTCGAACTGGAAACTAGAATGAAGCAACATCTTTGGCGGCAGGCGAAACAGCTTTTCCGGAGAAGCGGCATTGGTTTTCATTCCCTGGTGGCCTACCTTTTTCTCCGGAGGTACGAGATTCAGGATCTCAAGACGATCATCGAGGACGTACGGTACGACTTCGACAGGCGAGGAGCATTGCTCTTCATGGTGCGCCCGATCGTCCCGGGAGGTGAACGCGCGTGGCGGTGGTGAAAATGCTGGCCCTCACTCTGGCCGGCCCGAAAGAGGAGACGGAAGTCGTCGCCAGGCAGATGGTGCTCCGGGGTGGTTTTCAGCCGATTCCTCTCGATTTGCTTGTGTCCGATCGCAAGATGCGGGCCCGGGTGGGTACGCCCACGGACAATCCCTACGACACGCTGCTGACGAAGGTTGCGTCGGTGTGGCATGCTGCGGGGGAGACGTTGCCGGAACCTTCACCTATCCTGTCGGACCGTTCCTTCACCTTGGAAAAGGCTCGCTGCATGGTGGAGGCCGCCGTGAGAAAGCTGGATCTTTGGGAGCGAAGAAAGCGGGAACTGGTGGAATCTGTGGAGGAACTGGAAGCCGCAAAAGTACTTCTGGACACGCTCCATGCGGTGTCGCATTCCCTGGAGGATCTCACGACGATGCGACACATGGCGGTTTTTTTCGGAAGAATCTCCGAGGAGAACGGAAAACGTCTTCTGGAGACCTCCGAGGATGTTCCGTTCCTGCCCATTCCCCTCAGAGTACAGGGAGGCGACATGTGGGTTCTCTGTTTCGCCATTCCAGGCTATCGCGACGGGGCGGTGAAACTTCTCGAATCCGTCAATTTCAAGGTTTTTTCCCTGGCGCAAATGATCGAGAGGCTCCGTTCCGCCGAGGGAAATCGTGTGGACCGGCTCATCGCGAACAGGAGAAGAGCCGCCGGAGGACTGGAGAAAGCCGCACGGAATTTTCTTTTCGATCACCGGCAGGAACTCGTCGCTCTTTTCAACCAGATCTACACGATGCAGCGCGTGTACGACCTTTGCAAAGGGCGGGGTGAGATCGGGGACATGTATCTCCTCTCGGGATGGATCCCCGAGGACATCCGGGAGGAGGTGCTCTCGGTCATCGCCGCGGAGGCACCGAAAACGGCGGTCTTCGTGGAGGAGACGGCGCACTCGCTCGCCTCCGGTTTCCGTGTGCCCACACTTCTGCGAAATCTTCCCTTCGTGCGCTCCTTCCAGGAGATCGTGGCCATCTATAGCCTGCCCTCCTACGGAGAAATGGATCCATCCTTTCTCGTGGCGCTGAGTTTCTGTGCCATGTTCGGCTTCATGTTCGGAGACGTGGGGCATGGCCTGCTCCTGGCCCTGGGTGGACACTTTCTCATGAAGCGGCGCGCGGTGACGAAAGCGATCGGGGCCGTCATCAAAACAGCCGGGGCGTCCTCGGTCCTCTTCGGTTTTCTCTACGGCAGTGTTTTCGGCATGGAGGGAATTCTTCCACCACTCTGGTTCTCTCCGATGGAACACATGGACAGGCTGCTCAAGCTTTCTCTCGGCGCAGGTGTCGGTTTCGTTACCCTCGGAATGCTCCTCAACATGGTAGCCCGCTACCGGGAGGGGGATTTCGGGAGGCTACTCTTCGACGGTCAGGGCCTTGCCGGATTGGTCTTCTACTGGTCGGCGGCGCTCATGGCCTTCAGCGCTTTCTCCGGGATACCTCTCCCATTCCCGAAGTGGGTCGGAGGAACGCTTCTGCTTATCCTGCTTCTCGTGATTTTCCTGCGGGACGTTCTCGCAAGGACGTTGCTGAAGCGACGGAGTACTGAGGTGGAAGAATCCCCGGTGGTGCACGTCTTCGAGGTCCTTCACGGTCTGCTCTCCTTTTTGAGCAATACCGCGTCCTTCGTTCGGCTCGCCGCGTTTGCATTGAATCACGTGGGGCTTTCCCTCGCGGTCTTCATGCTTGCGGACATGGTGCACAATGTCCCGGGAGGACCGATCCTCAAAGTGCTTCTCCTCTTCCTGGGCAATCTTCTCATCGTCGGTCTCGAGGGGCTCATCGTTTTCATCCAGACGCTTCGACTCGAGTACTACGAGTTCTTCAGCAAGTTTTACCGGGGCGGAGGAAGTCCTTTCCGGCCCGTGGGATGGACGGGAAGGGATCTGTCGCGCTCGAAGACGCGGTAGACGGTTTCTCACCCGTCGAAGGACCGGGAGTATCTTTTTTCATCGAGACGATTTGAAAGGAGACATGCTTCGTGAACATCATGGGCTTGTTGTTGACGGGTTCGGGAATTACGTTTCTGCTGGTTGCGGGAGGTTTTCTGAGAAAGAGACAGGTTGCCGATCCGAAGCGTATCCTTCTTGGTTGTCTTGCCTTTTCTCTTGCCCTGCTCCTTTCCGGGTCCCTCCTCGCCATTGGTGCCGGCGCCGCTACGGAAGCGGGAGAACCCAGCGCCGTGCAGGCCGCCTCGGGATGGGCCTTCCTCGGAGCGAGCCTCGCGACGGGCATGGCCTGCATCGGTGCCGGTATCGCCGTTGCGGTGGTGGGAGCGGCTGCCCTCGGTGTCGTGGGGGAGAAGCCGGAACTGTTGGGATCGACGCTCATCTACCTCGGCCTCGCCGAAGGGATCGCCATTTACGGAGTCATCGTCTCCCTGTTGATCCTAGGAAAGGTGTAGGGGTTCCATGCGTGCATTTCTCGTGAGCGACAACCACGATTCGCTGGTGGGAATGCGCATTGCCGGTATTGAGGGAGTACTGGTCCGCAGCGGTGACGAGACGAGGCGAGTCGTGCGGGAACTCATCGAGAAGGACAGGGACCTGGGCATTCTCGTTTTCACGGAAAAGGCCGCCTCTGCGGTGCCGGACCTGATGAAACAGCTTCGGGAACATGGAGGCCTTCCCCTGATTGTGGAAATCCCCGATCGCCATGGTTTTGACCGGGGAGCGGATTTCCTGACGCGATATGTCAAGGACGCCATAGGAGTGAGGATGGAATGACCGATCTGCAGGCGGACAAACTTACGGGGCTTCGAGACCACATCGTGGAGAGGGCGCATATGGAAAGCCACTCTCTTCTTGAAACCGTGAAGAAGGATGTCGCGACATGGCACTCTCGGGAAGCGGAGAAGCTCGACACCGAGGTGGATCTCCTGCTGCGGGACGCACGCTCCCGTGCGGAGGAGATCCGGAGGCGGCAGATCGCCGCTGCGGAGCGCGAGCGGGTTCGGGAGCGGCTTCGGGTTCAGAATCGTCTTCTGCAGGATGCCCAGGGCATGCTTGAGGAGGAACTGGCCTCCCTGCGGGAGCGGGAGGATTATGACGGCATTCTCCTTGGGCTCTTGAAGGAAACGCTGGAACATCTCGGCACCGGGGGCGCCTTCCGTTTTCGTTTGGCTTCGGCGGATGGAGCGCACGGGAAAGAACTGGAGAAGGTCGTTGCGGCCATCGAAGGCGTCACGGTTTCCTTCGATCCCGAACCCGCCCCGATTTCGGGAGGAATTTTCCTGACTTCCGAGGACGGCAAGATTCATGTTCTCGCGGACTGGCATGTCAAAGCGCAGGAGATGACTGAGCCCCTGGCGCAGCGCCTGCTGCCGCTCTTGTAGGAAGGTACCGTGGAGGCCATTATGGAACGTAGGGGATGCATCACGTCAGTCAACGGCCCCGTGGTTCGGGGAAAGGGCATGCGAAATTTCGCCATGCGCGAGATGGTTCGCGTCGGCGAGGGCGGATTCATCGGAGAAATCATCCGCATGGACGATGACGAGGCAGTCATTCAGGTCTACGAGGACACCCAGGGGGTGCGCCTGGGAGAACCCGTCACGGGAACGGGGGAATCGCTTTCCGTCTCCCTGGGGCCTGGATTGATCGGGCAGATTTTTGACGGCATCGCCCGGCCGCTCCGCACCCTTCTCGACAGGGAGGGGCTCTATCTCGGCAGAGGACTTTCGATTCCCCAAGTGGACCCGGCGCTTTCCTGGGATTTCGCTCCGCGGGCACGCGTGGGGGATTTCGCGTTTCCGGGAATGCTTCTCGGCGTCATTCAGGAAACTCCTCTTTTCGAGCATCGTGTCATGGTTCCTCCGGGAATCGAAGGGACCTTCTCCTGGATCGCGCCGGAGGGTATGTGCCGTGTCGATGCCGTGGTGGCAAGGGTCAGATCTCCCCTCGGACGGGAGCGGGATGTTCCCCTGCTGCAGCGTTGGGCTGTGCGGACTCCCCGGCCCGTGCGCTCCCGCCTTTTGCCGCGGGAACCCCTTGTGACGGGGCAGCGCGTCATCGACGGCCTCTTCCCTCTGGCGAAGGGGGGTGTGGCGTGCATTCCCGGTGGATTTGGCACGGGGAAAACGGTGACCCAGCACCAGCTCGCCAAATGGTGCGAGGCGAAAGTCGTGGTCTACATCGGCTGTGGAGAACGGGGCAACGAGATGACCGACGTGCTGGAGGAGTTTCCCAAGCTTGAGGATCCACGGTCCGGAAGACCCCTCATGGAAAGGACGATTCTCATCGCCAACACGTCCAACATGCCCGTCGCGGCCCGGGAAGCCTCCATCTACACGGGTATCACCATGGCGGAGTACTTCCGGGACATGGGGTACGACGTGGCTCTCATGGCGGACTCCACGTCGAGGTGGGCCGAGGCGCTCCGCGAAATTTCAGGGAGGTTGGAGGAGATCCCCGCGGAGGAGGGATTCCCCGCGTACCTTCCCACTCGACTCGCCGAGTTCTACGAACGGGCGGGAAGTGTCGAAACCATGGGAGGCGAGAAAGGAAGCATCTCCATCATCGGTGCCGTTTCGCCGCCGGGAGGAGATTTCACCGAGCCCGTGACCCGACACACGAAGCGTTTCATCCGTTGCTTCTGGGCACTCGACAAACGTCTCGCCAATGCACGTCACTTCCCCGCCATCGGATGGCTCGAATCCTACAGCGAATACGCGGAGGACGTGGAGGAGTGGTTCGCCGTCCATGTGGATTCCAGGTGGGGAGCCTGTCGCGAGGAGGCCCGCAGGCTTCTCGCGGAGGAGGAGAAAATTCAGCAGGTCATTCGCCTTGTCGGAGAGGATGTCCTTCCCGATGACCAGAAGCTCATCGCCTTCACGGCGTTCCTCTTGAAGAACGGGTACTTGCAGCAGAGTGCCTTCGGGACGGATTCCTACTACCCTCCCGAGAACGGCTTTGCATTGCTCGACCTGATCCTTCATTTTCACGAGAAAGCTTCGGAGCTTGTGCGGCGCGGTGTTCCCCTCTCGCTGTTCCGTGATCTCGAAGAAGTGGTGCAGTTGACACATCTTCGGGAAGTTCCCCTGGAAAAAATCGGGAGCTTCGACGAAATTCGAAATAAACTGGATCGGCAACTCGAAAAGGTCGGGGCCGAGCGCGTGGCCACCAGTGGAGGCATACCGTCATGGCGCTGAGAGAATATATGGGGTTGAAGAAGATTCAGGGGCCCTTCGTGCTCGTCGAAAGTGTTCCCGGAGCGGGATACGGCGAACTTGTGACCATCATCGCCCCCTTCGGCAGGGAGCGATTGGGGCGTGTGGTTCTTCTCGACGAACGGGCGACCTTGGTTCAGGTCTTTTCCGGCACGGACGAACTTGTCCCCGAATCCACCCGTTCCCGTTTTCTCGGGAAAGGCTTGAGCCTCACCTTAGCGCCATCCATTCTCGGGCGCACTTTTTCCGGGCTCGGGGAACCCCGGGACGACTGTGGTCCCGTCTATGGGGACGTGTCCAGGGATGTGAACGGCCTTCCGCTGAACCCCATGGCGCGCCGATATCCCAGGGATTTCATCCACACGGGAATCTCCGCCATCGACACGCTGACCACACTGATCCGGGGACAAAAACTTCCCATTTTTTCCGGAAACGGCCTGCCGCACAATCAGCTTGCCGTGCAGATCGCCGTGCAGTCGCGCCTCGTTGGCGCCGAGAACTTTGCCGTCGTGTTCGCGGGAATCGGCATCAAACACGATGACGCCGCTTTTTTTGTCCGTGAACTCGTGGAAAAGGGAAAGACGAACAACCTCGTGATGTTTCTCAACCTCGCCGACGACCCCGTGATTGAACGGATCGCCACACCACGGATGGCACTTTCCGCGGCGGAGTACCTCGCCTTCGACCTGGGCATGCATGTCCTGGTCATCCTCACGGACATGACGAACTACTGTGAAGCGCTGCGCGAACTGGGCGTGGCCCGGGGGGAGGTCCCGAGCAGGAAGGGCTATCCCGCGTACATGTACAGCGATCTCGCGTCCCTTTACGAACGGGCAGGCGTTCTTCGCGACGCCCAGGGAAGTCTCACGCAGCTTCCCATTCTTTCCATGCCCAATGACGACATCACGCATCCCATTCCGGACCTGACGGGATTCATCACCGAGGGGCAGATCGTGCTCTCCCGGGAACTGGATGCACAATCCGTCTATCCTCCCATCGATGTGCTCACGAGTCTTTCCCGGCTCATGAAGGATGGTATCGGGAAAAACTATACCAGGGACGATCACCCGAACCTGGCAAGCCAGCTTTTTGCTTCCTACAGCCGGGTTCAGGAAGTCCGCGCTCTCGCCGGGGTCGTCGGAGCCGACGAATTGGGGAAGATCGACAAGTCTTACGTGGAGTTCGGCGAGGCTTTCGAAAAACGTTTTCTTGCTCAGGGAAAGGACGAAGACCGCGACATCGGACAATCCCTGGATCTCGCATGGGAACTGCTGCACGTGTTGCCCCGGTCGGAGCTGACCAGGGTTTCCCTTGAACAGATCAGCTCTCACAGAAAACGGGGTGGATGAACTGTGCTCTCTTCAATCCTCGGTAAAGCACGATTTTGTGCTACACTATGTCCCTAGGGAGGTGATGAACATGCGCATCGATTCTGTGGATGTCACTTCTTCCAAGGAGACGGAACGGAAAGGGACCGCTTCGGATCGGGCACAGATCGCCGAGGGCCTGCGGCGAGCTCTCGAGAAAACCCAGGATGCCGTGGCGGAGGAACGGGAGAACATCATGACCCGCCATCACGAGACCGTCCGCAAAGGACAGGAGGCCAATCAGAAAAAGCGCCTGGAAGCGGAGCGGAAAAAGGAGCAGTTCAAGGATGCCCGGGCGAGGACGGAACGCTTCGAAGAGCAGCGGGAAGCCGCAGCACGTGAGAAGGAATCCCTGGTTTCCGGTCGAAAGGCGGCGGTGGAACGCTCCCGTGGCATTGCCCTTGATGCGGAACGACGAACCCTCCCGAGAGGCGAAGAACGAGAGAGTGCGGTTCCTCTGCGACAGGAGCGGGATGAGATTGAACGGAGCAGAGCGGAACTGGAGGCAGAGGCGAATCGCCTGGACCGCCTGCGCCGGAAACAATGGCTCGGGTGAGGTGCATAAACGAAAAAAGGCGACGGGATATCCCCGTCGCCTTTTTTCGTTCTGTTTTTGACTGCGCAAAACAAAGAGCAGGCTCTACTTGATCTCCGGAATGGCGATACCCTTTTCCTTGTAATATTTCGCCGCACCGGGGTGCAGAGGAACCGAGAGCCCATCCAGAGCGGTCTCGAGAGTGATGAGCTTCGCCTTCGCATGCACGGCGTCGAGGTCACGCACGTTCTCCCAGAGCGTTTTCGTGAAGGAGTAGACCAGGTCCTCGCTCAGGTCCTCCCGGCAGACGAGCATGGCGACCACGGCGGGTGTCATGGTGTCGTGGTCCACGCCGGAATAAGTCCCCGCCGGAATGACGTCCTTCTTGAAGAAGGGATATTTCTCGCGCAGTGCCTTGATGTAATCCTCGCTGAAACTGACGAGGTCGATGGGGGTCGTGGTGGCCAGATCCATGACGGAGGAGGTGGGGAATCCCGCCACGACGAATCCGGCGTCAAGCTGGTCGTCCTTGAAACGCTGGGTTGTGTTAGCGAAATCGAGAAAATCGACCTTCATGTCATCGTATTTCAGCCCCGCCACGTCGAACATGGCTCGCACATCACCCTCGACGCCCGATCCGGGAGCGCCGACGGAAACACGTTTCCCTTTGAGATCCATGATGTCCTTCACGGGGTTCTTCTTCAGAGTGATGAAATGAATGTGCTCGGGATAGAGGCAGCCGATGCCGCGGATATTCTGGAAGGGCTCCTTGAACATCATTTCGCCCTTCCAGGCCCAGTAGGCCAGATCGTTCTGTGCGAAGGCGATTTCAATCTGGTTCGTTCCGATGAGGTTGAGGTTCGCCGCGGAGGCGTTTCCCGTCTCGGAGGTTACCTGAAGCTCGGGAACGTTGCGGTTGATGATGTCCGCAATACCGCCGCCGAGCGGGTAGTAGGTTCCCGTGGTGCCTCCGGTCGCGATGGAGAGAAACTCCTTGGCGAAGGCCATACCGGAGAGAGCCGCCGTGAGCATCACTGCGAGAAGTACAAGAAATCCGAACCTGCGCATGAAACAATCTCCTCCCCTCTTCTGTGTACCCGACAATGGTTCCCTTCTCCACGAGGCTGATCCGCTCAGCCGTTGTTTCGCCGGGACCCCACCTCCTTTCGATCTTCAAGAAAAGTATAGAATGGCGATGGCGTTCGATCAAGTCGCGCAATTCGATTCGGCTCGCAATCTGCAAAACGATGTGTCCTTTCAAGCGCTTTGGGATATATAATGCAATGGATGCGGTGCGTCCACTCGATCTCGCACTGCGAAAGCCAGATCGAATGGAAGGGCGTGAAGATGTGGAGAACCAGTCGGTTCAGGCAAAAGAGACGGAGCGCGACGGCCGGATGCTGCGACTCGATTTGAGCTTCACCATAACCGATGAAAGTCAGGCAGGGCGGGCAGCGCTACTTTTGGCGGCCACCACATCGCCCGTGGAGGAAACGCGACTTCGGGAACAATTGCAACAGTGGGGCTGGCGGGCCGTCGCCACCGAAGTGGGGGGGCTAGCGGGCGATCTGCCTCAGAAGATCACCCGGGCTGTCGTAGGTGCCGCCCTCAATGCGAACGTGGTGGAGAAGCGGAGCGGTGAGATGCACGCGCTCATGCATGCGGCCCTTGAGGCAATGAACGGGTTCATGTCCACGAGCATGCTCGAGGCGAGCATCGGAGCGAAGATCGCCATCGTTCGGAACGCCGCCTGGCTCGCGGTAGCCGTGATGGGAGATTCTGCGTATCATGCCGTGGCTCACCACGAACGATGTGGTTTGGGAATCATGCACGTGTGATCTTGCGTTTCAAGACGTGTTGTGCTAGAGTCCTCTTCTGTGGAAACGATCGGATAACGGCTGGAGGTGTAGGACGTGAAGAAGGATATTCACCCCAAGTATGAGGCCTGCACGGTGCGTTGTGCGTGCGGCAATAGCTTCGATACGAAATCGACCCAGGGAGAGCTCCGCGTAGCCGTGTGCTCCGCGTGTCATCCTTTCTACACGGGTAAAAAGGGGCGCGTGGTCGAGGCGGGACGCCTGGAAAAGTTCCAGAAGAAATACGCCAAGTTTCTTGCCCCCGAACAGGAATAGCGAAATCCGGGGAACAGGGGGAGCTTCAGCTCCCCCTGTTCTTCTATGGTCGGACGTTGTGTGCAGGAAGAACGGAAGAGGTGCGGACGTGTCCATTCATGTAGTGCTTTTGGCTCATACCCCTTCTCCGGACATGGTAGTGGCGAGTTCTGCCCGAATTTGTTACAGCGCATGTTCCGCAGTTGAACTCATTGATGGCTTTTCCGATCGCACCCGCGCTACCCGCCTCGTGGACGGTCTGTTGCAGAGCGGTCATATGTCGCCCTTTGAACATGCGAACTTCACCTTTGCTGTGGACGGCATCAGCAGAGTCTGCTCCCATCAGCTCGTGCGCCACCGCATCGCCAGCTTCAGTCAGCAGAGCCAGCGGTATGTGCAGATGAACGATGCCGCAGTGGTGATTCCTCCTTCCGTGGCTTCCTCCGAAGAGGCCTCGGCCGTCTTTCGCGGTGCCGTTGAAGAGGGGTACCGACGCTACGAGCGGCTCCTGGAATTGGGTATTCCCCGTGAGGATGCGCGCTATGTGCTCCCCCACGGATGGGAGACGAAGCTTGTCATGACGATGAACGCGAGGGAGCTGCACCATTTTTTCACCCTTCGCCTCTGCCGTCGGGCCCAGTGGGAGATCCGGCATCTGGCGAGGGAAATGCTCCGGTGTGTCCGTGCCGTAGCGCCGATTTTGTTCACTCTTGCGGGTCCCCCCTGTGTCGTCGACGGAGCCTGTCGCGAAAGACACTCCTGCGGACACCCCTTCGGATCGATGGAGGAGTTGCTTGAACATGAAGATGCTTAAGATTGCAAATATCGTCGTCTTGACCCTGTCGAACCTGCTCGCCCTCGGTGCGGAGCGGATTCCCGTGGGTGGACAGGCCGTCATTGAGGGCGTTCTCATGAGAGGCCCCCGAAAATGGGGACTCTCCGTACGTCGCCCCGAGGGCGATCTCTGGAGCACGTCCTGGAGAAATCTTCCCTGGACGGCTGCCGGCATCTGGAAGTACCCCGTCTTCCGGGGTATGGCCACGATGGCGGAAATGCTCACCGTGGGGATGCGGGCGTTGTCTCAATCGGCCCAGGTCGCTCTGGGGGAGGAAGAGAAAATCACGCCCCGTGAGATGATCCTTTCCGTTGTTGTGGCGCTTCTCGCGGTGGTGGGCCTGTTCGTGGCGTTTCCCGTATGGCTTGCGGACCGTGTCGCGCCGCTGCTCGGCGCGTCGGGATTGCTGAAGCACCTCGTGGAGGGATTGGTACGAGCGCTGGTCTTCATCGCATACGTGGGTGTCATTGGCCTTTGGAAGGACATGGCCAGGATCTTCGCGTACCACGGGGCGGAACACAAGACGATCAATGCCTACGAACACGACGCGTCCCTCGTTCCGGAGGTGGTGGCGCGTTATTCCCGCATTCATCAGCGTTGCGGCACGTCCTTTCTTCTCATTGTCGTCGCGGTGAGCGTTGTGGTTTTCTCCCTCGCCGGAGGCGGTCCCCTGTGGTGGAGGGCGCTGTCCAGAGTGTTCCTGCTGCCCCCCGTCATCGGTATTTCCTACGAACTGATCAAGTGGAGCTGTCGTTCCGGACGGACGGGAGAACTGCTCATGAAACCAGCTCTGCTGCTGCAGTATTTCACGACTCGTGAGCCGGATCTGGAACAGATCGCCGTGGGTGTTGCCTCGTTGCACGCGGCTCTCGAAGAACGGGAAAGTTCTCCCGTTGCCGCTCCGGAAAGGCCGGAGGAATAATCATGGACCTCAGCGGCAAACTTGAGGACGTGGTTCGCTCCTTCGAGGAGCTTGAATTGCGCATGGCCGATCCTGGAGTTACGGGCAATCTCCAGGAGTTGCAGCGCATGGCGAAGAAACACGCCGAGATGGAAGAAGTCGTCGCCGTTTACAGAGAGTTCAAGGTTAAGCGACAACAGCTTTGCGAGGCCCGAGAGCTTTCCGAGAGCGGAGAACCCGAGATGGAGATATTGGCCAGGGAGGAAGCGCGCGCTCTGGAATCCGCCATTGAGGATCTGGAACGGCGCCTGCAGGTTCTCCTCCTGCCGAAGGACCCCAACGACGAAAAGAGTGTCATCGTGGAGATTCGCGGAGGTGCCGGTGGTGACGAAGCGGCGCTGTTTGCCGCGAATCTCATGCGCATGTACTGCCGTTTTGCGGAGCTGCAGGGATGGAAGGTCGAAATTCTCACTCAGAGTGAGACGGGCATCGGCGGCGTCAAAGAAGTGGTTTTTCGCGTCGACGGAACCGGCGCGTACAGCAAGTTCAAGTACGAGAGCGGTGTGCATCGGGTGCAGCGTGTTCCCGTTACGGAATCCTCCGGCAGAATTCACACCTCCACGGCGACCGTGGCCGTTCTCCCCGAGGTGGAGGATGTGGACATCGAGATCCGCACGGAGGATCTTCGCATCGACACGTTTCGTGCGAGCGGAGCCGGCGGGCAGTACGTCAACATGACCGATTCGGCGGTTCGGATCACACATATCCCTACGGGGGTCGTCGTGAGCTGTCAGGATGAGCGCTCTCAGCTCAAGAACCGCGTCAAGGCCATGCGCCTTCTGCGGGCCAAACTCTACGACGCGGAACTGCAGCGCAAGCAGGTGGAACAGGCGGCGGACCGGAAGGGACAGGTCGGGACCGGAGATAGATCGGAGCGGATACGCACCTACAATTTCCCGCAGAACAGAGTCACTGATCATCGCATCGGCCTGACGCTCTACAAACTGGATCAGCTCCTGGAGGGAAATTTGCCGGAGATGATCGACGCGCTTATCCTGGCGGATCAGAGTGCGAAACTGCAACACATCAACCAATAGCGGGAGAACACGGGCGTGGCGGAGACTCTGGAGGCGTTGCGACGGAAGGTCTCGGAGCTTTTTCTCCAAAACGGAGTGATGGCAACTCCTTTTCTCGATGCGGATCGGTTGTTCTGCGCGCTTTTGGGGTATTCCAGAGCCGAGATATGGAGTCGATCCCAGGAATTGCTCGACGAGGCCCATGTCGCCCGGATCCTGTACATGGCTCGGCGGCGAGCCGGAGGGGAACCTTTGGCATATGTCCTTGGAGAGGCCGGGTTCTATGGAAGGCCATTTGCGGTGGATCCGGGATGCCTCGTCCCCCGGCCGGAAACGGAACTTCTCGTGGAAGAGGCGCTGGAACGGCTTCCCGAGCAAGGGACCTTTCTCGACTGGGGGACGGGAAGCGGATGTATTGCCGCGACGCTTCTTCTCGAACGCCCCACCGCCCGAGGCTTCGCTCTCGAGGCTTCTCCCCGTGCAGTGGTTACCGCGTGGCACAATTTCCGACGCTATGGCCTCCTTCCGGCGGTGACGCTCCTCCATTCCTCCACCTGTGATGCACTTCCCTCTGCCTGCATGGACATGGTACTCGGCAATCCTCCCTACATTCCCTCTGCTCGAATCCCTTTTCTCATGAGAGAGGTGCGCGATTTCGAACCTCATTCGGCGCTCGACGGGGGAGTGGACGGCCTCGACGCCTACCGTTCCGTGTTGCCTGCCGCGACGCGTCTTCTCCGTCCGGGGGGGTGGCTCCTCCTGGAGATTGGCGGGGAGGAACAAGTGATTCCTCTTCGCGATCTCGGGGATGGGCTTGTCTTTTGTGGAAGTCGACTCGATCTGAACGGTCATATCCGCGTTCTTTTATGGCGTAAAGGGGAGAAGATGGCGTAAAATAACTCCGCAGCCTGTCGTGCGAGAGACGCGACAGGGAAGTGCTCTTCCGTTTCCTGCATGCTCGAAAGAGCAGTCTATTTTTTGTCAGCGACTGGGAGGTCGATTGTCATGGAAAAGCGTGAGCTCGTCATTCTCGGTGCCGGTCCTGCAGGTATGACGGCCGCCATTTACGGAAAGCGATCCGGGCTTGATGTCCTTGTGCTTGAAAAGGGGATCCCCGGGGGGCAGATTGCGATAACCGACGAAATTGAAAATTGGCCGGGCGTGGTTCACGCCACCGGAGCGGAGCTCGCTGAATCCTTCCGTCGCCACGCGGAGAAGTTCGCTCCCGAATTTAGGGATGCGACCGTGACGAGAATCGAACTTCGGGACGGGGCGAAAGTTCTCGTCACGGAAAAAGAAGAGATCGAGGCGGAGGCTATCATTCTCGCCACGGGGGCTACGTTCAAGAAGCTCGGATGCCCCGGCGAGGCGGAATTCGCCGGACGGGGTGTGAGCTATTGTGCCGTGTGCGATGGAGCCTTCTTTCAGGACGTGGAGATTGCCGTGGTAGGCGGGGGAAACACCGCAGTGGAAGAGGCGGTGTATCTTACGCAATTTGCGTCAAAGGTCCACATCATCCATCGGAGAGATTCCTTCCGTGCCGACAAGATGGCGGTGGAAAGGGCACTTGGAAATCCGAAAATCGTTCCGGTGTGGAACAGTGTCGTGGAAAGCATTCAGGGATCGGACATGGTGGAAAAGCTTGCCATCCGGAACGTGAAATCCGGGGAGGTCTCGGAGCTGCCCGTGGAGGGCGTGTTCGTCTTCACGGGTATGGTGCCGAATACGGAGTGCGTGAAGGGGCTCGTGAAGACCACGGAACAGGGGTGGATCCTCACGGATGAAAAGATGGAAACCTCCGTGGAGGGGCTCTTTGCGGCGGGGGATGTCCGGGACAAATACCTGCGGCAGGTCGTGACCGCTGCAGGTGACGGTGCGATTGCCGCCATGGCTTCCTATGCCTATATCTCGGAGCAGGTGCACCTGCGCGGCCTTCTCCTTGATCCCGATCACGTGGTGGCGCTCTTCTTCTCGAGCGTCGACGAGAAGCAGATGCGCCTTGTCGATGACGCGGAAAAATGGCTCGCTGCCTCGGGGAAACGTGCCGTTCTCGTGGATGGCTACAAAAATGCGAAGATGGTGGAAAAATTGGGTCTTGCCGGATTGCCTCTCCTTGTTGAACTGCGGAAAGGGAACGTGGCGAGTTCCAGGACGTTTTCTTCCGCGGCGGATCTTCAGTCCTTGCTCCCGTAGATCGGAGAGTACCGTCGTATGCCGCGGATTTCCGTTTTGGAGGTGGTGCAGTTTTGATCGTGACCGTAACGTTGAACCCCGCCGTTGACGAAGAGTACCTTCTCCCGGAGTTCCGACCGGGAGGTTGGTCTAGGGCGACTCATGTTGATCGTTCTCCCGGAGGTAAAGGCATCAATGTTTCCATGATCCTGAGCCAGCTCGGCTGCGAGTCGGCGGCGATGGGTTTTTTGGCCGGCTTCACGGGAGAGTACGTCAGAGATGTTCTTCGCCGTCATCGAATCACCACGAATTTCGTCCACGTTCCCGGGGAGACGCGGACGAACGTCTATATCGTCGACGAGATCGGTCACATCGAGACGGGCATCGCTGAACTCGGTCCCTATATTCCCGAGGATGCCTTGGGGCGTTTGGTGACGAATTTCGACAGAATGCTTCATCGCGCCCACCTGGTCTCGATAGGCGGCTCCCTGCCGCCGGGAGTGCCCCAGGATTTCTACCGGGAACTTGTCAGAAACGCGAAGGCCAAGGGAATTCCCACCTTCATCGACGCTGCGGGCGCCCCGCTCATGGCGGCTCTCGAAGCGGGGCCGACCGTTGCCAAGATAGATCACCGATTCATGGCTCGCGTGGCGGGCATTCCCCTGACCTCCATCGACAATCTGATCGAGATCGTGTCGAAGGTGCACGACCAGGGTGTGGAGTACGCGGTCACCTCGTACCGGAGCTACGGCGACGTGTTCTTCACACCGGGAGGCATCTATCTGGCGGCGCTGGACCGAAGGGATTTCGTTTCCATGTTTGGTGCGGGTGATGCGCTTATGGCGGGACTTGTTGTCGCCTACGACGAAAGGATGTCCGCGGAGGAGTGTGTGCGCTTCAGCATGGCCTGTGCCTACGAGGATTCCCTGCACGTGGAAAAAGGGGTTCGAAGCCGGGAGGCCGTGGAGGCTCTCATGGACAAGATCGAAGTGGAAAAGCTTTCCTGACGTGCCTGTCCGGGCGAGAACGTCACGAGGAGGGACATCATGCGGATCGGAGATGTGATGGATCGGGATCTCACCGCTATCGCACCGGATTCTCCGGTTTCCGAAGCCATCGAAGTGCTGTCACGACATCGACTGACGGGGGTCCCCGTGGTTGACGAGGAGGGGCACGTTCTTGGCTTCATCAGTGAGAAGGACATCATCAAGGCGGCGTTGCCGGGGTATTTCGAATATCTCCAGGACTCTTCCTTCATCCCCGACTTCGACCAGTTCCAGGCGCGTTTGCGGCGCATCAGCCGCGAGCCCGTCCAGCGTTTCATGGTCAAAAAGGTTGCCACCTTCAAGGAAGAGGACAGTGATTTCAGCGTTGCCATGACGCTCATACAGCAGAACATCAAGAGAGCACCCGTGCTCCGTGAGGGAATTCTCGTCGGTGTGGCGAACAGAGCAGATCTTTTGGAACGCCTCATGGCAGACGGGGACGGGAAATGACCTGTGTGAGGGGATTTGATCACGGTAATTCGTGCCCCTGGGACCACCGATAACGAACAAGGGAGGGATGGGGCATGAACGACGAAAAAAAGGTACAGAAGGCTCAGGAAGCGTATCGGGCCAACCAAATACAGACCGCATCGCGGGAACAGCTGCTCCTGATAACCTATGACATCGGCATCAATGCGTGCAAAGCCGCCGAGGAGGCCCTCCGGAAAAACGAAGTGGAGGCTGTCAACGAGGATCTCAAACGTGCTCAGGCGGTTCTCCGCGAACTGATGATCACGCTTGATGTCGAGACGGGCGGAGAAGTGGCACAGAATCTTCTGCGCCTCTATGATTTTATGTATTATCGCCTTGTCGACGCGAATGTACGCAAAGACGTCCTCCAGGTGGTCGCCGTTCGAGAAATGTTTCAGGAATTGCGCAACACCTGGGTGGAAGCCATAGAAAAACTGAAAGCGGAAGAGCTTTTGGTAAAACAGGAAGAAGTCCGCACCTCTCCGGTTTCTACAGTCTCCCAGAGCGGACATCAAGGAGGGGTGGACTTTGCCGGATGAATTGAAGGAACAACTTCACGAATTACTTCTCCTGGAGAAGGCGCTGTACGAAGAATTGGACGGCATGGTCGGCGAGGAGGAGCGCTACGTTCAAGCAGAGAATTGGAGCGCTTTGTTGGCGGTTCTGCAGGAAAAGCAGAGTCTTATCTCCCGGCAGGAAATTCTCCAGGAATCCTGGAAAGGTTTTGCTTCTCTCCTTGACGTGCACGACGGCCGGGAAAGTCCAGCTTTTTGGGATGCTGTGGCGAAGCGTGTCGGAGAGAGCGCGTACAAGGAAATGAAAGCCCTCATCCACGAGCTTCGCTCTCTTGCTGTCGGCACTCTTGAGCGGGAGCGAAGCGTCCAGGAGACCCTTGAGAACCACCTTGAGGATCTGCGGAAACGAATGCTTCAGATGCAACAGGGCAAACAGGCATTCCAGGGATACCTGAAGAGTGGTTCCTCCATCGCACAACCAAGGAGCAGTTTCGATAGCGCCCCGAAAAAAACGCTTCCGTGAAGATGACGATGTTTGTCGTCTCGATTTTGCCGCAGATGTTTTCGTTTCCCTCTCGTTCTGTTCTCTTTATACGGCGATCCTTCGGACGAACTCCGTTCCGCTCCGTTTTTCCGTGGTTCGCCGTTTTTCTTGTGTTCTGTTTTCCCGCAGCGACGTTCGCGGGCACTGGTGGAACCTCCTCCACATCCGGGTCGGAATTGAAGAAAGAGATCGAACTGGGCCAAAAAGTCGCCGCGGAAGTCGAGGGACACTGGAACCGCATCGTCGATCCCGCAAAGACCGCCCATGTGTCCATGGTCGCGGAGAAGCTGATCCCCCATCTGGAACGCCCTCTCCCTTTCGAGGTCCGCCTTGTTGAAGACAAAACGCCCAACGCATTTGCCCTTCCCGGAGGTATTGTTTTCGTCACCACGGGCATGCTCGAATTTGTCCGGAGCGATCACGAGCTGGCGGCCATTCTCGCGCATGAATTCGTCCATGCCGATCGACGTCATGGAATGGTTCAGGTTGCCCGGAATGAACGATTGAACCTGCTCTCCCTCGCCGTCGTCATTGCATCGAAAGGGCAGGGTGCGGCTCTTCTGATGGCCGGTCTCGCCCAGGTGGCCATCATGAACAACTACAGCAGGGATCTCGAAGAAGAAGCGGACCGGGAGGGGCTTGCCGTTCTCTTTCTTTCCGGCTACGAACCCTCCGGCATGGTGACGGTCATGGAACGTCTTTCCGAGGAGAAACTCAAGCGCCCCTATGTGGACCCGGGTATTTTCCAGAGCCACCCCGATGTTGAGGATCGCGTGAACTACCTCATTGAGACCATGCGAAACAAGGGATGGAAGCTTCAGCGGAAGCTCCCCCTGCGTCTCCTCCGCCCCCGGTGGGTCAATGAAGAAGGACGCTCCTCGCTCTTTCTAGATCAGACGCTGATCTGGTCTGTGCCCGAGGGGGTTCTCTCGACAAAAGAGATGAACGTGCTCGTGGAGGTGCTCGACGAAAATCTTCAGCTCGAACTTCCACCGTACGAGATTCACCTGTTCGAAGAAAACGGGTGTTCCGTTTTCAGAATAGGATTCTCTCTTTTTTTGAAAGACCCCCTGCCGGAAGGAGCGGACCCGCTTCCCCAGGTGCGGGAACGCTTGCTTCAGGCCCTCCGGAAGGCCCAACGGGAACACCCCCTTGGGAACTATCTCAGGTGAGCATTTCCGCATCTTCAGCTTGATCGTCCCTCCGTGTTACACTGAAAAGGAGATTTGTGCGCGAATGGGGGAATAAACATGGCGCACATGGCACTCTATCGGAGATACCGGCCACAGAGATTCGCCGAGGTGGCCGGTCAGGATGCCGCCGTGGGCGTCCTTCAGCGTTCCGTTGCGGAAGGACGTTTGGCCCATGCCTACCTCTTTTCCGGCCCGAGAGGATGCGGTAAGACGAGTCTCGCCAGGATCGTCGCAAAGGTCCTGAACTGCAGCGATCCCTTGTCGGGGCCGGAGCCCTGTGGCCAGTGCGACTCCTGCCGGGGGATCGCAAGAGGCGACAGCCTTGACGTTGTCGAAATTGACGGTGCTTCGAATCGAGGGATCGACGAGATTCGTGAACTGAAAGCCCATGTCGGCCTCGCTCCCTTTGGAGGGAAGCGGAAAACATACATTGTGGACGAAGTGCACATGCTGACGGAAGCGGCGTTCAACGCCCTTCTCAAAACCTTGGAGGAGCCCCCCCCTTTTGTCCTGTTCATCCTGGCCACGACGGAACCGCACAAGGTGCCAGTGACAATCAGGTCTCGTTGTCAGCATATTCCCCTGCACCGAATCGAGGGGGACACCCTTGTCCGGAGCCTTCGTGCCGTCGCCGTTGCAGAGGGAGTTCCCTTCGAAGAGCCCTGTCTCTGGGAAATAGCCCGGCAGGCGGACGGAGCGATGCGCGATGCGCTTTCTCTTGCGGAACAGGTCATCGCCCTCGGAGAGGGAAGCCTTTCTTTAAATGCCATCGAAGGAGTTCTCGGTGGCGGGAGCCGAAGGGAATTGGAGCGCGTCCTGGTTCATCTGGAGAAAACTCCCGGAGATGCGCTGTCGTTGTTGGAAGGACTCCTCGAAAGGGGAGCGAATCCGGAACGCCTTTTTGAAAGCCTTTTTCTTTTGTTTCGTGATCTGTGGGTGGTCCGTTCCTGGGGGGAAAACGCTCTGGAGAAAAGCTCCTTGTCCGGAGAAGAAACTGCTTTCGTGCTTGAATATGCCCCCCGATGGCGTGCGGAAATTCTGTGGAAGGGCATGCATTTCTGTGCGCGTTGGCTTCCCCGGTTGCGTATGGGTATTCGAGGAGATCTCCTGGTGGCGCTTCTCGTCGGAGAAATGTCTCATTTTTCGGAATCCGAGCAAAACCGCCCCCTTACGCTCCCTCCGCAGGAAAGAAACATGTCGTTCTCGGCAAAACCCTTGCCTCCGGAAGGACAACATGTCGAACCGGAGAGTTTCCCCGAGGAAGTGCCCTTTTTCCCGGAAGAGATGGAGACGGCGGCAATTTCTCGACAATCCGATGCAAATGATGCCGTTCCCGTGTTTGCCGTAGATGAGGTGCTGTCCGAGGTGGATCAGGACGAGCCACCCGACTGCTCGCCCCAGGCATGGGAGCGATTGCTGCGACATCTGGCGCAAAAGGACCCAACTCTTGCCGCGGCACTCGTGAATGCCTCTGTCCGTTGCGGTGAAGGCATTCTTCAGATGTGTCTTCCTGAAAAAGCGGAGTTTTCCTGTTCCATTCTCGCCTCCGAACGAGGAGCGGCAACCCTGTTGCGATATATCAACCATTTCATCGGGGACTTCCGAATCTCACTCCTTTGCGGCACGAAGGAGACGTTCTTGGAAAGAAGTCCCTTGTCTCCGGAAATCCCTTCTCCGGAGGGAACAGGGCAGATGTTCTCGGTTCCTTCCACCGTATCCCAGACCCGCGCGCATCCTGCTTCGGGAAAAGACACGTCTTCCCCGGCGAAGGAGGAGAACGTGGATGATCCGGTGCGACAACTCTTGTCGTGGGTTCAGGGTGAAGTCCTTATGGTTCGAAACGAAGAAGAGGAAAAATCGGAAGAGGTGACCGAGGAGTGAAGCATCCCTTCGTGCATCTTCATGTGCACAGTGAATACAGCCTCCTCGACGGGGCGATTCGATGCGCCGATCTTGCCAGGCGAACCGCCGAATTCCAGAGTCCGGCCGTGGCGCTCACGGATCACGGCGCAATGTACGGTACCGTTGAATTCTACGAAAAATGCCGGGAAAAAAACATCAAGCCCATCATCGGGTGCGAGGTCTATGTGGATCCCCAGGGACATACCTGCCGCGACAAGAGAGGGAGGAATCATCATCTGCTCCTCCTGGCGGAAAATCAGGAGGGATACCACAATCTCGTCAAGCTTGTCTCCATCGCCAACACTGATGGTTTCTACTTTAAGCCGCGTATCGACCATGAACTGCTTGCGCGATATGCTCGGGGACTCATCGGCTCGTCGGCCTGCCTGGCCGGGGAGATCCCCTCTCTTCTTCTCGAAGGCGACGAAGAGGGCGCATGCGAGCGGGCATCCCTCTATCGGGATATCTTGGGAGAGGGCAACTTTTATCTGGAACTCATGCACAACGCTCTCTCGGAACAGGCCCTGGCGAACAAGGGACTTCTGCGCGTGTCGGAACGGACGGGTATTCCCATCATCGCCACGAACGACGCACATTACCTGAACGCGGCGGATGCTTCGTGGCACGAGGTGCTGTTGTGCGTACAGACCAACAGCACCATCAACGACCCGGGGCGATACCGCTTCGGTGCCTCGGATTTTTATCTCCGCTCTCCCGAGGAAATGTGGACGCTTTTCGGAGACGAGCTACCCCATGCGTTGATGAACACCGTGAAGATCGCGGAACGCTGTTCCGTGTCTTTTGTTTTCGGACAGTACCAGTTGCCGCATTTTTCGCTCCCTGAAGGTGAGACGCTCGAATCCCACCTGGAGCGCGTTGCCCGGGAAGGACTGTTCTCCCGCTTTCCCGAGGGAACCGGAGCGGAGTACGAAAAAAGACTGGAGTACGAACTCGGCGTCATCAACCAGATGGGGTTTGCCGGATACTTTCTGATTGTGGCCGATTTCATCAACGCGGCGAAGGAGCGGGGTATCCCCGTGGGTCCCGGACGCGGCTCCGCTGCGGGGTCTCTCGTCGCATACGCACTGCGGATCACTGAACTCGATCCCATTCGCTACACACTGCTTTTCGAGCGCTTTCTCAATCCCGAACGCATCAGCATGCCCGATATCGACACGGACATCTCCGACAAACGCCGGGACGAGGTCCTGGAATACGTGGTGCAGAAATACGGGAGAGAGAACGTCTCGCAGATCATCACTTTCGACCGGATGAAGAGCAAGGCCGCAGTCAAGGATGTGGCGAGAGCACTTGCCATTCCCTATGCCGAGGCGGACAAGGTGGCGAAACTGATTCCGGACGGTGCAAAGAGTATTCCCGAGGCGGTTGAAAAGTCTCCGGACCTGGCTGCGCTCAGGAAGGCCGATCCCGCTGTGGCTAACCTCCTCGACGTGGCGGGAAGCATCGAAGGTCTTGCACGGCATTGTTCGCAACACGCGGCAGGAGTGGTCATCGCTCCCACGGCCATCACGGACATCGTTCCGGTTCGGCGCATAGGGAACGATCAGGTGGTCACGCAGTTCGCGATGGAACCAGTGGAAAAGCTCGGGCTGGTCAAAATGGACTTTCTCGGTCTCCGGACTCTGTCCCTCATTGAGGACACGCTGGCGAACATTGCGTCCAACGGGAAAACCGTTTCCGACGTGAATCGGATACCCCTGGACGATGCCGCCACATTCCGGTTGCTCCAAACGGCGGATACCATGGGTATCTTCCAGCTTGAATCGGGCGGCATGCGACAGCTCCTGAAGCGGCTTAAACCGGACACGTTCGAGGACATCATCGCCGTGTTGGCCCTCTATCGCCCGGGGCCTCTGGAGAGCGGTATGGTGGACCAGTACATCAAACGGAAGCACGGGCAGGCCCCAGTGGAATATCTGCACCCACGCCTTGCGGAGGTCCTGAAGGAAACGTACGGGGTGATTCTCTATCAGGAGCAGGTCATGAAAATCGCCTCGGAACTCGCGGGGTTCAGCCTCGGCGAAGCAGATCTGCTGCGACGGGCCATGGGAAAGAAAAAAGAAGACGTTATGCTGCAGCAGAAGGGGGCTTTCGTTGAGGGGTGTGCCGCCCAGGGTGTCTCCCGGGAAAAGGCGGAGGAGATCTTCGACATCATTCTGGTCTTCGCCGGATATGGATTCAATAAATCGCACAGCGCAGCCTACGCTCTCATCAGTTACCAGACCGCCTATCTCAAGGCACACTACCGGGCGGAATTCCTCGCGGCGTTTCTGTCCAGCCAGATAGGGTCGAAGATGGATGTGCTTGCCCGATATGTCCGGGCTGTGCGGGAATCGGGAGTGCAAGTGAGTCCTCCTCATGTCAACGAGTCCGGAGCGAATTTCACCGTGGTGGACGAGGTGATACGGTTTGGTCTGAGTGCGGTGGCACGGGTGGGGGATACGGCGGTGGAAGCGATCCTCGCAGCACGTCTCAAGGAAGGGCCGTTTCGCTCCCTCTGGGACTTCTGCAACCGTGTGGACCTTCGCGTCGTCAACAGATCCATCATCGAGAACCTTGTCAAGGCCGGCGCCTTCGATGGACTTGGAGGAAACAGGCGACAGCTTCTCCAGGTGCTCGAGGAATTCATTCGTCATGTCCAGGCTCAGGAAAAGCAGGGAGCGCAGCGTTCGCTCTTCGAGATCGCCCCGGAGGACGAGCCTCCCGAGGAACCTCCGCTTCCGGATCTCGACGAGTATTCCAGAAACGAACTCCTCGAATTCGAGAAGGAGACACTGGGACTTTACCTTTCCGGTCATCCTCTTGAACAGCAGATGGCACGCTTTCTCCGGTATGCCACCTGCACCATCGAAGACCTTGCTCACTGGACGTCTCCGGATGTTCCCGCAACCGTGGGTGGTGTGGTTGTAGCGGCCCAGGAGAAGTACACGAAGCGGGGAGACCCCATGGGTGTCCTTGAAATAGAGGACACGAATGCGAAGATCGAAGTGGTATGCTTTCCCAAGACCTGGATGAAAGCAAAAGCGCTGGCCGTTTCCGGGAACTACGTGCTCGTTCTGGGAAAAATCCAGGATAGAGGGGGCTTGAACCTGCTTGCGGACGAGATTCTCCTCCTGGATCAGACCGAACGGGAAAGAGCACCGTGGATGCGTTTGCGCGTCGATTCCTTCGGCCTGGATGCGACCCGTATCCGCGACTTGGTGCGGGAACTCAAGGGGAATCCCGGGCCAAACCCGGTTCTTCTCGAAATCGCTGAGCAGGGAAGATCCACGCTGATCAGGTTGAAGGACGTGAAGGTGGCTGCCCAGGAGCCCTTTGCGACACGTCTCAGCGAAATGCTCAACGGCGCGGTGGAGGTTCGTGTGTAGCAGTTCGAGTCGGGTTTCTCCGGTGGAGGTGGCTGTGTCATGCGGGAGAAGGAGACGACGGGTGCGGCAGCCGAGTCTGTCTTGAGCGATTTCGTCCTTGTCCATGCCCTGGAGGACGGCGTTACCGTCATCGGATTGACACGGGGACAGGAAACGCGGTTTACTCATACGGAAAAGCTGGACAAGGGCGAAGTTTGGGTTTCCCAGTTCACGGAACACACGTCTGCCATGAAGATTCGCGGGAAGGCCCTTATCATTACGAAACATGGGAGTGTCACGAGCGGAGGGAGAGAGAAATGAGGAAAGTCAAGATCGTCTGCACCCTTGGGCCCGCATGCGGTGATTACGATACCTTGCGCGCCATGGCGGCGGCGGGGATGAACGTGGCGCGTTTCAACTTCAGCCACGGATCCTACGAGGGACATGGTTTGAACCTTGACCAGGTCAGAAATGTGGAGCGGGAACTCAAACGTCCCATAGCGACGCTTCTGGATACGAAGGGACCGGAAATCCGTACGGGCAGGCTGAAGAACGGAAAATCCGTGAACCTTGTCCAAGGAAAGAAAATGCTTCTGATTCCCGACGACGGATCGGAGGGAGACGAGTCCTGCGTGGGAATCAGTTATGCGAAGCTTGCGGACGAACTGCAGGTGGGGCAGGATCTCTTCATCGACGACGGGACCCTGCATCTTCGGGTCGAAAAGATCGACGAGACGGAGGTACACTGTGTCGTTCTCGTGGGCGGAGAGCTGGGAGAGCGAAAGGGAGTCAACATTCCGGACGCGGAACTCTCGGTGCCGACCCTGACGGAAAAAGACATCGAGGACATCCGCTGGGGTGTGGCCCACGAGATGGAATTCATCGCCGTCTCTTTCGTGCGCACCCGTGCCGATGTCATGGAAGTCCGTCGAATCATTGAGGAATTTCAGGGACACATGAAGATCATCGCGAAGATCGAAACGAAACAGGCGGTGCAAAACCTGGAGGAAATCGCCCAGGTCGTCGACGGCATGATGGTCGCCCGGGGGGATTTGGGTGTGGAGATGCCCACGGAGGATGTCCCTCTCGAACAGAAGCGCATTATCGACATCTGCCGCTCCCAGGGAAAACCGGTCATCGTCGCTACTCAGATGCTCGACTCCATGATCCGGAATCCCCGCCCGACGAGAGCCGAGGCGAACGACGTGGCCAACGCCGTTCTCGACGGAGCCGACGCAGTGATGCTTTCGGGAGAGACGGCGAAGGGGAAATATCCCGTCCTGGCCGTGGAGACCATGTCGAAAATCGTCACCAGGGTCGAGCGGGAGATGGAGAAATGGTGTCGTCACAGCACGATTCCCGTGGCGACAACCTCCGTTCCCGATGCGGTGAGCCACGCCGCCGTGCAGATCGCCAAGGACATGAAGGCTAGGAGCATTATCTGTCTCACCCGGAGCGGCAGCACCGCGAGCATGGTGAGCAAGTATCGGCCCGCGTGCTCCCTTTTAGCCACGACTCCTCTCGTCAGGACATGGAGACAGCTTGCGCTGGTCTGGGGAGCCTATTCCGTTCTGAAGGAGGAAGCCCCCACGGCGGAAGAGGCTCTCGAGGCAGGGCTCGCCGCCGCGCTCGAAGAGGGCCTCGTCAATGAAGGCGACCTTGTGGTGGTCACCGCCGGCGTTCCCGTGGGCATTCCGGGAACGACCAATATGGTGCAGGTGCATACCATCGGCCGCATTCTGGTGAAAGGGCTTTCCCTCATCCGCAAGGAAGCTGTGGGGCACGTGTGCAAGGCCACGACTCCCAAGGAGGCCTTGGAGAAGATGCGGCCGGGGGATGTGCTCGTCGTGCGCCAGACCGATAAGGACTATCTGCCTGCCATGAAAAAAGCTTCGGCGATCATCACCGAGGAAGGCGGGCTGACCAGCCATGCGGCCATCGTCGCTCTGGAACTGGGCATCCCCTGTGTGGTGAGCGCAGAAAAAGCCATGGAAGTGCTGCAGGATAATGTTCTCCTCACGGTTGACGGTTCCAGAGGGGTCGTCTACCAGGGGCGGGTTAAACTGCATTGACGACGGGACACCGTGGGTCATGAAGCGTTCACCGGGACAAGGATGGCAAGAAGCTCACGCCGGTGTCGCACGCGGGAACGGTGCCTTCACGGAGGAAGCATCTCCGGGGGATTTTCTCGCTCGTCTGCGGGCGGTGCATCCCCCGGTGTCGACGCTTCCATGGGAGCTTTGTATGCTCGACTCGTTTCCGCTGAGTGCCGTGTTGCTTCCCTTTGTTCGGATCCGGGGGGAACTTTTCCTTCTTCTTGAAGAGCGAAGCGATGACCTGCGAGCACACGCCGGACAGCTTGCCTTTCCCGGAGGGAGAAAGGATCCGGGAGATTATTCTCCGGAGGATACGGCATTGCGGGAACTTGAGGAAGAGCTTGCTATCGAACGCTCCAGTGTCCGCCTCTACGGTGTTCTCCCTTTCGAATTCGCCTATTCCAGCGATTTCATCATTGTTCCTCTCTGGGGAGAAGTAACGGGGATTTCTTCCCTTAAAGCTCTTCGACCGGCGACGAAGGAAGTGAAGGCCGTGCATTTTCTTCCGCTTTCGTCGTGTCTGCACCCCGCACGGTTCGTGTGGAGATCCGGAAGGTCGGGAAGGCATTTCTATCCCGTTTATGCCGCCACAGAAGAAAAAGAACTTTGGGGGGCCTCTGCCCGAATGCTGTACGGTCTCCTGCGTCCTTTATGCACCGGGGAGATCCCTTCGTCGTGGCACTGATCGGAGCTCATGTCTCCATCGCCGGGGGCTTGTTTCGTGCCCTTGAGCGCGGAGAAGCGCTGGGGTGCGAAGCGATCCAGATTTTTACAAAAAACCAGCTCCAGTGGAAGACGTCGCCTCTTTCATTCCAGGAATGCGAACGGTTTTTCTCCGCGTGGAGAAAAAGCTCCATCAAGGATGTTGTCGCCCATGCGTCATACCTCATCAACCTCGCGGCGGAGGGAAGCGTGTACAGAGACAGTGTTGACGCGCTTTTTCTTGAAATGGAGCGTTGTGACCAATTGGGAATCGGGAAATTGGTCCTGCACCCCGGCAGCAGCAAGGCCCGTTCGAAAGAGGACGGTCTCGTCTCCGTCGCGAACGGGCTGAGGAGCGTTCTCGAAAAGACCGCGTGGTGCAACGTGAAGATTCTTCTGGAGACCATGTCGGGACAGGGAAACACCCTCGGGGGAAGGTTGGAGGATTTTCGCGTTCTTCTCGAAGAGCTGGAGTGGGATGCCAGGATCGGACTGTGTCTCGACACCTGTCATATCCTGTCCGCAGGATATGAATTACGTAGTCTTGAGGCATACAACCGGTATCTCGATACGGTGGAGAAACTGGTGGGAGCGGGGCGAATCGCTTGTTGGCATTTCAACGACAGCAAAAATGACAAGGGTGAGCGGAAAGATCGCCATGAGCATCTTGGTGACGGCGCTTTGGGGTTGGCGCCTTTCTCGTTTATCGTGAATGACGAGAGGTGGCAAGACACTCCCTGCTTGCTCGAAACGCCGAAAAGCGGTCGGGGGGATGCGGGAAACCTGCAACTCTTGCGGAAATTGCGAGGCGAATGACGATTCGTGACGGCGCGTCTTATGTTGACCGAGGAGGCCTTTTCATGGCGCCCACATTGCGCATTGATCTGGAAAAGATCAGAAACAACACCCGAGAAGTGGCGCGGCGCTGCAAGAAACACGGCATCCACCTTGCGGGAGTGACGAAAGGCGTGTGTGGCTTTCCAGAGGTGGCATTTGCCATGATCGAAGGGGGGTGTGCGTCTCTTTTCGACAGCAGGGTGGCGAATCTCCGTAGACTCAAGGAAGCGAACGTCCCCGTTCCGGTGCACCTTCTTCGTATCCCCATGCTCGGTGAGCTGGAGGAAGTGATCGAGCTCGCGAATGGAACCCTCGTCTCCATGACCGAGACCATCGAACGGCTGGACCTGTTATGCGGACAGCGACGACGCGAGCTGGAAATTCTCCTTATGGTGGATGTGGGCGATCTGCGGGAGGGGATTTGGCCTGATGAGATGGAACGTTTCGCCCATGTGCTCCGTCGTTGCCGGTGGGTGCGGTGCACCGGTATCGGAACCAATCTGGGCTGTTTCGGCGGAGTGCTCCCCACACCGCTCAACCTGACGCGGCTGGTGGAGCTCAAGGGCGAACTGGAACGCCTCCTCGCCTCGCCGGTGCCATTCGTTTCCGGAGGCGGCACGTCCTCTCTGCATCTTCTCGAGGAGGAGTGCATTCCCGCCGGAGTGAATCACCTCCGGGTTGGCGAGGCCATTCTTCTCGGGCGGGATGTGTCGAGGAACAGATACCTTCCGGGGATGCATCGTGACGCAGTGCTCTTCGAAGCGGAAATCATCGAGCTCCGCCGGAAACCGAGCGTTCCCATCGGAACGATCGGCGCCGATGCCTTCGGCAATGTTCCCGTGTTTGAGGACCGAGGACTTCGGTTGAGGGCGATTGTCGCTGCGGGACGCCAGGATGTCGTTCCCGAAGGACTTCTTCCCACAGACAGGGGTGTTCATGTTCTCGGGGCTTCCAGTGACCACCTTCTTCTGGACGTTGAGGACATGATGCCGGCACCCAGGCTCGGAGAGGTGCTCTCCTTCGAGATGTCCTACGGAGCGATGCTCGCCGCTGCTACCTCTTCCTATGTCGCGAAGCAATTTAAATGAACCGCCGCAGATTTCTGCGGATTTTGCGAAAAAGGTGCGAATGACATGTTCTCTCTCGTGAGATGGCTGGATATTCTCGACATCGCCATCATCAGTTTCATCCTCTATCGTTTTTTATTACTCCTTCTCGACACGAGAGCCATGCAGCTCATGAAGGGGCTCTTCATCCTCGGCGGCATAGCCGCCGTGGCGAAGATTCTCGAATTGAGTGCTCTCTCCTGGCTGTTGAGCAAACTTCTGGGAGTCGTTTTCATCGCCATTCCCATCATCTTTCAGCCGGAGTTGCGCCGCCTTCTGGAAGAATTGGGCCGAGGCAATCTCTGGCAGCGTCGTATGGCAGAAGAGCGGGCGGAACATCTTGCGGACGAGGTGACACGGGCTCTGCTGTATCTTCAATCCCAAAAGATCGGTGCTCTTCTCGTCTTCCAACGTGGAACGGGACTCAGGGACATTTGGCGTTCCGCAGTGCGCCTCAACGCAGAGATTTCTCAGGAAGAAGTGGTTTCCATCTTTTGGCCGAACAATCCACTCCACGACGGCGCCGCGATCTTCGACAAGGACAAGATCCTCGCCGCCGCTTCCTATCTGCCGTTGACGGAGAAGAGTGATCTTTCCCGTTCTTTCGGAACACGACACCGGGCGGCGCTGGGTGTCACGGAAATTTCCGATGCCATCTCTCTCGTCGTCTCCGAAGAACGCGGAGAAATCTCGATGGCGATCAACGGTCACATTTCACGGGGAATGAAGGAACCCCAGATACGGAAACTTCTTTTCTCTTATTTCCGAGGCAAGAAAGAGAAACAGTCCTTTTTCGAGCGGGTTCGTCTGGAGTTACTCCAGCAATTGTCAGGAGAAAACGAACATGAGGATGCTTGAGCGCATTGACGCAATGCTCAATTCACGACTCTTTCTCCGGATCGCCTCGGTGGTCATCGCGGTGTTGATCTGGCTTTACGCGGCGGGGGAGCGGAATGCGGAAACGGTGAAGACGTTCGAGGTCGCTTTGGAGTACCGAAACCTCGGGGTCGGTTTGTCTCTCTCGGATGCGTCCGACAGAGTCAACGTGCAGGTCACCGGAGCGAGGAATATCCTCGCCGCCATGGCTCCACAGAACCTCATCGCCACGGTGGATCTGCGAGATCTCGCCCCAGGACGTCATACGCTTCCCGTGACGTCCCTCGCCCCGTCGGGGGTACGCATCACTACGGTGACACCGCCTTACGCGGAGGTGCAGGTCCTGCGGCTCGTCGAAAAAACACTTCCCGTGTCGCTCAACGTGGAGGGAGCTTTCCCGGAAGGGGTGTCTCTGGAGTCGTCGGACCTCGACCCGAGGGAAGTTCTCCTTCGCGGGGACGAGGGCCTGCTGGAGAAAATCCAGAAAGTGACCGTGGTGGCGACACCACAACAGTTGATTCGTGGAGAAGGTTTTCTGGATCTCCCCGTTCGCCTTCCCCTCTCGGGACAGGTGGAACATCTCTCGGTGGTTCCCAAGAACGTTGTTTTTTCCTACACCTTGAAGCGTGATCTTCCGCGACGCGAAGTTCCCTTGCGAATGCATATTCTCGGCGAGGCCGATTCCGATTTTCTCGTGACGTCCGTCGCGGTCGAACCCGCTTCCGTGGTTCTCCAGGGACCGTCGGCCCAGCTTGATCTGATCGACCGAATCGACCTGATGCCCCTTGACATTTCAGGAATTAAGGAAACGGGAGTTTTTCCCATAGACCTCGTTCCCCCGATAGGAAACGACAATGAAGGGTTGTTGCCGATTCGTTCGGCTACGATTCGTGTCACGGTTGCTCCCAAGAGCGGGACTCGTATGATTTCCGGAGTGCGGGTTGGCATCAGTGGAAAGAGTATCTATCCGAACTGGAGAGTCGAACCGGGGACAGTCGAGATCGTTGTCAGAGGGCTTCCCTCCGTGCTGGAGAATCTTCTGGAGGTCGAGGCTTATGTGGATGTGACGAACCTCGTTTCAAGGCGGGCCACCGTTCCCGTACGGGCCAGAAGTAAAGGAGGAGCATTAGAAATCGTGGAGATCCGACCTCCGAACATTACCGCCTACGCGATTGTTGATTGAAACTCTCTCCCGAGAAAGGATGAGATGTCGTGTTGACCGCATCAGGAAAAGTACGCTGTCTTTTTGGCACTGACGGTGTCCGAGACGTTGCCAACAGAGGTGCCATGACCCCTGAAATGGCCATGAGCCTTTCCAGAGCTTACGTATGGTGGTTGACACAGAGCGGCTTTGCGCGCCCTCACGTGATCGTGGGAAGGGACACGCGTCGTTCCGGTTCAATGCTGGAGGCTGCCGTATTGGCGGGTTTGACTTCCGCCGGTGCGGAAGCGAGCGTCGCCGGAATTCTTCCGACGCCAGGGGTGAGCTTTGCCATTCGAAACCGGCGTGTCCAGGGAGGTGCGGTGATCAGTGCCTCGCACAACCCAGCTGAATACAATGGGCTTAAATTCTTTGACAAGAACGGATTCAAGCTGAGCGATGACGACGAGGCGACCATCGAAGAATTTCTGGAAGACCACCTCCTCGACCAATGGCGTCCCACGGGTGCTTCTGTGGGAGAGATCACGCACGAGTCGGAGCGGCACGGGGACGCCTACGTGGAGTGGCTCGTTTCCTTGGCAAAAGGGGTAAATGTATCCGGAGCAAGTCCTCTCGTTCTCGATTGCGCTCATGGTGCTGCCTTTGCCGTTGCGGAAGAACTTGTCCGACGATGTCGGCTGCCCGTCACCCTGGTGGGCACGGAGCCGGATGGCCTCAACATCAACGATGGCGTGGGCGTCATGTATCTTCCACATCTTGCCGAATCGGTCAAGGAAAAAGGTGCCGCTCTTGGAATCGCCTTGGACGGTGATGCCGACCGAGTCCTGCTTGTCGATAAATTCGGGAGAACTATAGACGGAGACATTCTCCTTTGGGTTTTGGCTCGTTGGCTGAAAGCGAAGAATTCTCTCGGGGCAGGTGTTGTCGCCACCATAATGAGCAACATGGCCCTCGAAGAACACCTGGCACTGGAGGAGATTCCCGTTTTTCGTTGTCCCGTCGGCGACAAATATGTAGTGGAAACAATGCGCTACAAGGGATCTGCTCTGGGAGGCGAACAATCCGGACACATCATTTCGGGTGAACACGTGTCCACAGGCGATGGGCTTTGTACGGGTATTCTTTTTCTTCATGCGATTTCTGAGCTTGGCGAGGATGTATCCAGCCTCGTGGATCGGTTTGACCGTTATCCCCAGCTTCTGAAAAACGTCAAGGTTCGCGACAAGAAGAAAACCATGGAGGATGCGCGCCTTCTGGACGTTCTTTCCCAAGCGGAGCGGAAACTCTGCGGTCTGGGCAGGGTTTTCGTCAGACCCTCCGGAACCGAGCCCTTTGTACGTATCCTAGTGGAAGCGAAGGAAAAGGGAATGCTGGAGGACATTTGTATCGGTGTAGAACAGATCATTCGCCACATCAATCCTGTCGAATAGGGAACCCTGGAGCGGCCTTTTTTTGTTCTTGCTGCCGCAGGACAAAAGATGTCTCTCCTGAAAAAAGGTTTTCCCGGAAAATAATTTTCTCGGGAAGGTTTTAGGGCAGAATTTCAGCGCAATGTTGCGAGCCGAAAAGAGCAGAGGAACCCGGGACATCGGTCAGCATCCCCGAGAACTGCGATTGTCACTGGAGGAATGGTCATGACGACGCAAATGCAGGTCAGCAAATGTCTTTTCCCCGTAGCCGGGCTCGGCACGCGTTTTCTTCCGGCCACGAAGGAGATTCCCAAAGAGATGCTTCCTCTCATTGACAAACCGATCATTCATTACGGCGTCGAAGAGGCTGTTCTCTCCGGCTGCAAGGACATCGTGTTCGTCACGGGGAGAGGGAAACGGGCCATCGAAGACTATTTCGACAGGTCCTGGGAACTGGAGCAGCTTCTTGAGGCGAGAGACAAGTTCGATCTCAGGGACATGGTTCGAGATATCAGCCATATGGCCAGGTTTTCCTATGTCCGCCAGTGTGAACCTCTCGGCCTGGGGCACGCGGTTCTCTGTGGCGAACAGGTCTGTGAAGGAGAACCCTTCGGTGTCATTCTTCCCGACGATGTCATGCTCGGAACACCACCCGTGCTCGGGCAGCTCATTTCCGTACATCGTACATTCGGTGGTTCCGTCCTTGCCCTGCAGGAGGTTGCACCTGAGGATACGCCACGCTACGGGATCGTGGATGCCGATCCAGTAGGAGAAGGAGTGTACAGAATACGGAACATGGTTGAAAAACCGCCTCTCTCCCAAGCGCCGAGTCGTCTTGCAATCATGGGGCGTTATGTCCTTTCGCCCGGAATTTTTCGAGAACTGCACGACCTGAACCCCGGGGCGGGCGGGGAGTACCAACTCACCGACGCGATTCGGGCTCTTCTCGACAAGGAATCCGTCTGGGGATTCGTCTATCGGGGAAAGCGCCTTGATTGCGGTACCAAAGCCGGGTGGCTTCGAGCCACGACGATCATGGCCATGGAAGATCCCGAGACAAGGCAGATCGTTCTGTCGGCGCTCGAAGAAGGGGGGAATGTCCGATAAGGAGTAAAGCGTAAAAAGTTTTCGTTTTCTTGTTCCCGCGCTGTGCGTGTCAAGCGCCTGAGCCCGTCTTGTCCTCGGGACTTTCGGGCTGACGAGGTCGGGGAAGAATCGAATTTTCGGCGGATGTCCCCGTGGGCTCGGGAGGAGCCCAGCAAGATTCGGTACAAATGCGGAAAGTGATTTTCGCGACAAAAGCCGGATCATCCTCCTTGTCTCTGTTGTGTTGTGAAAGGGTGTTGTACGAAGTGTGTGGAATCGTCGGATACGTGGGTTTTCGTAATGCCGCCGAGGTCCTTTTGGATGGACTGCGACGGGTCGAGTATCGTGGATATGATTCCGCCGGTTTGGCGGTACGGACGGAAAAAGGTTTGGAGATCGTCAAGGAAGTCGGAAAGGTCTCGGACCTCGAACAGGCTGCGAGGGGGAAAAATCTCACGGGGTTTCAGGGAATCGGACACACAAGATGGGCCACCCATGGCGGCGTGACGGTGACGAACGCGCATCCTCATGCAGACGGAGCAGGACGTTTTGCTCTGGTTCACAATGGAATCATCGAGAACTATCTCGATCTTCAGGAAGAGCTTCGCACCCAAGGTGTTTGCTTCTTTTCCCAAACGGATACGGAGGTGATCGTACAGCTGCTCGCGCACCTTCGCGCCGAGACGAACGACATGCCCACCGCTCTTACGTTGCTGCAGCAGCGACTGAACGGCTCTTTCGCCCTAGCCATCATCGACGCCCGGGAGCCGGAATGTTTCTATTGCGTGCGGCGCGGTTCGCCTCTGGTGCTCGGCGTGGGGTCGGGGGAATGCTTTTGTGCCTCCGATGTGTCGGCACTCCTGCCCTACACGAAGAACGTGATCTACCTCGACGAGGGCGACACCGCCAAAGTGTGCACGAAGGGCGTGGAAATATGGAACGAGTGTGGCGAGGAAGTGTGCAGGGAGGTTGCGATCGTCGATTGGGACGTCTCCATGTCCGAAAAAGACGGGTATCCCCACTATATGCTGAAGGAGATCAACGAGCAGGGGGCTGTGTTCCGTTCCACGCTGAAAGGACGCATCACCGAAGGACGTATTGATCTCTCGAACGATCTCGACTGGGATGCCTCCAAAATCAACTCGTGGAAGAATCTGCACATCGTCGCCTGCGGCACTTCCTACTACGCTTCTCTTGTGGCCCAAAGGGCGTTGGAACAATGGACGGACTGTCATATCGTGGTGGACGTCGCCTCGGAATATCGTTATCGCAGGATGAGGGCGGATTCCAGCACGCTGGCGGTGTTCGTCTCCCAGTCGGGAGAGACGGCGGACACGCTTGCCGCCCAGAGGAAGGCCCGCAGCGAGGGCGCGCACTGTCTGGCGATCACAAACGTCCGCGGTTCCACGCTGGCGAGGGAAGTGCACGATGTGCTTCTGCTGAAGGCAGGACCCGAGATTGGCGTGGCTGCCACGAAAACATTCATGGGACAGATGGCGGCACTGTATCTTCTCGCACTCTTTCTCGGCGAGACGAGAAAAACGTTGTCCGTCGCGGAAACGAAACGCCTTGTGGAGGAGCTGCTTCACCTTCCCTATAAAGTTGAAGCTGTTCTCAACAGGCAGGATGCCATCAAGGAAACTGCACGGAAATATGCGGCAAAACGTAATTTCCTCTATCTCGGAAGAGGCAACACGTATCCCGTCGCTCTCGAAGGCGCGCTCAAGCTCAAGGAAATTTCCTACATCCATGCGGAAGCCTATGCGGCAGGCGAGATGAAACATGGACCAATCGCACTGCTGGAACCGGACGTTCCTGTCCTTGTGGTCGTACCCAGGAACAGTCTTTACGAAAAAACCCTCTCGAACATACAGGAGGCGAAGGCACGGCACAGCGCCATCATCGCCGTAGGGACCGACGGCGATGCTCTTCTGCCCCATCATGCGGAGGATATTCTCTGGATTCCCTGGACGGACGAAGAATTTGTTCCATTTCTGGCGGTTGTTCCGTTGCAATTGTTTGCCTATCACGCGGCAGTCTTGCGCGGGTGCGAAATCGATCAGCCGAGGAACCTCGCAAAAAGCGTTACCGTGGAATAATGAAACCCGGTTGCGTACGCGCGTGAAAATGCCGCTCCGGGGGCTGATCAGGGCATTCCTTGGACAAGCCCTCTCGGAACGGACACATGACAATCGCCGGCGCGACAGCGCCGGCGATTGTCATGTGTTTGGCGCAAAATATCCAAAACGGTGCAGCGCACGCTGTGTCTTGAGCTTCACGACTTCAGGGCGAAAAGGTTTTACGATAAAATCAACCGCACCGAAACGCAAGGCTTGGATCAATTTTTCCTTGTCTCCATGACCGGAGACGACGATGAAAGGGATGTCTTTTCCCCCAGGCAATTCCCGAACTCGGGCCATGAAACGGAAACCATCCATTTCGGGCATGATGAGATCGGTGAGCACGAGATTCGGAACCTGGGAGCGGACGAAGCGCAACCCCTCCGCGCCATTTTCGGCCTCGAAAACGGCGCAGCCTATTTTCTCCAAAAGATGACGAAGGCCTACGCGAATGACCGACGCGTCGTCGACAACAAGAACTTTCGGAGAGCCGGAAGCGTGTTTTGTCTCGGAGTGATTTTCGATGTTGTTTTCTCCACTTGGAAGCGTTTGCGCCGGCGCTTCAGCCGTAGGGCCGGCGTGTTCCTGCGTTTTCTCGGCATCGGGGCTTTTGGGTAAAAGCATTTGAAGAACCTGTTCGAGGTTCGGAGGAAGAGCGAGGAGGTCGTCGAGACCTTGCATGCGCGCCCGCACTCGGGCGCGTAAAGTCCGCCATTCCGCACTGAATCCGAAAAAACGAGCGGAGGCAAAGGTGTCGTTGAGCTTGATCGCTGCGATGATCTGACCGTAATCTTCTCCCGTTTCCCCGTGCCATGGAAAGAGGACCGCGTCACACGACTCGGGCATCTCCTGCGAGCCGAGCGAAAGCTCCGTCAAGCTTTGTCCCTCGTGACATGAAATACCGCTGTTTTTCAATGTCGCTACGAGGAGGATTCGGAACTTTGAATCATCCGAGATGATGCTGACATGTTTTGTCGGGTTCATGGTTTTTTTGCACGAGGAGATGTCATGGCAAGGGGAAAAACCAGATCGACCAGAGATTGCCGACGCCATGGAAGAGCATGCCGGGGAGAATGTTTCCGTGGCGTTCCCGAAGCGCTCCCATGATCAGACCGGGAAAGAATGTCGTGAGAAAAAAAGGATCCGGCCGAAACAGCATGTGTGAAAGGGCGAAGAGAGCGGCAACCGTCACCACACGCGTCGTTCGGCTCAAAAAGGGGATGAAAAGTGTCTGAAGCCATCCCCGGAAAAAGATTTCTTCCGTAATCGCAGCCATGGAGCCCGCCGCGAACTGAGCGAGGAAGGCGGGGAAAGCGACGTGTCTGGGCAAGTCCTGGCTTGGCCAATGAAGGGCGATCACCGTGAGAGGAACCAACGTCATCACACACACCAGGACGACTTCTCCACACATACGCCGGGAACAGCGGGGGACAAGGCCATATTGTTCATAGGCTTCTTTTCTTGCGCGACACCAGAGGAAAGGGCCATATAACATCACGGCGACGGCTACGAATTGCGACATGTTCTCTGCTCCCATCAAAAACGTCCGAATTTCCTCGCGCTATTCCCGATGCAACGGTCGGTCTTTTCGTAAAAAAAGAGGACCGGCGGAACAGCCGGACCTCATTGTAAGGCATCGACAGACAATCACAAACAAGGAAATCCCGTATTTTGAGGAAAACGCTCTTGTCGGATTTCCGACCGGAGTGGTCCAATATTGCATCCGGTGTCAATGAATGGAAAGATGTGCGCCTTTCTGCGTCGTGTCACCCAGAAGACAGTGTTCGCATGTCCCGTAGAGATATACCTGCGAGTTTTCGACCTTGTGATGAAGATGGGGGAAAAAGGCACCCATGTTCCCCGTATCGAAGGGAACATCTATGATGGCGCCACAGTTGGTACAGCGAAAATGTGCGTGAAATGTCGTTTCCGGATCGAAAAGAATCCGTTTGTCGTCGATCGTGAGAATATTGATGAGGCCCAAATCCGCCAGCAACTGTGCCGTACCGTAGATCGTCGCATAGGAAATCGTGGGAAAAAATTGCCGGAGCTCGTTGCAAATGACGTCTGCCGAGGGGTGATCCTTTCTTCCAGCCAAGAGCTTCAAAATGGCGATGCGCTGAGCCGTGATCTTGCCCCCGCTCGACTTAAGGCGCTGAATCCCTTCCTCTATGGCCCACATGGTGCACCTCCTGTATGCCAAGTTTTTCTTTTTGACATCATACGCATTATCGAGTACTTTTGCAAGTGTTTCAGGTTGAAGCAAAAAGCCTCGAAGAATTTCTCCGAAACGGACTTGACACAGGCGCGCGTGTTGTGGATATAATTGCTACCGCTTGTGTTGGGGTGTAGCCAAGTGGTAAGGCAGGGGACTTTGGATCCTCCACCGCTGGTTCGAATCCAGCCACCCCAGCCATTCCGGTGCTTTTTCCGGAAATGTCTTTCTGTGGCGGCAACGTGGGGCTCCGTGTGGACTGGCCCCTCTTTTTTTGTGGGCCGAGGTGTGCGCATGGCGCTTTTGTTGTCGTGTGCTAACAATGTTGTTACGGAAGAAAACCCCACACCGAATTGGGGGTATGCACATGAGAGAAAAGGACTTCCCGGACATCGCCGCTCTTGTTTTGGCTGCCGGAAAGGGAACGAGAATGAAAAGCGACACCCCGAAAGTTCTTTTGCCGCTTTTGGGGGAGGCATTGCTTTCCTATCCTCTTGCTGCGGTCCGCGGAGCGGGATTGGAAAGCTGTGGTGTCGTTTTCGGACACGGGGCTTCCCGTGTGTGCGCCTTTCTGGAAAACGCGTTTCCGGAAGTGACGGGCATTCACCAGGAAGAACAACGCGGCACCGGTCATGCCGTTTCAGTTGCGCAGGGTTGGTGGAAACAGTTTCGTCACCTTCTCGTACTTCCCGGTGATTTGCCTCTTCTGCCTCCGGAAGCGTTGACTTCCCTTTGCCGGGAACACATCTCCAGGAGCGCGGCATGCACATTTCTCACAATGTGTCTCGAAGACCCGACAGGATATGGACGTGTCATAGAAAAGAACGGACGAATACGGATTGTCGAGGAAAAGGATGCTCTTCCGGAAGAAAAGGCGATCCGGGACGTGAACAGTGGAATCTATGTCTTCGACACCGCTCTTCTTGAGAAGGAACTTGCCCTGATAAGCCCGGACAATGCCCAGAACGAGTACTACCTAACGGATGTGGTTGATCGTCTTGGTGCGGCACGGCTTCCGGTGGTGATGGTTCGCTGGCCCATCTCCCAGGACCTTTTCGGCGTCAACGACCCCGTGCAGTTGGCGGATGCGGAGCGACGTCTTCGCGACCGTATACTTGGTGTATGGATGCGGAGAGGTGTCCGCTGTGTCGATCCCGCGTCAGTGTGGATCGGGCCGAAAGTGACGCTTGCGGAGGATCTCCTCATCGAACCGAACGTCCAGGTTTTGGGAGAGACGCGCATCGGAGCGGGAAGCCGGATCGGTACGGGGTCCATTGTTCGGGATTCGGAGCTGGGAAAATACTGTACTCTTGTGGCATACGTAGTCATCCAGGATAGCCGCGTCGAGGGAAATTCCCGAATAGGCCCTTTTGCGTTTCTCCGGGATGATACGACCATACGGGATCGCGCCTTAGTGGGTAAATTTGTGGAAATCAAAAAGAGCGACATCGGAGGCGATGCAAAAGTGCCTCATCTTTCCTACATCGGCGACGCACACGTAGGGGCCGGGACGAACATCGGAGCTGGCACCATCACCTGCAACTACGACGGTGTGAAAAAGAACAGGACCATCATCGGTGACGACTGTTTCATCGGAAGCGACACCATGCTTGTCGCTCCCGTCGAACTGGGCGAAGGGGCCACGACAGGCGCAGGGTCGGTCATCACTGAAGATGTCCCTGCGGGAGCTTTGGCCATCGGCAGAGCTCGTCAGCGAAACATTCCGGGATGGAGAGCGCGCAAAGCAGAATCGTCTGGAAACGATGCCACGGAAGGAGGTAAAAGCTGATGGTCACACGCCTGAGGGAGCTGAAAATCCTCACCGGTTCCGCAAACCCCGCTTTCGCACAGGAAGTTGGGGATCATTTGCGGGTTCCCGTGGCCGCCTCGAAGATTTTTCGTTTTTCCGACGGAGAAATAGGCGTCTCCATTGAGGAAAGCGTTCGCGGAGCGGATGTGTTCGTCATTCAGCCCGTCTGTTCCCCTACGAATGAAAATCTGATGGAACTTCTCATCATGGTGGACGCCCTGAAACGAGCGTCCGCTTATCGTGTGAATGTCGTCACTCCCTATTTCGGCTATGCTCGCCAGGACAGGAAAACCAAGGCGCGGGAGCCCATTACGGCCAAACTTATAGCCAACCTGATACAGACCGCCGGAGCGCACAGACTTGTGGCCACGGATCTTCACGCGGGACAAATTCAGGGATTTTTCGATATCCCTGTAGATCATCTTACGGGTATCCCGCTCCTTTCCTCCTATTTCAAGGAAACGCTCCGGGATGCTTTGAACGAGGAGCGCGTCGTCGTTGTCTCCCCGGATATCGGAGGAGTCGTGCGGGCCCGCCAGTTTGCGTTGCACCTCAACGCCGACCTGGCCATTGTCGACAAAAGACGTTCCCACGAGGTGGCGAACTACTGCGAAGTCCTTGAGATCATCGGACACGTGAAAGATAAAGTGGTTGTTCTGGTGGACGACATTGTGGACACGGCCGGAACACTGGTGCAGGCCACTCAGGCATTGCTGGAAAGAGGCGCTGAGAAGGTTTTTGCCTGTGCCACCCACGGCGTGCTTTCGGGACCGGCGGTGGAACGTTTGAAAAATTCCCCCATCCACCAGGTCGTTTTCACGAACACCATACCGTTGCCACCGGAGAAGAAGTTAGATAAGATTATCCAGCTTTCCATCGCGTCTCTCGTGGCGGAGGCAATCAGCAGAATCCATTCCGATCATTCCGTCAGCATTTTGTTCCGGTAGCGGCGGGTCGATCACCTGCAGCACCGTAGGGCAAGAGACATACGAGAAATAAGGAGGAAAACCCAATGTCCAACTTTGTCTCCCTCAACCTGGAAACCCGGAAAACAACCGGGAAAGAAACGAACAAAAAGCTCCGCAAGATCGGCTACCTTCCTGCCGTGTTCTATGGACACGACTACCCCGAGGGACTTCCCGTGAAACTGGAGGAGCGGCCTCTCATGATGCAGCTCCGTCATTCCCACTGGGAGACCTTGCGTATCGACGCAACAATGCCCGACGGGAAAATGGAAATGGCGCTCATCCGGGATCTGCAGCGTGATCCGCTGACGGACCATATCCTTCATGTCGATTTTTACCAGATGATCAAGGGACAGAAGGTGCGTATCGCTGTTCCCGTGGTGCTCGCCAACAGGGAAAGCTGTGTGGGCGTCAAGGCAGGGGGCGTGCTGGAAGTCGTTGCCCGCGAAGTGGAAATCGAGGTCCTTCCCCGGGAGATTCCCGATGCCATCGAGGTGGATGTGGCACAATTACAACTTGGCAAGAGCATTTCCGCGAAACAATGTGCGTTGCCGGAAAGCGCTTCCCTGTTGACGGACCCGAACGAAGTCCTTGTGCTTGTCGTGGAACCCCGGGTTGAGGCGGAGGCTGCGCCTGGAACCTCGGGGAGCATGGAAGTCGAGGTCGTGCAGAAGGGCAAAGCCAAAGAGGAATAATCTTCCGTGTGGGTTGTCGCGGGGTTGGGCAATCCGGGAATCGAGTATGCCTTCACGAGGCACAACGTCGGATGGATGGTGGTGGACGAGCTCGTTTCCCGGCATCGTTTCGGCACACCGCAATTACGGCATCACGGAGCTCTCTGGAAGGGGACACTTCACGGAGAAGGTCTGTTGCTTTTCAAGCCCATGACCTACATGAACCTCAGCGGCAGGGCAGTGGGCGAACTCATGGGCTACCTTCGGCTTCCGTTGGAGAAACTTCTCGTCGTCTTCGACGACGTCGCGTTGCCCTTCGGGACGTTGCGCCTTCGCGAAAGAGGATCCGCCGGAGGACACAACGGCATGGCCTCGGTTCTCGGGGCATTGAGAACTCTCGATGTTCCCAGATTGCGCATGGGAGTGGGACCTCTTCCTCCGGGAGCGAACCTTGTTTCGTATGTCACGGAACGGTTTCATCCGGACGAGAGCAAGGCGCTTCCTGCGTTCATCCTCAAAGGGGCGGATGCGGTGGAATTCCTGATCGAGAAGGGGTTCGAAAAGGCGATGAGCGCCGTCAACGCTCATCCGCCGAAATGAAGAGAGGACTTGTCTGAGAGGGACACATGCACGAAAGTTCGATGTCCTTTTTACTTGATCGTGGCGAGGTCATCCTCGCCACGATGTCTTTCTGAGAGAGCCCGGACGCAACGATGCACAGGTCCGGTTTTCGTGGCAGCTCGCCGAAGGATCTTTTTTCGCTTGATGCCGTTTGCTGGTCGAAAGGCATTTCCGTTCACGCGCCGGTAGCGGACGCGGCACTTCCCTGGATGTGCGGTCCAAATGATGTTGCGTGCCTTGTGGTGCTCCCGGATGTTCGCTTGCAGGGGCATTTCTGCGAGGACAGAGAAACGCTTTTCGAGGATACTGCCGTCTTTGAACTTCGGGAGCTCCCTCTGACAACGGAGGGAGCGACGAACCGTCCCTTTCTGGTGCAACGCGGCGAGTTGCTGCGCACGTGGAAGCGGAAAGGCGGATTCCTGGCGGCCACGCCGGGAAGCCTCATGGGTCCGGTTCTCTTCGGGGAATCTCAGTGGGAACTGCATGTCGGGCACACCGTGGAGCGCGAAGAGTTGTTGCAGTGGCTCTCGGCTGAAGGGTACCGACGGGTTGATCTGGTGTGGGCTCCCGGACAGATTGCGCTGCGGGGAAGTATTATCGACGTATTCGATCCGATACAGAGATTTCCCGTTCGCATGGAACTGTTCGACGACACGCTGGAGAGCCTTCGTCACTTTTCTCCCGAGAATCAGCGGAGTGTTGCGAACCTTTCCTCCGTCTTTCTCCAAGGGATTTCCTCCACTTCGGCGGAGCGCCAGTCTCTCTTCTCCGAACTTCCCTCCGACCTCTCCGTCCTCTTCGTGGAGCCCAAGGAGCTTGAAAAACAGGGAGAGTCCTACCTGTGGCTTTGGGACGGGCTTCGAGAACAAGTCCAGCTGCCTCCTCTCCCCACGTGGCAAAGTGTTTATTTACGCCTGAGTTCTTTCCGGCGTCTTCGTCTTTCCAGAATGCTTGGACAGGGTGATCTTCGCTGGCGTGTTCGGGAAGTGCCGTCCTTCCGTGGAAGATGGGACGACGTGGAGATGCAGGTTACAGCATGGAAAGAACACTCCATGCGGGTACATGTCTGTTCGACCTCGGAAATTGTTCTGGAATGGGCGAAGGAGCGGGGACTCGAAATACGGCGGCGGCCTCTTTCGAGAGGATTTGTGGATGACGAAAACGCCCTTGTCGTTCTGACGGACACGGAGTTGTCCGGTGTCTCTCCGACACCCCGGCGGAACGCCTGGTACAGTGTTCCCAGGGAATGGAAGGAACGCCTTCTTCCCGGAGAATTCGTCATTCACGAGGAATACGGTGTCGCCGTCTATCGGGGCATGCAGGCTCTCGGGAACGGAGACAATGCCCAGGAATACATGGTTTTGGAGTTCGCCAACGAAAAACGCCTCCTGGTTCCGATGACGCATTTTCCCCGAATCACCTCCCATCCCTTTTCGGGAGAAACTCCTCCGAGCCTCGATTCGCTCAAGGGGAGCGCGTGGAAAAAGGCCCTGGAGCGGGCGAGAGAAAGAACACGCGAAGCGGCGGAACAACTTGTGCGCATCTATGCGGAGCGCGAGCTCGCGAAAGGCTTTTCGTTTCCTCCCGACGGAGAAATGCTCTCCCGTTTCGAACGGGCGTTTCCCTTCGACGAAACGGCGGATCAGCTCAAGGCCATCCGAGACGTGAAGAGGGACATGGAGAGTCCGTTGCCCATGGATCGTCTTGTTGTGGGCGACGTGGGATTCGGCAAGACCGAGGTGGCACTGCGGGCTGCAATGAAGGCCGTGGAATCCGGGAAACAGGTGGCCGTGCTCGTGCCTACCACGGTCCTGGCTCAACAGCACTTTGCCACGTTCACCTCGCGTTTCCAGGCATTTCCGGTCTCCGTGGCCTGCCTCTCCCGATTTGTCGGGGCCGCCCAAGGGCGCAGAATTGCCGAAGGTATCCACAGGGGCCAGGTGGATATCCTCATCGGAACTCATCGGCTTTTCCTCAAGGATCTCGCCTTCAAGGATCTCGGTCTCCTCGTCATCGACGAAGAGCATCGGTTCGGCGTATTGCACAAGGAAAACCTGAAGGAACGCTACCCTTGCGTGGATGTTCTGACTTTGTCTGCCACGCCCATTCCGAGAACACTGCAGCTTTCGCTGCAGAACCTGCGGAGCATTTCGCTCATCACGACACCGCCGCGCTTCAGGCATCCCGTGATCTCCATCGTGAGCCCCTGGAATGATGGCCTCGTGAAAAAAGTGATTCTTCGCGAACTGGCTCGAGGCGGGCAGGCCTTTTTCGTGCACAACCGGATAGGCACCATCACTCAATGCGTTCGGCATTTGCGCAACCTTCTCCCGGAGGCACGCTTTCTCGTAGCACACGGCAGGATGCCCGATCGGGAGCTCGAACGGACAATGCTCGCCTTCGCGGAAGGCGAGGCGGACATTCTCGTGTGCACAACCATTATTGAGAGCGGGCTCGATATGCCGAGGGCCAACACTCTCGTCGTGGATAATGCCCAGGATTTCGGTTTGGCCCAGCTCTATCAGTTGCGGGGTAGGGTCGGTCGCAGAAACGAACAGGCCTTCGCTTTCTTTCTCCATCCCGAGGGTATCGCCATGACCAGGGAATCGACGGAACGTCTTGACGCCATAGGAAGCCTCGATGCCTTGGGTATGGGGTACCAGCTTGCGGAAAAGGATTTGCAGATCCGAGGCGGAGGGGATCTGCTCGGACCTGCGCAGCACGGTCACATCGAACGGATCGGGTTTCATTTGTATTGCTCACTGCTGGAGAAACACATAGCCCGTATCCGCGGTATCGAACAGGGGGAAACTCGCGTGGAAATGGTCGATTATCCGGGCATTCCCGCCTCCTATATTCCCCAGGAGGGCGTTCGCATCACTCTCTATCGGCGACTCCTCCGTGCGGGAGATGTGCCCGATCTCTCCGCACTTGAGGAAGAGACCAGAGACCGTTTTGGTTCTTTGCCGGAGAGCGTCGGTGTTCTCTTTGCCCTTGCGAAGGTCCGTGTACTGGGTACTCGGTTCGGGGTACAATACGTCCGTTCGTCCCGTGAACGAACGAGTGTCTCCGGAAGTCCGGAGACGGCGGACCGCCTGGCATCGGAACTCAGGGGATGGAAGCGAAGGGCGGGGGAGCTCGAAGGACCGGGCGCTCCCAAGGGCATTCTCGACCTGGAAGCCTGTTTCGAGAGAATGTCCGACGCCTGAAGGGCAGAGAATGACAAAGTATGATGGCTTTCTCGTGTGCAAAGACACACGGGAGCGGGCAGGGGAGGGACGGAAAATGAACGAAATCGCTGGTGGCGGCGGTGCATTCTGCGAACTTGTCGCCATCATGGAGACGCTGAGGTCTCCCGGGGGCTGTCCCTGGGACAGCGAGCAGTCCTGGAAAACGCTGCGCCCCTATCTCGTCGAAGAAACATACGAACTCATCGACGCCATTGATGGAGAAGATGTTCAGGGCGTTCTCGAGGAATGTGGAGATGTGCTTCTCCAGGTTGTGTTCATCGCGCAGATCGCAAAAGAGAAGGGGCTTTTTACCATAGAGGATGTAGCACGTCATATCGGGGAAAAACTGGTGCGTCGTCATCCTCACGTGTTCGGCGAACTGACCGTGGAGGACAGTGCGGAAGTGAGTCGGAACTGGGAGAGCATCAAGGCGGGTGAACGGAGAGCCTCCAAACGAAACGCTTCCGTTCTCGCCGGTGTTCCTCAGGGATTGCCTGCGGCACTGAGAGCATTTCAGGTTCAGGGACGAGCAGCGAAAGTAGGTTTCGACTGGCCCGAAGGCGACCCTGAACCCGTTCTCGAAAAAGTTCGTGAGGAAGCAGAGGAGCTTTTGGCCACCTTCAGGGATGGGAAAACCGGGGAGATAGAGGAAGAGCTGGGAGATCTCCTTTTCGCTGTGGTAAACTTTGGTCGGCATCTCGGGTTCAACGCCGAGATGGTTCTTCAGAAGGCGAACGACAAGTTTGTCCGCCGTTTTATGCGCATGGAACAGGCGGTGGCGCAAGAAGGCGGTTCGTGGAAGAGCTACTCGCTCGAAGGACTGGAAGAACTCTGGCAACGTGCGAAGCAGCATGTGGGTTGACGAATCGCAGGGAACTTGGTTGGGAGGGAAGATGGTTGGAGTATAACAAGAACGGGATTCCACGATACGACGGAAGAAAACGAGAGGCACAGAGAGAAAAGGGCGAGGGAACAGGAAAGACCGCAACGCCTGGATCCGCTGTTCGGAATCCGCTGAAAAAGGGCATTACGGAGACTGCACTGCGTGACGCTCATCAATCCATCATGGCCACACGGTTGCGTACAGAGGACATGCTTCCCGTGGCGGAACTGATGGATGAGGTTGGCTATCACTCTCTCGAAGTGTGGGGGGGCGCCACTTTCGACACGTGCATGCGCTTTCTCGACGAGGATCCCTGGGAGAGATTGCGGGTGCTCCGAAAGCGCTTCAAGAAGACGAAGCTCCAGATGCTCCTCCGCGGCCAGAATCTCGTCGGGTACCGACATTATGCGGACGATGCCGTTCGAGAGTTCGTCAAGCGTGCTGTCGGAAACGGTCTCGACATCATCCGCATTTTCGATGCCCTGAACGACCTCAGAAACATGGAGATTGCCGCGGATCAGGTGAAAAAGGAAGGTGCGCACCTACAGCTTTGCCTTTCCTACACAATTTCTCCGTTCCACTCCCTGGAGAGATTCACCGAGCAATCCGTCGCGTTGCAGCAGATGGGTGCGGACTCCCTCTGCATAAAGGATATGGCCGGTCTCATCAGCCCGGTGGATGCGGCGCGGCTCGTGAGTGCCATCAAGGCCAAGACGGGGCTTCCCCTACAGCTCCACAGTCACTACACGAGTGGGATGGCCGCAATGGCTTACCTGGCCGGTCTCGAGGCCGGGGCAGATGTGGTGGACTGTGCCATCTCGCCTTTTGCCATGGGCACCAGCCAGCCGGCCACCGAGACGATGGTCGCCGCCCTTGGCGGAGGTCGACTCGATACGGGTATCACCCTGGAGAAACTTGTTCCGGTTTCGAAGTACTTCAAGGAAATGCAGCAGAAGTACAGCAAGCTCATCATGGGGCTCCAGGGTGTGGACGTGAACGTCCTTCTCTACCAGATTCCCGGAGGCATGTACTCCAATCTGGTGAGCCAGCTCAAGGAACAAAACGCGCTGGACAAGCTTGACGACGTGCTCAGGGAAGTGCCTCTCGTGCGGAAGGAAATGGGTTATCCTCCCCTTGTGACTCCCACGAGCCAGATTGTGGGAACTCAGGCGACGGTGAACGTCCTCGTGGGAAAACGATGGAAGGTTGTTCCCAAGGAAGTGAAAATGTATTTCCTCGGCTATTATGGACGCCCTCCCGCAGCGGTGGACCCTGAAATCGAAAAACTCGTCATCGGCGAAGAAATCCCCATCACCTGCCGCCCCGGAGAGAAGCTCGAACCGGAGATGGCCGCCGCGAGAGAAATCATCGCTCCCTTCGTTCTGCAGCCAGAGGACGTGTTGAGCTATGTCCTTTTCCCTTCCGTGGCGAAAGACTTTCTCATGTTGAAATACGCGAGGGAAATGAAACGCGATCTCGGATTCGAGCGCACCGTGGAGAACGCCGTTTATCCGGTGTAGCGAACGTGGACGCGGAATGTCGGGAAACGGTCTCCTGAACGCACATGGAACCAATAGAAAAGCAACCCGGGGAGGAGAAAACAACGTGACGACCACGGAGAAAATTCTTGAAGTCATCGGGGCGAAAATCCGTCCCGCATTGCAAAGTCATGGTGGGGATATCGACTTCGTCGGCTTTGACGATGCGGTCGGACAGGTGACTGTCCGGCTCACCGGAGCGTGCGGAGGGTGTCCTTTTGCCCAGGAAACGCTCCGGCGTCAGGTTGAGGCCGTGTTGAAGCAGGAGATCCCGGAAATCGTGACGGTTACGCGAGAATAGGGAGAATTCGTTCTCTTGAACGCCGACACGGTCTCCGAGATCGTCCAGCAAAATGGCTCGTTCCTTTGGACCACCTCCGTGACTAAGGAGGTTCTCACTCGTTTTCTCGGACAAAACGACGAGAACCTCCGGCTCATCGAGGAACGTTATCCTGTTCGCCTCGTCTCGCGGGGCGAACAGATTCTTGTCCAGGGACCCGACGCGGATGTGGTGAGAATGGTGGCGGAGCTTGTACAGGAGCTGTTTCTCGCCGCCTCCAAGGGACAGCGGATCACGCCATCGGAAATCCGCTACGCCATGGATGTCCTCGCCCGGGGAGAGTCTCCGGACATCGCATCGCTTCTGGACGATGTCATCTGTTTTTCCGCCCGGGGAAAGCCTGTGCGTCCCCGAACACTCGGGCAGAAACGGTATATCCGGGTCATTTCCGAGAACCACGTGACGTTCGCCATCGGTCCCGCTGGGACGGGGAAGACCTACCTCGCCGTGGCCGTGGCCGTGGCGGCTCTGAAAGCTCAGATGGTGAACCGTATCGTACTTGTCCGGCCTGCCGTTGAAGCGGGCGAGAGCCTCGGGTTTCTCCCGGGTGACCTGAAAGAGAAAATCGAACCGTATCTTCGTCCTCTCTATGATGCGTTCTATGAACTTCTTTCTCCGGAAAAATTTCATCGCTACGTGGAAAAGAACGTCATCGAAATAGCACCGCTCGCCTACATGCGCGGGCGAACGCTGAACGACAGTTTCATCATTCTCGATGAAGCGCAGAACACCACGCCGGAGCAGATGAAGATGTTTCTCACGCGCATGGGGTTCGGCTCCAAGGCGGTCGTCACGGGCGACATCACCCAGGTGGACCTTCCTCAAGGGAAGGAGTCCGGACTCGTCAGCGTGCAGAGAATTTTGAGGGACATCGCAGGTATCGACTTCTGTATGCTCACCAATTGCGATGTGGTTCGCCACGAAATCGTGCAGCGGATTGTGCAGGCCTATGAAAACTACGAACAACAAAGACAAGAACGGACATAACCGAGGCGGAGACCTTGCGCCGCCTTCCCTGAAGGGAAAAACGAGCGTGCTTTGGGCCGTGAGGAGCATGATCGTGCTTCTGGCGGCCCTTCTCTCGATTCTGAATTGGCGTGTCGAGGGGAGCCGCTACGGCTTTGCCATTGATTCTCCCGCATCGAGAACGTTTCTCGCCGTGAATTCAATGCGTTATTTCGATGCCGTCACCACGGAGGCAATGAAAAAGAGAATTTCCGAGCGCGTTGTCGGTGTCTTTGTCCAGAACCCCCGTCTCATCAATGATGCGCTGCACAACCTTGAAGCGATTTCCGTCAACAGAGAATCGCTCCTGCAGGTTCTTTCCCCTTCTTTGATCGACGTGCTGGAATCCCTCAACGAGACACGGAGAGGCAAGATTCTGGAGGAAATACGACGAATCGGCATGGCGCTCCTCAACGAGACCTTCCAGGAAGAGCAACGAGCCACGCTGATCTGGGACAGACTGGATGAGTCGGAGTTGGAATGGCCGGAGAAGAATGTCGTCTACCAAGTTCTGGATCAGTTGCTGCTCCATACGCAACAGAAGGATCTCAATCTCACCTGGAGGCTCCGTCGAGAAATGGAGGATTCGGTACAACCCATTGAAAGAACGCTCTTGGTGGGGGATGTCATCGTTGAGAAAGGGGAGCGCATCACTCCCTTCGCGGCGAGTCTTCTCAAGGCACAGGGGTACACCGAATCCGCCTTCCCTTATCGCCACCTGTTGCTCACAGTGGTCGTCGCGTTTTTGTGGAGCCTCTGGCTTTCCTCCGGACTGCCCGAGTCCAGGGGAAGCCCCGAGAATGTGAAACAATGGCTTTATGTTCTCCTTCTGCTTGCCCTTGCGTGGGTCATAGAAATCGCAGCGGTCTATTTCCGCGTCGGCGGTCTTAGTTCGCTCGCCCTTGCCGGGTGGGCATATCTTACCTTGCCGGCGGGATTCGCCTTTCATCTTGCCCTCGGCGGAAGTGCCTTGGGCGCGCTCGTCGCGGCGGGCATGTCGCTGAATCAGATGGCTCTCATCGTCATGGTCGCCGCAGTGGTGAGCGGAATAGGTTACTTCCGATTTCATCAGATCCAGAGCCGGGTACAGCTCTGGCGGGAGCTGTTTCTGTTGGGAATACTCGCTTCCTGTATTGAACTCTTTATTTTCTGGAGCAACCAGGAGACGCTTTCCCTGGAATTTTTTTTCCGTTTTGTCGGAGCGGGTGCTTTCCTCAGTGCTTTCGTGCTTGCCACACTCCCTTTCTGGGAAAACCTCTTCGATGTTCTTTCGCCACTTCGCCTGATCGAACTGAGTCATCCCTCCAGCCCACTTCTCAAACGTCTTCAGATCGAGGCTCCCGGAACGTACCACCATACCCTTATGGTCGGGACGCTCGCAGAGGCTGCCGCGGATCGGCTGGGACTGAACAGCCTCCTCGTGAAGGCCGGTGCATACTATCACGACATCGGCAAGCTTCGACGACCGCATTTTTTTGTCGAAAATCAAATGTACGGAGAAAATGCCCACGATGGGATGGCTCCTTCTCTTTCTTCGCTGGTCATCATCTCTCATGTACGGGACGGTTATGAGCTTGCCGGTGAATATCACTTGCCCGCGCTCGTGAAACGATTCATTCTGGAACATCACGGCACGACGTGCCTGTCCTATTTCTACCGCAAGGCCGTCAGCAAAGGCGATACGGTGCCGAGGGAACAGTTTTGTTATCCCGGTCCCCGACCTCAATCGAAAGAGACGGGACTCGTCATGTTCGCCGACTCCGTGGAGGCCGCAGTGCGCGCCGCCGGTGGCAGCATCGCCGATCTTCGCGATCTGGAACGCACTGTTCAGGATGTGATGGATTCGAAACTGCGGGAAGAACAATTCATGGATGTGGACTTTACGCTCCGAGATCTCCGACTCATTCGGGAGGCGTTTGTCGCGACGCTCCGTTCCATGTACCATTCCCGCCAGGTCCGAGCACTTGTCGAAGAAAAAACGTCTGTCGTGGAGGGAGCCTAGTCTTATGGTGAGAGTAGAAATTGCCGGAGAAGAACATCTTTCCCCCCGATATCGTCTTTCCGAAAATGAAAGGGAACTCCTCGGTGCGCTCCTCCGTCGTGTCATCTCGGAATTAGCTCCCCAACTGACCGGACATGGAGGCGTGGAGGTCTCGGTGAACATCCTCCCCGAGGCGGAGATGGCAGAGATTAACTTGCAGTATCGCTCAGAGGACGGTCCGACGGACGTCTTGTCCTTTCCTTTCTGGGAAGATTCCGGAGCTTTTTCTCCACCTTTGCAGGCATGGCCGGAACTGCCGCTCGGCGACATTGTGGTGTGTGCGGAACAGGTGGAAAGAAATGCTGCGGATCATGGAGTATCTTTTCTGGACGAATACATCCTCATCATTGTTCATGGATTTCTCCATCTGATCGGATTCGACCATGACACGGAGGAAAAGGAGCGTCACATGTGGAGTCTCCAGGAGGGGTATGCGAACGAATTGAAGCTGCTTCTGGAAAAAAACCGCAGCGGCGAGCCCGATCTGGACACAAAGGGGGCTTGATGTCCCAGTGAGCGGCAACGTGACCGCAGGCCTGTTTCTTCTCCTAGTCCTTCTCCTGCTTTCGGCTCTTTTCAGCGCCACGGAAACGGCGACGAGTTCCATAGGCAAGGCGAGGCTGCAGACCCTGCAGGAAAGACATCCTCGCCGAAGACGTTTCCTCCGCTGGCTGGCAGAGGACGTGCACGGCGTGCTTACAGTGACGCTCATCTCGGGCAATCTGGTCAACATCGCCGCTGGTGCCGTCGCCGCGGCACTGTCGATGCATTTTCTCGGAGGCTGGGGGATCGTGTTCGCCATCCTGACCATGACGTTTCTCATCGTGGTCTTCGGCGAAATCCTTCCCAAAAGCTTCGCCGTGAGCCATTCCGAGAAAGTGCTCGTCGACGCGCTCCCTCTTGTCAGGATCGCACACATCCTCTTAAGTCCACTCGTCTGGGCCGTTTCGGGGATTATGCGTCTCATCAGCTACATGACGGGAATCGATCTCTCGCCGCGTCACGCCTTTGTCACACGGGAGGAAATCGAGCAAATGATCGCCATGGGACAGGAATCAGGCGCCCTCGAAGAAGGCGAGCGACGCATGATCTCTGGAGTCATCGCTTTCGAGGAGACCAGGGCCTACGAGATCATGATTCCCAGAACGGACATGGTGGCCATTCCCAGGGAAATGAGTGTCGCCGAGGCCGTGACGATCTTCCGGGAAAACGGTCATTCCAGGGTCCCCATCTATGAGGGCAACCTCGACAGGATCGTGGGAATTCTTTACGTCAAGGAGATCATCGACGCTCTCGCATCGGGGAAGACAGACATTGCCGTCTTCGATATCCGACGCGAACCGTTGTTCATTCCGGAAGTCATCCGTATTGCGGAGCTTTTCGACCTCATGAAGCGAAAACGCGTCCACATGGCTATCGTGGTGGATGAATACGGTGGAACCGCCGGGTTGGTCACATTGGAAGATCTCCTCGAAGAGATCGTCGGTGAAATCCAGGACGAATACGACGAGGAAGTGCCAGCAATCCAGCAGGACGGAGCCGGAAGCTACATCGTCCAGGGCCATGTGAATCTGGAGGATTTGAGCGACGGTCTTTCCTACGTATTCCATTCAGAAGATGCGGACAGTGTGGCGGGACTCGTCCTCTCTCTCTCCGGGAGTTTTCCCGAGGAAGGGCAACGACTTGCCTACGGTCCCTGGAACATTGATGTTCTGGCGGTGGAGGACCACCGAATCCGAGTGCTGCGTTTTGTCCGCCGGGAAGAACAGGAAGGAGAAGATGCATGATCACCGGACATGATTCCGGTAATTTTTCCGAAGACCCATTCCGAACCGTTTCCGCGATGACACCGGAGCAACTGCTCCACTACGCCGCTGAAGCCGCCGAGAAAGCCTACGCTCCGTACTCGCATTTTCATGTCGGCGCCGCCCTCGTCACGGAGAGTGGGCGTCTCTTCTTCGGGTGCAATGTGGAAAACGGAAGTTTCGGCATGACCATTTGCGCGGAGCGAGGAGCTATCGCCGCCTGGAGAGTCGCCGGAGGCGATCTTCCCGTGACCGTGGCCGTGGTCGGTCGTAGGGGAATTCCCTGCATGCCTTGTGGCGCCTGCAGGCAGGTGCTCGCGGAATTCAACCTCGCCCTTCGGGTCGTGCTTGAAGAAGGAGCATCCTTCCGGATCTTTTCTCTGGCAGACTTGCTCCCCTTCGCTTTTTCCCTGAGAGACGACGATGCTCGACGATAAGAAGGTTTTCCGCTCGGGATTCGTCGCTCTTCTGGGCAGACCGAACGTGGGTAAATCCTCGCTCGTCAACCGACTTCTCCGGGAGAAGGTGAGTATCGTCTCCCCCGTTCCCCAGACCACACGGCACTCGTTGCGCTGCATTCTCACCACCGAACGGTCACAGATCGTCTTTGTGGACACGCCGGGTTTTCACGAGCCCCATCACGCCCTGGGAGAGTACATGATGCAACGGGCACGGGATGCCGTTGAAGATGCGGATTGCGTTTGCCTGATTCTCGACGCGGGAAGACCCGAGGGGGGAACGGAGGAGGAACTTCTCCGGAAAGTCCTTCAGGGGATTTCCACTCCCCGTATTCTTGTGGTGAACAAAATCGACCTTCTCTCCGAACCGAAAGATCTGGACCGGATCGTTTCCGCCTGGTCCTCGCTTTCTCCCGGGACAGTCGTAACTGTCTCCGCTACGCGAGGAGACAATCTCGACGCGTTGCTCGAAGCTATCGAAGCACTCCTGCCGGAAGCGCCTCCGCTCTATCCGGAGGACATGCTCATGGATCAGTCCGAGCGCTTCCTCGCCAGTGAATGTATCCGGGAAAAGGCTTTTCTCGCCCTTCGGGATGAAATTCCCCACGGAATCACCGTTGTGGTGGAGGAATACAAGACGCCCGAGGAATATCCTGACAGAACGACTGCCTACATTCGGGCCATTCTCTATGTGGAGCGGGAAAACCACAAGGGAATTGTCATCGGCGAGAGCGGGAAGAAACTGAAACATATCGGTCTTCTGGCAAGGAAGGAACTCGAAAAGCGTCTCGGCTTCCCGGTGTATCTCGATCTGTGGGTCAAGGTCCGTCCCAAGTGGCGACGTTCTCCTCAGGATCTCCGCAGATTCGGCTATGAATCGTAGCGTTTTGGACGAAGACGATGCAGGGTTTTGTCTCGGCCTCGGGAGTGGTCCTCCGCAGGCAGGACTCCCCGGAGGGAAACCGCTCTCTCTATGTTCTTCTCAAAGGCATGGGCCCCTTCTGGGTGACTGCCATGGGGGCTGGAAAGGGACGCTCCCGGTTGGGAGGGGCCACGGAACCTCTGGTATGGGGTCTTTTTCATCTCTATAAAGGGCCCACGCGCTATTATCTTCGCGAGATGGACGTGAAGGACGACCTTTGGCCGATCAGGACGGAGGGCGGGGTGTTACGGCGTGCTCTCGTATGGAACCGGCTCGTCTCTGAGCTGGTTCTTCCCCAACACCCCTGTGACGATCTCCTCGCTCACTTCTACTGGACACTCCATATTCTCGCGGGTGGCGGCCCTCGTCTCTTTTTTCCCCTGGAGTGGCGGTTTTTATGGCGCTGGTTACACTTATGGGGCCGAGCTCCCGATCTCAGGATCTGCAGCGGTTGCGGGAGATCGCTGTCGTCGTCTTCACCTGTGCTTCTCACGGAGCAGGGAATCCTTTGTTCTCTTTGTCCGGCTGCAGCGGGAATGAAAGCTTCCCTTCCACCTCTCTTCTTGCAGGAGTTGCGGAGTGCTGCTATTCTTCCGAGAGACGATTTTCTCCAGGTGCAGTTATCGCAGAATTTTCCGAAAGAATGGGACAACGCGAACAGAATCCTTGAATCGATACTTCGGCGGACCTATTGACGTGCGATCCCCGGGATGTTCCTCGACGAGGGGAGTGTGCACGCGAAGAATTTTTGAGTCGGGAGGGACAGGGCATGAACTTTCAGGACATCATTATGCGTTTGGAACGCTTTTGGGCGGAACAGGGGTGCGTCGTCCAGCAACCCTACGATCTTGAGGTGGGAGCCGGTACGATGAATCCCGCCACAACCTTACGTGTGCTTGGTCCCGAACCGTGGCGAATCGCCTACGTCGAACCGTCCCGACGCCCCACGGACGGCCGCTATGGGGAAAACCCGAACCGCCTGCAGCACTACTATCAATATCAGGTGATCATCCAGCCTGCTCCGGAGAATATTCAGGATCTTTATCTGGACAGTCTCCGTGCGCTGGGCATCGATCCCTCGGAACACGACATTCGTTTTGTCGAAGATGACTGGGAATCGCCCACCATCGGCGCATGGGGACTGGGCTGGGAAGTGTGGCTCGACGGCATGGAGATCACTCAATTCACTTATTTTCAGCAGGTAGGCGGTATCGATATGGATCTCGTTCCCGCCGAGCTGACCTACGGTATCGAACGGATCGCCATGTTCGTCCAGAAGGTGGACAGCGTGTACGACCTGACCTGGGTCGGCGACGTCACCTATGGCGATGTGCATCACCGGGGCGAGGTCGAACATTCCACGTACAACTTCGACGAATCCGACGCTTCCATGCTTTTTCAGCTGTTCTCCATGTACGAGAAAGAATCCGGCCGTATGATAGACAAAGGACTCGTTCTCCCTGCGTATGACTATGTCTTGAAATGTTCTCACACGTTCAATCTGTTGGATGCCCGGAACGCCATCAGCGTCACGGAACGGACCGGTTACATCGGACGGGTGCGTGCGCTGGCGAGTAAGTGTTGCCAGGCCTATGTCGCGCAGCGCGAGCAGATGGGATATCCTCTCGCGACGAAGTTTGCCCGGTAGAAAGGGGTGTCCTCCATGGTGGAACGTGATTTGCTGTTTGAAATAGGCACGGAAGAGATCCCTGCGCGCTTTGCGAGTTGGGTTCTGGAAGAAATCCTTCGGCTCGCCGAAGCCGAATTGAACGCTGCCCATCTCTTCGTGGGAGGCATGGAGAGTTTTGCCACGCCTCGGCGCATCGCCCTTTTCCTCCGAAAAGTTCCGGAACGCCAGCAGGATACGGTTCAGGAACTGCGGGGCCCTGCATGGAATCAGGCGTTTGACGCCAACGGAAATCCTACGAATGCTGCGCGGGGATTTGCAAGAAGCAGAAACGTTGCCGTCGAGGACCTCATCCAGAAAAATGTGGGAGGAGTCGACTACGCCTTCGCGGTGACGAGGACGGAAGGCTGCCTTTCCAGAGACGTGTTTCTCGACGTTCTGCCGCGTATCGTGAAGCGGATCGTCTTTCCCAAGAACATGTACTGGGATGATCCCTCTTTCCGCTTTGCCCGTCCCGTGCGCTGGCTCCTCTGCCTTTGGGGATCCGAGGTGCTCCCTCTTGTCGTCGGAAAGTACACGGCGGGAAGGACGACCCACGGTCATCGCTTCATGGGGCAGAAAACGCTGGAGATTCCTGATGCAAAAGAGTACATGGACATTCTCTACGACAATTACGTTATCGTGGACCAGCGCAAGCGCAAGGAAAAAATGCTCAGTGGAATCGCGGCTCTGGAGAAAGAGATCGGTGGAAAGGCAGACCTCTCCCAGGAACTCATCGAGGAGAATCTCTTTCTCGTCGAATATCCCGTCCCGTTCTACGGGACGTTCGATCAGAGCTACCTGGACATTCCCGCCGAGGCGCTCACCACCACCATGGGACACCACCAGCGCTATTTCCCTGTTCGTGACGCGGAGGGGAAGCTCAAGCCCTTCTTCATCGGTGTCAGCAACAACAGAGCCTCGAACATGAACGTGGTGCGGGAGGGAAACGAGCGTGTTCTTCGCGCACGTCTCTCCGATGCCTCCTTTTTCTGGAAAGAGGACCAGAAACGCCCTCTCGCAAGTCGCGTGGAGGAACTGCGGACCATTCTCTATCAGGAACGCCTCGGGTCCGTGTACGATAAAGTGCAACGCGCCCGCGCTCTTGCTCTCGAAGTCGGTCGGCGCCTTGGACTCGGCGAGGAAGATCTGCTGCTGCTCGGCAAGGCAGCGGCCATCTCCAAAGCCGATACGGTGACGCATATGGTCTACGAGTTTCCCGAACTCCGCGGTATCATGGGAAGAGAGTACGCCCGTCGCAGCGGAGAACCCGAGAGGGTAGCCAGAGCGCTTCAGGAACAGTATCTTCCCGTCTTTGCGGGAGATCGACTGCCCACGGATGTGCTTGGAGCTCTTCTGGGAATCGGGGATCGTCTGGACACCATCGTGGCCTGTCACAAGGTGGGACTCGAACCGACGGGTTCCCAGGATCCCTACGGACTCAGGCGGGCCGCAAGGTGCATCAACGAACTGCTCTGGGGAATGAGTCTCGATGTGGACATGAAGGAAATGGTGCTTGAAGCGTCCGCCTGCCTGGATATTTCGCCGGAGACCATCGAACGTGTCTACGAGTTCCTGAGGCAGCGAGCTACGGTGCAGCTTCGCGAAAAAGGTTTTTCCCACGCGACAGTTACCATCGCCATGCAGGTTGCCTGGCAACGCCCGCTTCAGGCGTTGCGCCTCGCGGAAAGTTTTGCCACGGTGGAACAGGAGGCGTGGTTCGACGGGCTCGTTACCGCCGCCGTGCGGGTGCGAAACATCCTCTCCAAGACCACCGCGATGCCTCCCGAATGGAACGAGGCGCTTCTCCGCGAACCCGCGGAACGTGCTCTTGCCGAAGCAGTCGTCAAGATCGTCCCAGAGGTGGAACGCACGCTTGCGATATGTGCGTGGAACGAATTAACACATGTCCTTTCTCAGTTGGAGCCTGCCATCACAACTTTCTTCGAGGAAACCCTCGTCATGGCGGAGGACGAAGAGCTCCGTCGCAACAGGCTTTGTCTTCTCTCGCGGTGTCACGAACTCTTCCTCCACGTTGGAGATTTGAGCCGATTGAAAAAATAAGCGAACGGGAAGCACCACGCCTTTTATTGCTTTAGGAAAGTTGCTGGTACAATAAGGAGGAAGCGGAACACCTGTTCCGCTTCCTCCTGCCACGAGGAAAGGGGACAAAAACATGTCGATTCCTCTGTTTGTGGTCTCGGATTTCACTGGAGAGACAGCGGAACATGTCGCTCGTGCTGCGTCGACTCAGTTCAACCTGGATGCGACGGAGTTCTCTCGTTTCCGCTATATAAACACCGAAGAGCGGATGCTTGAGGTCATCCGGAACGCTCAGGAGAAGCGAGCCGTGGTCATCTGCACTCTCGTGGATCACCAATTGCGGCGCATGTTTCTGGAAAAGACCGGGGAACTTGGTGTGGACGTCGTGGATGTTCTAGGCCCCATCCTTGATGTCCTCCAACGCCGAATTGGCACCGCACCTATGGAAACACCGGGATTGCTTCGACGAATGGATGAGGAGTACTTCAAACGGGTCAAGGCCATTGAGTTTGCGATCAAATGTGACGACGGGAAAAGTCCGGAACTCCTTACAAACGCGGGGCTCGTGATCATTGGTGTTTCCAGGACCAGCAAGACGCCCCTCTCCATGTACATGGCACACAAAGGTGTCATGGCCGCCAATATCCCTCTCGTCCCGGAGGCGGATCCCCCGAAAGAACTTTTCTCTTTGCCGTCCGAACGGATCGTGGGGCTCACGATTCAGCCGGAGAAGCTGATCAACATACGCAGAGAACGGTTACGCGTTCTGGGTCTCGATGTGGAAATCTCCAATTATGCTCAATGGGAACGAGTGGAGGAGGAGCTTTCCTTTGCCAGGAGTGTTTTCCGAAAGGCCGGTTGCCGGACTTTCGATGTCACGAACAGGGCCATCGAGGAAACGGCGCAGGAAATTCTCGATTACCTTAGGGAGTGAAGCGACGAAAATTCGGGAGGAGGTCGTGTTCCGTGGTGAATGCACAAGGCAAATACGTCTACGATTTCCACGAGGGCAACGCGGAAATGAAAGCTCTTCTGGGCGGAAAAGGGGCCAATTTGGCGCAGATGTGGCAACTTGGTCTTCCCGTACCCCCAGGATTCGTCATCACCACCGAGGCGTGTAAGGAGTACTGGTCCGATGAACAAGGGTTGATGAATCTCATATGGCCCGAAGTGCAGGAAGCGTTGGCACGCCTTGAAAAAGAGACACAAAAGACCTTCGGCGGCGGAGAAATGCCGCTGCTCGTCTCGGTTCGCTCGGGTGCTCCCGTTTCAATGCCCGGCATGATGGATACCATCCTGAACCTCGGTCTCAACGACGACACGGTGGAACGCCTCGCCGTCGCCTCGGGTGACAGACGTTTTGCCCTGGACAGTTATAGACGGTTCATTCAGATGTTTTCCGACGTGGTTCTCGGCATTGAAATCGGCGAATTCGAGTTTTTGTTGAACCAGGCCAAGCGAAAACGGAATCTCACACACGACCATCAGATCCCGGCGGACGCCTTGAAAGAACTCATCGACAATTACAAGAAGGTGGTCAAGAAATCCACCGGGCACGAATTTCCGAGCGATCCCTGGGAGCAACTCAGAAAAGCCGTGGAGGCCGTCTTCAAGAGCTGGAACACGCAGAGAGCCATCACCTATCGGAGAATCAACAAAATTCCGGACACGCTCGGTACGGCGGTAAGTATCGTTACCATGGTCTTCGGTAACCTCGGGGACGATTGTGGTACTGGAGTGTGCTTCACCCGGAACCCCTCTACGGGGGAGAAAAAACTCTACGGTGAATTTCTCATCAACGCTCAGGGGGAGGATGTGGTCGCAGGCATCCGGACGCCCGAGCCCATTGACGAACTCGACGGTAAAATGCCCAAGATTGCGGCGGAACTGAGAGCGATAGCCAACCAGTTGGAACTGTACTACAAGGACATGCAGGACATCGAGTTCACCGTGGAGCGGGGGAAGCTTTACATGCTCCAGACCAGAAACGGAAAACGCACGGCCAAGGCTGCGGTACACATTGCGGTGCGCATGCTCGAAGAAGGAATCATCTCCAGCGCTACGGCTGTGACGAGGGTTACACCGGACCAGGTTGAACAACTGCTTCACCGTCAGGTAGATCCCGATGCCGTTCTCGATGTTCTCGCCAAGGGTCTTCCCGCGTCACCCGGAGCGGCAATGGGGAGCGTCGTCTTCGATGCCGACGAGGCGGAGCAGCTCGGCAAAGACGGTAAGGCGGTCATTCTCGTTCGCCCTGAGACCACTCCCGATGACATCCATGGTCTGTTTGCCGCGCAGGGAATTCTGACGAGCCACGGCGGCATGACAAGTCATGCCGCCGTGGTTGCCAGGGGGCTTGGGAAACCCTGTGTTTCCGGTTGCGAGGCCCTGGAGATCGATCTGGCGGGAAACTGTTTCCGTGTAGGTGGAAAAACCGTCCGCCGAGGGGATATCATCACTGTTGACGGTTCCCGTGGAAGGGTGATGATCGGCGAGGTCCCCCTCGTTCAGCCTTCCTTCGACGAGGACTTCCGGAAACTTCTCGCCGAGGCGGACAAACATGCAGTCCTCCAGGTCTGGGCGAATGGAGACACGCCCGAAGATGCCAGGAGGGCGCGGAATTTCGGTGCGAAGGGTATCGGGCTGTGCCGCACGGAACACATGTTCATGGCAGGGGAGCGCCTGCCGGTCATGCAGGAGATGATCATCGCCGCGTCCCGCGAAGAGCGCATGCGAGCCCTCGATAAACTGCGGATCATGCAGACCGAGGACTTTCTGGGTATCCTGGACGCGATGGAGGGATATCCTGTCACGATACGCCTTCTGGACCCGCCGCTTCACGAGTTTCTGCCCAAGGAAAACGAGCTTCGGGATCGCCTTCGAGAGCTGACGGCGGCACCCTCTCCCGAGAACGACGCGGAAGCGGAGGAGATCCAGAAAACCCTGGCGAAAGCGCTTTCCCTGAAAGAAGTCAACCCCATGCTGGGTTTTCGAGGATGTCGCCTCGGCATCATCTTCCCTGAAATATATGAGATGCAAATCCGTGCCATTTTCGATGCCGCCTGCGAGCTTGTCAAACAGGGAAAGAATGTTCTTCCCGACGTGATGCTTCCTCTCATTGGAACTCAGGAGGAAATGAAACGACTCAAGCAGATGGTGGACGACCTCGCCGCCGAAATCATGGAAAAGTACAAGACCTCTGTACATTACCTGGTCGGGACAATGATCGAAGTCCCCCGGGCGGCACTCATCGCGGACGAACTGGCGGCATACGCCTCATTCTTCAGTTTCGGGACGAACGATCTGACGCAAACGACCTTCGGATATTCCAGAGACGATGCGGAGGGGAAATTTCTCGCCGAATATGTGCGACTCCATGTTTTGCCGGAAAACCCTTTTCACGTCCTCGACCGTACCGGCGTTGGCAGGCTCATGCGCATTGCCGTGGATGACGGAAGAAGGGTTCGATCGGACATTCAAATCGGCATCTGCGGTGAACACGGCGGTAATCCCGAGAGCATCGCCTATTGTCATGAGCTCGGGCTTCTCTACGTGAGTTGCTCTCCCTTCAGGATCCCTGTGGCCCGTCTCGCTGCCGCTCATGTCGCGCTGGCGGATATCGCCCCGAAGAAGTGAGTTACGGGAAGTGGCGTATTGCACTTTTGGAGCGAGGGTACCGTGTGAAATAGGTTCTGCGATTGCTCCTGTTCACGCATAAAAACGAACGACAGGACCCGGGGATTTTCCCCGGGTCCTGTCGTAGGCAAGGAGGGGGAAACGCTCATGAACGTTAGGGAACGCTGGGAAGACGTGGAAAAAACGATTCTTGCCCCCTGGGCGTCGAAAAGTGTCGACTCGAAGGGCAGAGATCGCCAGGAAGCCCCCTGTCCTCTACGCACCTGTTACCAGAGAGACCGGGACAGAATTGTCCACAGCAAGGCATTTCGAAGGCTCAAACACAAGACACAGGTTCTGCTCCTGCCCGAGGGCGACCATTTTCGCACGCGCCTCACCCACACCCTCGAGGTTTCCCAGATTGCGAGAACACTTTCCAGAGCCCTGGGTCTCAACGAGGACCTGACCGAGGCGATCGCCCTGGGGCATGATCTGGGGCATACGCCCTTCGGCCACACGGGAGAACGGGTGCTTGACAGATTGGCGAAAGAGCACGGTGTGCAAGAAGGATTTCACCACGCTCCCCAAAGCCTCCGTGTTGTCGTTCATCTCGAAAACGACGGGAAAGGCCTCAATCTCACTCAGGAAGTTCTTGACGGCATTCTTCGCCATTCCAAGGGCCAGGTCTCGCTTCGGGACAAATTGTGGTCGGACATGCCCATTACGTATGAAGGATGTGTCGTTCGTCTTGCGGACTCCATTGCCTACCTGAACCACGATCTCGATGATGCGCTTCGAGCCGAACTGCTTCATCCGGAGGACATTCCTCCCTTCGTTTTCCGTGATCTTGGCGCGACGCACGGACAACGGATAGGGAGTATCGTGGAAGATGTCGTGGCATGCAGTGGAGAAGGGGGGGTTGCTATGAGCGATTCCATGCTGGACCTTGTCGAGGAGCTCAGATCGTTCCTCTATTGCCGAGTCTATGCGGATGAGCGGGCAAAGCGGGAAGAACCTCGGGTCGAACATGTTTTGAGGACGCTTTTTACGATGTTGTTGGAGGAAAAGAGCGAAAAAAAAACCATGGAGGAACGACAGGGCGTTGTTTCGCTCCTCGATTTTCTCTCGGGGATGAGTGATCGCTATGCTCTGTTCCTCTTTGAGAAAATCGCCGTCCCTTCTCCGTGGCCGCTGGAAAAGGGGCGACAAACAAACAACAGAGGATCCTGATTTTGAAGGCTTCTCTCCGGAGGATGTCTTAATTTCCTCCCAGTCCATATTCTTTGAGTAATTCCTGGTAGCGTGCCTCCACTTGATCTTTCGGGCTCGGGTCCTTGTCGTAAGGATTGGCCGCAGGCTGAGGCAATGGGACGTCCGGAGGCAACACCGGAATGAACGAGGGAACGGGTAACTCCTGAGCCGCAACTTCCTGTGGTCTTTGCAGGCCATATTGGGCCAGCAGAGGCCGGTCCCGTTCCACGATCAACAGTCTCGGTGCAAGGGGGTCGTTTTCCGCTTCCGTCAGATCCCCTCCATGAAGGGGGCACAGAGCGGCGGGAATCATGTCGAGAGGCAGGTAGATTTCATAGGCGGGACAATTTCCCGTGGCCCGAAAACCCGTCGTCTTGCAAAGACGGACCTTGTCGGCCTGCACGCTTTCCACCAGAGGATACGTCTTCGGAAGATCGAGAAAAGCCACCGCCTTTGAGACAAAATCCTGCCAGATGGGACCGGCGATTCTTCCCCCCGTCGCCTGTTTTCCAAGCGTTTTGTGGTCGTCGTTACCGGCGTACACGGCAACGATCAATCCTGGAACACCTCCCACAAACCATGCATCACTGAAGTCGTTCGTCGTCCCTGTTTTGCCGAAAACCGGGTAATCTTTCACCCGGGCCGGACCACCCGTTCCGCTTCGAACCACGTATTCCATGACGGAACGCATCGTCAACGCCACTTCCGGCGTCAGTGCGGGCGCCAGAGAAGCGCCGGAACTCTCGAGGAGTTCTCCGGCGCTTCCCCGGATCTCTCTGATCGCGTAAGGCGTAAGACGAAATCCGCCGTTCGAGAAAGGTGCATAGGAAGCGGCAAGCTCCAGGGGCGTGACGCTGGCGGTTCCCAATGCAAGAGAAAGGTCGAGCGGCAGGTGAGGAGACGTGATACCCATCCTCCTGGCGAGATCGGCTATCTTCGACGGACCTACGAATTCCGCGACACGCACAACAGCGGTATTGTAAGAGTGCACGAGAGCCTCCATGAGAGTAAGTTCCCCGTGAAATTTTCCGTCGTAGTTTCCCGGCTCCCATCCGTTGTCGAAGGAAATGGGCGCATCTACAATTCGATCTGCCGGTCGGATTCCTTCTTCCAGGGCAGCTGTGTAAACAAAGGGCTTGAAGGCTGAACCAGGCTGCCGAAAAGCCTGGATAGCCCGGTTGAACTTGGATTGCACGAAATCCTTTCCTCCCACAAGGGCAAGGATTTCTCCCGTATTGGGATCGAGAGCCACGAGAGCTCCCTCGCTTTTCAATTTCCGAACCGCTTCTTCCGCCATGTGCTGCAGCTCCAGATCCACCGTGGTGTAGATTCGGAGACCTCCCTGATAGACCCTGTCGCTGCCGTACTGGGGAAGTAAATGTTTGAAGAGGATATAGGAGACGAAATAAGGCGCGGGGCTCGCTTCAATACCAGGCTGTTTGAGTGAAGCAAAATGAAATTCCGTATTTTTCCCTTTCGCGATATCCTCCTCGGCGATCCATCCCAGTTCGTGGAGACGTCGGAGCACATAGGCCTGTCGCGTTCGTGCTCGTTCCATGTTGCGAAGCGGGCTGTAGTACTCCGGCGCGGCAATGAGCCCCGCGAGCATTGAGGCCTCTCCCAGGTTCAGCTGCTGCGGTGCCTTGGCGAAATAAACACGAGCCGCAGCACTGATTCCCCATGCGCCGTGGCCGAAGTAAATGGTGTTCATGTACATCTCCAGGAGCTGTTCCTTGGTGAAAAGCCGCTCAAGGCGAACGGCGAGAATTGCCTCCTTGATTTTCCTTTCGACGGTTCTTTCCTGCGTCAAGAAGAGGTTGCGCGCCAACTGCTGCGTGATGGTGCTCCCGCCCTGACGCACTCGCTCCTGCGTGAAATTCACCCAAAACGCCCTGAGGATGCCAAGAAAGTCGATCCCGCGATGATCGTAAAAGCTGCCATCTTCGGCGGCGACGGTGGCTTTTTGCATGATGGGCGAAATTTTATCGATCGTGACGAGAGTTCTGTTTTCCTGGTACAAGCGGGTAATGATCTTGCCATTGCGATCGAAGACAACGGAAGCCACATTCGGCCTCCGTTGCAGGATTTCTTCTGTGGATGGCAGCGTGGCGCTCAGCTTTTGAACGTACAGGGCGAACCATATGGACCCTCCCGCGAGAGCGAGAGTGGCGAGCAGAAGACATGCAAGAAACAACGTGGCAAGACATCCCCGCTGTTTCTTCGGCTCAAGTTCTGCCGATCGCTCGTCGGACGCGGAACGGGTATTCTCTTTTTTTCGCATCGGAACCGATAACCTCCATCGTAGCCTTGCTGGGGCTCTGCCTTGGATACGGAGGGGATTATAGCATATCCATTCCAAAAACCGGACTTGCACAACACAAGTTCGCATGTTATAGTACCCGTTGCCGCCCGCAATAAAGGGCGGCGCACCTTGTCAACAGAACATGGCGGAGAAAACAGAGACACATCCGTACATATATTAAGAGCATCAAAGCAGGAAAACTCTGGAGAGTTTGATCCTGGCTCAGGACGAACGCTGGCGGCGTGCCTAACACATGCAAGTCGGACGGACATCAGGTGGAAGCTTGCTG